>VOFI01001474.1_pt1 | contig 166000 bp, 226 predicted proteins | sample 5384131 | NCBI WGS metagenome assembly VOFI01 (sample SAMN12384728, study PRJNA508395) | human gut metagenome | isolation source: healthy gut H | host: Homo sapiens | reverse complement strand
TTGCAGTTGTGCTACCGGAATGAATCCCTCGAAACCGGCGGCTTTCAAATCATCGATAGTGTTGAATTTCATAGATGTATAATATCGGCACTATGGCTTTCATAGAAATTTCTTCTTGGCTTATATTATTCAAACGTAGTGCCTTTATATTGATTATATATTTCGTTGATTATACTGCTTTCAGCACTATTTAAATTGTAACCTTTGTATCTTTCATATTCTTTTTTAATATGTCTTTATCCGAGGGAAAATTAGATCTCCGTTTGTCATTATATATTTATTACTTTGTTTTTTATGAAGTCACAAACTTTTATAAGAGCATTCCCTCTGATCTTTGGATTCTTTAAGTTCCTAGAACTTAACTCATCACTAACAGCTTTTTTGAGTTCTTCGAGTTTCATAATTGAAATAGGTTGATTTTAGTAAATAATATTTTGAAATTATGTATCAGTAAATAATATGTGTTTTTCTTGTCTTTTTTAATTTTGGGTGATTATATGTTTTTATAGTAGATTCGTTTTAATAGTATTTTCTGGATTTAGTTGACCAATTGGTCATGAGTATTATTTAATTATAAATTAATATAGCTATTCTGTCATAAAGAGCTATGTCGGAGCGAGCCTCTTTGGGCTGAATATCGTTTTCAATAATCGTAATCGGTATATCTTATTACATTTCCGTTTTCATCGAGATAAAATATTTTATTTTCTATTTTCATTTCTCCAAATCCATTTCTTGCCCGGTATTTATGCCGGACGTAGTAGTATCCGTTTTCTGTTTTTTGTACGGGGGACCACTCTATGGATTCATAGCTGTCGGGGTATTTTAAATGGTCATCTAGGAATTGTTCTACTTGTTGATATACCGAGGCGTCATCGTAATCGGTATATCTTGTTACATTTCCGTCTTTGTCGAGATAAAATATTTTATTTTCTATGTTCATTCCTCCAAATCCATTTCTTGCCCGGTATTTATGCCGGACGTAGTACCCGTTTTTTGTTTTTTGTACGGCGGACCACTCTATGGGGTCATAGCTGTCGGGGTCTTTTAAATTATCATATAGGAATTGTTCTACTTGATATACCGAGGCGTCTAAACCGCTATTTTTCACGGGATCTGATAAATTATTTATGAAAGAAGGATCAAAAAAAATACCCAGAACAATGACTGCAACAAGTCCAAGTCCGAATATTCTTAAATTTGTGGTTGATGCTTTTTCTTGTTCTGCTGAATTATTTTTCGTATATTTTTCCATAAAAATAATTTTAGTGTTGAATTTCATAGATGTATAATTCTTCTTTATATCGGCTCTAAGTCTTCCTTAGACTTATTTAATTTTGATTCTAATATAAGTTCCTATAAAGCCGAAATTATCGAATACCGAAAGATCCCCATTTTTTCGACAATATAATATTCTTCAGTATGGTTCTTATCGAAAAACACTCTGAACCCGTTCAGATATTGTTCTCTTAGAGATGTATAATCCACCCATTTACCCGGCTCGTCCGCATGGCTCAGTTCCATTATGTAACCCTTATTTTTGTCTTTTCGAATGCGGTGTAATATTTTAGTGTCATAATCGTCTCGCCATATGCCTATAATATTTCCCTTTGAAGAAGATGATGATTGTGCAACAAGAATCTTATTATTCGTTTTTGTACTAATTGTTGTAGCCGATAAGTTAAAGGAGAAAAAGGCACAACTAAAAATCCTACGAATAGAAGTGATAGTATAAAATAACTTTTCATAATTATTGATGTTAAAAAAAAATAGTATTCGATAATATTCCTCTCAGAAAGCTATTATTAATATAGCTATTCTGCCATAAAGAGCCATGTCGGAGCGAGCCTCTTGGGGCTGAATATCGTTTTCAATAATCGGTATATCCTGTTACATTTCCGTTTTTGTCGAGATGAAATATTTTATTTTCTATGTTCATTCCTCCAAATCCATTTCTTGTCCGGTATTTATGCCGGACGTAGTACCGTTTTCTGTTTCTGTTACGGGAGACCAGTCTATGGATTCATAGCTGTCTGGATCTCTTAAATTATCATCTAGGAATTGTTCTACTTGATATACCGAGGCGTCCAGTCCGCTATTTGTCACAGGATTTTCGTCAAAACTTGATGAGCCATCGTCGAAAACGACATAAATGACACTGATGACGATCACTAAAATGAAACTAATTTTTTTTATTTTTTATTGATTGCTCTATCGCGCTCAATCCATAAAGGATTGTCTAATCTCGAATGGCAACATGGGCATATTAAGTATTGCTCGAACGAAACTGTTCCGGAATTATACCGGTATATCCACAAAACGGGCAACAAAGAGTTGGTTGGTCTGAGATTTGTGTTTGGATTGTATGTTGGTTTTCCTTCGCTCTTTGTTTATTCTGTTTATCCAATTTTTCTTTTTCCGCCTTCCCTTTTTCTGATAAAGGGATTCTCCATTGTTTTGGAGATTTTTGCGTTTGATAGGCGTGAGGAATCAGTCCTGATTCTACTATTTTTTTAAGGCTTTGTTATCAGCGATTAAACGAGTAGAGGTAAGTAAACGATTAGCTTCCGCTAAAAGCATATAAGGCTTGTTTTTTTGTATAAGCTGAATATCTATTGCTTGTATGATTTTTCGATATTTTCCATAACGATAATTTTAGTGTTGAATTTCATAGATGTATCATTTAGTTTGCACTTTGCTCCTTTTTCATTTTTGTCGATATGGCTATTTTTTCACCATTGAAATAAGACGTTTGATGAATGAAGAGCGATTAGATTCGTCTGTACTGGCATCTTTCACAGTTATTTTTCCATTGCTTATCAGCTGTATTAAATCTGTTTCGGTACAGTCTGTTATACCCCAGTCGTCTCTTCCATAAAACCCCAATTTACGCATTTTGTTCCGTATCGATTTCTGTTTGTCCGATGGAGCTTGCCTTCTCTCTTTGATGAGTTGTAACAATTGTTCGATTTCTGTTTTTTGTAAATACTTTTTTCCCTTTTATTTTCATGATTGTATTATTTAGTTTGTTTTTGATCGTTATTTTTAGTTCTTCAATCGATTTTGGTTTTGGTGGTGTCGTATTATTAAATTTAGTTATGATAATTGTATCAAGGGGGGTGCTTCCAAGCCGCTTTATGGTTTCTTGCAATAGTCTCAATTCTTGTTCTACAGTTAAGGGGGGGTAGGTTCTTCAATAGGTTCTTCATATATACAGTATGATACAAATATAAAAAGGATACAGATTATACCCGTTATAGCCAAAATTATTGGAAATCCTTTTGAAGGTTGACTTTCTTGAATAGTCGTGTTTGTTTTCGTTGTTTTTTTGGAGCTCTTGGACTTCTTCTTATTATTTGGTGTAGTTTTTCTACTTCTCCTCTCCTCAGAAAGAGGGAGCAGCCATTGTCTCGGAGAAGTATTTGTTTTGTAGGCATGGGGTATCTCCCCTCGTTCGAGTATTTGTTTCAGTTCTTTGGTACTTTCTATAATTCCCAACGATAACAGGAGTTTGCTCGCTTGCTGTAATATAAGATGTTCCTTACCTGTTTCAAGCAGTTTGTTATCAATCGCTTTTACGATGTCATCGATTTTTGCCATAACTGTTCCCTTTCTACTACCCCGACCCCCGATGATAGCGGTTTAAAAAAGAAAGTGTGGAGTCGTTAGTTTATTGAATGGAGGCTCTGGCAAGCCTTGTACCGATAAACAATACCCCACACCGTTATAGCAATTTTGATAATACTATATACGGTGATGAATGTTATTGCTTATTCTCGGTACGATTGAAATTTACCAGATTTCCATTCGAGAATAAAAGCTAAACACTTTCATCTAACTACTATGTCATGTGGATAAACCACACAAGACAAAGATAGAGAATGTTTTTGTAATAACAAGTCTTGGGGTATTGTATTTTATTCGTATCGTTAATGATTTTCGGTACTTAGTCGCACTCTGTTTCAATAGGTTTGTTTCGTTCGGCGGCTTGTCGCAGCGTATCGTACAGGCGGGTGCGCAGGGTGTGTGGCGCGACTACTTCGACCGATCGGCTGCGGGAAAGCAGTTCCATGACGAAGTCGTTGGTAATGCGCAATCGCAGTTTGACGGTGATACCTGTTTTGTCTTCGGAGAGTATTTGTTGCGAGTGATGCAGGGGTAGTGTTTTCACAAAAGCTCCATCGACCGAATCGTATTTAAGAACGATTTCTTCCACGGGGTCTTCGGGATTGTTCCATATCCCGTAACTTTCCCGAAAGAGGGAGGGGATATCTATGTGTTCGTCACGGAGGAATTGTGTATCTTCGAGAATATTTATCGCCGAGATACGGTCCACTCCGAACGATTTCAGTTTGCCGTCGGTGTCGTAGCCGATGAGATACCATCGGTATTGCGATTCTTTCAAGAAATGGGGCATGAGCCGTTTGTGAACGATTTTTCCGTTATGGCGTACTAAGGTGTAGTCGAATTCAATGGGATTCCTTTTCCGTATCGCTTTTAGGAGGGGGAGCGATGAGTTCGTGCCGTATGGCATTCCGGCGATGCTCGGCGAGGACGTATTTTTGCAAAACACTGTCGGTGTTGATAGAACTGAGCAGCTCGAAGTTGAGCAGTAGTTCTTTGTAGTTGTCGGTCATCTCGTCGAGTTCGGCAATGTAGTATCCTCGTGATTTGTCGTTACGAATGACTATGCCGAACATTTCGTCGATAAGTCCGAAATCGCGCTGCATGGTTCGTTGCGAATAGTTCGAATCTTTGTTGTCGTATAGGGCGAGGGTATTCTCTACGTGTGCGACGAGTGCGTCTGTCGGGACGTATCGAACTGCCGATAGTTTGTTGATGAGTATCGCCAAGCGTCGTATTTGACTGAGTTTTGCCATATCTGTTTGTTTTTGCTTCTTGTGCAAATATAATGATGCAGAACGACAAAACGTGTCGTGTTGATAAATAAGTGGGAATTTAAAAAGAAGAACGCCCGATTTTGTCGGGCGTTCTTACTATAAGAGGTTTCGATGATTATTCGGCAACGACTTCGAAGGGGATTTCTACGCTGACTTCTTTGTGAAGTTTCACGATAGCTTTGTAGTTACCCACTTCTTTAACCGTATCTTTAATAACGATTTGTTTGCGGTCTACGATATGTCCCAATTTTTCGAGGGCTTCGGCAATCTGAATGTTGTTTACAGAACCGAAGATCGTACCGGTCGAGCTGGTTTTAGCACCGATGGTAAGAGACACGCCTTCGAGAGCGGCAGCCAAAGCCAAAAGCATCGGCTTTGATCTTTTCGAGCTTGTGAGCGTTGTTTCAAATCTTCTTCGCGAACTTTCAATGCAGAAGGAGAAGCGATCACTGCTTTTCCTTTGCGGGATAAGGTAGTTGCGACCATATCCGCTTTTTTCACTGTAACGACATCGTCTTTGTAACCGAGGTTAGCGACATCTTCTTTCAATATTACTTGCATGCTAAATTCCTCCTTCGTTTAATTATTTCATCATATCAGTTACATAAGGGGAGCAGCGCCAAGTGACGGGCTCTTTTCACAGCTTGTGCAATACGACGTTGAAATTTCAACGAAGTTCCTGTGATACGACGGGGCAGAATCTTGCCTTGTTCGTTCAAGAATTTTTTCAGGAATTCGGGAACTTTGTAATCGATATACTTGATACCGTTTTTCTTGAAACGGCAGTATTTTTTCTTTTGATGTCGACCGAGGGGAGGGGTCAAATATCTGATTTCAGATTGTGCTTGTGCCATTTTTTAGTTCTCCTTTACTTCTTCTTTGTTAGACGATTTAACACTTCTTCTCTTTGCTGCGTATTCGGCTGCAAATTTATCCATTCTGAATGTCAAGAAACGGATTACACGTTCGTCACGACGGAATTGGATTTCCAATTTAGCGATGACAGAAGGTTCGGCGTCGAATTCCAACAGGGTGTAGAACCCGGTGGTCTTTGTTTGATAGGATAGGCGAGTTTGCGCAATCCCCAGTTTTCTTCATTCACGATTACTGCGCCTTGTTCGGTGAGAATCGTTTTGAATTTTTCTACCGCTTCCTTCATCTGTACATCAGACAAAACGGGAGTTAAGATGAAAACGGTTTCGTAATGATTCATACTCGTTTAGTTTAACGTAATTAGTATAATGTTTTTATTTGCGGGGCAAAGGTAGGTATTATTTTGTAATTATGCAATGCTTTATACTCGTTTTTTGAGGGAACATTCACTCTTAGAAGCTGTTTTAAATTTATTGAGAAATAATATTATTATTGCAGGCAGGTATGTTCCGGCCATATTGCACCCCTGTCTCGCATCTTGAATCCCTTGATTTTTGTCAATAGCCCGCTATTGACTGCATATCTCGGACTCCAATCTGCTTCAACATAGGTCTCAATCTGTCTCGGAATAAATTGAAAACAGCTTCTACTGTATTTTGCATATTCTGCGGTTTTAGTATCACATCTTCTTCGGCTCGTATTTTTTGTAAAACAGCGTGAGGAGGATAAACCCGACGAAGGCGAGGGGCGCTCCTATCAGGGCGGGATATTGATATCCCAGTCCGGCTTGCAGGGGTAGACCTCCGATATATGCGCCAATGGCATTGCCGAGATTGAAAGCCACTTGTATACAGGCTGCTCCCAGTAACTCGCCTCCTTTGGCAAAGTGAATGATAGAGATTTGTTGAGGACTCGACACAGCGAATAGCCCGGCTGTACAAAGGCACATGAGCAGGGCTGTGAGCCAGTTGATATGGGCTACGAAGAAAATGCCCAATAATGCCGTAAAGAGTATGAATTGAGTAGAGGCAGCCACACGTCCGGGGGTATATTTGTCGGATAACTTCCCGCCCAAGAGATTCCCGACTACCATACCGAATCCGGCCAATACCATCAATAGGGTAATGCTTTCTGTGGAAAATCCGGAAACTTTCGTAAGGAGGGGATTTATGTAGCTATACCAACAAAATACGCCTCCGTTTCCCAACATGGTAGCTCCTAAAATAAGCCACGGGGCTCCGGTTTTCAAGAAACGGAATTGCCCTTTGAACCCTGTATCGGGTAGTCCTTCGACTTGGGGAACCCATTTCCAGATGTAATAAAGTATGATGATACCCCATACTCCTACCAGCATGAATGTGAGTCTCCACGATAATAACGTGCTGAGCGATGTTCCTAACGGGACTCCGAACAGGTTGGCGATGGTCATGCCGGCAATCATGATAGAGACTGCCTCGGAGCCTTTTTCCCTTGTCGGCAAAAGTTTCTCCGCGACAACCGATGCAACGCCGAAATAGGCTCCATGTGGTAACCCCGATATGAATCGGGCGACAAGCATAGTCCAGTAGTTGGGCGACAGTGAGGCGAAGATGTTTCCTACCATCATGATCGCCACCAATCCTAACAAAATATTTTTTAACGGGACTTTACGGGCGAGGGTAAGCATGGGCGCTCCTGCGCAAACACCGAGAGCATAGGCCGAAATCAAGTGTCCGGCGGTCGGGATACTGATGTGCAGATCGGCTGCTACATAAGGCAGTATAGCCATCATGACAAATTCGGCTATACCTAATCCTAATGTGCCGAATGCCAGTGCGATAAGACTCTTTTTCATTTCTATTTAATTACCTATTGAGCAGTGAGGCCGCGTGATTTTCGCGGACCTTCTGAAAAAATCGGGTGCAAAGGACGTGAATAAGACTGTTTTGTCCAAAATAATCGACTTATTTTTTTCGTGAGAGACTAAATTTTGGGCATCTTTTTTAAATGCGAACAGATAGTATCTGTCGTGTAGTATTTAAAAGCTGTTTTAAATTTATTGAGAAATAATATATCATTGCAAGTAGGTATGTTCCGGCCATATTGCGCCCCTGTCTCGCATCTTGAATCCCTTGATTTTTGTCAATAGCCCGCTATTGACTGCCTATCTCGGACTCCCATCTGCTTCAACATAGGTCTCAATCTGTCTCGGAATAAATTTAAAACAGCTTCTTATTGAAATGAAGATATTGCAAAAAAACTGCAAATCCTTCTTCAACAAGGATTTGCAGTTTCAATGAGCCAGATTTACATTATTTGACCTCGATTGTTTTTACGACTCCGTCATTACTTTGAACGGGTAATTTAGGAAGTTCGACAGACAGAACACCGTGTTCGACGTGAGCCGCTATCTTGTTTTTGTCTACGTTATCGGGCAATATCATTGTCTGTTGGAATTTAGAATAAGAAAATTCACGACGCAGATAGTGCTCTTTTTTTCTTCTTCCTTATTTTCGTTTTTCTTTTCCATCGTGATAACGAGATTATCATTGTCATCGATGTGGATTTGAAAATCGTCTTTTGTCATACCCGGAGCCGCCACTTCAATGCAGTAGTCGTTTTCATGCTCTACCACATTGATTGCCGGAGCCGTTGCATTAGCTTTTTCCATCCAATCGTTATCGAAGAAATCATTGAAGATACTCGGTAACCAGCCTTGATTTTTTCTTGTGGGTAACATAGTTTTAATCTCCTATTTTTAAGTTGTTTAATCTTTTCTTTGACTTCGGCTCTTTCGATAACCGATGTCATTCGGATATTTGCAAACGACGTGCCAATATATTTTTCGAGGTTTATTGTTCGGGTATGTATGACAATAGTTATCCAAAGTGGACAAAATTATTCCATAGAGTAATTGTTGTCACTTTTTTCGGGCAGGGGAAGACGTCGGGAATCGATAGGTAAGTCATCGTTTTTCGATTATGCCATAAATCGGGTATGGTGTGATTATACTTTTGCTCAAAAAAAAGAGAAGAGTATGGAAATACAAGAACAACAATTTGTCCGGGAACTGGCGGAGAGCCGTATGCAAATAGAATTATTGAGAAATCGAGTGTTGCTGCGTTATTACGCTCAGTTGCTCGAACTCGATATCATGGAGCAAACCCAAGAAGTGAAAGCTCTCATGAGCAGTATCAACACGCTCGAACGCTATGCCCGTAAATATGAGCCGAAAGAACCGACCGTGGAGCCTGTCCCCGTAGAAAACGGGGGATCGGGAGAAGTTTCCCGGAACAAAGAGGGAGAGTCGGAAAGTATCGATGTACTGTCGGGGAAAACTATGCCTTGTGCTTTTGCTTGTTCGGGGATAGAGAATATGACGACTGTACCTTCCCGGTCGGCGGCAGTGCGAAATCTCCCTAACGGATTGAAGATAAAATCGGTTACGACTCGTGGAAAATCGCATCGAAAATAGATTGCAGATGAAAAGGCGCAAATTTCTATTCGGTAAGGTTGTTTTGAAAATTGTTTGAGCTATCTTTGCGCAGGATGCGAAAAATAGGCTGCATTCGGCAAAGTCAAGCGAGCTTGCTTTTGCCCTCATTTGCACTATCTTTGCGTATATTGTGAAAGCAGGCCGGGCTCGGTGTAACAAATGGAATTTGGTTCTGCTCCCTTTGCTTGCAGGACTCTACAATTTTACGGAACGATGAAAACGATACGAGAGATATATCGCATAGGGTATGGCCCTTCGAGTAGTCATACAATGGGGCCGAGAAAGGCTTCCGAAATATTTTTGAACCGCCACCCTGAGGCTGTGGCGTTCGAGGTCATTCTGTACGGTAGTCTTGCTGCTACGGGAAAAGGGCACTTGACCGATGTAGCGATTCTCGATACCCTTCAACCTCATGCCCCGGTCGAGATTGTGTGGAAACCGTCGGTATTTCTGTCGTTTCACCCGAACGGCATGACTTTTCGCTCGAAAAATAGTTCGGGCGAAGTGACCGACGAATGGACCGTGTTCAGCGTGGGAGGAGGGGCTTTGGCCGAAGAAGGGAAGCCTTTCGACGAGACACCGGAATTGTACGAAATGAATAGTATGACTCGGATTCTCTCTTGGTGTGAACGGACGGGGCGCAGTTATTGGGAATATGTGCAGGAATGCGAAGACCACGATATTTGGGACTATTTGGCCGAGGTGTGGTCGACTATGCGCGAGGCTATCGAACGAGGGCTCGATCAGAGGGTGTATTGCCCGGTCCGTTGAATTTACGGCGGAAAGCCTCTTCTTATTATATAAAGGCGAAGGGTTATAAAGACAGTTTGAAAAGTCGGGGATTGGTATTTGCCTATGCGTTGGCCGTGAGTGAAGAGAATGCATCGGGCGGGCGTATTGTAACCGCACCCACTTGCGGATCCTGTGGAGTCGTGCCGGCGGTATTGTACCATTTGCAAAAGAGTAGGGAATTCAGCGATACCCGCATTTTAAGAGCGTTGGCGACCGCCGGTTTGGTGGGGAATATCGTGAAGCAAAATGCTTCTATATCGGGAGCCGAAGTGGGGTGTCAAGGCGAAGTGGGAGTGGCATGTGCTATGGCTTCGGCGGCAGCCAGCCAGTTATTTGGCGGTAGTCCCGCACAAATCGAGTATGCCGCCGAAATGGGGCTGGAACATCATTTGGGTATGACTTGCGATCCGGTGTGCGGATTGGTACAGATACCTTGTATCGAACGGAATGCCTATGCTGCGGCGAGGGCTTTGATGCTAATATCTATTCGGCTTTTACCGATGGGAATCATCGTGTATCGTTCGACAAGGTGGTGGCTGTAATGAAACAAACTGGGCACGATTTGCCATCTTTGTACAAGGAGACCGGGGAGGGTGGCCTTGCCAAAGATTACGAACAGATGTAAAAACAGATTTGTAAATCACTCTGAAATTTCGATCGGGACAAGCCTCGATCAGTCGATTCCCGGTCGCCTGCTTGTGCCTATGTTCTTGTCTCCCCTTAGCTGTTTTTGGCTCAGTAGGAAATCAGTAGGGATTGCCCTTTTATATTTCCGACCCCTCTCCTTAGAAATTACCATTTCTTCGGTTTCACTACTATATTGCTCTACAACAAAGGGGTGAAAGGGTTACACACACACCAAGTGACGGAAGGATTAATAGATATGTCAGGAGGTTAAATACATTCCCTTTTCTCGGAGAGTGAGCAAAAAGGGAGGTGAATTTGTTTTTATGGTGAAGTTACTTTATATTTGTAGTTGTTTAAGCAATGATTAATATATGAACTTTTCTGAATTAAATATAGAAATGGTGTTCGCTTTGATGAGCGGTAAATTGTCAGCTGCGATTAATCGGAAATTATATCGTAGTTTTCGAAAATTGTCTATCGATATAACTCCCGAACAATGGACTGTATTGTATTATTTATGGTCGCGGGACGGAGTGACTCAGCAGGAATTGTGTAATGTTACATTTAAAGACAAACCGAGCATGACCCGGCTAATAGATAATTTGGAAAAGCAACAGCTTGTCGTCCGTTCTCCGGGCGTGAAAGACCGGCGTATCAATTTGATTCATCTTACAGATAAAGGTCGGGAGTTGGAGGTGGCTACGAAGCCTTTGGTGACGGCTATTATGAGAACGGCGTTGGACGGCTTTTCGGATAGAGAAGTCGAGATGGCCGGGAGAATGTTGACCAAAGTTTTCGGTAATTTGAAAAATTCGTTGGAGGATTAAGAAAATCTGTCATGATTAAATATATGAGGCATATATTCATTTTTATAGTTGTATGGCTTGCGGCAGGGACGATTTGTTCTTTCGCACAATACAAGCCCGATCGTTTGGGAGAAGGTTTTGAAGCAAAAACTATTGTCATGCCGGACGATTACAGCGGAAAGGTAGTGACGACTCTTGTTCGGAGTTTGTCATCGTGCGACACGCATAAAGCGGTGCTTTACGTGCACGGATATAACGATTATTTCTTTCAGGAAACGCTGGCTCGGACGTTTAACGATTCCTGCTTTAATTTCTATGCCGTGGATTTGAGAAAATACGGACGCTCGTTATTGCCGGAACAAACGCCGTTCGAGGTTCGAGATTTGCAAGAATATTTTGCCGATATAGATACGGCTCTGACTCTTATTCGGGAGGAGGAAAATACCGATATTGTGTTGATGGCTCATTCGACGGGAGGATTGATAACATCGCTTTATTGTGAGGCTCATCGTAACGACTTGCCGGTACAGGGACTCATTTTGAACAGTCCGTTTCTCGACATGAATATGAATTGGTTCTATGAGAAGATTCTGGTTCCTATCGTGTCGGCTTGGGGGCGTTGGTTTAAAGGAACGAAGATAAGTCAGGGAAACTCTACCGCTTATGCCGAGAGTTTGCTAAAAAGATCATCATGGGGAATGGAATTATGATACCGACTTGAAATTTAAGGTATCTCCGCCTGTTTCTTCAGCATGGATACGGGCGATACATCGCGGTCACAATCAAATTCATAAAGGGTTGCATATTCCCTGTCCCGTTTTGTTGATGTATTCGAGTCAATCGGTAGACGGGAATAAATGGACGCCTCAACATCAATCGGGAGATGCTGTGCTTGATGTAAAAGATATTGCCCGCTATGGTCGCATGTTGGGACCAAAAGTCACAGAGTTTGAGGTTCAGGAAGGAATGCACGATCTCGTACTTTCGAAACCTTCGGCTCGTCAAGCTGCTTATTCCGAGATGTTTCGTTGGCTTCGGAGCAACGGATTGAACGAGTGATACCCCCAAAGTTCGTTAATTCTCCGAGAGTCATCGAAAATACGATGTGGGGGCATATCGATGCCTCGGTAGTGTTTTACGATGGTATCGCCGGGGGTCATACCGATTCGTTTTGCGACTCCTTGCGAAGGAAGGTTATTGTCGCGGATAATGGAGTAAATGTGTTTTATACCCAAAATGTGGGAGGCATAGTCGGCACATGATCGTGCGGCTTCGGTAGCATACCCGTTGTGCCAGAAATTTTTGCGAAGGAGATAGCCTATTTCGGGAACGGTTTGTTCTCTGTATGGTTGCATAGTGATGCCGCATTGTCCGATGAGCTCTCCGTTTTCTTTAAGAACGGCTCCCCATAAACCGACTTTGTCTTCGGCATATCTCTTTATTTGTCGGTCTAACCATTCCCGGACTTCTGTGCCGTTGAATGCGCCTTCGTAGGCGTACATCACCTCGTTGTCTTGTAAGAGTTTACAAACTTCATGAAAGTCGTTCGGGCATAACTCTCTGAGAATTAATCTCCGGGTTTCTAATATCGTTCTCATTTCACAGGTCTCCGGTTAAAGACGTTGTTATTCGGCATTCTGTTCGGATTGCTGTTTTTCCAACTGTAAGACTTGTTTGTCTGCGAGTTCGAGCGTGCGTACGTTCAGTTGATATTCTCGTTTGAGGTCATCGACATTTTCATGAGGTTGGCGAGCTCACGGGTCGCTTTAACGGCTTCGCGAGTGACGGGGTCGAGCGATAGAGTGTATCGGTTTCCACCCAAGTAAGTGAGGGTTATTTTTTTACTCGTATTATTCGCTATGAGTGCTGCGACGGCAGAACATTGACCGTCTTTGTATGTCACGATTTCGGTATATTTGCCGTCGTTGGTGAACCGGTAATTATTGGCTCCGTCGTACCCGATAACGAGTTTCGGCTTTACTTTTGTCCGGGAGCGTCGCCCGTATGGAACTGTGTTTTATCGGTGTGCTTCCGTAATATACGCTTGCCAACTGCATTTGTCCGTTTTCTGTGACCAAAACTTTCAATTGGCTACGATTTATCGCGGCTTGTTTGGGAAGTTTCTTATATATATAATTCCCTTCCGTTTGGTATTTGGCATCTTTTTCGAACCGGAAGTTTTTCTTGGCCGCTTCGAGTTCGGTTTGTCTCACTTTGAGTACACTGTCTATATAAAGCAGATTTTGCTCACTCTCTTTTGTGTTTTACGCGGCACATGAGCAACATACCCGCTTTTATCTGTTTGAAGGCTTTGGGGTATAATAATTCGATACTGTCGATAGCATTTTTAGCATTGGCGTATTGACCGTTTTCGAATAACTTCCGAGCTTTTTCATATTGAGCGTTAGCTTCATTACTATTATCTCCGCAGGAGAATAATACTATCGCACAGGAGCATATCCAAAAGTAAAGATATTTAGCCATAATTGATCGGTGTATTGTATTTGATGTTAATTCTATCTAATAGACCCTCTCTGTACATCTTTGACTCCCTTAACGGTTTTGAGCTTTTTTCATCAGACTGTTGAGGGAGGAGATGTCATCGACCGTGACGGTGATATGCCCTTGAAAAAGGCCGTCGTTCGAGTCGATCGAGATGCCTCTCATATATATGTTTTTCTCTTTTGAAATAATCGATGTAATGTTCGTTACGATACCGATATCGTCGTTTCCGATAACTCGCAGGACGGTGACGTATTTGGACCCCCATTTTGCCCGACCAGCGGGCATTGACTACTCTGTAACGGTAACGACTGTATATGTGCCGCGCGTTCGGACAATCTTTACGGTGTATTTTGATAGTTCCTTCCGTGGAGACGAATCCAAAGATTTCGTCGCCGTAAATGGGGTTGCAGCATTTGGCCAATTTATAGTCGATACCTTTGACATCGCCGCCTATGACTAGCTCGTCTTCTTTCGATTCGTCGGGTTCTTTTTTGTAAAGTAAATTCTTCTGCCGTACGAGTTTCGTATTGTTCTTCGTTTTCTTTTTATCGATTTCGAGATAAAGGTCGATTACGCGATTGACGTCGATATGTTCATCGGCCAATTCGTTGTAAAAATCGGTGACGGTTTTATAGCCCATTTTTTTTTATAAGGCGCATCATTACACCGTCTTCCATCTCTATTTTGCGGTTTTTGAATCGTCTTTGCAAAAGCTCTTTCCCATATTCCGCCGCTTTATTCTGCTGTTCGTTCAGGGCTTGCTTTATCTTTACCCGCCCTTTCGATGTCGCGGCTATGTTGAGCCAGTCTTGTTTCGGGGTCTGGTTGGGAGAGGTAAGTACTTCGATCGTATCGCCGCTTTTCAGTTTATATTTTATGGTTTCGATCTTTCCGTTTACCTTGCCGCCGACACATTTGCAGCCTAACCCGGTGTGAATGAGGAATGCGAAGTCCAGTAACGTGGCTCCCAAAGGCAATTTGTATAGGTCTCCTTTCGGTGTGAATACGAATACCTCTTTGTCGTAGAGATCCATTTTAAAATCGCGCATGAGTTCCAAAGCTCCACCGTTTCCGGCCGCTTCGAGTACTTCGCGCACATTGTTCATCCAATCGTCCAGCCCGTTCTCACTTTTAATTCCTTTGTATTTCCAGTGGGCGGCAAGTCCTCGTTCGGCTATTTCGTCCATTCGCCGGGTACGTATTTGTACCTCTACCCAGCGTTGTTTCGGTCCCAGCACAGTGATGTGTAACGATTCGTATCCGTTCGATTTGGGAATGGACAGCCAGTCCTTCATTCGCTTGGGGTTGGGCTGGTACATATCGGTAACGATCGAATATACCTTCCAACAGTCTGCCTTTTCCTGTTCGAGGGGAGTTTCCAGTATCACACGAATGGCAAACAGGTCGTAAATGTCTTCCAAATCGGCTTTTTGTTTTTTCATCTTATTCCAGATGGAAAAGATGGATTTCGTGCGGCCCTTGATTTCGAAATGTAGACCTTCGGCTTCGAGTTTTTGTTTTACCGGTTGGATAAATTCCATGATGTATTTATCCCTGTTCCTCTTGGTTTCGTTGAGCTTGTGGGCTATCTGGTCGTAGATTTCCCGATTGGTGTATTTCAGGGAGAGGTCTTCCAGTTCCGATTTTATGGAGTATAGTCCCAATCGGTGCGCCAGCGGAGCATAAAGATAGGAGGCTTCACAGGCGATGTCATAACGGTATTTTTTCGTTGGGGTGGTGGTTTATCATTTTCATGACGCAAAGCCGGTCGGCGATCATGATGATGATAACTCGTATATCTTCGGCGAACGATAGTAACAGTTTGCGGAAATTCTCGCTTTCGACGGCAGCCTGTTTGGCATACAAGCTGTTCGATTTAATGAGACCCCGAATGAGCTGGGCTATGTCGTCCCCGAATTCTTTTTTTACGGTTTCGATAGTGAGGAATTCGCTGACGACCAAGTTGAAAAGTAGAACCGAAATAAGCATACTTCGTTCTAATCCTACCCTGTCGCATAAGATGAGCGCAGTATTCAGATTACGGACAACAGGATTTATTCCTTGTTTGTTTCGCTGATAGTGCCCTGTTTCGACGGCTTCGGAAATGAGGCGACGCATGCGGTTGAAGTCTTCGACTCTTAAAACCGGGCGACTATTGCGTAACAGTTGCCGATAGACCGATAGGACATTTTCTTTTTCGTCGAGTGTAAAATAGCTTTTTTCGGGCATAAGGTGCGACTGTTTTCAAAAATTCTGTCTCAAATATATATTTTTGTGGGTAAAAATGCGCTTTTTTTTAGAGCTTTTTGTAGTTTTGGGAACGGAATTAAAATTCATTATTCATTACAAGCTATGTTTACACCGGAAGATTTAGATTTGTTTGCCGAAAAGGTATTGACGTACATACGGTTGAGGAGCAGTTGGCCTCGTTTAAAAGCGGATTTCCTTTTTTTAAGGATATTATCTTCTGCTTCTGTCGGGAACGGTATTTTATCGCTTGGCGAACAGCAAACGCAATATTATCTCGATTTGTGGGAAGGTTACTTGAAAGATAATCATAAGGTCGTGAAGTTTGTTCCGGCATCGGGAGCTGCGAGTCGTATGTTCAAAGATTTGTTCGCATTCCTTTCTGCCGATTACAGTGAGCCACAAACTGATTTCGAAAAGAAATTTTTCAATTCGATCGAACATTTTGCTTTTTACTCCGATCTTGACGAAGCTTGTTTGAAGAATGAAGGAAGGAGCATAACCGATTTGATAGAATCGGGCAATTACAAAGCGGTGGTGTCCAATCTGCTCGAAGCGAAGGGCTTGAATTATGGTTCTTTACCGAAGGGGTTATTGAAATTTCATCGTTACGCGACGAATAACCGTACGGCTATGGAGGAACATTTGACGGAGGGAGCTCTTTATGCCGCCAGTTCCGACGGGGAGGTCAATATTCATTTTACGGTATCTCATGAGCATCTTGCCGATTTTAAAGCATTAGTAGCCAAGAAGAAAGCGGATTATGAGCGACGTTATGGCGTACGTTATCATATTAGTTTTTCCGAGCAAAAGCCTTCTACCGATACTATTGCGGTCGATGCGAATAACGAGCCGTTCCGAGAGAATGGTAGGCCGTTGTTCCGTCCGGGAGGACATGGGGCTTTAATCGAGAATCTGAACGACATAGATGCCGAAATCATATTCGTAAAAAATATAGATAATGTAGTGCCCGACAGACTGAAAGAGCCGACCGTGCGGTTTAAGAAAATCATCGGAGGGTGCTGGTATCGTTACAAACGGAGATAAACCGTTATATTACCATGTTGAAAAGCGGGAAATATACGATCGACGATTTACGGAAATGATACAGTTTTTGCATAAAAAGCTTTTCGTCAGAAATGAGGAAACCAAACATTTGGAGGATGCGGAACTGGCTTTGTATTTGTTGCGGAAGTTAAATCGCCCGATTCGTGTATGCGGAATGGTTCGCAATTCCGGTGAACCCGGCGGGGGCCCTTTATTGCTTATAATCAGGACGGAACCACATCTTTGCAGATTTTGGAGAGTTCCCAAATAGATATGTCGAATCCAGATGCTAAGGAGCAGTTCGAGTCGGGTACTCATTTTAATCCGGTAGATTTGGTTTGTGCCGTGAGGGATAATAAGGGAGAGAAATATGATTTGCCGAAATACGTAGATAAAAATACCGGTTTTATTTCGCTTAAATCGAAGAATGGCAGAGAGCTGAAAGCTCTTGAATTGCCGGGACTTTGGAACGGGGCCATGAGCGATTGGAGTACTGTTTTTGTGGAGGTTCCCGCAGAGACGTTCAATCCGGTCAAGACAGTTAACGATTTACTCCGTCCGCAGCATCAGTAAAGTGTGGGAATCGGCATGGAATAGAGGGCGATATGCAGTGGTATATCGCCTTTTTTGTAACTTTGCACTTGCGAGGATAAAAAGCATCGCCGTGGTATGGACCCAATAGACTTTTGTTTATATCTCTGGCCTGTATTACCATTGCATATGATTGATGAGAATAGTGGGGCATGAAATCTAACCGATTTTTTTATTCTTCGGCTATTCGTTAAGTAAAAAAGAAAAACAAGAATAGAAAATATGACGTTTGAAGAGTTCGGATTGTCCGAAGATGTTATGCGAGGCTGGATGCCATGAATTTTAAGGAGGCGACTCCTGTTCAGGAACAAACCATTCCTGTGATATTGCAAAAAGAGATTTAATAGCTTGTGCTCAAACCGGTACGGGAAAGACGGCCGCCTATATACTGCCATTACTGAATCTGCTTACAGAAAAGCAGGGCGACGGAGATAGAGTGCGTGCTGTGATTGTCGCTCCTACGAGGGGAGTTGGCGCAACAGATCGACATGCAGTTCGAGGGATTTTCCTATTTTCTTCCTATTTCTACTGTTGTGGTTTCGGGTGGGGAGACGGCGCTTCATGGGACCAGCAAAAGCGGGGGTTAACGATGGGTGCGGACATTATTATCGCCACACCGGGACGGCTTATCTCTCATTTGAATATCTCGAATATCGATTTTTCGGGAGTGGAGTGTTTTATTCTCGATGAGGCCGACCGGATGCTCGACATGGGTTTTTATGACGATATTATGAAAATAGGTAAAAAATTGCCCGAGAATCGTCAAACGGTCATGTTTTCGGCGACTATGCCTCCCAAGATTCGGCAGTTAGCCAAGAATATCATGAACGAACCGGTAGAAGTCAATGTGGCTATCTCGAAACCGAACGAGGCCATAGACCAGTCGGCTTATGTCTGTTATGAGAGTCAGAAGATGGGAATCGTCGATTGGCTTTTCAAGGAACCTACCGGAACGAAAACGATCGTTTTCTCTTCCTCGAAACAGAAAGTAAAAGAGTTGGCATTTTCCTTGAAACGAAAAAAATATAAGGTAGAGGCGATGCACTCAGACTTGGAGCAATCGGAGCGCGAATCGGTCATGCTTGATTTTAAAAATAATAAAATCGATATTTTGGTGGCAACCGATGTTATTTCCAGAGGTATCGATATCGATCAAATAGGGTTAGTCATTAATTATGACGTACCGCATGACCCGGAGGATTACATTCATCGCATCGGTCGCACGGCCCGAGCCAATGCCGACGGTACAGCCATTACATTCGTGTCGGAAAAAGAACAGGGCAAATTTCATCGAATCGAATTGTTTTTGGGGTATGATATTCTAAACGGAATTGCCCGAAGGGCTGGGCGATGCTCCGATTTATTCTCCCAAACAAGGTCGGGGAGGTCAACGAAATCGAGGCGGTAAGAGAGGCGGAACCGGTGCTAAAAATTACGGAAAGGGCGGTAAGAGGAAGCCTAAAAAGAACAATCGAGGTTCACAGAGTACCGAAATTTCAAGAAAACCCGAAAGGCATCATGGTCGTTCCAAGTCGTCTGGGAAACAATCGGGTGGTGTGGAACAATAGTTGTAGGGGTTAATTATAAGTTTTTGACTATTATTAGAACGAGTGAGGTTCTTTTGTAGTATTTGACTTTTCTTGTGGAAATATTGAATAACTAACTTCTAAATTCATATTTATGGAATGTAGTAAGGCTCAAAGTATAGATGAACAGAGCTTGCAAAAAGCGCAATTTCTATTTGAATCCGGAGATATCGACAAAATAGAGGTGGGAACAATAAAAAGGTCTGTGTCAAATCCATAGGTCTCTTTTTTGAAGGATTGTACGATTTTGCTGGTAAGATACGGAATTTGAATATTGCAAAAGGTGGGTTTCGTTTTGCGAATAGTCTGTACTTAGAAGTTATTCTCCCTGTAATAGAAAAGATGCCAGAAAGTACTTTTGAGGAAATTATAGCTAAATATGTAGAAATGAATATTGCCCATCCGTTCATGGAAGGTAACGGGCGTGCTACTCGCATCTGGCTGGATTTGATTCTAAAAAGAATCTTGGTAAAGTCGTTGATTGGCAAACGATAGATAAAGACCTTTATCTCCAAGCTATGGAACGCAGCCCTATTAACGATTTAGAATTACGAGTATTGTTACAACCTGCTTTGACTGATAAGGTAGATGATCGAACCGTTATCTTCAAAGGAATTGAACAGTCTTATTATTATGAGGGATATAGCAGAAAATAATATTCAAATTTATCTACAAAGATGGAAACATTTTTGACTTCTTCTGTTATAGTGACAATGATAATTTAAAATAGTAAATACGTTGTTGTTTGCTCCTTTCAATTCGGAAACTGTATGTCATATTTGATTGTTTCCTATTATTAAGATAGATTGGAATGGATACTTTGGAGAAAAAACGAAAGTAAAAGAGTTGTGGCAACTTTGTTTCCATGATGACGAACGATTTGTGAATCTCCTGTTCGACAATTTATACCGGGACGAGAATACCATCTGTTTTGAAAAGGGGGAAAGGTGACTACTGCGTTACAGATGTTACCTTATTGCATAAGTTTCGGCGAGACTTCACTCGATGTAAGTTATATTTCAGGAGCTGCCACGAGACCGGAGTATCGCAATAGGGGATTGATGGGACGTTTATTGAAAGAGTCGTTCGAGATTATGAGGTCTCGTAATATCCCGCTTTCGGCATTAATTCCGGCTGAATCGTGGCTTTATGATTATTATGCTTCGAAGGGTTATGCTTCTGTATTTTTCCGTCAGGAACTCAATTTTTCATCGGCGCATCGATTTTATGGAGACGGATATCATCGGGTAGCTATGTCGATGGACGAGCTTTATCGGTTTTTCGATGAGCAAATGAGGCGACGTTCGTGTTGCATACAACATGGACGGGAGGATTTCAATGTGATTTGCGACAATATTTATTTGGACGGCGGAGATGTGGTCGCATTAGCCGATTCGCAGAATCGGCTTTCGGCATTGGCATTTGTCGTTCCCGGAGATGATGCGGTTTTTGTGAAGGAGTTGTTGGCGATAAATACCGAGGCAAAAGAGGCTATGCTGCATGAGGTTCAGTCGGCGTTTCCCGGATATTCTCTTCGAGTCTTTACGGAGCCGACGTCGGAGAATGGGTCGGCGGTTCTTATGGGAATGATTCGCATTGTGGACGTTCGGAGGGTACTCGAAGCGGTCGCAAAGAATAATCGTTCATTGAGACGAGTATTTAGAGTGCACGATTCTTTATTGCCGGTTAATAACGGTGTTTTTCTTGTGGAGGAAGGTGAGTGTTACGAGGGCGTGACAAATCCGTGTGATTTTGATATCGATATAATGGAGTTGGCAGAAATTGTATTCGGCGGTTCGAAACTATCGTCATTGTTGGATTTTTCCTTCGGTACGTCCATATATGAGTTTGATGCTCGATTGATAAAAAGAGTTATTTTTTCTTCTCTTGATTTTTTGTGCTTATTTTTGCTTGTTGAAAAAGGTATGAAAAGTTTCGGTTATGCAATAGTATCGATATTTCTTGCAGTGGTGGTTCTCCTCACCAGTGGAGGAATTTCTATTGTCCGCTGTTGCCAGACACATTGTTTTTGTTTGCAAAATTCCGGTACGCAAGAAGTAAATCTCCTTTCCGATCGTTATTCTTCGGAGAGTCGTAATGATTGTTGTAAAACCGGCGGTATAGCAGACAAGCACGCTACGAAAGGACATTCTCCTTTTTGTAAACATGTGAAAGTAGAAAAACTGAATTTACCGATCGTAGACATTCCTACCGGGACAGATTGGGGGATACAGGGGACAATCGATTTGACCTATTCGTTTTGGTCGGTCATATTCGCTCCTGTCACTTCTGTTGTAAAGTATATAACTACTTCCTATATGCCGCCACCGCGGGATTATCTAAAACAAATCGCTATACTTTTGATTTAAAACCGATATATGTAATTGGAGGGAAGGGAATGTGCCCTTTCGTGAAATTTTTGTCTTATGTGATATAGGACTGTTTTATTATATAATCGGATTAAAAAGATGATAAGATATTTAATATTTCCACTTTTTTTTTATTAGGTAGTTTGTCTTCGGCTTTTTCCCAAGTACGAGGGATTGTAAAAGATATAGCCGGAGAACCGATTATCGGGGCGAATGTCTTCTGGTTGGGAACTACGACAGGAACTACGACAGGGGAGTCGGGTAAATTCAGCTTACCTGAAACGGGGACGAGCGATAAGCTGGTTGTCCGTTTTGTAGGATATCGCAGTGATACGATACATATCGACAGGGTCGATACCGTTTGGGAGATTGTTTTACAGGACGGTGCGGTGATGGACGAGGTTCAAGTTTCGGCTCGACGTATGGGCACTATGAAGATACGAGCTGGGATATTGAATCAGGACATGATTTCCACGGCCGAGCTTTCTCGGGCTGCTTGTTGTAATCTGGGAGAGAGTTTTACAACGAATCCTTCGGTCGATGTCAGTTATTCTGATGCGGCGACCGGTGCTAAGCAGATTAAGTTGTTGGGGCTTTCGGGGACTTATGTACAAATGCTTGCAGAGAATATTCCTAATTATAGGGGTGTTGCTTCTCCTTATGCATTGGGCTACATTCCCGGTCCGTGGATGCAGAGTATTCAAGTCTCGAAGGGTGCTTCGTCGGTTAAAAACGGCTATGAATCGATTACCGGACAAATCAATGTGGAATTTAAAAAGCCACAGACAACCGAGTCGGTTTCGGCCAATTTGTTTGCCAATTCGTTAGCTAAGATAGAGGCTAATTTCGATGGCAATATTCATTTGAATCAGAGGGTGAGCACGGCGTTATTGGCTCATTATGAAAACAATCTCATGGCGCACGATTCCAACGACGACGGTTTTATGGATTTCCCCGGTAGAACAATATAATTTTCAAAACAGATGGGCTTATATGGGAGACCGTTATGTGTTTCAAGCCGGGATAAAGGCTCTCATGGAAGATCGTACGGGAGGACAAATGCGTTCTTATCGAGCGACGGACGGAATGCCTCGGTACGATATAGATATTCGAACGGAACGATATGAGGCTTTTACCAAAAATGCCTATATTTTCGATAAGGAGAAAAATACCAATGTCGCTTTGATTTTATCGGGTTCTTTACATCGTCAAGATGCCGGTTACGGGTATAAATTATATGATGTGGACCAATGGAACGGGTATGCGTCGCTGATGTTCGAAACAGAGTTCGATAAACGGAATAGTCTTTCAACCGGTTTAAGTCTTAATTATGACGATTATGACCAGAGTTATAAATTGTCACATACGTTTGATACTTTGGGTGCAAGGGATAAAGAGATCGTACCGGGGGCGTATGTGCAATATACATATAACTGGAATGACAAACTCATGATTATGGCCGGATTACGTGCAGATTACAGCAGTGTATACGGAACTTTCGTAACACCACGTGCTCATGTCAAATGGGCTCCTAACGAGATTTTCAATCTTAGGGCTTCTGCCGGGAAAGGATACCGGGCCACTCATGCCTTAGCCGAGAATAATTATTTGCTGGCCAGTAGCAGACGAGTCGTGATAGATCCCGATTTGGATATGGAAGAGGCTTGGAATTATGGTGTCAGCGCGGCTCTTTACATTCCGCTGTTCCATAAGACTCTAAACTTGAATTTGGAATATTATTATACCGATTTCCTTCGTCAAATGGTCGTGGATATGGATAGTAACCCTCATGAGGTACATTTTTACCCAATTAAAGGGGAAGTCTTATTCACATACGTTTCAGGCGGAAGCGAGTTATCCGTTTTTCAAAGGTTTTACTTTGACGGCTGCTTATCGTTTGACCGATGTCAAGACTACTTATGGAGGTGTGTTGAGGGACGTCCGTTCGTCGGTCGATATAAAGGACTACTGACAGCTTCGTATCAAACTCCTTTGGGTATTTGGCAATTCGATGTAACTTTGCAGTTGAACGGGGAGGCAGACTACCGCAATCCTACATGTTGGAACAGGGGATTCCTGCGTGGAATAGCCGGTATAAGGCGTATGAACAGTTGAATGTTCAAGTGACTCGTTATTTCAGGCATTGGTCGATATATGTCGGCGGTGAAAATCTTACCGGGTTCAAACAAAAAAATCCGATTATAGATATAGCTTCTAATCCGTGGGGAAGTAATTTTGATTCCACACTTACTTGGGGACCTATGCATGGGGCTGTTTATTATGTAGGGGTTCGGTTTAACTGGGAGAGATTATAGATTTAAGTATATGAATTATAAAAATGTATGTGAAAAATGAAACAGGTAAAAATTTTATGGTTAGTAGCCGCGTTGTTTTGTGCGACGACGGCTTTCGGGAAAGATATTAAAACAGTAGTTTTCAAGACAACTCCCGAAATGCATTGCAATAATTGCGAGACGAAGATCAAGAACAATCTCCGCTTTGAGAAAGGGGTGAAGGAGATTGTGACCGACCTCGGCGATAAAACGGTTACCGTGAAATACGATGCCGATAAGACGACTGTCGAAGCTCTTATTAAAGGGTTTGCCAAAATCAAGTATTCGGCAGTCCTTGTGACAGAGAAAAAAAGAGGGCGGAAAAAGTACTTGTCCAGAAAAAGACTACTTGCCCAGAGGAAACGGAAGAGTGCTGTACTCCTTCCAAGTAAGGTTCCGGAAATTATTCGATCGATGATAAGGGTGTTTGTCCTGTGTGGCGAACACCTTTTGTCTACTTAAAGGTAGACGCGATAACCGACAGCGAGGCTTATATTACGCCCTTGAAAACCTTTAACGACTTCTCTGATGGTTTTGGTAAGACCCAGTGTATAACGGGCGTCTACGAATACTCCGAAGTTAAATTCGTAACCTAATCCGAAAGCAAGGCTGAAATCGACAGCCGAATCCCGGTATATGGAGTAGTCGTCGTTATTTATTCCTTTCCATTTGTCCGAGAGGGAAAGTCCTATACCTAATTGAGGGCCGAATTGCACGTTTAGTCCGTTACAGGGAAAGAACTTTACCAATACGGGAATATCTAGATAGTGGGTTCTGCATGTGTAGGTATTGCTGATGACAGCTCCGCTTTCATCGGTAAGGTAAAATTCATCGTCCGTATATCCTCTGGCAGAGTAGAATAGTTCGGCTTGCATATCGAAGTAGTTGTTGAATTGGTAAGTTGCGATAATTCCACCTTGAAAACCGGATAAATAGTCTGCGTGGTCTCCCAATTTACTCCATGGATAATTGATTGTCGACCAGTTGATTCCGGCTTTTCCACCCAAACTCCATTGGGCTTGAATAGAAACGGGTATGAATGCAATACATATTATCAGGAAATATTTTTTCATAGTTTTTCCTTATTTATATTGTTCGATACGGGAATCGTCGATAGCTGTTTCTTTTTCCCATTTTTGAGAGTTGCAAGATACTAGAAAAAGTAATGAGATACAGACAATAAAATATATGAGTTTCATGTTTACATGTTTAGATATCTACAAATATACATGATATATTTTATATTCGCTTTTGTTATATTTGCATAAATGTAAAAAGATGTATTTGATTGAACGGCGGGTATGTCTGTTTTATCTCTTGCTCATGGCTGTATAAAGTTATAACAGGCGGAAGTCTTTTGTGTGTTTTAGATAATTGAGTATGGAAGGGAATGAGGTGGAAGAAAAGATTGTTGGAGATTTGGACTGGGACGGTTTGCATCGTCCTCGTATTTATTATGCCGTAGCCACTACTTTTTGTGGATTGTTTCTTTCGGTACTGACGGTTCGATATGTAAATGTGGCGTTGCCTAGTATTGCCCGGGAGCTTGGTGTTTCATCGTCGGATTCTATTTGGATAGTCAATGCGTTCCAGTTGGTTATTATGATGACTATTCTTCCTTTTGCGTCGATGGGTGAGCGCTGGGGGTATAAGCAAGTTTATCTGAGGGGTGTTATCGTGTTTACAATCGGTTCGTTGTTTTGTGCGCTATCCCATAATTTGTCATTGCTCGTGATTTCTCGTGTATTTCAAGGCTTTGGAGCGGCTATGATTATGAGTGTGAACACTTCATTAATTAAGCTGATTCTATCCCAAGCGGAGGTTGGTGAAGGGGTTGGGCTCAATGCGACCGTAGTGGCCATAGCATCGGTAGCGGGACCTACTTTGGCCGCCGGTATATTGTCTGTCGCTTCTGGCCCTGGTTGTTCGCCATCAATGTCCCTGTTGGTGTAGTTACCTTTTTATGGGGCGTAGATATTTGCCCGATAATGCAGTTAGAGTTTTGGGGCATCGGTTTAATTGGAAGGAGGCTTTGTTGAATGCTGCGACGTTCGGGTTGTTCATCGGGTGTGTAGAGGCCTATTCCCATGATGTTCCTGTTACTTGGGTTTTGGGAGGTATTGTTTCGTTTGTCATTATAGGTACATTTTATGTGCGTATGCAACTTAGGGAGAGGTATCCAATGTTACCGTTCGATTTGCTTAAAATTCCTATTTTTTCGATTTCGGTTGTGACGAGTATTCTTTCATTTACGGCTCAAATGTTGAGTATGGTAGCCATGCCTTTTTTATTGGCAACCACTTTCCATTATGATGCTGTTGGCACGGGGGTTGTTAATGACCTCGTGGCCGTTGGTAATTGTGTTTGTCGCACCGCTTGCGGGATTGATGATCGGGAAGGTTCACCCCGGTATTTTGGGTGGGGTTGGGTTAACTATTATGAGTGTCGGTTGTTTTTTGTCTTTCATTTATTCCTACCGAAACAGGGCACTTCGGGCTTGTGTGGCGGTTGATGTTGTGTGGAATGGGTTTCGGATTGTTCCAGTCTCCGAACAATCATATGTTGCTTAGTTCTGCTCCACCTCAACGTACAGGTAGTGCTAGCGGAATGTTGGCGACAGCTCGGTTGATAGGTCAAACCGTAGGAGCAGCTTTGGTTGCGTTGCTATTTCATTTGTATGGTGATTCCGCTCCTCATGATGCCATGTTGTTGGCCGGAATCTTGACTTTGTGCGGTGCGTTTTCTTCTTGTTGTCGATTGAAGGTGAGTATGCCGAAGTAATAAAAATAGAATCTAAATGTATCGAGTTTGTGATCGGTTTGAAAAGCCGGTGTATTATTGTATCGTTTAAAAGGCTCTGTCATTGTGGAAGACTTTGTCCTATCTTTGTTTTCTACTTGATAAAAGAGGGTAATTTTTAATCTTTTGTGAGGACGATAGTGTAATCGGGGAAATGTGCCAGTTTCATCAGATAATGATTATAGACATTATCTCACAAAGAAACCGGATATGAAAGCCTCACAAGAACTACTTGCAATCTCCAAAATGATTACACATTGGGTTATGGCAATAAAAAAAACGATAGTTGACTATCGTTTTTTTATTGAGTGTGACATTATGAGCTTATTGTGAGCGTATTATCGTTTTAGTATCTTTTTGGTGACCGTGTATCCTTCTTCTGATTTTACTTTTACCAAGTAGATACCGGCGGGTAATTGCGGTATGTTTGTCGTTTGTAGGTTCTCGCCTTGATTTCTTTGAATGAGGCAACCATTGGACGAGAAGATTTCTATTTCGTTGATAGGTTCGGCTGAGAATACAGATAGTTCGCAGTCGCTTAGTTGGAGTCTTATTTCCAAGTTATTTTTGTTGTTTGCTGTATCGCACTCATGCCGGGAATTTTGATGTCGACATATACGGGGTAGTGGTCCGAGATATCTTTAAGGTCTACTTTTGTCCATCGATGGTGATTGTTCTGACAATGTGTGATTCTATATTTTGAATGCCCGAATTTTTGTAATCGTGGAAAAGAATGTAATCTATGCAGGCTGTATTTTCTTCCCGTCCCGGTATCGTGTTGCCTTCGGTGTCGCTGAAAATCTGAAGTCTTCCAAGAAAACGCTGAATGCTAGGTTTTTCCATCTGTGGGAGTCGTTCATGTCTCCGGCTAAGAATACCGGTTTGCGTATGTAGTCCAATTCGGTGCAGATGGCTGCTGCTTCGTTCATGCGGTGTTTGTCGTCTAAGTCCAAGTGGGTGCTCATGAAGGAGAAGTCTTCGAAGTCGGTTCTTATCAATATGCGTCCTAAGTCGCTACTCAATTTCATCTTTTAATTTTTTTGATAGGCAACCAGCGTTTTACCAGCGTTCCGTTGCCCACACTGCCTCCATCGTAATCGGCAGCTATGCCGTATACTTGCACATAATCGAGTCCACTCCATTTGGCGATGTCGTCTAGGAGTACCCTTTTCCAACGACCGTTGGCTGCGCTGTCCAATTCTTGCAGGGCGACGACATCGGCATCGAGCGCTTTAAGTATGTTTGCGAACCGTTTGGTGTTCAAATCATTGAGGCTTCCCGGATCTGTGCCTCCTTTACAGTAGTGGGTGTTGTAGGTGAGTAATCGGATTACACCGTCTTGCTTGGGATAGGTTTGAGAGAAAGAGTTTGATGCGCAAAGTAGTCCGGCCAATAATAATGTGATAAGCTTTTCTTTGTAATTTTCATAATTTATAAATAAAAGTAATTATATAAAGATTTTATTTACTTGTGGAATTTAAGAATTTGAATAACGATAATTGGACATTTTCATGAATACGTCCAATTATCGTTATTGCCAGTCATAGGCCCTTATTTTCAACTAGGTGCCGGAAGTGTCATTGCCGGTTTGTTAGAAATCGAGGCCATCGTCCCAGTTTGGATTTTGAGAGAGCGTCCCGTTGCTAAGTAGCCGTTCTTGGGTGGGGATAGGATATAGATAGTCCCTATCTTCTCTCCATTGGCGGGGTTCTTTCTCGATGTCGTGGCAGATGATGTTGCCTTTGTCTCCATCGGTCAAGACGAACTCGTCTCCCAGTTTGTAGAATTTGCGAATGTTCTTTACAGAGGGCTTTTTGCCGGTGTATATGCAGATGTCCACTTTTTCTTTGTCACCGACGGTTCCATCGTTCATGTCGAACACGTCGTAGCGGTTTTCGCCCGATCCTTTTGTCAACCCGGGAAATACATTCCTTTGTACGGTTGTTCGAATATTTTTCCTTCTTTCCATCGGATAATGTCGTAGTAACGGAATCCTTCGAGAAGCAGTTCGATGGTGCGTTCGCGACGTATTTCGAGGATTACTCCTTTGTTAGGGCCTGTGACATTTTGATACCCGCTTTCCAGAGCGCACAGATAGGGGTCGGGATTTGCGTTGGCAGCGTCCATGTCGATGTTGGGCATGCCCACGCGGTCGCGGATTTTCTTGATGGAGATTTTGAGGTCGTCCTGTGTCAAGGTTCCTAACTCGGCTTTCGCTTCGGCGTAGTTCAAGTAGACTTCGGCGGCGCGGAACAGAATGTAGTCGTTGGAAGATCCTAAGTATCCATCGCCCGATGCATCGGTTACCCATTTGGTGATTTGGTATCCGGTGGTCGAAGCTCCGAAGTTGGGAGATGATACGGTGGTACTGTTGATACGCATGTAGCCCGGGCCTACGACGGTTTGTGTGAGGCGGGGGTCGCGGTTCTGCATTTCGTCGTAGTATTGCATGGTCTCATAGCCGGGTTGGTCGGTGAAGCGGTCACCGTTGGTCATGAGGTAGCTGTTTACGATTTTCTTGTTCATGCCGGGACGTCCGTAGGTGGGTGACAACGTGTTTGCGTTTGCCTCGTGCATGACATTTTGAGCCCGGTCGTAGTCACGAGCCAATATAACTTCTTCTTCGATGGCGTTCATCGAGGAGAAAAGGTCTCGATAGGGTTGTGCTCCTGTTTTGTAGATGGCGTAGGGGGCATTGTCGATAAACAGTTTGGAAGCCGTGGCGCACTCGTCCAAGAACTTTTCATAGCCGGGAATCCCATGATATTTACGGTATGTGCCTTCGAACAGACATATTCTCGATTTGAGGGCTAGGGCGGTCGAATGGGTTACGTTGTATAGGTCTTTTTGTCGGAGATGTTATTGATGGCATAAGTGAGGTCGTCAAGGATTTTATCCATGATGAAGTCGCGGCTGTCTCGTGGCCTGAACAACTCGGGATCGGTGGAGGAAAGTTCTCTGTCGAACCAAGGCACTTCGCCGAAACGTTTCACTTTTTCGAAATAGAAATATGCTCTGAAAAAAGCGGGCTATACCATCGAAATGCTCTCTTGCATCGACATCGTCGCAGCGCACCGAGTGGCTTAGATAGAAATTGACAGCTCTGAGGTATTCCCAGTTCCAGCCTCCGCCAGATGTGGGTACGGTGCGTATGCCTTGTACTTCGGCCGGTAGATTGAATGTGCAAACGACATCGGCCGATTCGGTATATCCCGAAGCCGCTCCGGGAAACATTCCGTAGAATTGGTTGGTCGCACTGCGTAATTCATCGGCGTTGTTGTAGTAGGTTTCCGGGGATATGGCATCGAGAGGGTATTGATCCAACATATCGGAACAACCGGCAGTGCCCGATAAAAGGGCGATGAAACTATATAATATAATGTTCTTTTTCATGATGATAGGAATTAAAAAGTTATATCAAGTCCGAATGAAAATACTTTGGAGAAAGGATAGGTTCGGGCGTCGCTGTTTACTGTGATTTGCTCGGGGTCGATATAGTCTGATTTCAGTTTTGTCCAAGTGAACAGGTTGTCTCCACTGAAATATACTCTTAACCGGTCGATTTTAATCTTCGAGGTCCATTCTGAGGGTAGTGTATAGCCAACGGTCAGATTTTTTAATCGGCAATAGGCTATGTTTTGGAGGTACCGGTCGTTTTTATGACCTAACGAGCGGTCGCCTTGCGCGGCATATCCTCTGATTTTGGGGGAGGTAGGCATTCGGGTTTTCTTCGGACCAGACATTGTCCAAGAAATTGGCGGGCACGAAAGAGGAGTAGGGTCGTGCAAATCCGCCCCAGAACATCATGTTGTTGCCATCGGGATAACGGTGTTGCCGTCCGACTCCTTGAAAGAAGGCCGAGATGTCTATGCCGTTCCAGCTGAGTCCGATGTTGGCGTTGTAGAGGTATCGGGGTTCTTTGTTACCGATGATGACCATGTCACCGCGATTGTCGGCAGTTTTTTCACCGTCGTCGATGCGGCCGCTTCCGTCGATGTCTACAAATCTGGGGTCACCGGCTTGTAGTCCTTTGTAGTCTCCTACCGCCGTAACGAATATGTTTTTGCAGACATAACTGTTGTCTACGGCTTTGGAGTAGGCGGCCGCTTCTTCGTCAGTCTGGAAAAGACCATCGATTTTGTACCCCCATATCTCGCCGATGGTCATGCCTTCGTAGTAGCTCGATTTTGCGAATTCTTTCATGGGATTGTCGAATTTTGTAATCACCGATTTGCTGTCGGATAGCCCGAAAGACAGGTTGTAACTGAACGGTTTGTTTCAAGATTGAATTGATCGTACCAGCTTACTGCCAGCTCGAATCCTTTTGTGCGCAGGTTGGCGGCGTTTTCTTTCGGAGGGGTCGCACCGTATACGCCGGGGAGCATTTTCCCGGGAACCAACATGTCTTTGGTATCACGGATAAACAGGTCGGCACTGAGGTTGAGCCTATTGTCGAAGAATCCGAGGTCGAGACCCAAATTGTGGTGGATAACGGTTTCCCAAGTGAGTTTTCCCGAGGGAGGGGCTGAAACGGCAGCATAGGTGACGGGCTCGCCATTCATGAGGTATCCTCCCAATCCTTGCATGTTCAACTTCTGTATGTATGGATAACAGTCGGATATGGCTTGATTGCCCAGAGATCCTGTGCTGAGTCGTATTTTAAAGTTAGAGAATATTTTGCGTATGGGGTCGAAGAATGCTTCTTCGCTCATTCGGTAGCCTACGGCAAATGAGGGGAAGACTCCGGCTCGGTGGTCTTTGGGGAATCGCGAAGATGCATCCCATCGTATGTTGAACTCGGCCAAATATTTTCCGGCGTAGTCGTATCCGATTCTTCCGAAGTAGCCCAATAAGGCCCATTTGCTTTGTCCACCCTGTACTGTCACGTCTTTTCCTTTTTCACCGAGGTTGAAGTCGTTCAAGTTGTCGGATTGGATATTCAGTTTTGTGGCGTAATGGTGTTTGTAGTGGTTTTGCTCGTAGTTGAATCCGGCCACAGCGTATATGTGATGCGAGTTGAACGTGTTGTCGTAGTTTAGGTAGGCATCGACATTGTGATAGAAACTTTTTTCATATTCTTGTGCCAGTTTGTTTGAGAACCAAGAGGCTTGAGCCACTTCTTCGACTCCGGGGTATTGGGAGTATTTAGCTCTTGTTGAGCGCTCCATGTAATCGGTGGTACTGTGTTTGAAGTTGTAGTTTGCCGTGAAAGTCAGCCCTTTCATGATTTTGAATATGGTGCTCCAAGAATAGGTCATGTATCGGTTTTCCTCGATCGACTTGGAGGTTCCGTCTCCAATCAGAATGTGTATTCCATCGCTGGGGCCGGATGCTTGAATGGGATTTTGATATACCCAAGTGCCATCGGGGTTATAGGGCATCATATAAGGTAGGGCGTGGAAGGTGAGGCTGGGAATGTTGTATCCGTGTCCTACACCGGGAGCCGTGTATTTGGAGTCGTATAGGCGAGCCATAAATTTGATGGTTAACCATTTGTAGGCGTCTGCGCTGACTTTTGCCATTAGATTGGCGGTACGGTGTTTATCGGTGTTTTGCCGGTAGATACCGTCTTGTGTCCCGTAGTTCCCGCTTAACAGGTAGTTTATTTTTTGATTTCCGCCGGAGATGCTTAGGTTGTGGTCCCAAGTGGGGCGTGAATGGTCGAACAGGTAGTTGTACCAGTCGAAGTTGGCGTAGTACATATAGGATTCTACACCACCTCTGTTCTGAACGACGGTCCATGGTCTTTCGGGATTTTCTGTTTTGTCGAATCTTCGAGCTTCCAATTCTTTGTAGTCGTCGGAAGTGAGCCGGGTGTAGGTGACACCGTTGTATGACCGCATGAATTCGTCAACGAGCATGGCGGCATCGTATCCTGTTGTTAAGAAGTCGGTTCTTGTAGTGGGTTTTGAAAAGCTGAATCTTCCGTTGTAGTTCACTTGGGTTTTACCCGACTCGCCTTTCTTTGTCGTGATCAGTACCACTCCAAAGGGAGCCCGGGCTCCATAGATGGCAGCCGAAGAAGCGTCTTTAAGAACCGAAATAGACTCGACGTCACGAGGGTTGATTTTATCGATGTTTCCTTCCATACCATCGATTAGGATCAGAGGTTTGGATTCTTGGTTGATGGATGCGAATCCCCGGACGTTCATGCGGGTTTTTTCTCCGGGTTTTTCAGAGCCGTATGAGATATTCAGGTTGGGGATCGCACCTTGCAGGGCTTGTCCTAAATTATTGACGGGCCGTCTTTCTAATTGTTTGTGGTCGGTGTATCCTACGGCTCCGATCAAATTGGCTTTTTTGCGTGCCGTATCCCACGACCACAACTTCGTCCATAATATTGGCTTTCTCGGACAGCTCGATGTTCATTGTGATGCCCGGTGTGACGGCAATTTCTTGTGTGTTGTGTCCCACGTATGAAACGACCAATCGGGATTTCGGGGTGGCTTTGATGTGAAACCGCCCGTCGATGTCGGTCGATACGGCATTGTTTGTCCCTTTAACCAATACGGATGCGCCGATGAGCGGTTCGCCATTCGGATTTTTACGAATCCCACGATACTTTCAGCCTTTTGTCTGTTTTTTTCGTTGGTTATGACTACGTGTTTCCCTTGTATCGCATATTTGTATTTTAAGGGGCTTAGAATCATCGATAATGCCTCGGTGAGTTTTTTGTTTTTGATGTTCACCGATATTTTTTGATGAATATTGATTTGCGTTTCGTCAAAATCGACGGAGATGTCGGCTTGTTTTTCTATCGATTTGAATATTTCGGATAGAGGCTTATCTGTTATATTCAAATCGATTGTTTGATTTTGGGCAAAAACGAATTGAACGGAGATAAGAAAACATAATAAAAAGCAATTTTAAGCGAATTCTTTTTAGATGATTCGCCGGTTTTAATTTTTAAATTCATATTTTTGTGCATTAGATTTTAGATAAATACTGTAATTGAAGTCACAATGTAAGGTGTTTTTCTGATTTCAAACCGGAGAAAATGTTTTGGGTGGTTTTCTCCGGTTCTTTTTTTCATTGGTGTCGATTTTTAGTTGATGAATATTATGTCGTTATTTTTTTGTATTTCATGTTTTGCAGTATCCCTTCCAGAATGGGCAATATTTCGTCTATCGTTTCGTCGTGTTCGAATTTTACAGTGAGCTTGTTGTTTTTGTATTTTTCTTGGTTGTAAAGAATCGTTACGTTGTATTTTCTTTCGATCGTTTTTACCAGTTTCCCGAATGGCGCATTTTTGAAATATAGTTGTCCTTCTTTCCAATTTGAGAGTCTTTGGGCATCGACTATGTTTATTTCGCGTGAATGTGTGTTGCTGTCGTATATGAATTGTTCGTTGGGAGACAGTATGGTTTCATGCGGTATGGAGTCTTTGGTCGAGACTTTTATTTTTCCTTCTTCGAGTGTCGCTATCGTTTGTGGAGAGTTGCTATATGACTCTACATTGAATGTAGTCCCCAATGCTTCGATGTCGAGAGTCGCAGTTTTTACGATGAAGGGTCTTTTTTTGTCGCGGGATACTTTGAAGTTGGCTTCGCCATTGAGAAACAGGGTTCTTGTGTTACCCTTGAATGTGTTGGGGTAAATCAGTATGGATTCGGCGTTAACCCACACCTCGCTTCCGTCTGGAAGGAATATTTGCTTTGCTTTTTCTCCTTTGGGGACGAAGCATTCGATGAGTTGTTCGGTATCTTGGGGTGTGTCGAGTATCAACCAAGTGAAAAGGGCTCCCAAAATGGGAAGCAGTATGGTGGCAACGGCTTTATAGATAGTGCTGCGGAAGTTGGCCCTTTTTCCCGGCAAAAGTTGTTTCGATGGAATGTTTCTAGTTCGGATAATGTAAATGCATCGGGTGTCTCGTTTTGGCAAGAGTCCCATATCTCTGAAATCGCTTGATCTTTTTCTTCTCGGTTTTTGGGGGAGAGCAGCCACTTTTTGAAAAGTATATCGTCGGTTGAGGGTTGGCTGTTGTTAAAAATTTATGTATTATGTTTTGTATAATGTTATTCATGGTTCCGTCTTTTATCAGGAGACGGATATCTATTGAAAACACTTCCTGCTCGTTAACTTTATTTAAGGAATGAGAAAGAGCAAGGCGGTTAGCATGTTTTTTTTGAGTTGTGTTAATACGGAACTGATGGTCTTTTCGACTGTGTTCTTTTTTTTAAGGTTCAGCCGAAGGGGCTATTTCATCGTTGGATAGGCCTTCTTTTCGGCTCATATTGAATATGGTTCTCTTTTGCGGCGGCAGACTTGCGATGGTCGTGTCCATGAGGCTAAGCAGCTCTTTGGCGTATATTTCGTGTTCGACCGAGGTAGACTGTGGGGCTGTTTCTTCCAAGTGGGATAGATAGTTTTGTTCGGCTATTTGTCTGTCGAATGAGTCGTATACAGCGTTACGGCACATTTTGAAAAGATAGGATTTCAGTGATTGTATATGCCCGGAGCCGGTCGTGCGATATCCATAGTTTACAGAAAATATCTTGGGCTATATCTTGTGCTTGTTCTTTGTCTTTGATGAAGCCAACAAGGAATCGGAGCACAATAGGGTGGTAGTGTATAAAAAATAGCATCGAATGATGTGGTATCTCCCTCGATAAGTCTTTTTAGATGGTATGTCTCTAATTCAAGATTCATGGTATAGCAGGAAGGATCCGTGTTGTTTTTTGACAAAAAGTATACTTTATTTTGGATAAAGAAAAAGAATGTGATGAATTTTATTTGCGAATACCCGAATGTTATGAGAAGTATTTTAAGGTTCAGTAGAAAATTCGTGGGGATAGACTTTAATGTTAATGAATGAGGGTGGTTGGAAAGATCTCATAAGTTTTTGTGGTAAAAGGTTACCCCTTTATGAGTATACTTTCCCTCTATTTTCTTGCATCTTCGTCACCAAATAAAGGTGATGTATTTGAGAGTGAAGTTTTTGTTTGTATTAACCCCCTCGCCCTGCGGGCACTCCCCCTATATTTTGCTGCGCAAAACACAGGGGGGGAGAGGGTGAGGTGTATATCTCCCTTTCTCCTCGGCTCCGATGTTATTCAAAACGACCCGTCATGCTGCGGAGTACGGCAGGGGAGCGGGTGAGATGTATATCCCTTTTGTCTCTGCTTCGCTGTTATTCAAAACGCCTCGCCATGTTACGGGGTATGGTAGGAGGGAGAGGGTTAAAAAAGCACTTTTAATATTTTAAACTCCTCTATTGCTGTGCCCCGTAGCATTACGGGGTGTGGCGTTAGCTATATAGGGGAGGTGTCACAAAGTGACGGAGGGGTTGAAAACGCCATCGTATCAGTCTGTTTATACCGGATATATTCCTTTCTCCCCTGACGTGCCCCGTAGCGTTACGGCGAACTGTGTTAGCAATAGGGGAATATACACGAACAATCCCCGTTAATTATCTACTGAGCCACAATCCTTACTGATTATCTACTGAACTCAAATATTGTGTATATTTAAAATGCAAAAAGCGTAATGCTTTATTATAAAAGTACTACGCTTTTTGCTTGCGGAAAGAGAGGGATTCGAACCCTCGGTACCCGTAAGGGTACAACGGTTTTCGAGACCGTCCCCGATCGACCACTCCGGCATCTTTCCAATGGCCTATTATTTTCGAGGGCAAAGGTAGAGAAAAGAATCGAGTAGAGATTATTTTAATTGTAAAAAACTAAAATAAATTGCTATTCTTTTTCTTTCCATGTTTTATAGGGGTGTTTTGCCAGATTGGAATTGTAATAGCGGGGGTCGCCTGTAACTTCTGTTTCTATGAAAGGAGGTAAATCGAATTGTTCCGACTCTGATTTTAGCTCGATTTCGGCAATAACCAGTCCGTCATTATTGTCCATGAATTCGTCTATTTCCCATCGGTGTCCGGCATAGGGATAAATGTACCTTTTTCTTTTCGATGATTGAAGGAAGACAGAGTGATCCGAGCATTTCGGCAGCATCGGCTACCGGAATGGGGTATTCGAATTCTTTACGGGTACAACCTGTGGTAACGCCTTTGAGAGTAATGAATGCATTATTCCCGGAAATTCGTATGCGCACGGTTCTTTCTTTATCGATTGAGATGTATCCTTGTTTATAATATTTGCATTCGATTGATTCTTGTCGGTATGACTGGTCTTTTTACTGTGTATTTGCGTTCTATTTCGGCACTCATGATTTAACATATATAAATAGAATGCCGAATATAGTACATTTATTTGGTTTAAGAAGCAGAATAGAAATCCCGACATTATTAAACATTGTTAAACCCATAAAGTGAAGATAATAAAACTCCGAGAGCCGACAGTTTTTTTTGTACTTTTGCATTTTGAAAATTCGAGAGAATCGAATATCGGGACCAATTATAATATACAGTTTGTGAGACTTTTATGACAAAAAAGATATATGTGGTATTAACCCTTTGCCTATTATTTATAGGGCTTCCTATTTCGGCTACGGCACAAAAGGCGACAGTGATAAAGGGGATAGTACGAGATTCCATAACCCATGAGCCTATATCTTATGCTTCTGTTTTTTTTGGGGGAGCGATAAAGGGACTTATGACGGACGATGACGGTAAGTTTGCCGTTTCGGTACGTGATAATTTTCTCAATGTCCGATTTTCTACGTTGGGTTATCGAGAGAAGACGGTTTTTGTAAAGAAAGGAGCCGAGAATGATTTGGTTATCGATTTGGTTCCATCGGATTATGTCTTGAAAGAGGTGGTCGTGAAACCGAAAAAGGAGAAATACAGTAAGAGAAATAATCCGGCAGTGGAGTTTGTAAAAAATTGATAGAGCGTCGCCACGTAGGAGATCCGAAAAATCACGATTTTTATAATTATGAAAAAGTATGAAAAAGATGACTTTTGCCCTGAATGAATTTTCGGAGGAACAAAAGAAAAAGTGGCTTTTCAAAAAATTCCAATTTATTTTTTGACTATGTCGATACTTCGGAGGTTTCGGGCAAACCTATTCTGACTGTTTCGATAAAGGAGAAGATCGCCGAGAATTATTATCGTCGCAGCCCGGAAACTGAGAAATCTGTGGTGACCGGTATTAAGCGGGCAGGAATCGACGAAATATTCAGCCAAGAAAGCGTGCAAATGTTGTGTGAGGATTTATTCCGGGAAATCGATATTTTCAAGAATGATATTACTCTGTTGAATAATAGATTCGTGAGCCCTTTGTCCAACATAGGTACTTCGTTTTATAAGTATTATTTATTAGATACGATTCTGGTAGACGGCGTGAAATGCGTGGATTTAGGCTTTGTTCCGTTTAATTCGGAGTCGTTCGGCTTTACAGGTCATATTTATGTGCCCGAAGGAGATTCGACCTATTTTATCAAGAAGGTGAAGTTGAACGTGCCTCGATATCAATCTTAATTATGTCGAGAATATGTATCTCGAACAGGATTATGAACGTTTGGAAGACGGGACGCGTATTAAAACGAAAGACGATGCCATTATAGAGTTCCGGATCATGCCTGCCACGCAAGGATTGTATGCAAGGCGTATGACCACATATGATAAATTTACCTTTACTCCTCCCGATGATTTGTCGGTTTATGATTTTGAGGGTCGGGAGAAAGTAGAAGTGGATGCTCAGGCAAAACCGGAAGAGTTCTGGGTAGACAATCGTCATGTGCCGGTAAAGAAAAAAGGAGAATGCCGTAGATAAACTTTTAGCTCGACTACGAGAGGTTCCGGTGTTCTATTATACGGAGAAAGTTTTGGGAATACTAATCAGCGGTTATATAGAAACAGGGAAAGACAGTAAGTTCGATTTCGGGCCGATGAATACGACTATTAGTGCAAATGAAATAGAGGGCGCTCGTTTCAGAATAGGTGGACTAACTACCGCCCAACTAAATCCACATTGGTTTGCTCGCGGTTATGTGGCTTATGGAACCAAAGATGAAAAGGTTAAATATTCGGGCGAAGTAGAATATTCGTTCAATAAGAAGAAATTTCATTCCCGGAGTTCCCCATCAATTCTATCAAGCTGAGCCATTCGTACGACATAGACCAATTGGGACAGCATTATCTGTACACGAATAAAGACAATGTTTTCCTTTCTTTGAAACGTAAGGGCGATAATAAAGCTACTTATTTAAGAAAGACCGAGTTGTCTTATTTGCAAGAACGAAAGGGCGGTTTTTCATTCGGTTTGGGTATTCGTAACGAGATACAGCAAATGGCGACCGACCGTATCGCTTTTATCGATGGATACGGTAAAAAAAGATAAAGGATTATATGCAAACCAATTTTGAGGTGAAATTGCGCTTTGCTCCCAATGAAAAATTTTACCAAACGAAAAGCCAACGTTTCCCAATCAATTTGGATGCTCCCGTGTTGACACTCTCTCATAATTTTGCTTTCAAAAATTTCTTGGGCAGCAAGTATTCATATAATCATACCGAATTTGGGATTCAGAAACGTTTTTGGTTCTCGGCATTCGGTTATTTCGATGCTATTGTGAAGGCCGGAAAGGTATGGGACAAAGTTCCTTTTCCTATGTTGATACTTCCTAATGCGAATCTTTCTTATACGATTCAACCGGAATCATATGCTTTGATGAATGCTCTCGAATTTATCAACGACCAGTATGTGTCGTGGGATTTTACTTATTATGCAAACGGAGCTTTGTTCAATCGTATCCCTCTGTTGAAATATATGAAATTGAGAGAGGTGTTTGCGTTCAGAGGTTTGTACGGTAGTTTGAGCAAGAAGAATAATCCACTGTATAATAAAGATTTATTCGTATTCCCGAAGGGTAGTACCGAAATGGATAAAATGCCCTATATGGAATGTAGTGTAGGTCTTGATAATATATTTACCATTTTGCGGGTAGATTATGTATGGCGATTGACCTATCGGGAAAGCCCGAACGTGAGCAAAGGCGGGGTACGTATCGCCTTGCATTTTTCGTTTTGAGGGTGGCTTCTCTTGACTCTTTTTTGTGATTTGTGATAGTGCATTGCCCGGTCGAAACGATGGCGTGGCTAGGGGAATCGTTTGCCGTCTTGTTTTCATTTTTGTAACCCCTCCGTCCTACGGACACTTCCCCTATATTTTGCTGAGCAAAACACCCCGCAACGCTGCGGGGCACGGCAGAGGAGGTTTAAAATATTTCTGATAATAAAAGCTGAAATACCCTGCAAGGCTACAGGGGTACGGTAAAAGAAGGGGGGAATGCCCTTCTGTCACATTATTTTAGCGAGTGGGATAGATTGATTGTATTTGGCCTTCTCCCCAGTGTTGCGTTGGCACGATAGGGGAGAAACCGAGAAAAACAGCAGTTTCTGAGGAGAGATTCATCTCTAAAATTCAAATCTACTTCCACGAATTTTCTACTGAATCGTTTTTCCTTTTAATTGCGTTTTGTGGTTATTTGTGTTACCTTTGTGATTTAACTTAAAAGATGTATTTATGAGAAAAAGTATTTGTATTGATGTGGTCCGCTTTATTTTTAGGCGGGCTGATTTCGTGTGTCTCCTCGGGAGATTCGTCTAGATGGGAGTTGGTGTGGGAAGATGACTTCAATGGTACTTCTTTCGACACGGCAACATGGTCTAAAATTCCGAGGGCCAATCCTGAATGGGCTCGACATATGTCGGACAATGAGGCCTGTTATGAGATGCGAGATGGTAACTTGGTATTGAAAGGTATCGTGAATACCGATCTCGAAAATGATACTGCTCCGTATATTACCGGGGGTGTATATACCAAGAATAAACGAGGATTTCATGGCGGCCGTCTCGAAGTGAAAGCTAAATTGCAGGGTGCGCAAGGTGCTTGGCCGGCTATTTGGCTCAAACCTTGTGACGAGGCTCAATGGAAGTGGCCGTGGGCCGGAGAGATCGATGTCATGGAGCGTTTGAACCACGATTCGATTGCTTATCAAACGATACATACCGCTTATACGATCGAGAGAAAACAGACACGTAACCCGCGTCACGGTTCAAAAAGGAACTATTAATCCCGATGATTATAATGTGTATGCCGTAGAAATGTATCCCGATAGCCTTGTTTTCTTTATCAATGAAAATCGCACCTTTACTTATCCGCGCATAGATACGGGAGAGGGTGACGAATTGCAATTCCCTGTTTAAGAAACCTTACTATCTATTGATCGATATGCAGCTGGACGGTGGTTGGGTAGGTCCTGTGGATACGCTCGATTTGCCGGTCGAAATGGTCGTAGACTGGGTACGTTATTATAAAGAGAAAGAATAATGGGATAGATATCTGATGAAAAAAGGGAGCTCTGTACAGAGCTCCTTTTTTGTAAACGATCTATTTGTTGGCTTTACTTAATGATTCCGTCACGCCGCATTAATGCATCTATCGTGGGTTCGCTTCCTTTGAAGCGTTTGTATAGAATCATGGGATTTTCCGTACCGCCCCGCTTCAAGATATTGTCGCGGAATGATGTGGCTGTAACCGGGTCGAAAATGCCGTTAGCCTTAATACGGAGAATGCATCGGCATCAAAGAACTTCGGCCCATTTATAGCCGTAGTATCCTGCGGCATAACCACCCGAAAAGATGTGACTGAATTGAGGTGCAATGAGTGTACCTTCTACATCGGGTAATACTAATGTTTTATCGATAGCGGCTTTTCAAAAGCGATAGCGTCGTCTACCGGGGCGGTGATTGTATGATATGCCATATCGAGGTTCCCGAAAGTCAATTGGCGTACGCAAGAATAGGCAGCAAGGTATTGACTGGATTTTTTAATTTTTTCCACCAATTCGACCGGAATTTTTTCACCGGTTTTGTAGTGGACTGCAAAGCTGTCGAGAAATTCTTTTTCGGAAAGATAGTTCTCATTGAATTGTGAAGGAAGTTCCACGAAATCGCGATATACGTTTGTCCCGGAAAGCGAAGCGTAAGTGACGTCGGAAAGTAATCCGTGCAGAGCGTGTCCAAATTCATGTAGGAATGTTTCTACTTCGTCGTAAGTTAATAGGGCAGGAGTATCCGACGTAGGGCGAGAGAAGTTCATGACAATCGTTACATGCGGACGGCTGTCTTTTCCGTTTTCTTCTTTCCATTGTCCTTTGAACTCTGTCATCAAGCTCCGGCTCGTTTCCCGTCGCGGGGGAAAAAGTCGGTATATATAACTCCCACGTAATTCCCGTCATTGTCGGTTACTTCGAATGCTTCGACTTCGGGGTGATATACCGGGATTTTAGGATTTTTTGTAAAGTGTAATCCGTATAGGCGAGTGGCTAACCCGAATACTCCTTTTATCGTATTGTTTACTTCGAAGTAGGGGCGTAGCATTTCATCGTTGAGGTCGTATTTGATGTGTTTAAGTTGTTCGGAATAGTAACTGAAATCCCACGGCATTAGGGTTATGTCTTTCCCTTCTTTTCCGATGGCGAAACCTTCGACTTCTTTAACGTCTTGCAGGGCTGCCGGTTTGTAGGCATCGAGCAGTTGATTCAGCAAGTTGTAGACGTTGTCACTGTTACCGGCCATAGTGCGTTGGAGTTTATACTCTGCATAGTTGGGCTTGTCGAAAAGTTTTGCCATTTCGAGTCGCACTTCGGCGATACGTTTTAAGACGGGAATGTTGTTGTATTCGCCCGACAGATTACGTGAATTGTATGCGCGATACAGTTTTTCTCTTAAATCTCTGCGAGAAGAATATTTCATGAAAGCGCTGTAACTGGGATAGGAGAGATTGACCATAAATCCTTCTTTCCCTTTGCTCTTTGCTAGTGCCGCAGCGGCATCTCGCGCGCTTTGGGGGGTCCTTCCAAATCGTTCTCGGAGAGCATCATGCTGAAAAGATTGGTTTCTTTCAAAACATTTTGTCCGAATGTGAGTGTGAGCTGGCTTAGTTCCGAGGATAATTTTCTGTATTGTTCCCGGTCTTCACCTTTCAATTCGGCTCCGCTTAGAGCGAAAGACTCGTAGGTCTCTTTGAGGAGTGTTTTTTGCTCGGGCGTGAGATCGAGCTGGTCACGACGGTCATAAACGAACTTGATGCGGTCGAAAAGTTTTTCGTTCAAGCTGATGTTGTTACTGTGTTCCGAAAGCATGGGTTGTACTCGTTGGGAGATTTCCATCATTTCGTCGTTGCTTTCGGCGCTCAGTAAAGCGAAAAATGCACTAGCGACCCGGTTTAGCATTTGACCGCTTCGATCGAGCGCTTCGATGGTGTTTTCGAATGTGGGCATCGAACGTTGATTGACGATCGCGTCGATTTCTTTCTGATTTTCTTCTATGGCTTTTTTTAAAAGCCGGTTCGTAATGCGACAATTTTATTTTGTCGAACGGTGCGGTTTGGTGGGGCGTTTTATAAGTCCCGAAAAAAGGATTAGCAGCTTGTGCCATGATTGTAAAAACAGTTAAGGCTGATAATAAAATTTTTTTTCATTTCTACTGTATTATGTAATGTAATTTCTATTTGTAAACAAAGGTCACAATTTATAATTATTCTAACTAATCTTCGACACTTAATAAATATTAAACAAAGTAATTCGTACATATATTTCGAGTTTGCCGTTCTTTTTTTATATTACTTTTTACACTCCGTAAAAATGACAGAAATATGAAGAAACGTATCCTCTTTCTGATAGCCGTGTATTTTTTGTTTTTCATTATGTTTGTTTTGCAGAAACCTCTATTCATGTTGTTTCATTGGGATATTTACGGTAAGATTCCGTTAATGGAGTGGTTTTCTGTGATGTGGAACGGGCGGCCATTGGATTTTTCTATGGCGGCTTATCTTACGGCCATACCTGCATTGTTTGTCGTGGCAACAGTGTATTTACAGAAAAAATGGTGGATTCCGGTGTATCGTGTTTATTTTGCTATTGTTTCGTTCGTGGTGGCTGCCATAACGTTGGGCGATGCCGTGCTGTATAGCTATTGGGGATTTAGGATAGATGCCACGCCTCTTTTTTATCTCACGTCCCCGGCCGATGCTGTCGCCAGTATTCCGGCATGGGAAACTGTACTGATTGTCTTTCTTATATTTGTTTATGCCGCTCTGTTGTTATGGCCCATGTGGAGATTATCAGGAAAAACGGGTTCTTGGCAAAGACCTAAGAAATCGATTTTGTCCTTTGCTTGTTTATTGTTGCTTGCCGCTTCTCTTTTTATTCCCATTCGAGGCGGGTTTACGGTGTCGACCATGAATGTGGGCAAGGTTTATTTCAGCGATCGTATGGCGCTTAATCACGCCGCTATCAATCCGGTATTCAGTTTGATGTCGTCATTGTCCAAATCGGAAGACTTTTCATCTCAGTATCGTTTTTTCGAACCGGAAAAGGCCGATGTTATTTTTGAACCTTTACGTGGCGGGGGGCCTTCGGTATATCCTGCCGATAGCTTGCAATGGGTGAAAGCTCGCCCGAATGTGTTGTTGATTGTTCTTGAAAGTTTTTCGGGGGTAGCTATGGAGAGTTTAGGTGGGATTCCCGGAGTGATGCCCAATCTTGAAAAAAATAGCTTCGGAAGGAATTTTGTTTACTAATTTTTATGCCAATAGTTTCAGAACCGATCGAGGGTTAACTTCTATCCTTAGCGGCTACCCGGCACAACCCACCGCATCGATTATGAAGTATCCCGCCAAGTCACAATCGCTTCCGGGTATATCGAAATCTTTACGTAAGGCCGGCTATGACACGCAGTTTCTTTATGGGGGCGATGCCGATTTCACGAATATGCGTTCCTATTTTATTTCTATGGGTATGGATAATATCGTGTGCGACCGTGATTTGTGGAGAACCACGATATTGTCCGTCACGATGTGACGTTTGAAAAGTGGTTTGGGCCGGAGGAGAATCCGTAAAAATGCGCCCTTTGGTTGTTCGATGAATATTTTGTCACAAATGGATTTGGCAACTTTAAGAGGCTCCCTGTTGGGAACTTTTGTCGCCGAACCATTAGCTCAAAATTGCATATTCCTTTCATGATGATTTTACGTTCAGTAAAAATCTTACGGATTCGACCAAAGAGCATTTCGTTTTTTATGCTTTTCCCCGATGGGGTCGGATTTGTCGATAAAGATGGAGCGGCAGTATATGATTGTGCGTCTCAATCGATTCTGATCGGGCAGAACGATAGTAATGCCATTCACTTGAACAAGGGAAAGGCTTATCTTCAAAAATTATATGACGATTTAGCTCGTCGGTAAAAAATATAGAGTGGGTTAATTGTATTTTTTTTAGAAGATGGAAATAAGAAATACATTGCCTGAGGATATGGACCGTGTGATGTTTATATTCGAGCAGGCCAAACAGTTTATGCGGTTGAACGGAAACTTGCATCAATGGACGGGCGGATATCCTTCGGAAGAGGTTCTCGAAGCCGATATTTCGTCAAAGAGCAGCTTTGTTTGTGTAGATGACCAAAAGAAGTGGTGGGCACTTTCTGCTTTCGTTACGGGTTTTCTCCCGAGCCGACGTATAACGTGATTTATGACGGAGGGTGGTTGAATGAGAAGCCTTATGGCGTGATACATCGGATTGCATCTTCGGGAAAAGTGGGAGGGGGTCTTTTCCGCTTGCTTGGAATGGTGTTCTCGATACGTCGATAATATTCGTATCGATACTCATCGGGATAATAGGGTGATGCAAGAATTATTGCTTCGGCATGGGTTTCGCCGTTGTGGAATTATTTATTTGGCAAACGGGGGACGAGAGGATTGCTTTTCAAAAGAGGTTTAAATTAGAATTTATATTAAAGAAAGGGGTGGGAAATGACATTCCCGCCCCTTTCTTTTTGTGGAGGACAATTTTTACTTAACCGTTAGTTTTGTCGTCATATTGGTTTTATCGCCTGTGATATGAATAAAGTAAATTCCCGCAGCGAGATCGCTCAGATCTAATTGATTTTGTTCTCCTGCATTTATATTGCCCATGTATCGCGAGTATATTTCTGTTCCATTGAGGGTATAAATCGAGACATTTACGTTTTTATCGTCGTTTTGTAGAAGGAAATAGCAAATGTCTGTGGCTGGATTGGGGTATACCATCGGCCGGGTTGGAGTTCCTATCTGTTCTATACCAGAGTGATTTAGGCAGTATACCAAGCCATCGTATGCATTGATTTTCCCATATCCCCATCGGTTATTTCCTACACCGGCAATGTTACCGGTATAGCTGTCGGTTGTTGCGGTATTAGATAGAATTTCACGGACTTGTTCCGGTGTGAGCTTCGGATTGGCTTGCAACCATGTAGCCAGAACACCGGTGACTACGGGGGTGGCCATGGAGGTTCCTTCCATCGAACCGTAGTAATAGTTTACGGTATTTACATTTTCTTGTTTGACGACATAGTTATAATCTTCGCCGTTACGATTGCTACTTGTGGAACTGTTGAACGACGATATTAACATAGAACCGGGGGGCGGTAATATCGGGTTTCATACGACCGTCGGCGGTAGGCCCTAAACTTGAAAAAAGGAGACTAACTGATTAAGGGTTTGACCGGAGTTATTCCACATAGAGCTGTTTTGTGATCTATGTAATTGCAACTGGTGTAGGCTCCGACAGTAATGATTCGTTTCCCGGTTCCTCCGATTTCACCCATAGTAGAATTATTGTCTCCGTTCGTAAATTCACTATTGCCAAAGTTGGAGAGCCAAGACATGTAAGCGTCGGTCCATGCATTGATTGTGGTTTCTTCCGGGGCCAGAAATTTCGAATCCTATATAATAGTTTCTATTGTCGAATGAAGATAAATTCAAATCGATAGTTATATTCCCTTTTTTTATTGTAGGGATTGGTTGCAGTGGATATGTAAATATTTCCGTCAGCTCCTGTCGGATTGGATATTTTTTTACTGGTGCTTGTGGTTGTCGAAAAAGATTCTGATGAATAAACTTCCTTTTTATTTAGAATGTCATATACAAATACTCTTGCCGATAGTTGTTTTTCTGCATCTCCCCCAGATATCGACGGTACTTGTCATTGAACCGTAGAGATACCAATTGGAGACAAATTCGACTAACGATTTCATGTTGGTATCTCCTTTTTCAAGGTTTTTGTAGCATGTATATTGTATTCAGCTTCATTTCCCGAAGCTCCGACCAAAAAGTCGGCCTTCTCCTTGCAATTCGTCGCAAATACGGTCGAATGTGGAAGTACCATCGTGCGGACCGATATGATACCCGAGGCTCATATTAATGACACAGGGTTTACCGACGGATTCGGCATAGTCGTAGATATATTTAATACCGTCTGTGATGCTTTGTATTGCTACTACTATTGTCGGATACGTTATAGCTGACGAAAACCAAATCTGCATCAGGAGCGATTCCGTAGTATTCGTTTCCTTTATATGCTCCGGCTGCAATTCCCGTGACGTGGGTAGCATGGCTAGCTGCATAATCCTGTTTTGCCGCGATGATTTCCTCGGCATTCGTATATTCTGTTCCATAATAATAGCCGGTGGGTGGCGTTCCCGACTGGTTTTTGGTTCCATACTCTTTTTTTTTTGATACGCAGATTTTTACCTTCTGTATCGTAGAAATTGATATGGTTATATTGGAATCCACCGTCGATGATGCCGACTATAACATCTTTGCCGGTATAGGCTTGGGTGAGCCCTGTCCCTTCGTGTATTTTGTTTACATTGCTAAATTGTTCGGAACGAACGTTGTTCATTCGTTGATGAACCGGACGTCCTATTTCGATGTACTTTACCGATGGTAGTTGCGACACGGAAGTCAAATTATCTGCCGGGATACTGGTGGAAAGTATAGTACCGTATTGGGCATTGATGATGACTTGATTTTCTTCGAGTCCATCGAGATTATTTTCATCTACCAGGTGGAGAAATGCCGAAACAGCCATTTCACCGTTGTTTGGGTTGATTGCGTATGTCGATTTGAGTTTTGCCCGTTGGCTGATAGTAGAGGTAGATTCGTAACTTCTCAAAAAATTTTGTGTCGATGGAGACATTTTTTTTCTTCTGCGTTTAACAGAAATGAGCCGAGTGTCGCCATTAAGCAAAGTGATAGTAATAATTTTTCATCGATTTAATTATTAAATGGTCTTTGATAACTAACGGTTGCGTACCGGAGAGGAACATTCGATATATGTAATTCCCGGTAAAGTAATGAATTGTGGTAATATTTTTAATGGTATAGCAAAACTATATATCGAGTCGCTATATTTTTTATGCAATGTCCTCCGATATGGAGGAGATCCTCTTCCTTGAAATCGGCAGCCGTGTGTAAGTAGCCTGTCAGCAGATAATTCCCATTTTGATTGTGCAATGAAAATCTTTTTATCAACAATTCGGAAGGGATATATTTTTCTAAATTATTGCCGGATTGTCGGAGATCGGCGTTCCATGCAACCCAAAACATGCGAAAAGAAGCGGAGACGGACAAATGTTCCGGCAGGGTATAGTTAGCCTTGCTGGCTTATCGGATTTTTTCCAGAGTTTTGTTTGTATGACATGCTGTAAAGGCTATCATTAAAAAGGCTGCGTATATATATTTCCACATCATAATAGAAAAAGAATATTTAAAAGAAACAAATATAATTATTTATTTCTTTAATATTATATTTTTGAGATGGTATTTTAATGTATAGTTTTTTCTCCTATTTGTAATCTCGTTTGGATTATTTCTGACAATCTTTCAAGATAGGATTCGGTTTGACAACCGAAATAAATTTTGCCCAGTATTTTCCTCTCTTTATCTTTGCTGAAAAAATTATGATTTTCTATTTTTTTCGGCAACGGGTAATAGCCAATACATTGCACAGAGGTTGGCAGAAGTTACGGGTGAAACTCTTGTTTCAATAACAGAATGTCTGAAAAATCATAAATATACTTGGGAGCTGTTGCCCGGAGAGAGGGTCGGTTTTGTGACTCCTGTTTATTTTTTTGGATTGCCGTCTATTGTCTCGGAATTTATCCGTAACTTAGATTTATGTGTTCGAGGGCAACACTTCGTCTATCATGTCGTAACTTTTTGGAACTATAACGGGACAGTCCCATTATATGATGGAAAAGGCATTGAGAAAGAAGGGATTAAATTTGGACGGTAGATATATCGTCAAAATGGTAGACACCTATACATTGATGTTTGATTTGTCTGATGAAGAGAAATGTGAGAAGGTTACGAAAGATGCGGAGGTGTGTATAGATCGTGTTATAGAAAAGGTTGTCAACAGAGTTCGGGGTGATTTTGATAATAGGAAGATTCCTCACTGGCTCGCTTTTCCCTATACTTATTGCAATCGAAAGAAATCGACTGCTCCTTTCGTGGTATTAGGTCGATGTATCAGATGTGGGGCGTGTGCCAAGAAGTGTCCGATGGGTGCAATAGAAATGCGAGATAATCGTCCGATTTGGATAAAGGAGCAATGTTTGCAGTGTTTGGGGTGTTTGCATCGTTGTCTGGTATTCGCTATTCAGTATGGGAAAAAGACAATCAAACATGGTCAGTTCGTCCATCCGGGGGTAAAGATGTGAAAATCGATTTCGATACAGTATTCTCTGTTGTGAAATTTTTATTGTTTTAGTTGGTTCGATAGAATGTTACTCAGTTGTTTTTCCGAAGGATTATTGGCTATGATTTTACCGTCGGGTCCGAGTAATATGAGGTGAGGGATTCCTTGTATGGCATACGTAAGTATAGCGGTGGATTCCCAACCTTTTTGATCTATGAGTTGTGCCCATTTTATTTGGTTTTTCTGTATATATTCTTTCCATTCTTCCCGGTTTGTATCGAATGAGATACCTACAATGGAGAATTGCCGTTTGTCATATCGTTCGAATAATTGTTTTTAAATAAGGAGTTTGTCTTCGACAAGGGGACACCATGATGCCCAAAAAGTCGAGGAGAATATATTTCCCTTTGTCGATATATGTCGATAAAGAAGCCTCTTTTCCTTCGATTGTCTGTAAAGGTAAGTCGATATACGGCATACCGGGTTCTACGTTTTTCAGTCGATCCAACATGTGGGAAACTTTTTTACCGCCGGATTTTTAAAGAAGGAGCTGCATGGGCGATTAGCTCTCGCTGTTCTTCGGGGGAGAATAAAAAGCTGTTTTGTAGAAACAGATAGATAGAAGTTACGTTGTCGGTATTTGCCAGAATATAGTTTCGAGTGAGTGTTTCAAGACCTTTTTGTTCTTTATCGAAGGCCTTTTTCAATATTACAAAAGTACTGTCGGATAATTGTCCCGATAAATAATCTTTCAGATATCGGTTCGTAATGTTTCGTATGCGGGTATCGTAGGAGCGGCGTTTTGTCTCATACATCTGCAATCTGTTGTTCAGCGGTGTACCGGATATATGAGAGACAGAATCGAGCGTAACATAAATATCTCCTTTTTCCAACGCTATCAGTTGAGGTGGAATTTGTGATTGTTTGTCGTTCAAATGTACCAATATTGCTACCGCCGGACTTTTTTGTTCTCCTTTGAATGAGAATGAACCGTTAGTGACAGTAGCACTATCGACTATTTCGAATTGTTCGTTGTTTTGTTTTTTGCAGTAAGATGGTTTCTCCATCGGGTATAAGATTGGTTTTTCCGGTGATTTTATATTTTCCGCCGCAGCTTGCCATAATCACTCCTATCAAACCGATCCATATCAATTGTCTTTTTTTTCATAGTTATTTCGAATTTGCCGTTTATGGTATAAACAGAAGATTTTTCAACATAGTTTAACCGAAACGGAGGATTAACAATTGGATATGTGGTTGATGAGAGCGGTTGTTGATGTTGGGCAGCTTTTGTGTGATAGAGCGTACAGAAAAGATTTTCGATGATGAAGAGTGGACGGAGCTTTACCGAAATTTTCGGAATATGCGAAAAATTCGTGATATTAGTCTGAATCCCCATATAGCACTTTCGATCATTGTGAAGCCATTTAATAAACGGCCTCCGATATACCCTGAAACCGATTTCGCCTCTGAGAACGGTGCTACTACTTGTCGGTAGGCTTCATTGACGTTTTTTTGCTGTTCGGCGATGGCTATTTTTAGAGCTTGTTTATGAACAGCTATTTCTTCGAGGGTCAGCCCTTGTTGATTTGTATGGTTTTCGTTCATTTTATAGAGGAGTTTTTTCATTATCCAGTAACACTTTGGAGATAAAACGAGTGATAGGAACCAATATGAGTTTTTTCTTGAATAGAATAACAATCGCTATGAGTAACAGGAACACAGCACCGACGATCGCATAGCTTCCTACGATTCCTACAAGAGGCTCTAAAAAGATAGACCAGTGCAAAGGAAAGATATATGCCGGCTCCAACAGAGAGCACCAAGATGACAGCGAAGAGAACCGACATGCCCAATATAACCGAAATTTTTTTCAGTAGCTGTCAGTTTGGCGTAGTCAATTTGTAAATTGATGTATTTCTTTCCTTCTTCAAATAGTTTTCGGAAAGCGTTGTTTTGAGTATCGAACATAACTGTGTTTTTTAGAGGAGAGAAAAATACAGATGAGAGTATCAAAGGTACGAACCGGTACGCTTTGATATCCTCATCTTCATTTTAGAGGAGTTACTTCCGCCCTTTACCTCTTCGGCAATTTGGTCGACTAAGTGTTCCATATCTTCTTTTTTTAATTGGATTCCTTTGTCGTGAAGTAATTTACAAATGCGCGCTCTGGTATCGACCCCTTTTTCGGGAGCAAACAGAATTCCGGCGGCAACACCCACGGCAGGCTCCGCCGAGAAATGCAAACAATAAATTTAGACCTTTCATAATTTTTTACATTTTAATGTGGTTATACAAAGATAACAAAATAATCGGGATTTTGTTAGTCTGCTTGAAAAAAGATTTTCGGCTTAATCGGTTGACAAAAACTATAAAGGATAAATAGGGGTTGAATTATGTATCGTTAAAGTCGCTATCTTTGTAGATACGAAGATGGGATGCGGTTCGGCACAGTCAAATCGGAAATGAATTTTCCGTTTGCCTCTGCGCTCACCTTTCGCTATCTTTGTAAGTACGAAAATAGGATGCGGTTCGGCATAGCCAAATTGGAAATGAATTTTCCGTTTGTCTCTGCACTCACCTTTCGCTATCTTTGTAAAGTTTAAAAGAAAAGGTATTATAAGATTCCTAGAATTATGTCTGAACATTCTATCTTTATTAAAGGGCGCGAGTCAATAATCTCAAAAATATCGATGTAGAAATTCCCAGAGATCGTTTTATCGTTATTACGGGATTATCTGGGTCGGGAAAATCATCGTTGGCTTTCGATACTTTATATGCCGAGGGACAACGTCGTTATGTAGAAAGTTTGTCGGCTTATGCAAGGCAATTTTTTGGGGCGTATGAGTAAACCTGAATGTGACTATATCAAAAGGCATTCCGCCTGCCATAGCCATAGAACAGAAAGTAAATACAAGGAATCCTCGATCGACGGTGGGAACTTCGACCGAGATATATGATTATATGAGGTTGCTGTATGCTCGCATCAGGGAAAACTTATTCTCCTGTGTCTGGGGAGTTGGTTAAGAAGCATCAGGTAGACGATGTCGTGCATTGTGCCTTAGGTTTTTCCCGATGGAACTCGTTTCGCTTTGCTTACGAATTTGGTTATACCGGAAGGGCGAGACTTGAAAACTCACTTACAAATATTGCAAAAGGAAGGTTTTCCGAGGGTAGAAGTGAACGGGCGTTTTCAAGCCATAGAAGATTTGTTGACCGATGGAGAATTACCGGAGCCCAACACTGTCCGTTTGGTAATAGACCGAATGAGTGTTTCGCATGAGACCGATACAGTCAGCCGATTGTCCGATTCTGTCGAGACTGCCTTTTTTGAAGGTGGGGGAGAGTGTATCGTTCTGGTTTATGACGGCGAAGAAATACGGGAGTTTAGTTTTTCGAAAAAAGGTTCGAGGCAGACGGTATCACATTCAACGAGCCGAGCGAGTTGATGTTTAACTTTAACAATCCGGTGGGTGCATGTCCCACTTGTGAGGGATTTGGGAAGGTTATCGGTATAGACGAGGATTTGGTTGTCCCGAATAAAACTTTATCGGTTTATGACGATGCTGTGATGTGTTGGCGCGGGGAGAAAATGAGTGAATGGAAAAACGATTTGATACGCCAAGCAGACTCTTTGCACTTTCCCATACATCGTCCTTATTTCAAATTGACCGACCGGGAGAAAGATATATTATGGCATGGAGCCGGCGATTTCGAGGGAATAGACGGATTTTTCGCCATGCTTGAAGCCAATCAGTATAAAATACAATATCGTGTAATGCTCGCCCGATACCGGGGAAAGACCATCTGTCCTGTGTGCAAAGGCAGCCGATTGAAACCTGAAGCTGAATATGTGAAGGTGGGAGGGCGTTCAATCTCAGAGCTTGTGAATTTACCGATTAGCGAGTTGAAAGAGTTCTTCGACCGTCTCGAACTCGATGAACATGATGCTTTGATTGCGAAACGATTGTTGACCGAGATTAGGAATTGTATTTGTTTTCTGCAAGAGGTGGGGTTGAGTTACCTGACTTTGAACAGGTTGTCTTCTACTCTCTCGGGCGGAGAAAGCCAGCGTATCAATTTAGCCACTTCTTTGGGTAGCAGTTTGGTCGGTTCTTTATATATTCTCGATGAACCGAGTATAGGGCTTCATTCGGGACACAGGTTTATTGATAAAAGTTTTGAGGCAGTTGCAGGAGTTGGGCAATACCGTTGTCGTTGTCGAACATGACGAAGATATTATACGGGCGGCCGATTATATTATCGATATAGGTCCGTTGGCCGGTCGTTTGGGTGGTGAAGTCGTTTATCAAGGAGGCTTGTCTCGATTACCCAAAGCGACTCGTAGCTATACCATGCGTTATTTGACGGGTGAGAGTAAAATAGAGTTGCCTGCAAATCGCCGGAAATGGAATCAATATATCGAAGTAGAGGGGGCTGCTCAGAACAATCTGAAATCGATCGATGTGAAGTTTCCCTTCATGTCATGACCGTTGTTTCGGGTGTCAGTGGTTCGGGTAAATCGTCGTTAGTCAGAGATGTTTTTTATCGGGCTCTTCTTCGGCATTATGGAGAGGGCGGAGAAATGCCCGGAACGTATTCTCGTCTTTCGGGCGATATGGATCGAATTCATTCTGTCGAATTCGTGGATCAGAATCCCATCGGTAAATCAACCCGGTCCAATCCTGCTACGTATTTGAAAGCATTTGACGAGATACGGAAACTGTTTGCCGAGCAACAAGGAGCCAAACAGATGGGATTTTCTCCCTCGTATTTCTCTTTTAACTCCGAGGGCGGACGCTGCGAGGAGTGTAAAGGAGAGGGAACCATTACTGTGGAAATGCAGTTTATGGCCGATATTGTCCTCGAATGCGAGTCGTGCCACGGAAAAAGGTATAAGCAAGATGTACTCGATATCGAGTACAGGGGCAAGAACATCAGCGATGTGCTTGATATGACTATCAATCAGGCCATAGAGTTTTTTTCGGAGGTGAACGGAAGTCAGGAGAAGCGTATCATAAAGCGGTTGAAGCCGTTGCAAGACGTAGGACTGGGATATATAAATTAGGACAGTCTTCTTCAACGCTTTCGGGCGGAGAAAATCAGCGTGTGAAATTAGCCTTTTTTTCCTAAGTAACGAGAAACAGGAATCGACTCTTTTTATTTTTGACGAACCTACGACAGGTTTACATTTTCATGATATAAACACGCTTTTGAAATCGTTTAACCAGCTTATCGAACGAGGTCATACTGTTGTTATCATCGAACACAATATGGACATTATAAAGTGTGCCGACCACGTTATCGATATGGGACCGGAAGGTGGTAAAGAGGGTGGATACGTGGTTTGTACCGGTACTCCCGAGGAGATCGCCGAGTGCTCTGCTTCCTATACGGGAATGTTTTTGAAAGAGAAACTAAGAAGCTGTTTTTAAATTTATTGAGAAATAATATTACCATTGCAAGCAGGTATGTTCCGGCCATATTGCGCCCCTGTCTCGTATCTAGAATCCCTTGATTTTTGTCAATAGCCCGCTATTGACTGCATATCTCGGACTCCAATCTGCTTCAACATAGGGCTCAATCTGTCTCGGAATAAATTTAAAAACAGCTTCTTAAAAGTTTAGCGTATGCGGTCGAGGCTTCGAACCAAACGCTCGTCTTTATTAATGGCCTTATAGGCTAAAATGTCGAGAATGAGGGCGACGAAAGGCATTACGATATAAGCTGTCCACGATATGTTTGAAGCCGAAAGATCTTCGCGGAATGTATAACCGCTCAAAAGATGACGATATAGAAAGTTACCAGAAAGAATGCGTTGATCATGCAGATACGCACTTGTGTAGGTCTGTTCTTATATAGGAAAATCGTGATAAACGATAATACGGCTATTACGGTTCCTAATACGAATACTCCCCATGTGGGGGTAAATACAGAAGTTTGTGTAATTGCTGCGGCACTATCCTGTACAGGAGTTGTCATAGCTTCTACGGTAGAGATACCTTGTGCCGTGAAACTGTAAATGCCATCGGTCGTATCGAATTGAGCTATCGGAAGAAATAAAAATACAGCCATTAAAGCCGTCGTCAGTAATAAATAGATCGATTGTATTCGTTGTATCATAATATAAGTTTTCTTTTTAATGGTGAAATAGGTACGTAAATAAACGGAGCGGGTTGCAGCTTATTTGTGCGCTCCGTTTTGCAAAGATAGAAAATTGTCGGTAAACACCCAAATGTGGATTTGAGAAATAGCTGTGGAAAGGAGGGGTAGGGCGAATGGGAAAAATTAAATAACCTTTTTCCGGCACACTATTTGTAAATTAAGTTTGTTATATAAGGGAAAGCTATTAAATTTACTTCGATTTTATATTTATAAAGATGATTACGACAGAGATAACGAAATTGCAGTACGATATATACGGTTTGCTTGCCGAGAGACGATTGAAAGACGCTTTCGGTAAACTTGCTCTATTGGTAAACGAGTTGCAAGATTGGGTAAGCCGGGACAAGTTGAACGAGATGGAGACGTCGTATAGATATATGATACAATATATGTTGGACGGTGTCGAGGATCCCGAACGGAAGAGTATTTACGATCATTTGGTTTTGTCTGCTTATGTGTTGACCGATCGGGTTTCGGATCGATTGGCCGGGCAGGTTTCTCCTTCTCAATACTATGGGTGGAAGAGATATGCGTCGGCCAGCCGAACGGGTATTTCCTTATCGTCTCAATTCGATGTGTGCGATAATGAAATCAACGATCTTTCTTTGGCTTTGTTGCTTGGCGAACAAGAGCAAGATTTTTCTAAAATTCAATCATTGAAACACCGTATCGAGGACACGGCGGGAAATCTTTTATGGATATATGGACCAATTATCCGGCGGCAGAGGAAGATTACCGGTCGTTAAGAGAGGCTCTTTTCACCGATCGTTTTCCTGATACTTTCGTTTCGCTTCTTCTTTCGGCTGTGTTGTTGAACTTATTGCACCGGTTCGACGAGCAAAAGTTGCTCATTCTGTTGGACGGTTATCGCCATTCTTCGCCCGAAATACAGATGCGTTCGCTTTGTTGTGCCCTCATCGTCATGTATATTTATCGGGAGAGATTGCCTCTTTTGAAGAGTTTGCGGAATCGCCTCGATGCATTGTGTGAAGAACCGAAATTCAAGACCGATGTTCGTAATATTTTCTTGCAGTTCATCAAGAGTCAAGAGACTGAAAAAATTACCAGAAAAATGAATGAAGAGCTGCTTCCCGAAATGATGAAACTGGGGCCATCGCTTTATAAGAAAATACGTCAAGAAGACTTGATGAACGATATCAATGCGCTGGAAGAAAATCCGGAGTGGCAGGAGATGCTCGACAAATCGGGAATTACCGATAAGTTAAAGGAGTTGACCGATTTGCAGATGGAGGGAGCCGATGTTTTCATGAGTACGTTTTCTCATTTGAAGAGTTTCCCTTTTTCCAGTCGATTCAAAATTGGTTTTTGCCGTTTAATCCCGATCATACAGCGTTGTCGGGGGTATTGTCTGGTAAGGGCGGAGATACGTTTAAGAAGATGATTTCGGCATCGGCTCTATTGTGTAATTCGGATAAATATTCTTTTTGTTTGAGTTTGGCTCAGGTTCCCGAGTCGCAAAGGGATTTGATGATGGGGCAATTCAGTGCCGAGAATGCGGCGGTTCAAGAGATGGAAAAAGAGGAATTGATGAAGAAAGAAATAAGTCGGGAAAATATATCCAATCGTTATATTCAAGATTTGTACCGTTTCTTCAAGTTGTATATACGTCGAACCGAGTTTACGGATCCTTTTGCCGGGCATATCAATTTATTGCATGTATCTGTTTTGAATCCGTTATTGAGCGATTCGGACAGTTTGCGCCTCATCGGGGAATATTATTTCCGGCGGGGATATTATGCCGAGGCTCTCGAATTGTTCGAAAGGCTTTCGGCGGCATATCATTCGGATAGTGAAATTTATCAGAAGATAGGTTTTTGTTACCAGAAGAAAGGAGACTATGCCAACGCTTTGGAGGCTTTCCTCAAAGCAGAAATTATTTCGCCCGACAATTTCTGGACGATTAGACGCATAGCTACATGTTACAGAAATATGAAAAAAGCCCGAGATGGCTCTTTTTTCGTATTATCATCGTGCCGAAAAAGATACAGCCCGAAAATTTATCGGTACAGATGAATATAGGGCATTGTTATGTCGAACAGAAAGATTATGAAGAGGCGCTTAAATATTACTTCAAGGTGGATTATCTCGATCCCGAAGGTGGAAAAGCGTGGCGTCCTATCGCATGGTGTTCTTTCTTAGTCGGTAAAAAAGAACAGGCGCAGCGGTATTATGAGAAGATATTGACGATAAACCGGTTTCTCTCGATTATTTCAATGCCGGGCATGTGGAGTTTTCTTTTGGGACATATCAGAAAGGCTATCGATTATTATCGGCGCAGTATAGAGCTGGACAACGGTGATTCTGCTAAGTTTCTTTCTAATTTCAAGCAGGATGCTCCCGATTTGATCGCCTCGGGAATCGCTGCGAGCGATATGCCTATTTTGTTGATCAACTTATGTATGGCATTACAGATTCTTTTATAACCTTTGACAAGGAGGCGATTCTGTATATAGATATGAGGAGAGGGCGTTGTTCGACATAGTCAAAACGGAAGTGGAATTTCCATTTGTCTCTGCACTCGCCTTTCGTTATCTTTGTAAATACGAAGATAGGATGCGGCTCGGCATAGCCAAATTGGAAATGTGATTTCCGTTTGTCTCTGCTCTTACCTTTCACTATCTTTGTCATCTGAAAAAGTAAGGTAATATTTATGAGACGTATAGTTTGTGTACTGTTTCTTGTGGGTGTGTTTTCGACAAATTCCGTATGCGGTGAGACTCTTTCGGAGTATCGGGAGAATTTGTATGATTTGTTCATTCAACAGAAAATACCCCAGTGGGGTGCTGTCTTGTCAAAAATGAGTGCCGATAAGTCGTGCGGGACATTGGAGGGGCGTCATGAAATTTTGTGCGGTTATTATGGCCTTGTGGGACATTTGGTCGATAAAAAGAAGAAAGACGAGGCGCAGGCTTATTTGAAAACCGCTTTGGCGCTTTCTGAGAATTATCGAAAAATGTATCCGAACGATGCTCGGTTTAAAGCGTTGCATGCCAATTTGATAGGTTTGAAAATAGCCCTTTCTCCCATGCGTGCGGCTACGTTGGCATCGGGTATGTTGTCGTCGGCTCGGGAGGCTTATAAACTGGCCCCCGGGGATAGTTGGGTTTCTATTCTGTACGGGAATATTTTGTTCTATATGCCGGGAATATTCGGCGGGGATAAAGAGGAAGGTTTGGAGTGCTATCAACGAGCTCGCCGGAGTATGGAAAAGGATATTTCGACCAACGGGCATCATTGGCTTTATGTACAATTGTTGGTGACCATCGGGGTGGTTTATGAGAAATCCGAACGTTATGAGCAGGCGTTAGCGATGTACAAGACGATTATGGAGAAATATCCTGAGTATGGATTTGTAAAAAAATACGAGTTATCCTCGGGCTCTGAAAGCAATGCAACAAAAACAATAATTTGAAAAGAAGTGCAATTATGAACGATTATATGCAGGTACGGTTCGATGTAGAGCCGTGTAGCGAGATGGCGACAGATGTTTTGGCTGCGGTTTTGGCTGAAATCGGTTATGAAAGTTTTGTCCCCCGACGAACGAGGGGTTACTGCTTTTGTCCCTCAGGGTAAGTATGACGAGACACGACTTAAAGAAGAGTTGTCGCAATATCCCATCGGAGGGGTATCTGTGACGTATGAAGCGACATTCGTTGCCGGGAGGGATTGGAACGAAGAATGGGAGAAAAATTATTTCAAGCCTATTGTCGTGGGTGAAGAGTGCGTGATACATAGTACATTTCATACCGATGTTCCGCAAGCTCGTTACGATGTGCTGATAGACCCTAAGATGGCTTTTGGGACGGGTCATCACGAAACTACCACTCTCATGTTGCAGGCGATATTGGCATCGGATCTTACAGGTCGCTCGGTGCTCGATATGGGGTGTGGTACGGCTGTATTGGGTATTTTGGCTCGTATGAAGGGGGGCGGCTTCCGTCGTCGCTGTCGACATTGATGAATTCGCCGTCGAGAATGCCATTGAAAATATCCGTTTGAATCATGTATCGGAAGTTGAAGTCCGTTTGGGAGGAATCGAAGCCTTGAAGCAGGAGTCGTTCGATTTTATTTTTGCCAATATCAATCGGAATATATTGCTGGCCGATATGCATGCTTATGTGGCCTGTATGAAACGTGGCTCACGTATTTTCATGAGTGGTTTTTACGTGGAAGATATTCCTTTTATTCGGGCGGAGGCCGAACACCTCGGATTGCGTTTCGTCGGTTACGCCGAGAAAAACAGATGGGTAGCGGTCGAATGTATGAGCGATTGAAATAGATAAGACAAGTTATTCGTGGGCTCAGGATAGTTAGTGGGGATTGTTTTTGTACAATCTAACCCCTCTCCTCAGAGACTACCGTTTCTTTGGTGTCTCCCCAATCTGCTCTGCTTATCGAAGGTTCTGCAATTTTGTTTTAACCCCCTCGCCCTTTGGGCACTCCCCCTATGCGACACAGGGGAGAGGTTGAGGAGTATTTCTCTTTACCCTGTTTCGATTTTAAGTTGCGATACTCCACAATGCTACGGGACATGGCAGGGGAGAGGTGTACAAAGCCATTCTTATTCTGAAACAAGAAATGCCGCTCTTCCTCCTCCACTGTGTTTTTGCAACGCAAAAATATAGGGGGAGGTGTCACGTAGTGACGGAGGGGTTAACTCTACAGCCAAAAAAGTTTATGAAATCTTTTCAACCCTCCTCCTCAGAGACTATTGTATCTCCGGGCTATCCCCTATATCGTTACCGCAACTTCCCGTAATGTTACGGGACACGGCAAGGGAGAAGGGTAATACAATCCATCTCATTCGCTAAAATTCATGTTTACCCCCACCGATTCAATATAGGAGGAGAGGGAGTAAAATAAAGTGAAGATATTTCAATTCTTCTACGCTTCGATATGTACCGAGATAGTTCCCCGTATTATTGTCGAGATGTAAATAATGACGGGGGAAAGAAATGACTATTCAGATTTATATTGTCCCAACTCTTGCTGCAATAAATCGATTCTGTCTTGATAATTTCGAATCAGATTCTGTAATAAAGAAATTTCTTGTTGTTTGGATGCTTTTAAAACCAGCTCTTCTGTTGATAAATTTTTAATATTTTTATAGATTTTAGAATCTTCGGAAACCAAAAGATTATCATTTGCCGAATTGTTATTATATTTGTTCGGACTAATAAAATAGGTCTCTTCACATTCTTCTTGATTTACGAAAATGAAAAAGTCGGTAATGGGAAAATTCCAGTGATTGGCAATACTCAGTAAGACGTTTATATTCATATTTCCGCCTCTTACTGCCTTGCCTATGGTGTTTTTATCCAAGCCAAGCTCTTTGGCTGCATCTTTGTAGGTGAGACCTTTTCGATGCAAAAATCTTCGGAGCGAGTCTCCGGAATAAACGAGCTTTTTACCGTCTTTCATATGGAATAAGGTGTAAACGATTAAATTCTCTCTGAAACTATTATGATAGTTTGTTTATACCAATATACAAAAAAATCGGCAATTAGTTTGCTCGAAGGTTTCCTTTCGGGAGAGAAGAAGGGAATGTTTTTACAACCGCATTTGGTTTGACTTAGTATTAAGTAGAGGTCGATGACGGTATTGAAAAAGATAGAGGAGGGTGTTTCTTTTAAAAAAGCATCGTCCTTGCCGATAAATCCGAACAAGGACGAAATTGCCAGTATTGTAATTGTTTGTCGTCAGGTATATCGAATCTTGTAAAATATTGCTAACTGGTTTTATGTTTTTTGAGGGTCTATCGTCGTTATAATTCTATGCTGCCACTACCGCTTTCACCTTCTCCCCAGTCGATACTTCCCGGAATTTCTATGGTTACTTCTTTGCTATCGATGGTGATGTTATAAGTATGTACTTTACCTGCTTCGAGTTCGGCGGCTCCCTCTTTCGGGGTGTAATAATGTGTGCCGAGTTCGGTGTCGATAGCGATTAGTCGTTTACCGTCCATGTTTTGCGGAATGACAAGAGCCGTATAACTGGCTATGTATTTCGAGGGATCGGTAGGCTGTGATAATTTGAAAGGCGTGATTGTTTTGTCCATCGGTCCAGGAAGCCATGTCCCTGTTGTTACGCCTGTACCAGAGGGAGCCGTGTAAGTCCCCGACAAGGCGAGGTTGTTATCTCCGATTTTTACGGACTGAATCTGGTCGGCGGAATCAATTCCTTCCGTTTTTTTTGATGTTAACGATAATTCTTGCTGTTTGATGGTAGAAAATCAGGTCAGCTGTGCTACCGAATTTTTACTTCGACGGGGGGCGGTAAATAGAAGATCGCTTTCTGCATATCCGTTTCCGGTTTCGTTTTGGTCGGCAGCTACGCTCCACGAGTCGGGCAACGTGTTTGAGGTCGAGCCATCGGCACAATGCCAAGCCCGCATGAGTTTTGTCTCATCGCTACGCTGCCAATAGTGGGTTTCTTTTTTTGTCGAGGCTGCGGGTATATCGTTGTTTATTTCGTAGGGGTAGGGAGGCCGCATCGTTCCAGTTGTACGCATCGCCTGTTTTGGTTATGGCCTGTACGGTCACTTTTTCACCGTTCGTCCATGTGCCGTCCACAGAGGAACGGGCGATGGGGCTTTCTACCGAAACGGTCATGGCAACCGGATATTTACCTTGCGGCAACGTTTTTCCGGTTATCATGTCTTCGTCAGAAGAGCATGAGGCGAATATCACACCAGCCCATAATCCCATAAAAGCCGCTTTTCTGTATGTCATTTTCATATGGCGATATTTTTTATTTGTTTCGTGCTACCGCTCCCGGCGAAAGGAGCGGCTACACCTTTATGTGTAGCTCCGGGCGTTACGCTCGCTGCCCGGGATAGCTGTATTTGACTTTACGAAATCGATCGAATGTAATTTCTATTGAAGTCAATCGTTTAGAATGCACAAATCGCACGGACATTGAATTTTTGGTTCTTGAAGAGGCCGTGTCCCGAGATTTGTGCTTGTGAGGACATGATTTGTATACAATAAGCTCTATTGGCACGGGCATAGCTGTCTCCTGTGTATCCTTCTTGCGATGACCAATAACTTGTGCCACTGGCGAGAGTCTCGATATCGATACCGTTATCGGATAAATTTTCCAAGATACTGTTTATTTTCCCTAGATTGTTTACATTTGTCGTGCCACGACCGGGTAGAGGCTTTTCCCATGAGTCCTCGGCGCAGAGCAGTGCCAGTTCTTTCAGAGAAGGGAAATACCAGCTGCTACAACCTTTGGGCGTGATGTTGTTGTCGGCAAAGGTTTTGATGGATTGAGCGGCTTGACATCTGTAAAGTATTTTTTCGCTGGGTCGCTGTTATAAGCCAATAATACCATAGTGTTGTTATACCCCAACAGTTTGTGAGCTTGCTGTCGAGTGTCTCGTCTATCGGAGACAGGGGCGATTTGTGTGTATTTGCTGTCGAAAGTCGCTGTTTCTTGCCACGTTGTCACACTTTCGCGGAAAGTCGTGCTTGCAGATTGCCAGGGTTTTCCTGTGGCGGCATCTTTCAAAGCGACAATAAGGCCGTGGGTACAATCGGGATAATCGGCCATCAATACCTTGTCGTTGGTCAGTGTGGATTTGGGATAGGTGTCTGAGTAGGTCCAGAAGACGATACCGACACACGCTTTTTTCTGTTCGTCGGTGAGGGTGGTATAATCGTCGGTTCTGACAAATGTTCCGTCTTCCATCGCCAAGTCGCCGACTTGTGTCTGAGTCCGGTCTGTGATATTTCCTATCGGCGGCGGTATTACAGCTATCCCGTCATCGTCCCCTACACCTTCGTCCCAGTCGTGAATGCTCGAAGATACTTCTATGGCTGTTATGTCGGTATCGATGGTTATATTTTTTTGAGCTGTTCCGTCTGCCGTGATTTCAATCCCGTCGGGGAGCTCGGTGTTTTTGCCATATGCAGGCTTTTCTTTATCAAGCGTGAATTGGGCTTGGGGCAGGGTATTCAGTATCTCTACTTTGGTTATACCGGCGAGAAAATCGTTTTCACCGACTCCCTTTTTGAGTATTACTTCGACTTTGGAGAGCAAATGCCTGAATTGTACGGCCACGGGGGTGGGGTTACCGCTTCGTGGGACTCCGGTAAGTTTGGCGTAAGTCAAGTCGGAGGTGGCATAACCATCGGTCTCGCTGCGTTGGTCTGCGGCTACGGTATGAGTGAGCGACCTTGCCGGATAGGTGTTGCCGAACCATGTGGCGTTGGTATGGAGGGCATAAATGTTTACGTCGTTGCCGGTTAACGGAAGTACATGGGCGTGCTGCCGCTTAATGTCCCGGCAACCCCTCCTTCTTTGGTCAAGAGTATATTTTCATAGAGATTTTCTTGATCTATGGTTTGTTGTCGGTTTTAGAATCGTCGATCCATAGATGTACCGTTTCTCCATCTTTGAGCTGTGTGTCCAGTCCGTGGGAGGATCGAGTCTGTACATTGATGCCGCTGGTGAATCTCAATTCGACTTGTCCGTCATAACCCGACAGATTTTCTGTTTCGTTGCATGCCGCCAGTCCGAGCAGGGCGGTCGCTAAAAAGAGATATTGTTTCATATTATTTTAGGTTTGTTGAATTTTCAAATTTTATTCTGCTTCTCCGCTATCGCCTGTACCGTTGCCCGATATCCAGTCTACAATTTCGGACGTTACGCCGATTTCTGTCTTGTTGAGCGTGACATTGAATTTATATTTTTACCGGCTTCGAAACGGGTTGCGAAATCGGATTGTACGGGCCATATAAAATGTCCACCGTCTTTTAGCTTGAATTTCAGAGACATTTCATCGAAATTATCACTCGGTAGAATGATGGCTTCGGCTTTCGTCCCTTTGTTTGTCACGAGTAAATCGACTGTTCGGGGCGTTTCTGTTACGATCGCTATCTCATTACCATCTATGACGTCGTATGTCGCAGAGGTTTGTTGTCCGGTCAATTCTACGGTGAGACCTTCCAAAACCGAGATGTCGTCGAATCCTGTTCCGCTGGTTATGTTCAGTTCTATTTTCGCCAGTTTGTGGTAGAACGTGAAACGCACGGACGGTGTATTTTTATCGGTCTCCGGGTTGTCGCTTCCCAAAAGGTCGATTGCGCTTTGAGAGGATTGGTCGGTTATATCGATCGTATAAGTGCGACCGTTGTCACCAAGATTTTCCGTGTAGGGATAATAGGCGACAAAATTGCGTCTCGAACCGTCTGTCGGCAGGTAGATGGCCTCGGCTTCGGTGGCCGTGAATTTGCCGCTTCCATCGGTCGTGGTATAAGGTCTATTGTTTTGTTCCACTGTTTCTCCGGCGAGCATATATATTCCGATACGGTCGTTCGGTTCCCATCGGGTGTCGTTTGCACGCGATGTCACGCATATCTTACCGTTCACATGCAGGGCTGTCGGGCCGCTATTCCCTGTTGTATCGCCGAGAGGAGATTCATCGTTACCACAACCGGCCAAAGTGACGATGGAGAGTGCTAAAATCAAAATTTTTTTACTTTCATTTTTATAGTCGGTTTGTTTCGTTTGTCTTTTAATAAATTTCGATGTTTTCACCGTTTTCTTCGTTACCGTTTTCCCAGCCGACGATCGTTGCCGTCATATCGGCTTCGATCGGAGTCAGCAAGTCTCCGGTTATGTACATGGGAGTCGGCATATCGTCGTTGAAGTTTTTCAACAGATCGGTGAGATCGTTTTCGATGGTTTGCGAGCTTCCATCAGTGAAAGTCAGATCGATTCGTAAGGATTGTTTCAAACCGGTTGTACCTAACAGTCGGGTATGCGCTGTTACTTTATCGTTAGTTCGAGCAAAAGGAAAACTTGTGTTCATGGCTTCGCCGCAGATTCGTTGTGATGAAAGGTCGAACGAACCTACTATTCCCGAAAGGGTTCCCGTGATGTTTGAGATGCGATTCGGGTCTCCTTCTTTAACGGTCAATTCGAATAACAAATCGCGCGTTTTTTGTTTCATGTAGATTTCTACTTCAGTGTATCGTCTTTTATCACATTGATGTTTTGTGCTTCTGTCAGCAGATATCCCGGTAGTGACTCCAATAAATCTCCTTCTACCGTATTTATATGAGCCGTAGTATGGTCGATCGTTATTCCGTCGGCTTCGTTCCATGCGATGAGTGTATGGGAGTTGGGCTCAAACAGAGAAGGGTGGCAGAACTCGCGGTCCGCAGGTACTTTGAGTGCCGTCCCTTCGCAGCAGGAGTGCAGTAATACATATTCTTCCGGTAAAGGGCAATCTGTCGAACGATGAGACCAATCGGCCGTTATGGTTATTCTTCCTTTATCGGGGTGAGGTGTTTTTGTAGAGTTCGTCTTTTTACACAAGAGTTTAACAGTAGCAAACCTGCTGCTCCGCTCATTATATATCGTATCGTTTGCATATTACCTCCTTTCAATTAAAATATATTCCATACTAATGTCACTCCGGCAGATATGGGGCCCCACCAGTTTTTAGTCTCTTTTCCCTGACGTACCCGTATGCCGTCGATAACGATGTATTTGTCATAATCGGCATGAAGGCAGCCGAGAGCGAGAGAGAAAATCGAGGTTTAGCGCCTTATTCAGTTTTAATTGGTATCCGCCCGTTAATCCGCCGCCCATTAAATTGCCTTGTTTACCGATCTCGGATAGTTTGTAATTGAACGAGCCGGCTTTGTATATGGCTCCGATATAGCCTCGTTTTTCTTTACCGATGTAGTAGCGCGCTTCGGGTGCGATTTCCCACAAGGCATAACGACGGTCGTTGCTGTTCCACGTCCAAGAAGTGTAGGAGCCGTTCACGAGTATGCCTACGTGACGGTTCAAGCGCCATTCCACTCCGAGGTCGGGGGTGAGAGTACCCCAACGGAGCAGATTTGCCCGCAAGGAGAGCGAATGAGCCTTCGCTTTTGCGGCGGCTTCGGCAGCGAGGCGCTCTGTTTCGGCACATTCTTTTTCTTCTCTTTCAGCCGCAAGCCTTTCGGTTTCAGCTTGTTTGCGGGCCTTTTCTTGGGCGGCAAGGTGTTCTCTTTCGGCTTGTTCTTTCGCCAGTCGTTCTGCTTCGGCTTTTTCACGAGCAGCTTGCTCTATGAACTGACGTTCCCGTTCGGCTTTTCCCCGATCTCTCTTTATTATAATTTTCGACCCGTCGAGCCGCTTCTATACCCGCAATTTCGGCTACTTTTTCTACGCTGGCCGGAAAGGTGACGACAACGACATTGCGCAGTTTTTCTTTCCCATAAGAGGAGAGGATAGCCCGGTCGGTGACGAACATCTGTTCGGTCAATCCTCCCTGCGTGATGAGTTCCGATTTTATTCTGTTGTTACGAATGTATGCCATGCGTTCGGAAGTCAGTATGTCGTTCGCCGATGCGGCATAGCTCGAAACGCTGATATACATTTGCCCGGCTTGCAACTGCTTTTTTGTTCTTTTCAAAATATTTAGGAGCTGGTGCAGAGACCGGTCGTTTCCATTCCACGGTACATAGAACATGTCGTCGTTCGGAACGAAACGGAATATATAGGTTGTGTCTGTCGGTTGTTGTGCTATTACAGGTAATTCCCATATAAACAACAATGCTGTTATCAATAATAATTGTTTGCTTTTTTTCATATTGAGCAGTTTTGTTTTTCTATGGATATAAATATGTATCGACTATATAATACTATAAAGATTTTTGCAAATCTATTATTCTTTGTTTGAAAAAATGTTTTTTGATTTGTTAATTTAGTGTAATAAAAATGGTGACCTTGAATTTCTTAATATTTTACTATAAGAGAAGTATCTATACATAAAAATTACAGAAAAAATTCTTTATTTCAAACTATTTGTACTACTTTTGTTGTCAGATGTCGGGCATATAGATTTTATGCTCGGCTTGTTTTGGGGATAATAGTATATATTCTATATATTTATATAAATAGTTTGGCTTAAAACAACTTAACTAATAACAACTATGGCAGAAAGTAAAGAAAAACTGTTTGACCAGTTCCCTCCGGTGTCCACACAGGAATGGAAAAGAAAAGGTCGTGGCAGACCTTAAAGGAGCTGATTTTGACAAAAAGCTCGTATGGAGGACTAACGAAGGGTTTAATGTTAACCCCATGTACCGTGCCGAAGACATAGCAAATTTGAGTACGACCGATTCTCTTCCCGGTGAATATCCCTACGTGCGGGGAACTCGTGCCGACAACAATTGGCTGGTTCGTCAGGATATCAAGGTAACCGATGTGAAAGAAGCCAATGTAAAGGCTCTGGATATTTTGAAAAAAGGGTGTGGAATCGTTGGGATTCGAGATTGCCAAAGATTTGATTTCGGTAGAAAACTTGGAAACTTTGCTGCATGGTATCGACGTGGAGAATGTGGAATTGAATTTCTCCACTTGCATGAAAAAGCACAGTGAAACTTGCCGAAAACAGTGGCCGCTTATTTCAAAACGACTCCTGCCGATTTGACAAAAAGTATCGGGCTCGATTCGTTTCAATCCGTTTAAGCGAATGTTGACCAAAGGCCGTGATTTCGCCGATTATGCCGATCAGGCTGTTGCGGTTATCGATGCGGTGAAAGAGTTGCCCGGATTCCGGGTATTGGCAGTCGATGCCGTGATGTTGAACAATGCCGGATCTTTTATTTCTCAGGAACTTGGTTTTGCTTTGGCTTGGGGTAATGAGTGGCTGGCCGCCCTTACAGATAAAGGTCTGTCGGTCGACGAAGTCGCTAAACGAGTGAAATTTAATTTCGGTATATCGTCCAATTATTTTATGGAGCTTGCCAAATTCCGGGCTGCCCGTATGTTGTGGGCTCAAATTGTGAAACAATATAATCCGGCTTGCGATTGTGCTTGTAAAATGAAGGCTCATGCGCAGACTTCGGAGTTCAACCAGACTATATTCGACGCTCATGTGAATCTCCTTCGTTCGCAGACCGAGACGATGTCGGCTGCTTTGGCGGGTGTGGATTCCATTACGACGACTCCTTTCGACAAGGCTTACAAGGAACCGGACGATTTTTCGGAAAGAATCGCTCGTAACCAACAGTTATTGTTGAAAGAAGAGTCGCATTTGAATCGTATTACCGACCCGGCTGCCGGTTCTTATTATGTGGAGACTTTGACGGTTTCGATCGCCGAGCAGGCTTGGAAACTTTTCCTCGAAGTGGAAGAGAAGGGCGGCTTCTACAAAGCCGTGAAAGAGGGATTCGTACAAAATCAAGTGAACGCTTCGGCCGAGACTCGCCATATGAATGTGGCTCGTCGGAAAGAAATTCTGTTGGGAACGAATCAATACCCCAATTTCAATGAAGTCGCCAGCGATAAAATCGTTAACGGCGAAGCGTGCGGTTGCGGATGCGGAAAGCACGAGGGAGGACATCATTGCGAACCCGAGTTCCCCGTGTTGAATAACAAACGGGCAGCCAGTGATTTCGAAACTTTGCGATTGGCAACAGAACGTTCAGGCAAACGTCCGACGGTATTCATGTTGACTATCGGGAATTTGGCCATGCGTTTAGCACGTTCTCAATTCTCGTCGAATTTCTTTGCTTGTGCCGGATACAAGATCGTCGACAACCTCGGTTTCGAGACCGTACAGGCCGGAATTGATGCCGCTTTGGACGCCAAAGCCGATATTGTGGTACTTTGTTCGAGCGATGACGAGTACGCTCAATATGCTCCGAAAGCATTCAAGATACTCGACGGTCGCGCTCTGTTCGTCGTAGCCGGAGCTCCGGCTTGTATGGACGAATTAAAGGCTCAGGGTATTACCGAGTTTATTCACGTTCGTTCGAATGTACTCGATACGTTGAAATCGTTTAATGAAAAACTTTCGATTTAAAGGCGGACAATTTGTATCACACAAGAAAAAACAAAAAGACAATGAGACCTAATTTTAAGAATATAGATATTACGAAGGATGCTTTCGCCCATTCGGCAGGGAAAGTAGCCCATGAGGGTGAAAACTGGATAACCCCGGAGTTGATACCCGTCAAACCTGTTTACACCAAAGAAGACCTCGAAGGTCTTGAACACTTGAATTATGTAGCCGGACTTCCTCCGTTTCTTCGTGGCCCGTACAGCGGTATGTATGCCATTCGTCCGTGGACAATCCGTCAGTATGCAGGTTTCTCGACCGCAGAGGAGTCCAATGCTTTCTATCGTAGAAACTTGGCTTCGGGACAAAAAGGGATTGTCTGTGGCATTCGACCTCCCGACACACAGAGGATATGATGCCGATCACGAACGTGTGGTAGGCGATGTAGGTAAGGCCGGTGTATCGATTTGTTCGCTCGAAGATATGAAGGTTTTGTTCGACGGTATCCCTTTGAACAAAATGTCTGTATCCATGACGATGAACGGAGCCGTGTTGCCTATCCTTGCTTTTTTATATCAATGCCGGGTTGGAACAAGGCGCGAAACTCGAAGAGATGGCCGGAACGATTCAGAACGATATTTTGAAAGAATTTATGGTGCGTAATACCTATATTTATCCGCCTGAATTCTCGATGCGTATCATCGCCGATATTTTTGAGTTTACTTCGCAAAACATGCCGAAGTTCAACTCGATCTCCATTTCGGGGATATCATATGCAGGAAGCCGGAGCGACAGCCGATATAGAGCTGGCTTATACGCTGGCCGACGGTCTTGAATATTTGCGTGCCGGAATCAACGCCGGTATGGATATTGACGCATTCGCTCCGCGGTTGTCTTTCTTCTGGGCTATCGGCATGAATTTCTTTATGGAGATCGCTAAGATGCGTGCCGCACGTATGTTGTGGGCTAAGATCGTAAAACAGTTCAACCCCAAGAATCCGAAATCTCTCGCTTTGCGTACTCACTCGCAAACGTCGGGTTGGTCACTGACCGAACAAGATCCGTTCAATAATGTGGGTCGTACTTGTATCGAGGCTATGGGGGCTGCTTTGGGGCATACCCAATCGTTGCACACCAACGCTCTCGACGAGGCTATCGCCCTGCCAACCGATTTTTCGGCTCGTATCGCTCGTAATACTCAGATTTATATTCAAGAAGAGACCTATATTACAAAAGAAATCGACCCGTGGGCAGGTTCTTATTATGTAGAGGCTCTGACTAACGAGCTGGCTCATAAGGCATGGGAACATATTCAAGAGATCGAGAAGTTGGGCGGTATGGCTAAGGCCATCGAAACCGGACTCCCGAAGCTTCGTATCGAAGAGGCTGCCGCCCGTACGCAGGCACGTATCGACTCGGGTAAACAGACGATCGTGGGTGTAAACAAATACCGTCTTGAAAAAGAGGCTCCCATCGATATTCTCGAAGTCGATAATACGGCTGTGCGTAAAGAGCAAATCGAGCGTCTGCAAGATTTGAAAGCTCATCGCGACGAAGCCGCGGTTAAAGCGGCTCTTGATGCGATTACCGAATGTGTGAAGACGAAGAAGGGTAATTTGCTCGACTTGGCTGTCAAAGCCGCTAAGGTTCGCGCTACGTTGGGAGAGATTTCCGATGCTTGCGAAGTTGTCGTAGGTCGTTATAAAGCAGTAATCAGAACTATATCAGGCGTGTATTCATCAGAGACTAAAAAGGATGCCGATTTCGTTCGGGCAACGGAATTGTGCGAAAAATTCGCTAAAAAGGAAGGTCGCCAACCTCGTATCATGATAGCGAAGATGGGACAAGACGGTCATGACCGTGGGGCCAAAGTGGTAGCTACCGGATATGCCGATTGTGGCTTTGACGTGGATATGGGACCTTTGTTCCAGACTCCGGGAAGCTGCGCGTCAGGCTGTCGAAAACGACGTACATGTGTTGGGCGTTTCTTCTTTGGCTGCCGGCCATAAGACTTTGGTTCCTCAGGTAATCGAAGAGTTGAAGAAATTGGGTCGCGAGGATATCGTAGTGATTGCCGGTGGTGTAATTCCCGCACAAGACTATGACTTCCTTTACAAGGCAGGTGTAGCTGCCATCTTTGGCCCGGTACTCCGGTTGCCAAGGCTGCTTGCCAGATACTCGAAATTCTTCTCGATGAGTAATTTTGGAAAAGGATAATGTGTTGAAGCCCGGCAGTTTATTACTGCCGGGCTTTTTTGATAATAATATATTGTTATAAAAATGTTTAAAATAATTGTCTATGATTTGAAAAATATATTAATTTGTAAGACCGATTTATTTCTTAATCTTGATATATATGAAAAATTATTTGTTCCCTTTTAGTTTCTTATTGCTTAGTTTGGGCATTCAGGCCGAGAAGCCGCAGTGGGGTATTCCCGATACGATAAGTCATTATCCGATAGGTCCCGGAGCTGTGTATACTCATATCGAGTTTACACAAAAGCCGATACAGTTACATCAAATTACATTGGATTTGAATAACGAATATAATGCGGTAGAGGTATATCCGTCTAACGGGAAGACTCCGGATGCCTCACGGGAGACAACGTCATCGCAGTGTAAGAGTAACTCTTATGAAGGACACCGGGCGTTTTTGGGGGTAAATCACGATTTATTTCATTATACGGGGCAGACTACGGCTGCGGGGATCAATGTCCGTAACGGAGAAGTTGTCAGTCATTACGGCGATTATGGTCGTTCTGTCATGTCTATTAGCAAAGATAAGGTGGCAGAGGTTTTCCCTCCTAAATATTCGGCAAAGGTAATTTGTCCAGACCAAACAGAAATAACGATCGACAATGTGAACGAGTCGGCATACGGAATACAATCATACAGAAATTGCGTATTGTTCAATACGTATAGCAGTCTTACTCTTACGGAAGACGGTTTATATGTGAAAATAACGCCGCAAGGGGAATGGATTATTAACGGTAACTCGACTCCTTGTCGAGTGGAGGCTATGGAGCATACCCCTATACAACCCGATGGAAAAAGTCATATTTTTGTTTATGAGAAACCATGCGTCGGAGCAGTTCGAGGATAAAGTAAAAGTAGGTGATGTCGTTTATATCGACCAGCGGTTTGTGAATACGACGTTTCCCAATTCCGGCATATCCGTTCCACCGGCACAAAACGTTGTACAAGCGTTGCATGGTTGGCCGAGCGTGATATTGAACGGAGAACTTCACGATAAAGAGTACAACGATTTTGTCACTCCCGGACGTGATTTTCAAGACTATCCTTGTACATTGGTGGGGATAACGAAAGACGGGAAAAGATTGTTTATCATTACCGCCGACAAGGCCTCTATGGTTGAGAATGCTTATTATTTAGTAGAGCAAGGAGCTTGGAATGTCGTTAATTTTGACGGTGGGGATCGGCTACTATGGTTGTTTGTGACGAAGTGGTAAATACTCCTACCGATGGAAAAGAGAGGGCTGTGATGGATTCGTTTCAAGGTATTTCGTTAGCTCCGGTTGACAGTACGTTTTCTTTCGTTTCTTTTTCTAAACCTTCTGTGCAGGCTATACCTTTGTCGGTGGTTCCTTTGAGGGTATTGGCTCATAACCGTTATGGCGAGATTATCGACGATGATTTTAAAGATGTTACTTATTCGTGCGAACCGGAGGAATTGGGATATGTGAATAGTCGTGGCGAGTTTTGTGCGGGAGCTGTTTCTATGTTAGGAACAATTACGGCTCGGAAAGGTGACTCTGCATGTAAAATACGGGTCGTTATGGGTAATGCCGGCAAGTCGGTTAAATTATGTGCCGATAGTCTTTATATTGACGATATTAGAGAATATCCGATAGAGATCGAGACCGCATCGGACGGAAAGAGATATATAGTAAATCCTACTATTTTTGACTGGCAATCTGTGGGAGCGGATTGCTGTGATGTAGTGGAAGGTGTCGTGAGAGGTGTCACGAACGGGCGAACTGTGTTGCACGGGAAATATGGAGATATGGAAATTCAATTACCGGTTATTGTTGAAATTGGAGTGGGAGAGAAGGTACATGAACGTTTTTCTGATGGAGCTTCTTTTTCTGTAACCGGTAGTTCTGCTATAACCGACATTCGTTTCGATTCGTCTGTCCTTCCTGTGGGTTGGAGTGACGGTACTACTCTGTTGTTCGATTTATCCACCGGGCGTGCTCCTAATATTATGTTGGATAAGCCGATACGTTTCTTCGGGTTACCCGATTCGATTTCGATACAGGTGAAAAATTGGGGCGCTTTAATCAATAATATTTCCTATGAATTTTCTTGTTCTACTGGTTCTTGGAGCTATATCGTTAATCCAGATGCCGATAGTGATTCTGTCTATACAGTGTCTTTTGCCGATTTAGATGTAACGGCTTTCCCGGTGGTGTTGAATGATATGAAGATATATTTGTCGACACAGATAAAGGGACCGAATCAGAAAATTCCATTTAGGGATTTGAAGGCTTATTACCCTCATGAAGCACCCGATGGGATAAAAGAGGTAAAATGCGGATCTGATTTTTCGATAAGTAAGATTGATCCGGGAGTAATAAGGATACAAGGTATATCGGAAGGAGAAGATATTGTTATTACTTTGTCGGATATGAACGGGAGACTGCTGGAAACTTTCTGCGATAAGGCTGTGGATTGTGTTGTTTGTGACATAGAGTTACCGTTCGTATTACCTCCGGGTGTATATTTGGTGGGAATACAGACGAAAAGCGGTCGTGTAGTGGAAAAACTTGCATGGTAATGAGAAGCGAACCCCGAATTTTTCGGGGTTCTTTATTTAGGATTCTTTCGAGAGAAGGCTATCTGTATTTTTTTTAAGAGTGTTTTGATCATTCGGAGGAATACAAAACTTTTTCATAAATTAAGAATACCGTATTTTTTTCTTTGTTTTATTTTTTATTAGTATCTTTATTCGCTTTTATAAACATGATTGTCTATGAATAAAAATTTTATCTCATTGTGTGCTGGTATTTTTATTGGGTGTATCTCCGCTTTTTGCCGTACCGGCCAAGCCTGTCCTTGTTAGGGTCGCTCAACCGGACGGGACCGTTGTAACCGTTAAAACCGTAGGTGATGAATTTTATCATTACAAGTCTACTTCCGATGATATTCCGGTAGTACGTGGCGAAGATGGTTTCTATCGTTATGCCGAGTTGTCTGCAACGGGACTGGTTGTTGCGGGCAATGTGATAGCCCGAGATTCGTCGATGAGGAGTGTTTCGGATAAAGTGTATCTAACATCGCTGTCCGAGAAAGAAGATTTCACAGAAACTTTTTAGTCGTCGTAATCTACGGAAGCAACAATTACAAAACAATATAACTCGTCGGGTTACGCAGGCTACTGCCGGTGACGATGTGCACGGTTTGGTCTTGTTGGTTCAGTTCAGCGATAAAAATTCAGTTCGGTGGGGACACAGCAGGCTTTTTGACGAGGTGATGAATAAGGAAGGATATGATTATATGGGAGCCATCGGTAGCGCTCGGGATTATTTTATTTCTCAATCGGGAGGACTTTTTCAACCGACATTCGATGTGGTAGGGCCTATCACTCTCGACAATACGATGGCTTATTATGGGGCTAATGATTATTCCGGGCAAGACGTACGTCCCGATGAGATGGTTATCGATGCTTGTAAAGAAAGCCGAATCGATGGTCGATTTCACGATATATGACAGAGACAATGATGGATTCGTCGATTTGGTGTATGTGATTTATGCCGGATATGGAGAATCCTCGGATATAGACGGTTCTTTGGAAGATGCGATTTGGCCTCATGCTTGGTATATTTATCAAGGTGCGCAAAAGCGAGTATCGGTCGACGGTAAATATCTCGATGCTTATGCTTGTTCGGCCGAGCTGTTGGGAAACAGTGGTACTACTCGGGACGGAATCGGTACATTTTGCCATGAATATAGCCATACGTTGGGACTCCCCGATTTTTACGATACGAGCGGTGTGACTTCGAATTATGGAATGGGCACGTGGAGTTTGATGGATTATGGCTGTTATAATGGCCCTGATTCCGATGGCGACGGTTATTCCGATGGTTCTGTTCCGGTCGGGTACACAGCATACGAACGGGAGTTTTGCGGTTGGATAACTATCGAAGAGCTGACGACTCCTTCTTCGGTTACACTGGAAAATCTGGCCGATAGCAAGAAAGCCTATAAGATAGTATCGAGCGATAAAGATCAATATTTTACATTGGAAAATAGGCAACAGACCGGTTGGGATCGATATATGGCATCAGCCGGGCTGATGATCGTGAAAGTCGATTACGATCAGTCCGTTTGGGATTATAATACGGTTAACAACGAATCGAGTCGCCAGCGTATGACCATTATGCCGGCCGACAATAAATATAGCGAGTATAATGAAGATGGTGACTTATATCCCTATAATGGTAATACCTCTTTTTACCGATGACAGTCGCCCGGCTGCAAAGACAAATACCGGATTGAAGTTGGGAAAACCCGTAACCAATATCGAACAGGATAATGGTGTGATTACGTTCGACTTTATGGGAGGAATACCGGCAGTGGTTGCTCCCGTGGCTGATGTCGCTACTCATGTGACAACAACCGGATTTACCGCAAACTGGTCGTCGGTAGAGAATGCTGTCAGCTATACGTTGCAGGTCGATAGAAAACAACCGTCGGTCGGTGGCGAAATTTTACTGTCGGAGGACTTCTCGAATTGCACGGCTGACGAGACTACAAATATCGCGGGAACGACTACATTCGGAAATGCGAAGGACGGTTATTTCCAAACTTTGGGTTGGAGTGGTAAGTATTTGTTCCCGAACATAGGAAAGATGAAACTAGGTAATTCGGATAATGGGGGAGCTGTATGTACTCCGGCTATCGATTTATCTTCTTGCAACGGAGTATTTACTGTCCAGTTCGATGCCTCTATGTTCGATGGAAGCAAAGAGAAAAGTGTTGTGATAAAGGTATATGTCGAAGGAGATGAGTCGAATGCTCAATCGACCGAAATTCTTTCGACCAGTAAGATGAATACTTACACAATGACTTTTTACAGGTGGTACAGCCGATAGTAAAATCGTGCTGATGTCGACAGCGAGCAGTGGAAAAAAGAGGGCTTATCTCGATAATATCGTTGTATATAGCGGTGAAGTTTTACCTGAGATGGCTTCTAAACAAGCTGTTAGCGATGTTTGGCCTCTGATTGTAACGGGAATTACGGATACATCGTATCAGCTCGTTGACTTGGAGCCGGGGTATGTGTATTCTTATAAAGTAAAAGCTGTGACCGCAGAGGGGGAAGAAAGTGACTATTCCAATGTGGTGAAGGTGGATTTATCTACCGGTATTTGCGATTTGCCGGAGTCGCACAATCGAGTGTATACTGATAACGGTTATATTGTGGTCGAGTGTGAAACGTCACAGCCGGTCGAGGTCGTTAATTTGACAGGTCAGATTGTCGTATCTGCATCCGTGAATGGACGTTCTTTGTTATTGGTTCCGGTTAGGGGTGTATATGTCGTGCGCTGTGGTACATCGGTAACTCGTGTGGTTGTGAAATGATGGTATTTATATAATAAAGAAAAGACCGAAGCGAATGTAAATGGGCTTCGGTCTTTTTTATGGTCTATATATAAAAGTTTTTGAGAACTTAAATTTTTACTTTTCGATCGTTCAGCCGACTTTCTTCGGCTTTGAATCCCATAATATGGCTTTCGACTGAAACACTTATGGGGCTAGACAGATAGTCGCGGTTATCGTTCCCGACAGCGTTTATAAAATCGCGAACCAAACACAAGTCTCCACCGCCGTGCCCGTGTCCGACGTAACTTTTCACTTCTTCTACTTTGGCATCCCATATGCGCTGTTTCCCACTGCGGAAATCGGTTACGGTAAATGTTGTCATATCACCTACGATTTCTCCTTTTGTACCCATTATTTGAGTCCTTCTTCCTCCTTTGGCCATGAATGCCTCCATAGAGAAATTGGCTGTAACACCATTTTCAAATTCCATGCTGGTCACGTAGTGGTCGCATTGGTCATTGTCCATTTGGAACACGCAGCGTCCGTAGTCGGTAGTCCGTATCACTTTACGTATTGCCTCGTTTTGAAGGCTGCGTTCTTTGGGCAGGTCGAATGCATATATATGTTTTCGTTTTTTCAAATAAATGTCTAATGCAGAATAGGGGCATTCATTTTCATGCGGACAATCTAAACAACGTTCGGTAGCACCTTGCGGCATATTCTTCCGCTTGAAATAGGTTAAAGAGCCGTAGGCCGAAATGGATTTGCATGGAGAGCCGACCAGCCATCTGATAATGTCGAGGTCGTGGCAGGATTTTGCCAAAATAATGGGGGTAGTTTCCTTTGAATTATGCCAGTTGCCTCTTACATAAGAGTGCGCCATGTGTGCGTATTGTATGGGTTCGAGATGTTGTATACTAATCAGTTGCCCTATGTCACCCGAATCGATGATTTGTTTGAGAGCGATGAAATAGGGTGCGTATCGTAATACATGGCAGACTCCTACAATGGCATTTTTTGATCGCTAAATCTCGAATGTCCGTACATTCTTTTTCAGTAGGTGCTATGGGTTTTCGAGTAAGATGTGATATCCCATCGAAAGCGCTTTCATACAAGGATCATAATGTAGATTGTCGGGTAGACTAATGATAACGGCATCTGCGAATTTTGTTTTATTCAAGGCTTCTTTCCAATCGGTAAATCTGTTTTCTTCCGGGACATCGTGGTCTTCGGCCATAGATTTTAGCCGCAATTGATTTTTTTTTTATCGGCGACTCCTACTATTTTCATGCAATCGGGGTACTTTTTTCGCATATCCGGCGTAAACGCTTCCTCTGTTACCCGCACCGAGGACAAAAATGTTACCGGCCGATTTACATTGGCTTTCAGGTCTTTTTATGTCGGTGGCGATTCGAGATACATTGTTTGTCTGTTTTCCGTTGGCTAAAATAGAAGGCGCAAAAGCTGCACCGACAGCGGTAAGCCCCATTACTTTTAAAAATTCCGAGCGTTTCATGCTTTAGATTTGATTTTCAAAATTTCTACAAATATATAAAAGAGAAAAATACGAAACAATTTATATTTTTAATATTTTCGGTTTGTGTGTTTTTATTTCGATTTGTTCCTTATGAGATTGTAATGGTGTTTTTTTTGATCTTGTTTGTGTGAGAGTAGTTGAATGATTACATTTGTTTGTTCAATATTGGCATGTATGGGGAGCGATGAGTTGAAGGCATTTTTGACGGCTTTGTCGGGTAGGGATATGAAAATTCGAATTGCAGAATTTTTACAGCAGGAGGATTGTATCGCCGAAGCAATGGATATAGCTGTGGGGGAATCTGGTTCAGAGGCATTTCGTGCAGCATGGATTCCAGATAGGCATTCTGCTGAAAATTTGGCCGAAATAGTCTGTTCGTGGAGTATTGACCCGAAGATAACGATATCGGAAAAAGTGTGGACTTTTTCGATATTGAAATTTTTATCCCGGTGGATAGAATGGGGTGAAGATATGTTACAACAATTGAGGCTCTATGTGAAACTGATATGTCGCCGGGAATGAGGGCCTTAATGCGTCGATTGCGCAAATAGTTTAAAATAGCTTAAATGTTTTTTATTCATCTCGTGAACACTTTGCCTAGTATTACATTTGTATAATAGAACCTAAGGCATAAAGGAGATTTATATGAAGAAGTTATGGGGTTGTATATTGGTATTTGCTGTGTTGCTGACGGGATGCCGATCGGCTTCGGTACTCTCTCGTTCGATGTGTGGCGACCGGCAAAAGTCACTTTTCCGGCGGATATCGTGCGGGTAACTGTCGTTAATAATTCGGCAGAGCCTAACGAAAAAAGGGGAATAAATATAAGGATATTTCGGGTAGAGCTTTCTGATGCACATTATTTCCTGAGATTACAATTTTTTTTTTTTTTTTTTATGACGACTCTATAACCTTGCCTAAAAAGTTTGTATCCTCTTTTTTGTCGGAAAATCAACTTTCGATTGTAAGGGAGGAGCCGATAATACAGCGGTCGTGTCTCTCGATAAAACCGATATGGTAGTAAATATGGAGGATCACACTTTGTTAGGTTCTTCCGGAGAGACAGTCTTTGTTACAGACTTATCGGTAGCCACGACTTTGAATTTACGTGTATATTGGCCGAACAAGATAGAACCTTCTTCCGAAATGGTTACGGATACGTTATATTGGCAATCTTTCGGGTATACGCCAGATGAGGCTCATAGTTCATTGCCTCTGACCGCTGAGTTTATTCAAGAGGCGATGAGGCAGATTTCTGCACGGGTAAGAGAATTGTTTATTCCTCATGTAGACAATGTCAATCGTTATATTTATACATCTACCAATCCGGCAATGGATGATAGCTTTATGATTTTTGGCAGCAGAAAAAAATACAAAGAGGCTTCTTATTTGTGGGAATATGTTTATGAAGAACAGAAAAATGAAACTACCCGAGCTATGGCAGCAGCCAATTTGGCTGTGTATAATGAGCTGTTCGATAATTATAAAGTCGCTATTGAATGGGTAGATAAATCACTTTCCTTATTTGAAAAGAGGGTGGATAGTAACGCTTCTGATATAACTGCTTTACGGGATTATCGTCGACAACTGATGGAACGGAAGTCTGATAATTCTTTGTTGCAGAAACAGATGTAGAGACAAAGATTGAGAAGCCCTCTATTTTCTTGCATCTTCATCACCAAATAAAGGTGATGTATTTGAGAGTGAAGTTTTTGTTTGTATTAACCCCCTCGCCCTGCGGGCACTCCCCTATATTTTGCTGCGCAAAACACAGGGGGGAGAGGGTGAGGTGTATATCTCTCCCTTTCTCCTCGGCTCCGATGTTATTCAAAACGACCCGTCATGCTGCGGAGTACGGCAGGGGGAGAGGGTGAGATGTATATCCCTTTTGTCTCTGCTTCGATGTTATTCAAAACGCCTCGCCATGTTACGAGGTATGGTAGGAGGGAGAGGGTTAAAAAGCACTTTTAATATTTTAAACTCCTCTATTGCTGTGCCTCGTAGCATTACGGGGTGTGGCGTTAGCTATATAGGGGAGGTGTCACAAAGTGACGGAGGGGTTGAAAACGCCATCGTATCAGTCTGTTTATACTGGATATATCCCTTTCTTCTCTGAGTGTCCCATAGCATTACGGAGAACTGTGTTAGCCATATAGGGAAATATACACGAACAATCCCCGTTAATTATCGACTAAGATCCAAATAGTTCCATACTAACTTGTAATAAAAAAACGTCCAAATTTTATTTGGACGTTTTTTATAAATATTTATGGGCATGTTAGCCTTGTATGGCAGCTATACCCGGTAAAGTTTTGCCTTCGATGGCTTCGAGTAGAGCTCCACCTCCGGTCGATACATATGAAACTTTATCGGCCAATCCGAATTTATTTACGCAAGCCACAGAGTCGCCCCCGCCTACGAGAGAGAATGCTCCGTTTTTAGTTGCTTCTACAATGGCTTCTGCAACAGCACGGGAACCTGATGTAAAATTATCGAATTCGAATACTCCTGTCGGACCGTTCCACAGAATAGTTTTCGATTTCTTGATTACGTCGGCGAACAGAGCTTCGGATTTAGGACCGATGTCCATACCTTCCCAACCATCGGGTATTTTATCGACATCACAGAAGTCGGTATTGGCATCGTTCGAGAAATCGTCGGCGATCTTGGCATCGACTGCTAAAACCAAATTTACATGATTGGCTTTGGCCTTGTTGATGAGTTCGAGAGCTAAATCGAGTTTGTCGTCTTCACAGATGGAGTTACCGATTTTACCGCCCAATGCTTTGGTAAAAGTATAGGTCATACCACCGGCGATAATCAAGTTATCTACTTTGGTCAATAGATTTTCGATAATATCGATTTTCGAAGAAACTTTCGAACCACCCATAATAGCAGTGAAAGGACGAACCATCTCTTTCATTACTTTATCGACGGCGGCAACTTCTTTACCCATGAGGTATCCGAACATTTTGTTTTCGGGAGAGAAGTATTCTGCCATCAAGGCCGTAGAGGCATGAGCACGATGTGCCGTACCGAAGGCATCGTTTACATAAACATCTGCCAAGTCGGCGAGTTCTTTCGTAAATTCTTTTTGGCTGGCTTTGATCGCTTTTTAGCAGCAGCTTTTTCTTCGTCGCTGGCATCTTCGGCCAATCCTCTGGGCTTTCCTTCCTCTTCGGCATGGAAACGCAAGTTTTCGAGAAGAAGAACTTCTCCGGGTTTTAATGCGGCTACGGCTGCTTTTACTTTATCGCCAACACATTCATCTACGAATTTTACTTCGGTTCCGAGCAATTCGCTCAAATGTGCAACGATATGACGCAAAGAGAATTTGTCTTCTGGACCTTTTTTGGGGCGTCCCAAGTGAGAACCGATGATGAGGCTACCGCCATCGGCCAATATTTTTTCAGTGTAGGTAATGCTTTTTTACCATACGGGTGTCGTCAGTGATATTAAAGTTCTCGTCGAGAGGAACGTTAAAATCTACGCGGACAAATGCTTTCTTACCAGCAAAATTGTAATTGTCAAGTGTTTGCATATCGTTTAATATTTAGTATGTAACTCTTTTACTCTTTGGCAAATTTAGATAAAAATCGATTATCTTTTTACTATTAAATGCTATTTTCTCTAAAAAATCAAAGTAGTCCCTTTGCGTGCAATAGATGTTCCATTTCATATTGTACTTTTAGAGCTTCTTCCCGGGCAGCTTCTGCGAATTTCTCGTCTGTGGCAGCATAGATGATCTTTCGGGAAGAGTTGACGAGTAAACCGCATTCGCGGTTCATGCCGTATCGAGCCACTTCTTCGAGGCTTCCACCTTGCGCTCCTACACCCGGAACTAAAAGGAAATTATGCGGAGCTATACGGCGTACGTCCTCGAATAGTTCTCCTTGTGTCGCTCCGACGACAAACATCAACTGTTCGTCTGAGGCCCAATTTTGAGCCGTGCGTATTACTTTTTCAAATAGCCGTTCGCCGTAAGAATCTGCTGTCAATTGGAAGTCATAAGATCCTTTATTCGAAGTAAGTCCGAGCAGAATGACCCACTTGTCGGGATAGCCGAGAAAGGGTTTCACGCTGTCTTCTCCCATGTAGGGGGCTACGGTCACGGCATCTAAATCGAGGTGGCAGAAGAAGCTACGAGCATATAGCTCCGATGTGTTTCCTATGTCGCCACGTTTGGCATCGGCGATGATAAATTGGTCGGGGTAATTTTCCCGAATATAATTTACTGTCTTTTCAAAAGCGGCCCATCCTTGCATTCCTAAGCTCTCGTAAAAAGCCAGATTGGGCTTAGGCCACGCAAAGATCGGCCGTAGCATCGATAATAGCTTTGTTAAAAGCAAAAATGGGGTCTTCTTCTTGTTTCAAGTGAGACGGTATCTTTTCCATATCGGTATCCAGACCAATGCAAAGGAAAGATTTTTTCCGTTTGATATTTTCAAATAATTGTTTCTTGTTCATGATATATGTGGATTATAGTTCGCTCTCTTTTTAATCGTTCTGCATTCTCTGCCACGATTAAATGGTCTATACAATCTTGTATGTCTCCATTCATGAAGGCAGGTAAGTTATAGATCGTATAATTGATACGATGGTCGGTGATACGTCCCTGAGGATAATTGTAGGTGCGGATTTTGGCCGACCGGTCTCCGGTAGATACCATTGTTTTACGCCTGCTGGCGATGTCGTCTATGTATTTCTGGTGTTCTTTGTCGTAGATGAACGAGCGTAGACGAGAGTGCCCGTTCTTTGTTTTTAGGTTGGTCGCGGGTTTCGGTACATTCGATAAGAATTTCTTCGGAGACACCGGTGTTGGGATTCTTCCAAATATATCTTAACCGTACACCCGATTCTACTTTATTGACGTTTTGGCCTCCGGCTCCGCTCGACCGGAAAGTATCCCATTTTATTTCTCCTTCGTTTATTTCGACATCGAATTCTTCGGCTTCGGGCAATACAGCCACTGTTGCCGCAGAGGTGTGCACGCGGCCTTGTGTCTCGGTGGCAGGGACTCTTTGTACTCGGTGTACTCCCGATTCATATTTGAGTGTGCCGTATACATTATCGCCCGATACTGTGAAAATGATTTCTTTGTATCCGCCGGACGCTCCCTCGCTGTAACTGCTGACTTCGGCTTTCCAACCTTTGGTTTCGCAATATTTAGCATACATGCGGAATAAGTCTCCCGCGAAAATGGCTGCTTCGTCTCCACCTGTTCCTCCCGTATTTCTACGATGGCATTTTTGCTATCTTCGGGGTCGGCAGGAACCAACAGTAATTTTATTTCTTCTTCGAGTTGCGGCAATTGTGACGTGCAAGAATCGAGTTCCTCCTTTGCCATATCCCTCATTTTCGGGATCGTTTTCGGTTTCGAGTAATCGGCGAGATTCTTCTATTCCGTTAAGTATTTGTTTGTATCGTTTGGCTGCCTCCGATATTTTTCGAGGTCACGATATTCTTTGGTGAGTTTTACAAACCTTTTTCATATCTCCGATAACGGCAGGGTCGGTAATCAAAGTTCCTATTTCTTCGAATCGGATAAGCAGTCCTTCCAACTTTTCCAATAGTGTAGTCTGTTCGCTCATTCGGCCTATTTTTTTGCTTTTGGGCAAAGATAAGAAATTTCGCCCGATTTATTTTAACAGAAGGATTGAAAAGATGGCTCGGCATAGAACGATAGTTTTGGAACCAAGTCTATGCCGAGCCACCCCACATACAGAGTAGTAGTTTAGGTATTAAACATACTTATCTATATAATGTTTGATGTTTATCCTTGCTTAACGTGGTTTAACTATAAAAATAGCCGAGAAAGGTACTCGGCTATTTTTATAGACTAAAACCAACGGACGTAGGCCAAATCTTGACGATGTGGCAGGTCTGGATTTTTGGGATACATTCGGAATGAATAGCGGAAGACCCCTGAATCGTTAAGTTGGTATTGTATTTTATAAGTTACTTTCGTTCCATCGGTTTGAACCGGTTCCATTTCGAGTGTCTTGTATGGCTCGGTGTTACCTTCTTCTACATTGGCTATGACTAGTTCTACACCCAAACAGTTGCCCAGTCCTTTATTATCCAAAACGACAGACATTTCGTATTCTTCACCTACGTGCGGATTATAAAGCAATCCGTCGGGTATGGATACGGAACAGATCTCGATATCGTTCCATTTGGATACAAATTCTTCTTTCCAAGCTGCGATTTCTTTGGCTTTGGCGAATTGGTCGGCTTTTAGTAATCGGGTACGTTTGCCTTCTTTCAGATAGAACCGGTCGATATAATCGTGCAGCATGCGTTCCATTGTGAACTCCGGTGCAATCTTCGCAATGGAATTCTTGATGTATTGTATCCATTCCGGGGAATATCCTTTGCTGTTTTTTGCGAAATAGAGGGGTACTATTTGATTTTCGAGCATGGAATAGATTGTCGCCGCATCGAGTTGATCTTGTTGGTTTTGGTCTTGGAAAGTTCTTTTATCGGTAAGTGCCCAGCCGGCTCCTTCTTTGTATCCTTCGTACCACCAGCCGTCTAATACAGAGAAGTTGAGTACTCCGTTCATTTCGGCTTTCTCGCCCGATGTACCGGAGGCTTCCAATGGACGGGTAGGGGTATTTAACCAAATATCGACACCGGAAATAAGCCGTTTGGCGACTTTCATGTCGTAATTTTCGAGGAAAATAATTTTACCGAGGAATTCGGGCATACGGGAAATTTCCACAATTCTTTTTATCAAACCCTGTCCGGCTCCGTCGGCGGGGTGAGCTTTCCCCGAGAAGATAAATTGTACCGGATAATTGGGGTTGTTGACTATTTTTGAGAGTCGTTCAAGGTCTGTGAATAACAGGTGTGCTCTTTTATAAGTGGCGAAACGACGAGCAAAACCGATCAGTAAAGCGTTCGGATTGATTTTTCGAGGACCGAAACAATACGGGAAGGGTCTCCTTGATTCTTCAACCAAGTTTCACGAAAATCGTCTTTGACGAATTTAACGAATTTATTTTTAAAGTTTGTCTGATGTTCCAGATGATTTCGTCGTCCACTTCGTAAATCTTTTCCCACATTTTGGGATCGGATTGATGGGACATGAATTCGGGACCGAAAGTCTTAACATAGAATTCTTTCCATTCCGAAGCAGCCCACGTGGGCATGTGTACACCGTTGGTGACATATCCGACATGCAATTCGTCGGGGCTATATCCTTTCCAAATGGGCTGGAACATTTTCTGTGAAACTTTACCGTGCAACCAGCTTACCCCGTTTACTTCTTGACAAGAATTGCAAGCGAATACACTCATTGAGAATTTTTCGTTTGTATCGGGATTTTCTCGTCCCATATTCATCAGGTCTTTCCACTCTATCCCTAATTTGGCCGGAAATTCTCCCATGTATTTCCCGAAAAGAGATTCATCGAAATAGTCATGACCTGCGGGAACAGGGGTGTGTACGGTATAAAGAGAAGACGACCGTACTACTTCGAGAGCTTCGTTAAATTTTAAGTGGTCGTTTTGTACGTAGTCTACCAATCTCTGTACGTTCAGTAATGCCGCATGGCCTTCGTTACAATGGTATAGGTCGGTTTTGATTCCCAATTTATTCAACATTAAGATACCGCCGATTCCTAGCAAATATTCTTGTTTCATGCGGTTTTCCCAGTCGCCGCCGTAGAGCTGGTAAGTAATAGGACGATCCCATTCGCTATTCGTATCGAGGTCGGTGTCGAGCAGGTATAATTTGATTCGACCGACATTTACTCTCCAAATGTGGGCATAGACGATTCGTCCCGGGTAGGGAACTTCGAGAACCATCGGTTTGCCGTCTTGTTCGGTTAATTGCTCGATGGGTAGTTGATTGAAATTCTGGGCTTCATAGTTGGCGATTTGCTGCCCGTCCATCGACAGAGTTTGAGTGAAATATCCGTATCGGTATAGGAATCCTACGGCTGTCATATCGATATTACTGTCACTTGCTTCTTTTAAGTAGTCTCCTGCTAAGATACCTAACCCTCCCGAATAGATTTTCAAAACGTGGCTCAATCCATACTCCATACTGAAATAAGAAATGGAAGGAACGTCTTTGCGTTTTTCTACTTGTAGATATTTCTCGAACTTGTCATACACATCTTGAATGTTGCGCATGATTTGTTTGTCTTTGGTTATTTCTTCGAGCTTTTTCGTAACCAATGCGTTGTAGGAATAAAACGGGGTTTTCATGAACCGATTTCCATAAATCTTTATCGATCGATTTGAAAAGGTTTATGGCTTCATTATTCCATGACCACCATAAGTTTTAGCTAATATTTCTAAGCATTTCAAATCTGTCGGGACTTGTGATTTAACAGTTATATCCCGCCAATTAGGAGTGTTTGTATTGCTTACTTGTACTTTCATAATTGAAATATATTATTATAAGTTTATTATTTTCGTAATGCTGCTTTTTTTCAGAGCCAAGTGGAATGCTTGTGTATAATATTCTATAAAATGTTTCCATTCGGCTTCGAGTGAAACGTTTGTGGCCGCTTGTCCTATTTTTGCTCGTTGAGCTTTCCCGCAGTGGCTGAGGGCGAGGATAGAGTCGGCTAAATCTTCCGATACTTCTACAAAAATTCAAATCTCCCCGATGCAAAACTTTTACACCCGATTCCTCTAAACCCTGTTCCTTTCGGCTGTTTATCCATTGCCCGAACCCTGATAAATCGGTAGTGATCGGGGTATTCCGAACGCAATGCTTTCCAAAGGTGTATATCCCCACGGTTCGTAATATGATGGAAAAGCCGTAGCATCTAATCCTATTAACAAATCGTAGTACGAAAGGTTGGCAATTCCGTCTTTCCCGGTGAGGTAGGACGGCAGGAAGATAACTTTCAATCGGCTTCCAGCTTCGTTATCTAAATTTAAATAATGTATCTGATTAACCACACTGTCTTGATCGTAATTGTGAAGCGTGTGGGTGATGAAGGGAGCAGGGAAGGGGCGTTGCCTCATAGGTAGCGGATTGAAGCCTATTTTGTAAGTCAATTCTCGGACCTTCCACCCAAGCCGGGACTAAAATAAACGCTACTATTTCTCTTTCTAAATCAGGACTTTTTGAGACTCTTTTAACCGCATCGATAAAGAGGTCTATCCCTTTGTTTTTATATTCGTAACGTCCCGATGTGGCGATCAAGAAAGCATTTTTTTCGGTCGCTCCCCCTGTCAAGGCTTCGACAATATCACATAACCGTTTACGGGATAGGTTACGTTTTTGTTGAGTATGATTCTTCCGCCGGAACAAAATCCCTCTCAAATCCATTCGGGGTGACGATGTCGGGTGTTCGTTCTAGTAATTGAGAACATTCTTTTGCCGTAATGTCGCTTACTGTTGTGAAACAATCTGCTTCGTGGGCTGCACTTTTTTTTCTAAGGAGTGTTTCGATACCATGTTCAACTCTTCGGCCATCTGATCTCCGTTGTAACCGGCTAAATAGTCATATAGAGGTTTCCCATTTCCTGCAATAGAACGACCGATAGATGTCGCATGAGTTGTGAAAAGCGTCGCGATTTGCGGTAAAGTGTACTTTACGTGAAGTAGTCCCATACCTGTGGTCCATTCGTCGAAATGGGCGACGACCTTAAATTTTTCACCCTGTATGAACTTGTAAAAACTTTCGATAACCACAGCCGACGCATAGGAGAATATACACGATTCGTCATAGTCTCCGTAAGCTGGTAAAGAGTTTACCCCATACCGGTTCCACATTTCACCATATAAATCGTTTTTATAAGGATATAATGATTTGAAATCGATAATATGACGATAGGTCTGCCCGGTATATCCCACCGACCTATCTTTCCTTTCATATCTTGGGGTAAAGAGGCTTGTTTATGCCAGTCTTTCAGAAGAGTTTTGGATCTGATAAAATAGGGACACGGTTTATCTCCCCAGATATCCGGTCCTATGAAAATAATTCTATCTTTATATAGTTTTTGGAGCGTTCTTGCTTTTGTGGAAAGAACGGTATATATGCCGCCCACTTTATTGCAAACCTCCCAACTTACTTCAAATATATAATCAGGTATAAGTTGCTTTTCCATGATTACTATAATAATATTATACTATTGTTTTGCAATAGAGCGAACAAAGTTACAACAAATATTTTTGTAACTCAGTGATAAAAAATGTTTTTTAGAATCGGGTGATTTGTCATATTTAGTGAATTGAGATTGTATATTTCTTAGGTAAAAAAGGGAATCTTTTTGGGAAACTTCGAGAAATAGGATTATATTTGTCTCTGACAAACTTAAAAAGAAAAAGTTATGGCTAATAAAAGAACTTTGAAGAAAGAGATTAATTACGTTGCCGGAGAATTGTTATCGGAATGTCTGTGTAATAAATATCTTATACCGGGTACTGATGCCGAAAAGGTAGATGCATTGATGGGAAAGATTATCGGTATCCAAGATGATTTTTTATGTCGAGTAGGGGCTAATGGAGATAAAGATCCCAAGAAAGTAAAAAGTTTATTACCGAAAGCTCCGTGCTGACTTCGATAAAGCAATAGATGAGATTTTTGAAGATTTGGCGTCTCTAAATGCTTGATAAATAATATGAAGAGGGCAATCAGCTCTTTTTATATTAAGACTTTTCGGGTGGACGGTGGAGGTTGATGTCCCCGATTATCCGAAGTGTGTTATCTGTGTGGCTCCCCCATACCAGTAATTGGGACTTTTTCATAGGGAAATTGGCTTATCTTTCTATCGGCCGTTACGCTGGATTCATGATGAAAAAAGAGTGGTTTTTCCTCCTTTGGGAAGTCTTTTGACGTCGATGGGCGGGGTTCCTGTAAGTAGGGATAGGCGTACCGATATGGTGTCGCAACTTGTTGAGATTTTCAAATCTCGAAAGCGTTTTTCCATAGCGATAACCCCGGAGGCTACCCGTAAGGCGAATGCCGATTGGAAGAAAGGCTTTTATTATATAGCGAGAGATGCCGAGGTTCCTATTGTATTGGCCTATATCGATTATAAGGATAAGGAGGTGGGCATAAAGAAAGTTTTTATGCCGACGGGAGATGTGGAAAAAGACATGCGCATGATAAAGTCTTATTATAAAAGTTTTCACGCACGACGACCCGAAAATTTTGTTACCGGATTGTAGTATTCATATATAAGGGGCAGAATTCGTTTATTCTGCCCTTTTTAGTTTCAGTAGTATGGGTGATGTTTTGAGAGTTTCGTTGATACAGACCGATGTTGTTTGGGAGGATAAAAGAGCTAATTTAAACAAGTATGCCGCAATCCTTTCCCATATAACGGGAGACTGCGATTTGGTGGTTTTTCCCGAGATGTTTACGACCGGTTTTTCCATGCGTGCGGAAGATTTGGCAGAGTGTATCGATGGAGAAACTATTACCGAGGTAAAGAAATGGTCTCGAAAATTATAATGTGGCGATAGCCGGTAGTTTTATTGCTCGGGCTGGTAATGTTTGTTTTAATAGGGGATTTTTTATCGAGCCCGATGGATCGGAACACTATTATGATAAGAGACATTTATTCCGAATGGGAGAAGAAGGTCGTCATTTTGTCTCAGGGTCGGAAAAGCTTATAGTAAATTATAGAGGCTGGAATATTTGTTTGCTCGTTTGTTATGATTTGCGTTTTCCCGTTTGGTGTAGAAATGTAGGGAATGAATATGATTTGCTGTTATTTGTGGCAAATTGGCCTCAATCCCGTTCGTATGCTTGAGAAATTTGTTAATAGCCCGGGCTATCGAAAATGCGGCTTATGTTTGTGGCGTGAACAGAATCGGGCAAGATGAAACATCGATGGTTTATAGAGGAGATACGATGGCAATAGGGGTTAAAGGCGAAGTTATCGCAGAATCAGAACCGTTTGTGCCACAAGTTGTAAATGTAGAATTGGATTTATCTAAATTAAAGTCTTTTCGGGAAAAGTTCCCGGTTTGGAAAGATGCCGATGAATTTGTGTTGAAAAAATAATGAATTATTTTTTAATACAAAAAAAGGCAGAGACTCTCCCGAGCCACTGCCAGAATTATCGTGTGTAATTTATGAAAGCTGAATAGAGGTTTTACTCCTTTTTATGTCGTTGTTTACATTCCCAAATAGTACCTTTGTTTTCTGCATTTTCAAAAAATTTTTACGGCTTCTCGTTTGGGCGGAGGCATCAGTCCTCCGAATTTTAAACAAATGTTACCTTCTTGGTCGTAAACGACGGTCGTGTTTTTTGTCGAACGCTCCGGGAGTAGTCGCAAAAACGGCGTAGTAGTTTTTCCCGTCTTTTTCATAAAGAGTTATTTGGCATTCTCTTTTCTCGAATTCTTTTTTCCGTTTTTTCAGCCACGATATTTCATCGACCGGATTGTTGTGTTTTGGGGTTCTTTCCACAATATATTTATTACCGGTACAGGAAAATAGTAATAGCCCACAAAAGACAAGAATGAGGTATCGAGAGTTTTTCATAATGGTTTTTATGCCTTATAACGTATCCACTTTATCATTTCTTTGTAGCTGGGCTTTTTGCCATACATGAGTATTCCCACCCGGTATATTCTTCCGGCTACCCACGCCAGTCCAATGGCAGAACCGTAGAGAATAATCATCGATACTATCAACTCCATGTAGATACCCCAAAGGGGGATTCTTACCATCATTACGATGGGGGAGGTAAACGGTATCATCGAACACCACATGGCTAACGGTCCGTCAGGGATTCTCGGCACTGAATATGCCTGCATATAGGGCGAAGATGATAATAAAGGTAATGGGAACCATAAATTGTTGCGTATCCGACTCATTGTCGACTGCCGATCCTATGGCTGCGAATAAGGAAGCATACAGAATATAACCTCCGATAAAGAATAATACGAAACATATGAGCAACTGGGTGAGATTGATACTTCCCAGCATGTTTTGGATTTCTTGCATGGCTCCCATTTTCCCTGTGAGTTGAGCTGCATCTACACCGTTCATGCTCCCTGCGACGGCGGTCATGTTTTTCGATATTGGCCGTATCCATACCACCGCTAAAAAGAGAAAATCGCTCCCACAGACAAAAATATCCCGATGATAAAAAGAATCCAAATGCCCAGTTGGGTGAGGCCTACCAGTCCGATACTGGTGATTTTGCCGATCATCAGCTCGAAAGGTTTTACCGATGAAACCATTACTTCCACAATTCGGTTGGTTTTTTTCCTGCATGACACTTGACATGACTTGGCCTCCGTAGAGCATGAGAAACATATATATAATCAATGTCATGGCCATACCGATAACCATGACCATTTCTGATGAGGTTTGTGTTTCGGCGCCGTCTTCTTCAAGCGTATAGTGTCGACATGTAGGTTTATGTCGGAATCGTCTATGATTTGTTTGATATTAGGAATATTATATGACAATAATTTCTCGTTTTTCAAAAACTCTTCCATTTGCGACGTGATCATCGACTCGCAGCTGTTCGTTATTTGCTTTTGAGTAGATGGTCATACCTTTGGGATTGTTCAACAGATTATCTTTGATGATAACATAAGCATAGGGTTGGGATTCTTCGGCACGCATTTCCGCCGGGTTGAGTATTCCCTGCGTATAGGTGAACTGGTATTCTTCGGAGTTTTCGTAAATATTCTTGTAAAGACCGGTTTGGTCTATAATGGCTATTTGTCTGACTTCATCGCTCGATAGTTGTGCGAGCCAAATAGGTGCGAATATCAAGGCGACCATGACAATCGGTGAGAGTATCGTCATTAAGATGAACGATTTTTTTGGACGCGAGTCAGATATTCGCGTTCTATAATAAGAGATATTTTACTCATAATATACAGATTTACTTGATGTTTGTATTTTCTTTGAGAGCCGATTCTCCCACGGTTTCAATAAAAATTTCGTTCATGGTGGGCAGAATCTCTTCAAATCCCGATAACTGGCATTGTTGCGTGAGCAGGGAGATGAGTTCGTTGTTGCTCATTTGGGCATTTCGTTTGCGCAGTGTATATGTAAAATTGGCGTGTCGTTCTTTTGTCTCCAATATTTCATATAGATCGTTGCTTTGCAGATTCCCTTGTTGTACTTCGATTTTGAAGAGATGTTTTTTGTGCTGTTCGCGAATACTGTTTATTTCGCCTTGTAAGACGACATGCGAGCGATTGATGAGGCTGATCTCGTCGCAGAGCTCTTCGACAGATCCCATATTGTGGGTAGAGAATATGATCGTGGCTCCTTTGTCTCTCATTTCGAGAATTTCTTGTTTCAACAGATTGGCATTGACGGGGTCGAAACCACTGAACGGCTCGTCAAAATCAGCAGTTTGGGGTTATGCATAACGGTAGTGATAAATTGTATCTTCTGTTGCATACCTTTTGAGAGTTCTTCTATTTTTTCTCTTTTCCCAACCTTTTATGTCGAATTTGTTCAGCCAATATTTCATGCCTTCTTTGGCATCGTTTTTCGATAATCCTTTCAATTGAGCCAAGTATAAAATTTGTTCTCCTACCTTCATCTTTTTTGTAGAGTCCACGTTCTTCCGGGTAGGTAACCGATGTGTTCCACATCTGAGGGGTGTAAAGGACGCCCTTTTATTAAAACTTCGCCTTCGTCGGGTGCTGTAATTTGGTTGATAATGCGGATTAACGTTGTTTTCCCGGCTCCATTTGGGCCTAATAAGCCGTAAATGCCGTTTTCGGGGAACATGTACGGTAACATTGTCGAGAGCCCGATGAGAAGCATATTGTTTAACAATGTGGTTGGCTTCGAGGTAATACATAGCTTTAATTTGAATAATAGGTGTGTTATTGACGGAACAAAGGAATATATAAAATTTTAATTATACAATAAAATGATAAAATTTTATTGTTTCTCGATAAATAAATATTGAATTGTATATATTATTTAGGCGAAATAATGCGATCTCCTATTTGTTTGGCCAAAGTGGTTCTCAATTGATTTAATTCGACATTCTGTTCCATTAGTTCGATTATCTTTTCATTATCTTTATTTTGTGTGGCTTCTTTTATTTTTTTCTGTATTTGTTTGATAGTCTGTTCGAGAATAGCATTTTTTTAATTCATAAATAGCTCGCGGAATGAGTTCCCACAGCCTGTCGGATTCGGTCTCTACTTTTTGATATTTGGTGTGTACTTTACTCAATTGGTATTTATCGCTGACTAAATCTACGGCTAATAAACTTATTTGAGTGTCGGGGTAGGTCGTAAAATAACGTTCGAGAAAATTGCTTTCGAAGGTTTGTAACTCTTCTTCCATTTGTCGGGTTATATTTTCTCGCGCTTCGGCTTCTTTTCTTTGTTTGTCGGTAATATCGCCGTTTTCTAAGCGAATTTGTTCGATTATCTCATTTATTTGGTCTTGGGCTTTCGGCAATAGCTCTTGTCGCAAAGAAGAGACTTGCTGCACAACGTGTTCGCGCTGTTGGGAAGCCAGTTCTAGAATATGTTTATAGAGAGGGTTGTTGAATACGATATTATCGATCGCGAGTTCTTCGACAATATACTCCCATACTTTTTGCCAAGTACCTGTGGCCGTTTCGAATAAGTCACGGTAACCATATCGTACGACGTAACGGATTAATTCCCGTTCATATTTGTCTAAGGGTGATCTGTTTCCTCTTTTTGACGATAAAGGGGTAGGGAGGGGGATATTTTTATCTGTTTCCGGTATTTCTGATGGAGCAGGTGTTGCAACCTCTGCGTCGGAGACTTGATTTACAGATATGTTATTTCCAAAAAGAGTCCTGAATGACAGACGGTCTTACCGTCTGCGATTGGGGAGATTGGTATCGGTCTCGGGTAGATTGCTGTTCTGCCCGTTGTTGTCGCATTTTGTTCAATTCGAACAAAAGGACATGTTCGTCGATTTGTAATAACCGACTGCATTCTTGCACGTAAACCGATCTTACGATGGTATCGGGTATGAGCGAAATGCTTTGTACGATATTCGAGATGATACCCGCCCGTTTTATAGGGTCTTCTCCGGCATCTTCCAATAACAATTGGGTTTTGAATCGGATAAAGTCCGTTTCATGTGATTTTATATATTGGGTAAATGATTCGGCGCTTTGGCTTTTGGAGAAAGAGTCGGGGTCTTCGCCATCGGGAAGTAAGACGACCTTGATGTTAAGTCCCTCTTGAAGTATCAGGTCTATACCTCGCAGTGACGCTTTTATGCCCGGAGCATCACCGTCGTATAGAACTGTGATGTTTTCGGTAAATCGATGTATCAATCGTATTTGTCCGGGTGTCAATGCGGTTCCTGAGGAGGCTACGACATTTTCAATGCCGGATTGATGCATGGATAATACGTCGGTATACCCTTCTACCAGATAACAGCATTTCTCTTTTTTCGATAGCTCGTTTGGCTTGGAAAATACCATATAGTTCATTGCTCTTGTGATAAATGTCCGATTCGGGAGAATTGAAATATTTACTGATTTTTTACACCCGATTTGAGTATTCGGCCTCCGAATGCGACGACTTTCCCCGACACACTGTATACCGGAAACATCACTCTTCCGGCAAACAGGTCGTAAATAAGGTTGTTTTGACCTTCACGGCAAAGCCCTGTTTTTTAATAAATAATCGGTTTTGTAACCTTGTTTATTAGCTTCTTGTGCAAGTGCATCTCGCTTTTCAGGAGAGTAGCCTAATCCGAATTTTCGAATAATATCTTCATTGAAGCCTCTTTCTCTGAAATAGGCTAGCCCCACGGTGCGTCCCTCTTCGGTTTCTAATAGCGATTTACTGAAAAATTTTGAGCGAAAGCGTTGATGATAAACATACTTTCGCGGTCGCTTCTTTTCTGTTTTTCCTCATCGGTCAACTCTTTCTCATGAATTTCGATATTGTATTTTTTCGCTAAATATTTCAGTGCTTCGTAATACGATAGTTGCTCATGTTCCATAATGAAATGGATAGCACTACCTCCTTTGCCGCAACTGAAACATTTACAAACGCCTTTGGATTGAGATACGCTGAACGAAGGGGTTTTATCATCATGAAACGGACACAACCCCCAATAATTAGCGCCTCTCTTACGTAGACTTACGAAGTCTGATACTACCTCTACGATATCGGTAGCGGCCATAATTCTATCGATGGTTGCTTGGTCTATCATTCCTTTTTCTTTTTCTCCACGAAGATAGTTATTTCTTTGCGATAATAATTGGGGCGATTTATATTTTTCAAACAGGAGTAAATTATAGAAACAAAATATTTTTTATTGAATGAATTTTGCTAAAAATATTTATTAAATAACTAAATAATGTTATTAGTTGAATTTTTCGATGGAGAAACTTGCTGTCGTATTAGAAAATTCATACATTTGCAATGTGTTTTTCATAGTATTAGATTTAAGGTTAATGAAGATTGGTTGTCGTGAGACAACCTTTCCTTTTTTAAACCCTTTCGTTTTTCTTTATTCCTTTGTTGATATTTAATAGGTGTTGTCGGTGTATACGAATAGCTGGCGAGAGACGTATGTTATTCGTTGTATAAGAAAGAATTAGGATTTCAAGAATCCTTATGCCCCTCGACTTATTTTGTTTTTATTGAATATAAATATATATTTTTTTATTATAAAGTTGTACTAGTTCTTTAATATTCTTATATTTGTAAAGAGTTTATTCAATGGAAGTAATAATTTTAAAAAACAGTGTGAAAAAATTTACTTTTTGTGTGGCCTTTGCGGCTTTATCGGTAAGTGCAGGGCTGGCTCGGTCGCCATTTGTGTTGAGTGATGCAGTTCCTGCGGAGTGCATGTCGATGGAAAAGGTGGATATGCCTATGATGAACAGAGCTATCTCCAAACCGGCTTCTGCCTTGAAATTTGATTTTGTAAAAGAGAATCGAAAACATCTGATGAAAAAAAGATGCGCAAACAGATTGCAGCATTGACACAGCACCGGAAGCTCTACCTGCAACGAATGTATCGGATGTCGGATTTGTAGCGAACTGGAACACGGTTTCCGGGGCGAATTATTATTCGGTACAAACTTACAGGCATTTTACGACTACGCAAGATGTTGATTATATTTCCTTGTATGAGGATTTTTATTTTGCAGAAGCTGCTCCGGAGGAGTTTACCAATTATCTTGATGGCTATACCTACCGTCGGAACTGGATTCTTTTTGTATGGAAAGATAGGGGATCAGTCTATTATATTCCCTCAAACTTCTTCTAAGGGGCAGACTGAATTGCAAACTCGGGAGATGGATCTTAGCGGTGAGGGTGAAAATGAAACTGTTTATTTCGGTATCACGGCCGAAGGTGCTGTGGGTGATAAAATAGGGATTGGCTATTACTATATGAGATGCTGATGGGAATGATCAATCTATGTCATTGGGAACAATTCCTTTCGAAGAGTCGACTTTGGATGCTATGTATGAGGTAGAAGTGCCGTCAAGCGAGTCTGCCGGATTTTATTTGTATACTGTTGGGGCAATGCAGAATACAGGCGATGTGAAATTAAAGACTTTTTGGTATCGCGAGATCTCACTGCGGGTACTGAATTTATGGAGGTGTATGATTATCGACGAACTCCCGAGACTTCTGCCACTTTCTTTACCATAGAAAAAGATATCGAGACAGAAGGTGTTGTCGATGAGTTTGCATATGCTGTGATAGCTCTTGATGTAAATATGCAAACCGGAAATGTTAATGACAACTCAGATCCGTCCGAAATTATTTTCGTTGGTGAATCCAGCGCTGTTGAGGGATTGAAGGCCAGCAGAGAAAAGATCTTTATACACGACAAGTTGCACGTCGTATTGGATAAACCGGAAACGGTGAGTGTGAGTTTTCGTTGTCCGCTTCCGGAGTCTATATCGTAAAGGCCGGTAATACGATTGCCAAAGTAATGAAGTAAGATTGAGTTTGATTAAATATAAAGAAAGGCTTCCTGCGTTACGGGAAGCCTTTCTTTATGGTAGATGGTGTTTAGAATTCCCGGGCACACTCTTGCAGAATTTCCGAAAGGGTGGGGTGTGCATGTATCATTTCTTTTAATTGTTCTACGGTCGTTTCTCTGTTCATGAGGGCAGATATTTCCTGCACTAAATCGGCTGCATGAGCTCCGAATATATGTGCTCCTATGATTTTTCCGTTTTCATCGGTTATGAGTTTGCACAGACCGTCAGGCTCTCCCATACTGATGGCTTTTCCATTGGCTCGGAACAAAGTTTTTTTAGCCGTGAACGGTATGCCGCGTTGTTTGCATTCCTCCTCGGTGAGTCCCACCATACCGGCTTCTGGACGAGTGAAGACAGCCGCAGGAATGGTATCGAGCTTTATTCTCTTGTCGATACCGAGAATGTGGTCGATTACTTTGCGGCCTTGAAAAGATGCGGCGTGGGCAAGCATGCAATGACCGTTTACATCTCCTATGGCATAGATCCCGGGATATTGGTTCGAGCGTATCGTCGGTTTCGATTCCTTTGGGCGAATATCGTACACCGGCATTATCCAGCCCTATACTCTCTACTCTTGGGCTTCGACCTACGGCAATCAGGACGATGTCGGCCTCGGTGGAGCATTCTTTACCTTTGTGGGTGTAGTGCACGAGCAGTTGTGCTCCGCTTCGTTCAATCGATTCGACGGCAGCTTGGTTGTAAAATTCGATACCCCGTTTGGATAGTACTTGTTTCAGACGCTTACTGATGTCGCTGTCGAAGTTGGGAAGAATTTCTTTGGCGTATTCGAGCATGGTGACCGTGCTGCCGAAACTACGGAAGATGGAGGCGAATTCGAGCCCGATGACTCCGGCTCCAATGATACACAGTTTTTTGGGGGATATGGTCGATGTCGAGCATTTCGGTCGAAGTGAGTACGCCGGGTAGGTCACAACCTTCGATCGGAGGTCTTTTGGCTGTCGAGCCGGTAGCGATGAGTATGTGTTCGGCGGTATATTTCTTACCCGATTCCGATATTACCGTATGTGCATCGAACAGTTCGGCACGTTCGGGAATGTAGGTGATAAGTTTGTGCTTCAATAGAAATTCTATGCCCGATGTCAGTTGGGCGACAACTTCGTTTTTCCGTTCCATGATACGTTGGAAATCGATCGTCGGGGCAGAAACATGGAATCCCCATGTATCGCAATCGGTTATTGTATCGGCTATTTCGGCGCTACGGCAAAGGCATTTTGTAGGAATACAGCCTTCGTGGAGGCAGGTTCCCCCTGCTTTCCGCTGTTCGAACAAGGTTACACTCAGCCCCTTTTTCGCTGCATATACGGCTGTTTCGTAACCTCCGGGGCCGGCTCCGATGATGATGACATCGCTGTTCATACTTTGAATTTTATAAAAAATCGGAGAGGAGAAAGAGGTTTGTCTCTTTCTCGGTCTCCGATAGTTGAATATTATGATTGTTTTTGTAAATCTTTGAATCGTAAAATCGGATTTTTCGCCGCTGTGGTTTCGTCGAGCCTTCTCACCGGAGTGGGTGGGGCGCGCTTTTACCAAATCGGGGTTTTCGATCGCTTCGTGGGCGACCGTGCGCATCACCCCTATGAACTCGTCGAGAGTCTCTTTCGATTCCGTTTCGGTCGGTTCGATCATAATCGACTGATGGAACAACAAGGGGAAATAGAATCGTGGGCGCATGGTAGCCGTAGTCTAGCAGTCGTTTGGCGATGTCCAATGTAGTCACTCCTGTGGACTTGTCGAGTAATCCGTCGAATACGAATTCATGTTTACAGATGCCTTCGATGGGCAGATAGTAACAGTCTTTCAGCGATTCTTTTACGTAGTTCGCATTTAATGTCGCTAATTCTCCCACGTGTTTTATCTGTTCTTTTCCCAGTGACAGGATATAGGCGTATGCTCGCATCATCACTCCGAAGTTCCCGAAGAATCCCGAAATGCGCCCCATACTGTCGCTTCCTCCTTCGATGGAGTATTTGTCACCTTTTTTAACGATTCTTGGGCTGGGCAAATAATCGACGAGTGCAGGGGCAACGCCTACGGGACCACTGCCGGGGCCGCCTCCTCCGTGAGGGGTGGAAAAGGTTTTATGCAAATTGATGTGCATAATGTCGAAACCCATGTCGCCGGGACGGCAACGTCCCAACAAGGGATTGAGGTTCGCTCCATCGTAGTAGAGCAGGCCTCCGCAACCATGTACCAATTCGGCAATTTGGGGTATCTCTTTCTCGAAAATACCCAATGTGTTGGGGTTGGTCATCATGATACCGGCTATCGTATCGTCGAGCAACGGTTCGAGTTTCGTGACATCTATCGTACCTTCGGGCGTGGAAGGAACTTCGACAATCTCCAATCCACACACTGCCGCACTGGCGGGATTTGTACCGTGGGCACTGTCGGGGACGATTACTTTGGTGCGCTTCAAGTCTCCTCGCTTGATGTGGTATTGTCTCATCAACATTAGACCGGTCAATTCACCGTGGGCTCCGGCAAATGGATTTAGTGTAAATTCTGCCAGACCTGAAATCTCGGATAGAGCATGAGCCAATTCGTAATAAAGACGTAAAGCCCCTTGTATGGAATTCTCGGATTGTAATGGGTGCAATGCCGTGAACGATTCCATAGAAGCCATTTCCTCATTGATTTTGGGATTGTATTTCATCGTACAAGAACCCAATGGATAGAACCCGGTTTCAACTCCGAAATTTTTATTGGAGACGTTGGTATAATGACGCACGACATCGAGTTCGCTCGCTTCGGGGAGGTCGGTCTCCGTCTCTGCGCAAAGATTGCGGGAGGTCGGTTAAGGAATAGTTTCCGAAGTCGGATTGTTGCAGGAATACCCTATGCGTCCCGGCTTTGAAATTTCAAAAATCAGCTTATCGTAGTATTTCATGACTTATCCCTCCTTTTCGATTAATGATACCAGATTGTCTATTTCTTCTCGGGTACGTTTTTCGGTCACGCAGAATAGGAGAGCATCGTCGGTTCCCTCGATAGGAATACCGGCCAAGAAGCCTTTTTCTTCGAGATGTTTCAAGAGTGTGTCCCGATTCAATGTCGTTTTTACGGCAAACTCTTTTAAGAACGGCTTGTCGAAACAGATCGAAAATTTACCCGTTTCCAGCAATTTGTCGCACAGGTAGTGCGCTCCCGCATAGGATTTCTCATTGACTTCTTTCATTCCTTGTTTTCCCATTAGAGCCATGTATATCGTTACATACAGAGCCATAAGGGATTGGTTGGAACAAATGTTGCTGTTCGCCTTTTGGCGACGAATATGTTGTTCCCTTGCCTGTAAGGTAAGTACAAACGCCCGTTTACCGTCCACATCGGTTGTGGCTCCGACGATACGTCCCGGTAATTTCCGCACTAAATCGCGGGTGGCTGCGAGATAACCGACATAAGGGCCTCCGAAATTCAAAGGCATCCCCAATGTCTGTCCGTCGCCGCAAGCGATGTCGGCTCCCCATTCGCCGGGCGTTTTCAGCACGGCCATAGCCGAGGGGTCGGCATAGACGATAAACAACGCTTTGTGTGCATGAGCATTGTCGGCGAATCCGGAAAAGTCTTCGATGATTCCATAGCGGTTCGGGGTACTTGCAATAACACCGGCCACATCGTCGGCTTCGAGCAGTTTCTCCATGACGGCTTTGTCGGTGACGCCTTCTTTTTCGGGAATCATTTCCAGATTTACCCCGTGGAAACGGGCGTAAGTTTCGACAACTTCGATGACTCTGGGATTCAATGTTCGGGAAACAATGACTTTATTGCGTTTCTTGGCATGGGCAATCGACATGAGCATGGCTTCGGCCGCGGCCGTAGCTCCGTCGTACATGGAAGCATTGCAGCATTCCATACCGGTCAGCTCGCATATCATGCTTTGAAACTCGAATATATATTGTAGTGTTCCCTGAGAAATTTCGGGGCTGATAGGGAGTATAAGCCGTGAGGTATTCCGAACGGGAGATGAGTTGGCCGATAACCGCAGGGGCATAATGATCGTAAGCGCCGCCTCCGGCAAAGGGAATGAGTTTTTGTTCGTCTTTCCTAATTCCCGAAAGTAGTTTCTGACTTCATCTTCGGACATCGATTTTTTTCAAATCATAATCTTTGTCAAAGCGAATGTTTTCGGGAATCTCGGCATAAAGCTCGTCGAGAGACGATAACCCTATCTTCCCCAGCATTTCGGAAATATCGGCTTCGGTATGCGGGAAATATTTGTACATGATGTGTTCCTCCGTCGATTATTCGCAAATGGCTTTGTAGGCTTCGGCATTCATCAGACTGTCCAGTTCGGCCTTATCGTTGATTTTAACTTTGCAAATCCAGTTCCCGAAAGCATCTTCGTTCAATAATTCGGGCTTGTCTTCCAGTTTGTCGTTAATCTCCACGACGATACCGCTGATGGGTGACAACAGGTCGCTGGCGGCCTTTACGCTTTCGACTGCACCGAACTCTTCTCCTTGATTCAGTTCGTCGTCCACTTCGGGAAGATCAACGTAAACGACATTACCTAATTGATGTTGTGCATAATCCGTGATACCGATATATCCAAATTCGCCTTCTACTTTTAACCATTCGTGTGATTCGGAGTAATAAAGTCCGTCTAATACTGTACTCATAATTATTTGTTTTTAAGTTGTCAATAAATCATTTTTTATAATTCTTTTCGTAGAAGCGTTTCTTAACAACCGTTCCTTTGAAAAATTTTTTGCGAATGTGTATCTCCACTTCGGTCCCCAATGCGGCGTGCGCACTGTCGATGAGAGCCATACATACACTTTTCCCGGTAGAGATGGAATTGTAACCCGTGGTGACGTGTCCGATAACTTTTCCATCGGCATAAACTTCGTAGCCGCTACGCGGAATGGCTTTGTCTGCTAATTCGATACCTACGATTTTTTTCTTTTTATGCCTTCTGCTTTTTTGCAAAATGATGGCCTCTTTGCCGATAATTCTTCCTTGTCGAGTTTTACGAACATACCCAACCCGGCTTCGATGGGGAGTAATGTCTTTTTTCGAGCTCATGTCCATACAGGGGAAGACCTACTTCGAACCGCAGCGTGTCGCGGCAACCTAATCCACAGGGAAGAACTTGTTTGGAATCCACCAATATATCCCATACCCGATTGATGAAATCGTGGCTACCGTATAGTTCGAAGCCGTCTTCTCCCGTATATCCGGTGCGCGATACGATTATCGTTTCGTTCTCGTATTTCATTTCTTTGCAGGTATAGAAAAGCAGGTCTTTCACATCGAGGTTCAGAAGTTTTTCTATGCAGGCTTCGGCGTGAGGCCCTTTGTACGGCAACTTCTCCGTAGTAGTCCGACAAATTTTCTATTTTCAGATCATATCCGGTGCTATGTTCCACAATCCATTGGAAATCTTTTGCAATGTTCGATGCATTTACTACCAAGAAAATCGCTCTTCTCCCATTTTGTAAACCAGCAAGTCGTCTACCGTTCCACCTTCGGGATACAGCATCATGCCGTAAAAGATTTTACCGATTTCGGCATTTCGAATATCGTTGGTGAAAATATGATTGATGTATCGCTCGCTATCGGGGCCTGTGATGAGAATTTCGCCCATGTGAGAAACGTCGAATATTCCGGCGGCATGGCGTACGGCATTATGCTCTTCGATGATTGTCGTATATTCGATGGGCATGTTGAATCCGCCGAATGGCATCATTTTGGCTCCCAAGTCGAGATGTTTTTGGTGCAGGCATGTTTTTAATATATCTTCCATAGTCAACAGGTTTTTTGTTATAGAATTTTTAATTGTTATTGAATAATATATCGATGAAACTTTTTCTGCTCAGTTGGCGTATATAATTCTCGATGGGATTGTCATCGAGTATGCGGTTGACAGACTGAGGTGTGAAAGGAACGTTTTGAAATTTGTTCAAAAATTCGTCGATTTCTCCGACGAGAAAATAATCTCCTACTAAATTCATCGATTTGATGATTCCGTTTTTGATTTCCAATCGTATTTCTATTTCGCCGGCAGGGACGTAACCTTTCCGTATCCATGTGTAGCGGGGATTGTTTCCCAATATCCATTCGTCCCGGAGGTATTCCGTTTCTATTTTTCAATGTGGTCGATATCTTTTTTGAGTCAGACATTCTTCGTGATCACAAAGTGACGAGCGTATGAATCTCTTGAATTCTTCGATGTCGATGTCGAGATATTCTTTAAAGGTTGGTTACTCTTTTTCTGACGGATTCGATTCCCTTAGTAATGAGTTTCTCGTTGTTGGGGGTAATGGATAGAACCAAATCTTCGAGGTTGGTATCGAAGAGCATAGTACCGTGGACGATACTTCTGCCCGACGTGCGATAGAAAGCGTTTCCCGATACTTTTTTACCATCGACGGTAATATCGTTTCTCCCTGAGGCGACAGCTTTTACTCCTAGTTTGTTGAGTGTGTGAGCGATTAATTGCAGGTAACGGTCGAATGTGAAACTGACATTGAAATCGTCGGTAATATACGAGAACATGATGTTGCTGAAATCGGCATAGACACAACCTCCTCCCGATTTACGACGGTAATATTCTATTCTGTGAGAGCGGACATAGTCGAAAAATTGATTTCGTTTTCCATCAATTGGTTTCTTCCCGAAAATGACCGTGGGATTGACCTGCCACATGAAAAAGCAATCTTCACCGGGCCGATTATGGGCTATGTATTCCTCCATAGCCAAATAGAAAGACAGACGGCGTACGGCCTTATCCGGTAGGGCGATATATTTCATAGGTATCAGGTCTGCTGAAATTATACCTTACAAATTTATATATTCTTTTGTAATGGGAATACATTGACTCGAAATTTTCTTGAATTTTATTTTCGAGATGAAGAATCCTTTTATCTTTGCATAAAAGCGAAGAGTAATAAATTAGAGGTAAGAAAATGAAAGAGGGATTGAAATATAAAGGCGTAGATTTTTCGGATATTGAATCGGATAGAGAGTAGTTTTACGGGTGTACATTCGAAGAATGCAGTTTTGCCCGTGCAAAAACTGACAAACGTATTATTTTCTCGGTGTGAGTTTATTCGTTGTGATTTTTAGTTTATGTAAAATTTACGGAGTTTCTTTTCAAGATGTGAGATTCGTGGGGTGTAAGATGTTGGGGGGCGATTTTACCGGGTGTAAGGGATTGCTCTCTTCGTTTGATTTTGAGAAATGTCTGTTGCAGTTTTCTTCGTTTATCGGTATGAAGTTGAAGTCATGTAACTTTATCGATTGCAATTTGGAAGAAGCGGATTTTACCGAATGTAATCTTGCGGAGGCTAATTTCGATCGTCCCGTATTAAATAGAACCGTATTTTTTCATACGAATTTAGAACAAGCCGATTTCTCTACTGCGATCGGATATGAAATAGATCCCCGTCATAATTCATTGAGAAAAGCCCGATTCTCTCTGGCGGGAGTAATCGGGCTTTTTACGACCTTCGGTATAGTCGTAGATTAATTTAGTAATTTTAGATATTCACTTGGTTTACCGTGTGTCCTTCCAAATATTGCCGGATATTGTCGGTTGCAATCTTCATCAATCTTTCCCGAGCTTCGAAAGTGGCCCATGCGATGTGGGGAGTGATGAAACAATTACGGGCGTGTATAAGCGGATTGTCTTTTCGAGGAGGTTCTTGCGATAGGACATCTATCCCGGCCGCTTTAATTCGACCTTCGTTCAAAGCGTCGGCCAAATCCTGCTCGTTAACGAGAGGCCCCGTCCTGTATTGATGACAATGGCCGATGGCTTCATAAGCCCGATGGTTCGGGCGTTTATCAGATTACGAGTCGTGTCGGTCAAGGGGCAATGCAGGGTGATTACATCGCTTTCGGCTAGTAAGGTCTCCAATGTTACGGGAGTGACATAGTCGGGCAGTTGGTCTTTCTTTTTTTCGATGTTTGGGCTAAAATATTCATTCCGAAAGCATGAGCGATTCTTGCGACTGTGCTGCCTATATTACCGAACCCGATGATACCGATATTTTTTCCTGCAATTTCGAATATGGGACTTTTCTGAAAAGTGAAATCTTTACAGTTCGCCCATTCTCCCGATTTCACACATTGTGAATGGGCGGCAACGTCGCTGGTTATGTTGAGCAGATGAGCAAAAACCATTTGTGCGACCGACTCGCTGCTGTAAGCCGGTATATTGGTAACTACGATACTCTATTCTTTGCCGCTTCTACATCGACGATATTATACCCAGTGGCTAATACACCGATGTAGCGTAAATGAGGTAGTTGCTCCAATGTGGTTGCGCTCAATGGAGTCTTGTTTGTGAGAACGATGTCGGCCAAAAGCAGCCCGCGATACGATTTCGTCAACAGAGGTACGGTCATAAACGGTGAATTCACCCATTCTTTCGATACCCTCCCACGACAAATCTCCGGGATTCAAACCGTATCCGTCGAGCACGACAATGCGATGAGACTTACGTTTCTCTTCGATGACGTTTTCTGTTGCGTTTTTCAACTCTTCCCATGATAGCTCGTCAGCTTTTACTTTGTATCCGTCGGTCACTTTCCACTCTCTCATAATCTCTTTTATTTAATGTCAATGGCATTTTTTACTTTTTCGTCGGTCAATGCTATTTTTTAGGACATCGGTAATATTTTTTACATAGTGGAAGGTGAGTCCTTTCAAATAGGACTCTTTGATTTCCTCTATGTCTTTTCGGTTTTTCGGAGAGTATGATCTCTCGTATTCCTGCACGTTTGGCCGCAAGGATTTTTTCTTTAATACCGCCTACGGGAAGGACTTTTCCCCGTAACGTGATTTCACCCGTCATAGCTAAATGGTCTTTCACTTTTCGTTGGGTAAAAGTCGAGGCCAGCGAAGTTACCATCGTAATACCGGCCGAGGGTCCGTCTTTGGGTATAGCACCCTCCGGCACATGGATATGTACGGCCCATTTATCGAAGATGTCTTCGTCGATACCCAATAGCGAAGCATGCGATTTGATATATTGCAAGGCAATTACCGCCGACTCTTTCATTACATCGCCCAAGTTCCCGGTCAAGGTGAGCTTTTCTCCTTTCGACTTGCTCAGGCTCGACTCGACAAACAGAATCTCACCGCCGACAGCAGTCCATGCCAAGCCCGTAACTACACCGGCATAGTCGTTGTTTTCATATTTGTCCCGGTTGTATTCCTGAGCGCCCAAATATTCGTGCAGATCGTCGATAGAAAGGGTGGGGTTATATTCTTTACCGGAGGCTTTCAGTCGAGCGACTTTTCGCATGATGCGGGCTATTTTTTTATCGAGTTCCCGAACGCCCGATTCGCGGGTATATTGATCGACTATTGCAGCCATTACTTTTTTGGGAATAACGACATCACCTTCCTTTAATCCGTGATTTTCGAGTTGTTTCGGTACTAGATGCCGACGTCCTATCTCTACTTTCTCTTCGATAATATATCCACTGATGTCAATTAGTTCCATGCGGTCGAGCAGAGGTTGAGATATAGTATTCAAATTGTTGGCAGTAGCGATGAACAAAATTTTCGACAAATCGTAATCGATGTCTATATAGTTGTCGTGAAACGCATTATTCTGTTCTGGATCCAATACTTCGAGTAAGGCCGAAGCCGGATCGCCTTTGAAATCGTTTCCTATTTTGTCTATCTCGTCCAATACGAAAACGGGGTTCGAGCTTTTTGCTTTGATGAGCCCTTGTATGATACGTCCCGGCATTGCTCCTATGTAGGTACGGCGATGTCCTCTTATTTCGGCTTCGTCGTGTAGGCCGCCTAATGAGATACGGATATATTTTCTGTTCAACGCTTCTGCGACAGATTTTCCCAACGAAGTTTTTCCCTACGCCCGGAGGACCATACAGACAGATGATAGGTGACTTCATATCACCTCTTAATTTCAGCACAGCCAAATGTTCGATGATACGTTCTTTGACTTTATCCAATCCGTAGTGATCTTTGTCTAATTGTTTCTGGACATGATTGAGGTTGAAATTATCTTGGGTATATTCGTTCCACGGAAGCTCTAACAACGTGTCCAAATAGGTATATTGTACAGAGAAGTCGGGCGATTGAGGGGTGTAGTCTTTCGAGTTTTTCTCATTTCTTTTTCGAAAATCTCGGCAGTTTTACTGTCCCATTTCTTTTTTTCGGCTCGTTCACGCAATTCCTGAATATCTTGGTCTTGCATGTTTCCACCCCAATTCTTCCTGTATAGTGCGTATCTGTTGTTGCAGGAAGTGCTCTCTTTGTTGCTGATTCAAGTCTTCGCGCGTTTTGGACTGTATGTCGGCTTTGATTTGTAAGAGTTGAGCCTCTTGCGTCAGCATTTCATAGAGCTTGAACAAACGTTCTTTGATATTGCTGATGGTGAGCAATTCTTGCTTTTTGCGTTGCAGATAACGGAATATTCGCACCTAAGAAATTGACCAAATAATGCGCACTATCTATATTCCGAATGGCAAATACCAATTCTTTGGCTTGTTCTCCGATATTTTTCAACAGTTCAAAAAGTCAAGTCTTTCAAGGCAGAAACCAAAGCCTCGAATTCCTTGTCGTTGGCATCGGGTAAAATTTCATTTTTTTCCAGCGATACATTGGCTCTCATATAAAGGGAACGTTTCGGTAATTTCGTCGATTCTAAACCGTTTCATTTTCCCTTGCAATATGACAGTCGTACTTTCGTCGGGCATTTCCAGAATCTTGATGATTTCACCGATAACTCCTACTTCGTATAAATCGTCTTTTCCCGGATCCTCTACGGCGGCATCTCGCTGACAAACCACACCGATAGGGGTGTGACTGTTTTGGGGGCATCTTTGATCAACTGTACTTACATTCCGAATCGTTTTGTCCTGATATTTCTGTAAACAGAGGCATAATCGATGGTGTATTTTCGTCGTTTTCGCAGATCATATAATTGTTCTTAGGTGTATGATTAAATATTGACATTTTGACAGGTTTAGGTTTGTCGTTTTTCATTAAACCTATTTTTACCTATCGTTTTACTCTATTGTACAAGTCGCGTGCCAAAGTTAAGCAAATAGCATGGCATTGTCGAAATTATTATGTTTTTTTTGTTTATTTTGCAGGGCAAATGAGTGATGGTATGGCAAATTCTTTTTTAAGTTTAAACAGTTTACGATACATCAGGAGCGTTCGGCAATGAGAGTCAGTACCGATGGCGTATTATTGGGCGCTTGGAGCAGGGTGGAAAAATCGAATCGCATTTTGGATATCGGTACAGGAACAGGATTGATAGCGATTATGGCGGCTCAACGTTCTTTGGCTCGAATCGATGCAGTAGAATTGGACTTCGGTGCGGCCAGTGAAGCGGCGTTCAATGTCTCTCTTTCTCCGTGGAAGGATAGGATAACGGTATATTGTATGGATTTTTGTCGGTTTTACGATAAAACTACAAAGCCGGTGTATCATCATATTTTATCTAATCCTCCTTATTTCATAGATTCTTTGCTCCCTCCCGATGGCAAGAGAGAACGGGCTCGACATACGGGAACTCTTGATTATGAAGTTTTATTCGAGGGTGCGTCCTATTTATTGTTGCCCGATGGGAAGTTATCTTTGGTATCTCCGGCCGATTTACAAGAACATCTTATTTTTATTGCTTCGTTGTATGGATTCTATCCGGTGCGGTTTACTTATGTTTCGGGTATTTCGGGTAAAACTCTAAACGATTGTTGTCGGAGTGGAGTAGAGCTCGTAGAGCATTGGAAAAATGCTTTTTCCATAGAGAAAAGAGGGAGGGATACACTCTTGAATATATAATGCTTACTCGTGATTTTTATTTGAAGATGTAGTCACTGAAACAATTACGGTGTCCCATGTGTTGTATAGCAAAGATTGTATCATTTAAAATAAATAATTATGGATATTGCAACAATGCATTTTTTGGGGAAAGACCAAATATTGGTGGGCTTTGATTATTACGGGTATATTGATGATCCCTTGCGGATTGTGGCTATGGTTTCAACCGGCATTGGGATACGAGGTGTTATCTCTGTTGTTAGGGTGGCTTTTGATTCTTTTTGGAATTGTTCAGCTCATTGTATCGGGCAATGTTAAACAAAAAGTTCGAGGATGGGGTTGGTGGCTTGCCGGTGGAATTATCGATATACTTATCGGGTTTATATTAGTCGGGAATTTATCTTTCAGCGAGGCTGTGCTCCCTTTCTTTTTTGCCTTTATTTTTTGTGTATAAAGGGATTGCGAATTTGTTTTCTGCATTGAATATGGTTTCTACCCATAGATATTGGTGGTTGTATTTGGTTAACGGGTTGTTATTGTTGATACTTGGATTGTTATTCTTCGCTTCACCTTTTACGGCTGCGTTTTCTATTATTTTTTTGTGTGCGGCTGCCTTTATTTATTGGGGTTTTTCTCTTATTTTCTTCGGTTATTCTTTGAGACCCGTGGAACAATAGGGGAAAAGGAATTATTAGGTAGGTTTCAAAGCGCTCTCCATGAGGGGGCGCTTTTTGTTTAAGGGAGTTAAAACCTTTTGTGAAGGCTCTTTATAAAGTGGAAAAGAGTATATTTGTAAAAATTATAGGAGTGGGATGCAGCATTTAGTCTGTTTTTAGACTCTTTTTAATAAAGGTCATTAAACTATTCTTGCAAAAGAGAGTCTAATAGATATAATTTCAATAGAGTAATGTAAGATTAAGGAGAGATGATTATGAAAACAAAAAATTTGCCCTGTTGATTATATTGTCGATGTTGGTGACGGGTTTTGCCGGGGCAGGCTCGTATATAGTCGAAGATGATATTTATTATAATCCGAACGATAAAAATCCTGTTGTAGAAAAAGAAAGAAAAAAAGAGGCCCAGAAAGAACTTCAAGAGAAGGCTGCGGTTAAAAAACATTGATGGCAACGTCGGATAATCACTTTCGAGATGTCGATGAATATAATCGTCGTGGAGAATCTTCCGATATGACGCTTGAAGATATTGCGGCCAATCAGAAAGAAGACCATGTAGAATATAATGTGGTCGATGAAAATGGTGACGACGGATATTATTTGAATGGTTTTAACGGCTCCGATTCGGATTATGAATACGCTTTGCGCATTCGCCGTTTCCACAATCCAAAGTTTGTCGTTTCGGTAAGCGACCCATTCTATTCCGATATTTATTTTTTGGATAATAACGATTGGAATGTTTATATCTCGGATAATTATGCGTGGGTAACCCCGACATGGACAAATCCGTGGTATTGGAATTATACATGGGCGCCATATTCTTATACCAGCTGGTCTTGGCGTTGGAGTTTGGGTCCGTGGGGATTCTCGTTCGGATATGATCCTTTTTTTACAGTTGGGGCGGTTATTGGGGCTGGAATTCATGGTATCGTCCTCCTTTCTACCACCATCACCATCATCATTATTACGATCGTCCTTACTATGGTTGGAACAGACCGTATCGTCCTCAGTACACTCCCAACGGCCGCACTCCTAATCGCTATGGTGGTAGTGCTATATCTTCCGGGAACTCTGCTGCATCGAGCAGGCGGCGTGCGACTGTCGGTACAGGGACTTCGGGAAATACGACCGGTCGTCGTACGGTTGGAAATGTAACTTCTACATCGGGCGGACGCGGTTCGCAATCGGTAAATGGAGTACGTACAAATCGAGGCACTGTAATAAGCAATAGTTCCAATTCGAATGGCAACCGAGGGTATAGTTTCGGGGGAGGCAAATTCTTCCAGAAGGGGAATTCCTCATTTTCAGGAACGGTTTCTACCCCGTCGAGTAGTCAAAGTAGAAGACAGACGACCATCAATAATAATACAAACTCTTCGAGAAGAAATTATAATAGTATAGGAAATGGTGGACGAGGTAGTTCCTCGTATAATCGCAGTACACCTTCTTCCAATCGAAATTCGGGTTACTCGAATAGTTCTTCGTCGAGTCGTCGTTCCTCCGGTAGTTATTCTGCTCCGTCTCACTCTTCTTCGTCGAGAGGAAGTGGAACGTCTTCCCGGGGAAGTAGCAGTAGCGGACGTGGTGGACGCAGATAAATAGGGTTGAATTTTCAAAATGAGACATATGAAGAATGTAAGATATGGTTTGGCATTGGCTGCTCTATGTAGCAGCTCAATGCTTTTCAGTCAGGGAGTTGTTGATGCTTTGAAATATTCTCAACAAGACATACGGGGAACGGCTCGTTATATGGGTATGGCGGGCGCTTTTGGTGCATTAGGAGGGGATATTACGACACTGAGCCAGAATCCGGCAGGTATAGGAGTTTATCGTAATTCCGATATAGCTGCAACGATAGACCTTTCCAATCAAGTAAGTTCGGTGAATACGGCTGGAAATAGAATGTCCGATAGCAAGTTTAATGTTTCATGTAATAATTTTGGCTTTGTATGGACTGTCCGCTTTAATCAGGAAGCCTTGAAAAATTTGAATTTCGGTTTTGCCTATAATAAGCAAAAAATCGTTTGATCGTTCCTATAAAGCCGGCTATTCGGGGATAACCGGAGCCAGTTCGCTTTCGGGGTATATTGCCCATTTATCCGAAGGTTATTCTGTTGCAGATTTACGTGGTAGTAATAATTATAACCCATACGACAATCTTAGTAATCCGTGGTTGAATGTCTTGGGAGCTGAGTCCTATTTGATAAATCCAAAAAGTCAGACAGGAAATACATGGAATAGTATAGTAGGAAATGGTACGAATACAACGGGAGATCTCTATGTCCGAGAGAAGGTTCGATCGATGAATACAACTTTAATGTCGGAGGAAATATCTATAACGTATTTTATTGGGGGTTAGGAATTGCCGTTACCGACTTTTCTTATGATATTCAAAGCGGGTATGGTGAAAACTTTACGGGAGGATATATCTCATCGGGTGACCCGAATGTGGACGGCTGGTACTTGATGAGAAATGCATTACATACGAACGGATCGGGGATAAAAGTCAATTTGGGTGTCATTATGAGAGCCACCGATAATTTCCGTTTGGGCTTTGCTTTCCATACTCCTAATTATTATAAAATGACCGATTCGTATGTGGCATCGGTGAAATATGATTTTAATGAATCGGGGACACCTCATGAAGGGTTGAAAGAAACACCGAGTGGAAGTTATGATTATGAATTTCAATCTCCGTGGCGTATGATAGCCAGTGCTGCTTATGTTTTTGGACAAAGTGGAATTTTAAGTTTTGATTATGAGTATACATCGAGTAACAATATGTCGTTCGACGATCCTATTCGGTCGATGCTTTTTATAAAACTAATCAGGAAATTACGGAGATGGTTTCTCCTATGCATACATTTAAAATCGGAGGCGAATTTCGTATTACACCCCAAATCAGTGCTCGCTTAGGATATGCTTATCAGACTTCCCCTGTTAAATCGGAATACAGGTCGGGACGCGAAATTCCTACGGCCGGAACGCTTACGATGTTTACCTTAGATAGAGAGACCAATTATTTTACGGTAGGGTTGGGATACCGCTTTTCGAATGTTTATGTAGATATGGCTTATATGCATCGCTACCGTCGTAGCGAACTTTTCCCGTTCTCTCCGTTGCCGGCTGCTGTGGATAATCCTTATAATCCAGATCAGACAGAGCCGTCGTTGGCCATTTCGCCTCAGATATCTTCGTTGACGGACCATAATAATTCTTTTGTTTTGACTTTGGGTGTAAAGTTCTAAGACGGAACGGAAATATATTTTTGAAAGAGCGACTTAAAATCTAAGTTGCTCTTTTGTTTTTTATTGAAAAGAAATGTATATCTTTGAAAAGATATGGAAAAATTCCATGATAAGATGGAAGAAAAATTTTGTGATAGATACAGGGAATAAAAGAGTTTCAAGACGCTTTGAGCTTGATTCAATATACATCTCAGTCAGTTTTTTGACGGGGAAAGCGGGTACGGGCAAATCTACTTTTTTTTGAAATATGTGTGCGAGCATACCAAAAAAGAAATATGTAGTTCTGGCCCCGACAGGAGTGTCGGCGATTAATGTGGGCGGTAGTACGATTCATTCGTTTTTTAAGATGCCATTTCGGCCCATGTTGCCCGACGATCCCGATTTGAGTTTGGCGGGAGGAAAGAATATATGAATTATTAAAATACAATAAGAAGCAGCGACAGTTGTTGCGTGAAGTGGAATTGATTATTATCGACGAAATATCGATGGTACGGGCCGATATGATTGATTTTATCGATCGTGTGTTACGGGTTTATTCGGGTAATATGAGGTTCCCTTTCGGTGGCAAGCAATTATTGTTGGTAGGCGATGTATATCAATTGGAGCCGGTTGTGACTTCCGATATGCGAGATATTCTTAGCCGGTTTTTTATTCTAATTTCTATTTTTTTCGGCACGGGTTTTTAGAGAAATGTCGTTGGTTCCTATCGAGTTGCAAAAAGTGTATCGACAGCAAGATGAGCGTTTCGTAGAGGTATTGGATAAAATAAGAAACAATACTGCGACGAGAGAAGAACTCGATTTGTTGAATAGCCGTTATCTCCCGCAATATGAACCTGAGAAAGATAATTTCTCGATTACATTGGCGACTCGTAGGGATCAGGTGGACTATATCAATGAAAACCGACTATCTGGATTGCCGGGGAAAGAATATACATTTACCGGGACGATAAAAGGTGATTTCCCTGAGGGGAGTTTGCCTACTTCGTTGGAACTGGTCGTAAAGACCGGAGCCCAAGTGATTTTTATAAAGAATGACCCGGAACGCAGGTGGGTGAACGGGACGATAGGAATGATTTCGGATATAACGCCCGATGAGAAAATCGAGGTGGTGCTTGAATCGGGTGAGATGTATGAGTTGGAGCGTTGTGTTTGGGAGAATATCAAATATACCTACAATGAAAAAGAAAAGACTATCGAGGAAAGTGTATTGGGCACTTTTTTACAATTTCCCATTCGTTTGGCTTGGGCTATTACCGTGCATAAGAGTCAGGGGATTGACGTTTAATCGCGTGATTGTCGATTTTACGGGAGGGGCTTTGCCGGGGGACAGACGTATGTGGCTTTGAGTCGATGCCGCTCTTTGGAAGGTATTGTGTTGAAACGGCAGATCACGCATCGGGATATATTCGTAAATCCCGATATCGTACGGTTCAGCAAAGGTTTCAACGATTCTGTTTTGATAGAACAGTCATTGAAGCTCGCACAAGCCGATCGTCTGTATGTCGAGGCTGTGAATGCTTTCGACGAAGGCGATTTTGACAAGATGTTACAAAGTTTTTTCAAGGCTATCCATACGAGATATGATATTGAGAAACCCGTAATTCAGAGGTATATTCGTAAAAAATTGAACGTTATCAATCAGTTGCGTGTTAAAAATCGGGAGCTTCAACAGGCGTTGTCCGATAGGAATACCGTATTGCGTAAATATGCACATGAATATTACCTATTAGGGAACGAGTGTATAACTAAGGCAAAGGATGTTGCGGGCGGCTTTGGCTAATTTTGACAAAGCGTTGTCTCTCGATCCTACGTTGATCGATGCATGGGTAAGAAAAGGAATTACGCTCGAAGATCAAGGCGATGAACATGGAGCTATGGCGTGTTACAATGAAGCTGTAAGGTTGAGCCCGTTGAGTTTTAAAGCTCTATATAATCGGGGTAAATTACGCTATAAACAAGGCGATTATGAAACGGCATTATCCGATTTTGCAAAAGCCGTTAAACAAAAACCGTTACATGCTACGGCACACGATCGACTCGGAGATACTTTTTATCAAACTGGAAATGCCCGATATGGCCGCTCGTCATTGGGCTATTGCAGAAGAGTTGAGGGAGAAAAAACAACAGAACAACAAATAAATAATAACTATGATGAACAAAGGTCTGAAAAAAGGATTGAAGATTACCGGAGTAACCGTGGCGGTTATCTTGGTATTCATGCTTGTCTTGCCATTTATGTTTAAAGACAAAGTGATAATTATTGTGAAAAAGAGGCCAATGAGATGTTGAATGCCAAGCTCGATTTTGAATCGCTCGATATCAGTCTCTTTTCGCATTTCCCGAGTGCGTCTATCGAATTGAATGGTTTGACACTTTCGGGTATAGATGATTTTGAAAACGACACGTTGGTCTCTGCTGAATCCATCGATGTGGCTGTAAATGTGATGAGCCTGTTTAGTGACAAAGGTTTCGATGTGAATTACGTCGTTTTGGACAAGCCGTCGATAAAAGCGGTGAAGTTGGCCGATGGACGGGTGAATTGGGATATTATGAAACCGGATACGGTCGATGTGGAAGAAGAAAAAACGGTCGAAGTAGAGGGCGAATCTTCTTTCCGTCTGAAATTGAAAAATTTTAAGATAGCTGATGCTACGATCGTTTATGTGGACGATTCCACGAATATGCAATTCTATACCGATAAACTGAATTTGAAGCTATCGGGCGATATGAGTGCCGATATGACCGATATAGACAGTAAATTGTCCTGTAAAGATATTTACTTCGCGATGGGCGGTATCTCTTATTTGAAACAGGCTGAGGCCGGAGCGAAGTTAACGGTATCGGCCGACTTGAAGAATAATAAATTTATTTTGAAAGAAAACACGTTGAGCTTGAATGCCATTGTCCTGAATCTCGATGGTTGGGTAGCGCTCCTCGACGATGGGGCTATGGATATGGACTTAAAGATAAACACTTCTGAGATAAACTTTAAAGAGATACTTTCTTTGATACCGGCTATATATCAGAATAATTTCGATAAATTGCGCACGACAGGCAATATGTCGCTTACGGCTTTGCAAAAGGGCGAATGGCCGGTGAGAATATGCCCCAATTCGGGCTAACGCTCGGTGTGAAAGATGCTACACTTAACTATGAAGGAATGCCGGCTTCGGTCGATGGAATCAATATAGGTGCTTCGGTGAGCAATCCGGGCGGAAGTCTGGATAAAACAATTATCGATTTATCGGAATTTCGTCTCTCTATGGCAGGCAATCCTTTCAAGGCCGCGCTGTATGCCTCTACACCTATATCGGATTTGAATTTCAAGGCTACTGCCGACGGTACGGTTCATTTGGGGAAAATCAAGGATATTTATCCTTTGGGCGATTCTATAACCCTGAGTGGTATCGTTACCGCCGATTTGCAATTTGCAGGCCGTATGTCCGATATTGAAAAAAGAAAATTATCAGAATATAAGAGGGGAGGGAACACTAACTGTCGCCGACATGGATTTAACGATGAAAGGTTTGCCTGCCGTCGCAGTGAAAAAGGCGCAGGCTTCGGTTTCGGCCAAAGCCATGTCGTTGTCTCAGCTCGATGTTAAGGTCGGAAAGAGCGATATTCAAGCCCATGGTTCTTTATCCAATTATCTGGCGTACGTTTTGAAAAATGAGACTATAAAAGGCTCTTTGACGGTGACTTCGTTGCTGCTTGACCTGAACGAATTAATGGGTGACTCGGAACCTTCGGGGAAGAGACCGTCGAAGCCGATACAACGACTCTTTCTGTGATAGAAGTTCCTAAGAATATCGATATGACTTTAAGTGCCGACTTCAAGAAAATCCTTTTCCAAAAGATGGAACTCGATAATGTGACGGGTAAACTTATCGTTGCTGACGGTGCTGTACGAATGACTCCGTTGAGTTTGAACGCATTCGGTGGAGCAATGGTGGCGAATGGTATTTATAGTACGGCCGAGAGCGTTGTTCGTCCTATGGTTGATTTTGACCTCGACATACAAAAAAAGCCTCCTTTGAAAAACGTTCGAGCAATTGGACATGATTCAGAAGATTGTCCCCATTTTTGCTAAAACCGGTGGAACATATTCCGTTAAGGTCGACCTGAAATCTGCTCTGGATAGTCAGATGTCGCCCGATTTAAGTTCTTTGACTGCCGATGGTGTCATTCAATCCAACGATATTCAATTACAAAATATCGAAGTATTCAGCCAGTTGGCAACGCTGTTGAAAAACGATAAATTGAAGAATATCGAAGCGAAAGATTTGAAAATCTCTTTTACCATTAAGGACGGTAAAGTAAAGACTTCGCCTTTTGATATGAAGCTGGGTAATATTACAATGAATCTTTCTGGTGTTACAGGCCTTGATCAGACGATTGATTATCGAGCTAAAATCAATATTCCGGGGGCCGGGGCTTTAAGTAATGTTTCGGCGACGATAGGAGGAACGTTCTCCAAGCCATCTATTAAGTTGAATACCGATGAGGTTGTTAAGAATGCCGTGACGAATGTGATTGCTTCGGAAGTTTTGGGGGAGTGGATGCCGAAGATATAGAAGCTCAGAAAGCCGCTATTCGTAAGCAGGCCGAAGAGGCAGGAAATAAATTGATCGCTACGGCGAAATCGGAGAGCGAGAAGCTCATTTCCAAAGCATCGAATCCTTTGGCGAAAGTCGCAGCTCAGGCAGCCGGTAAGAAATTGGTGGAAGAAGCAGAGAAACAAGCTCAGAAGTTAAAGAACGAGGCCGAGAAATTGATAGAGAAACAATATGGTGGGTCGGAATAAGAAAATTCCGATTGAAAAAAAAAAAAGGAGACGAGATTCGATTTCGTCTCCCCTTTTTGTGGAAAGAAGAGGAGAAGCCTTTTGTAAACTCGAAATATTGTTCCAAAGTGCGGAACATTATCCGATAACTCCCATCAGATATGCTCTTACAAGTTTATTGATTATCTTGGTCGCCGATAAAAAGAAAAGAAGGTGAAAATAGGTATAAATTTTTGTTGCGTATTGGCGATTCTTAGTGCTGATGCGCTATCATTGAACGCAAATGTGACTGTGCCCGATTCGGTAGCGGAGCCGGGTGTTGAACAAATGGATACTTTGGTGGTAGAGAGCAATGGAGAACCTGAAATCAATTCTTTGTTCCAGTTAGGTAGCAATGTCCCGACGCATTTAAATGTGGCTGCACCGGCAAAAAACGTCCGTGGTTGGCTGGTGCAGAGGTAGTGGCGGAAGATCTTTTTTGTTTCATGTGCTTACCCGATATCTTATTAAAGAGGACTATGCTCAAATTTCATGGTCATCGATAAAAACAATTTTAAGACCGGCTTGTTGTGGGATAACGACAAGTTCGAGACTAATCTTTTTTTCACACCCATATCAAGGTAATCTTTATTACAGCAGTGCCCGTTCCAACGGATTGAATTTTTGGGAATCTGCACCTTATGCTCTCTTGGGAAGTTCTATTTGGGAATGGTTTATGGAGACACAACCGGCCTTGATCAACGATATAATGTCTACAACCTTTGGCGGAATGGCCTTAGGGGAAACGACCTATCGTCTGTCTTCGTTGGTCTTGAACGGACAGGCTAGGGGGTGGGAGAGGGCATCCCATGAGTTAGTCGCCGCGTTTTTAAATCCGGTACGGGCAGTCAATCGTTTGATGACAGGGGAAGCGTGGCGTATAGGTCCTCGGTATGTGGATAAAGAAGCGACTATCCCGTTTCATTTTCGATTTGAGGCTGGGTATCGTATGCTCGATAACATTAGGGAAGGCAAGAACAGAAGTATACATGTCGGGTGTATGGATTTCTCGTTGATTTATAACGACCCGTTCGAAATTGAAGGGAATGTTCCGTTCGAACATTTTACGGCTCGAATGTTGTTCAATATGTTCGCCCACCAACCCATTATCGGGGACGTAAATATTTGCGCTTCTATATGGGGCCGGGAACATGATTATAAAAATGGGAATGAATTGTTTGCCGGTATATTCCAGAATTATAGCTATTACAATAGCGGAAGAATGGATAATGAGTCGAACGAAGTGCCGTTTCGCATTTCCGAGACTGTATCCTATGGCCCCGGTGTTTTATATCGCATGAAATTGCATGAAAATAACACTTTGGCCTTGAACGGATTTGTGTCGGGAGTGGCTCTTGGCGGTGCTTTGTGCGATTATTATCAATTTCACGACCGTGATTACAATATGGGAAGCGGATATAGTATCCGCCTCAACGGCTTGTTTACTTTGCAGCGTCGGTTCGGCATTTATTTGGGATTTGAGAATTACCATATTTTCACGTGGAAGGGGTATGAGCATAAGGACTATGAAAATATGAATCCTCATTATCTCGATGCACAAGGCGCTGTCGGAGACGCTCGTTTGCAGATGATGAATCTACGTGGTTCGTTTGCTATTAGTCCAAAGGTGGGTATCTCTGCCGAAACAGCTTGGTGTCGGCGAAAATCACATTATAAATATTTCCCCGATGTCCTGTCCGACACATTTGAATTTCGGCTTATGTTTTTCATATCATATTTGAGATATTTACTAAATTTATACATAGTAAAATATGAATATGAAAACACATATTTTTTCTTGTTTTTATGCGTTATGCCGAGTTTTTATATCCCATATTGCAAAAACACATGGGGCAATGAATCGTCTGTTTATTAGATTTATTCCGATCGTCGCTGTGTATTGGGGGAAAACGATAGGTGTATATTTTGTACTATTCTGTATAATATTATATATTTGTTGTGTAAAATATACCAATAGTATGGTGAAAGATATAATTTCACTCGTTCGGCCTCAACAGTGGCTTAAAAATGTATTTATTTTTCTTCCGATATTTTTTAGCCGGAAGTTAGGTGACGGGGCTTGTTTGAGCTCCGCATTGATTGCTTTTGTTATTTACTGTTTGGTCGCTGGGTCTATATATTGTTTGAATGATATTTGCGATAGAGAATCCGATCGCTTGCATCCGACTAAGTGCCGGCGACCTATCGCTTCGGGTGCAGTATCGGTGGGAGCCGGATATGGTATAATGGCTCTGTTGTTGGTCTTGGCAATCGCTTTTGACATTTATTTATGATTCAACCGTACGGCACGTGTTGCTGATAAATGTCGGTATCTATTTTATTTTGAATATAGCCTATTGTTTTTGGTTGAAACATATTGCGTTGGTCGATGTTTTTGTGATATCGATAGGCTTTGTGTTAAGGGTTCTTGCGGGTGGAGTCGTTACGGGGATATGGATTTCGCCGTGGATTATCTTGATGACGTTTCTGTTGGCTCTGTTTTTGTCGTTTGCCAAAAGGCGGGACGACGTACTCATTTATGAGCGGACCGGAGATAAGATGAGGCTTAATATAGCCCGTTATAATTTGGAGTTTATCAATATGGCGATAACTCTTGTCGGGGTTATTGTGGTCGTTTGTTACATTATGTATACTGTATCACCGGAGGTGATCGAAAGAATAAAGGGACCTCCAATCTCTATCTGACTACGATATGGGTTTTGGCTGGAATCTTACGTTATTTGCAGTTGACAGTGGTAGATAAGAATAGTGGCAGTCCTACAAAGATATTGATACACGACCGGTTTATCCATGTTTGTATTGTGGGCTGGGTTCTGTCTTTCGGGGTTCTGATTTATTTTTTAAGGAATATGAGAATTGCTGTTTTCGATTTTGATGGAACGGTTACTACAAAAGATACACTTTTGGAATTTATCAAATTTGTGAGAGGACCTGTTTCGTTCTATGCGGGTTTTCTTAGGTATGCTCCGCAACTTTTTTGGCGTATAAATCGGGGATTTATCCGAATTGGAAGGTGAAACAACAAATATTTTCTCATTTTTTCAAAGGAATGAGGTTGGAGGATTTCAATCGGTTGAGCGAGGAATTTTTTCAAAAAGAAGGAAAGTCTCTTGTTCGGCAAAGTGCAAGGATTGCTATATGGGAACAATTGCAGAAATGCAATAGGGTTTTTATTGTAAGTGCAAGTATTTATAATTGGATCAAACCTTTTGCTTCCGATTTAGGTATCCGGGACATATTATCTACCGAGATCGAAGTGGACGGTGAAGGTTGTCTAACCGGTTTCTTTTCGAATAAAAAATTGTTATGGACAGGAGAAGGTTGTGAGGCTGCTGGAACAGATTCCCGATTTAGAAAATAATTACTTGATCGTATATGGCGACAGTAAAGGGGATTCGCAGCTATTGAAATATGCCAACGAATCTCATTACCGTGCCCTGTGATTGACTCCTCTTTGGGGAATAGCGGTCTTATACCGTAATCAATTCGTATTGCATAACTCCTAATCCTATCTTTTGTGCATGTTCGAGTCCGGCTTGCCAATTGGTATCGGGATGCATCAGATGGAATTTATCGGCGCCGTCGAGATGTTCGTGCGGGTGTTTCTCAGTCAGACAACTGCCATTGATTGCCGGTGCTGCGATGACCATATCGGCGCAAGCCTTGTCCAAAGCGACCGGGTCGAATGATGCGAGTATTCCCAAATCGGGGATAATGGCGGCATCGTTGTGATTCCAACAGTCGCATTCAGGTGAAACATTCATAATGAAACTGATGTGGAAATGAGGCTTGTCTTTCAATATGGCTTGGGTATATTCGGCTATTTTATAGTTCAAGCGTTCAGACGTATCGCATTCTCCCATTACGGCTGCATCGTGTTGGCATAAAGCGACACATTGCCCGCAACCGACACATTTGGTATAATCTATTTCGGCTTTATGGTTTTGGTTCAAGTGTATGGCATCGTGGGCGCAATGCTTGACACAGATGTTACAGCCTTTACAGTTCTCTGTTTCGATTTTGGGTTGAGAATTACAGTGCAATTCTAGTTTACCGCCTACGCTCGCTCCTCCCATTCCTAAGTTTTTTAAAGCACCGCCGAATCCGGCTTGCTCATGACCTTTGAAGTGAGTCATTGAGATAACTATATCGGCATCGACTAATGCCGATCCAATTTTCGGAGCCTTGCAGTACTCCCCATTTAAAGGTATTTCACGGTATTCCGTTCCTTTCAAACCGTCGGCGATAATGACTTGGCATTGTGCTGAAATGGGGTTATATCCATTTTCCATGGCGCTTTGTAAATGGTCTACCGCGTTGGCACGTCGTCCGGAATAGAGCGTGTTGCAGTCGGTAAGGAAGGGTTTTGCTCCCCAAGAGCGGAGTAGGGTTGCCAGTCGAGCTGCATAGTTCGGACGGAGATATGCTAAATTTCCCGGTTCTCCGAAGTGTATTTTTATAGCTACGAATTGGTCTTTGAAATCGATACTTTCGATTCCGGCTCGTTTGATTAAACGCTCCATCTTGTCGAGTAGATTGCTCGAAGGAGTCGTGTGCAGATTGGTAAAGAATACTTTGGATTTATCCATAGGAATTTGTTTTAAGTTAGTGGTAGAAAATGTAAAATCTATCGTTAAAACGGTGATGTTCGATTTTCCCCGGTAGACTGTTCGTTTCTTACATTTATTACAAAAATAAGGAAAAATCATGATTGTATTATTATCTTTTATTTTATTTGATATGAATAAAATTAATTATATAATAAATAAAATTGAAGTTTGTTTGTCGTTTTATCATGATTGTATTATTTTTGTGTCATAAGAAGTAAATGAAAATATATATGAAACAATTAAGATTAATCATTTTATTCTCTATTTTGTCTTTGTCGGTAACTGTGAGGGCTATGGAGGAACAATCGGTGTCATTGGATACACCTACGGGAAAAATTAACGGTAAAATAGGATTACCGGATGCAGAAAAGCCACCGATAGTTTTGCTGATAGCCGGTTCGGGGCCTACCGACATGGACGGAAATACGAATTCCGGCGGATTTTCTATGAAGAATAATTCATTGAAATTGTTGGCGGAGGGGTTGGCTCAGCGAGGTATTGCGACTCTCCGTTTCGACAAAAGGGGAATTGCTTCGAGTTCTGCGGCTGCTAAAAAAGAGAGTGACCTTAGGTTCGAAGATTATGTGGCAGATGCTCAGGGCTGGATAGATCGGCTGAGCGATGATAGTCGTTTTTCCGATGTATTTGTTTTGGGGCATAGTGAGGGTTCTTTGATTGGTATGTTGGCGAGTGTCGATAATCCGAAGGTAAAAAGGTTTTATTTCGTTGGCAGGAGCCGGTCGGCCGGCTTATGATATAATAGAAGAGCAACTGTCGGGGCAACCGGCAGAGGTCCGGCATCTGGTAAAATCGATCAACGATTCGCTGAAAGCTGGAAAGGAAGTATCCAATATTCCTATGGGATTGATGACTTTATTCCGTCCATCTGTTCAACCTTATCTTATATCGTGGTATCGGTATAATCCACAAGAGGTGATTGCGAAATTGAGGCAGCCGGTATTGATTTTTACAAGGCGATAAAGATGTACAGGTGTCGGAGGAGGATGCCAAACTGTTGAAACAATCTTTACCGAAGGCACAATTCCAGATTTTGAAAGATATGAATCATGTGTTGAAAACGTGTGAGTCGGTCGATATGCAAGTTCAGCAGGCTACTTATGCTAATCCCGATTTACCCGTTCAAGAGGATTTATTGATAACGATTGAAAAATTTGTGAAACGATGACGACAAGTGTGACTAGAAAGAAATTGCCCTTGCGGTGTCCTGCATGCGATGCTCCGCTTAGGTATCAAAAATGATTTGTGGTCGTTGTGCGACAGAGGTGTCGGGAGAATTTGAACTACCGGTTTTGACCAGCTTGAATGAAGAAGAGCAACGATTTATGCTTGAATTTGTAAAAGCGAGCGGCAGTTTGAAGGATATGGCGAAAAAAGATGGGGGTGAGTTATCCTACTGTGCGCAATTATTTAGATGATTTAATAGAGAAACTCAATAGCATGGAAGAAAATGAAAGATAGTTGGAAATTTATATCTAATCCTTTTTTATAAAGTAGCCGGTTATAAGGCTGCCGGGTGGGGATATTGGGCATCGTTATAACGACAGCGATCGCTTATGGGGCAGATGTTTTGGTTGATACCTTCGTTATTGGTTTATATATTGAGCCTGTTTTGCAGTCGTTCCCATGTTCGTCCGATAGACGTTCTAGGAACAGTTGCTTTTTCCCAGCTGCCTTTTGTTTTGTTGGCTTTGTGCATGGCTTTCCCACCGGTACGGCATTTCATGTCCATACAGTCGTTACAGGCCATAGAGGATGCGCTATCCGATAAAATGTTTCTTTTTTCGGCTATTTGGATAGGGGCTTTGAGTCTTTTGATTGCGATCTGGGTTTTGTATTGGATATTTCGAGCTATTTCGGTTTCTTGTAATTTAAGGGGGCGTAATTTGTGGATTGTGTTTATTGTAGGAACTTTCGGCGGAGATATTCTTTGCCGTTATTTAATAGGGCTGTGTTATTAAGAAGCTGTTTTAAATTTATAGAGAAAATATTATCATTGCAGGCAGGTATGTTCCGGCCATGTTGAGCCCCCCTGTCTCGCATCTAGAATCCCTTGATTTTTGTCAATAGCCCGCTATTGACTGCATATCTCGAACTCCAATCTGCTTCAACATAGGTCTCAATCTGTCTCGGAATAAATTTAAAACAGCTTCTAATAATTTGAAAGGGGGCAATGATTTATGTTGCCCCCTTTCAATATCGGTTTGCGGATAAGGTTTATAACCCTGCGTCTTTTGTCAACTCTTGAAGATGGGTTATTGAAATATCTCCTAATAGACGTATAACAGTAAATTCTCCACAGTCGCCGTCATCGACCAGCATGATTAATTCTTTGATCTTTTGTCTGTTTTGGGTTGCACGTAAAAAGCTACGGTCTCGCCGTCGTCTTTTACTTTCATCAGTTCTTCGTATGGAGCTTTTTGAAATACGATACTTTCTTTTCGCATTTGAGGAATCAGAGCTTCATTGTCCTCGCAAGTTAAGATTTGAATTCGGTCTAACTCGTTGATAACAGCTTTTAGATTTAATCCTTCTGCGTCGATTTGTCCTTCGGGCATCATATTCAGCAATGCCTTCGATATGTTGACGTATGTCACTCCTTTTGATTAGCGAATTTTTCTATGAAGTTGTTTTCGGCAGTAGCTGAAAGAATACCGAATACAGCTAATAATAGAATATAAATTGTCTGTTTCATAATTATTTGTATTTTAGATGTTTATTGACTATTCGATTGGTCTCGATAATTTCTTTTTTTGAGCTTGTTGCCATTGGTTCGTCCCCTTATTTAATTTCTGGGAAACGAGAATTAAAGCTCGTTGAGCCTCGGCACAGGCATATATTTCTTGATCGCTGAGTCGTTTGGAAGATGGTTGTCGGTACACGTATAATCCGGTGGAAATCGCTAATATAATACCGGCAGCGATACCGCTTATCCATTTCCAATTTCGGGAAAAAAGAACCTGCCTCTTTTTATCGGGCAACCGATCTATGTATGACGATAATTTTTTTCCAGATGATCGGGAATATGTACCGAACGATCGGGTATAAGAGATAAAATGATGCGCTTCTCTTGAATAAAATCCTCTGGAACTTCGTGGGTCGCGAGATAGTCTCTCAATCCTTGTTCTTCGGTATCCGATAGCTCTCCTTTGAAGAACATGTCTATTTGTTGTCGTAATTCTTGTTCATTCATAATCTTTGTATGAATAGTTCTTTAATCGTTTTTCTGGCCCGGGAGAGAAGTACCCGTATATTGGCGTTACTCAAACCGGTTTCGGTTTCTATCTCGTCAGTACTTTTGTCTTCGAAATGCCTTAAAAGTAGAATTTTACGTTGTTGTTCGGGAAGTTTATTTATGATGTTCAACAGAACCTTCATGTCTTCTTTTATTTCATAGGCCGTATCGGGTTGTGGCGTAGGCTCTGTCTTTTGAACTAATACAGAATCGTTGTCCGTCTCGATTTGTGGCGCTCTTAGTGTGTCGAGGCATAAATGTTTTATCGTTGTGATGGCATAAGCCTCGTTGTTTTCTATGTTTTCAAGACTTTCCCGTTTCTCCCATAGTTTCAGATAGGTGTTTTGTACCATATCTTCTGCATCGTATTCATTTCCAAGATATCGAAAAGCGATGTAATACATTTTCTTATGACAGGGTAGAAATCTCGCTTTGAACTCTTGATGAGTCATATCTAGTTCGTTTTAGATTTTTCGAGCATGTCGGATTTTTAAGTTCCCTTTGCAACGTACAACGTTAATTTCGTCTGAATACAGGGATATGACTACTATTTCTTTTATCTTCTTCGGAGTAGACTTGATAAGGATTTTTACAAATTCATCGTCTTCACTGGTAGTGAGAATCGTTTCATAGGGTTTTAAAGTCTACTTCTTCAATTTCTTTTTTTAGGGCTAGATAGGTTGCGTTGTCTATATCGGCTTCTACTACTTCAATGGCCTTAACACCGTCGACTACGCCTTTTACCTGAGGCTTTTGAAATCTTCCGTATAGTATTCGGCATTTGGCAGCTCTTTTGTTTTTTTGAAAAGATTATCGATTTTGTTATTGGCGAATGAAATTTGCAGAGTCGACAATAGTACTATAATAAGAAGAAAAATTCTTGATTTCATAGTGATGTATTTATTGTTTATTATGCGTTGTCTTCTATGATATTCTGCATTTGATTAGGATCGATTTTCCCTTTGATTCGGATTAAACTGATTTCATTTTTCTTCGAGGGAGATAATGACGATTTCCCGAATTTTTTCTTTTTCTATTTTCATCAGGATTCGGACAATCTCGTTTTTTTCGTTCGAGCTGGTTACTGTTTCATAGCCGTCGGAATCGCATTGTGTTATTATTTTCTCGAATCTCGTATAATCTTTGGACGAGATATTTTCAGCATCGATAATACTCATCGATTTTATTCCTTTCAGCTCTGACGAAAACGGTTTGAGTAATCCCAAAACGAATGAATTGAGGTTTACTTTTCTCTGCATTGGGCATTCGGGAAGCCGTATTGAATAAGTTGTCGATACAATTGCCGGCGGAGATAGAAGAGAAACTGCAAAAATGCTGCAAGCGCTAAAAATCAAAATTTTTGTTTTCATATCTGTTGTTTTTTAGTTGTTACTTTAATTTAGACCGGTGCACCTTTTAGGGCCTTTCATATAGGAGACGGATAAATAATAAATATGTTACAAAGAAAAATAAAAAAAGCGGGGGAAAATGATTTTCTTTTTTTCACCTCGCTTTTTTTAGTATTATAAAATTAGCCGTTTCAGACTTTGCGAATAATCTCCATTCCTTTGAGTATAGCTTGCTCATTCATGGGAATGAGATGATGATGTCGTTCGGGCAGCGACTTTTTCAGTCCTTTCAGTACATTTTCCATGCTTACCATTGGTTTTAGTTTTAGTAAGCCTCCCAATACGATCATGTTGAATGCTTTGGTATTGTTCATTTCTATGGCAGCTTCCATAGCGTTGATGCAATATACATTGATATCCGTTCTCGTAGGCGGGTGGTGTATTCCGTATCCGTCATAGATGAGTATACCGCCGGGCTTTACTTTGCCTTCGAATTTTTCAAGAGAAGGTTGGTTCAGAATAACAGCCACATCGAATGCATTCAATACCGGAGAACTTATACGTTCATCGCTGAGTATGACTGTTACGTTTGCCGTTCCTCCGCGTTGTTCCGGTCCGTATGAGGGCATCCACGTAACCTCTTTATCTTCCATCAGTCCAGAGTAGGCTAATATTTTCCCCATAGAGAGTACACCTTGTCCTCCGAATCCTGCTATGATAATTTCTTCTTTCATATCCGTAGTTTTTAATTATACGTTTTTGAGGTCTCCCATCGGGTATTTGGCAAACATGTTTTCCTCCATCCATTTGTTAGCCTTTGCCGGCGACATTTTCCAGCCCGAATTACAAGTCGATACGACTTCTACCAAAGATGTGCCTTTTCCGGCCATTGCGTTTTCGAAAGCCAACCGGATTGCTTTTTTCGCTTTGCGGATAGAGGCGGGAGTGTGTACACTTTGACGAGTCACGTAACAAGTTCCGTCCACCCGTTCTACCAATTCAGCAATTCGTAAAGGATAACCGTTCAGTGCGACATTCCGTCCGTAGGGACAGGTAGAAGTCACCATTCCTTCTAGTGTAGTAGGAGCCATTTGTCCACCGGTCATTCCGTATATACCGTTGTTGATAAATATGATGGCTATATTCTCGCCGCGATTGCAGGCGTGAATGGTTTCGGCCGTTCCAATGGCGGCCAAGTCGCCGTCACCCTGATAGGTGAATACCATTTTCTTGGGGTTGAGCCGTTTTACGGCCGATGCGATGGCCGGCGCACGTCCGTGGGCAGCCTCGATCCAATCGATGTCGAGATAATTATAGGCAAAAACAGCACAGCCTACGGGAGCGATACCGATCGTTTCTTCTTCAATACCCATTTCGTCTATAACTTCGGCAATAAGTTTATGTACTACTCCGTGACTACAACCCGGACAGTAGTGCATGGGATTATCGTTCATCAGCCGAGGTTTAGTGTAAACCAAGTTTTCGGGCTTTATAATTTCGTTGATATCCATGTGCATAAAAATTATGAACCAGATAAAGGTTCGGGTATTTACATTAGTTTTTCTTTGAGAGCGTTAAGAACTTCGTCGGGGGTAGGTACGATTCCGCCCAAGCGTCCGAAATGTTCTACTCGCACTTTTCCGTTGACAGCCAATCGAACGTCTTCTACCATTTGTCCGGCATTCAACTCGGCCGATAGGATTCCTTTCACATGATTTGCATGACGAGCGATAGCTTCCGTCGGGAACGGCCATAGCGTGATGGGTCTCAACAATCCTATTTTGATACCTTCTTCTGCTGCCAGCTCGATTGTCTTTTTGGCATATACGCGACATGGAACCGAATGCGACAATCAGATAGTCGGCGTTTTCGCAATTGATTTCCTCGAAGCGGACTTCATTTTCACTGATACGTTTGTAGGTGGATTGGAAGCGAATGTTATTCTGCTCCATAATTGCCGGATCGAGTTCGAGAGAGGTGATTACATTTCTTTTCCGATTTTTGGTTTTTCCTAATGTCGCCCACGGATTTTGTTCCCTTATTTCTTCTTCTGTACGGCGTTTGCGGAAAGGCGGAAGTACCACTTTTCCATCATTTGCCCGATAATTCCATCGGCTAAAAAATAATAGCCGGGTTACGGTATTTGAAAGCGAGATCGAATCCCAACGCCACGAAGTCGGCCATTTCTTGAACCGAAGCGGGAGCTAATGCGATTAAATGATAATCGCCGTGACCGCCTCCCTTCACGGCTTGGAAATAATCGGCTTGACTCGGTTGTATGGTTCCGAGACCCGGGCCTCCTCTCATCACATTGACGATCAAACAGGGTAGTTCTGCACCGGCCAAATAGGAAATTCCTTCCTGTTTCAAGCTGACACCGGGACTGGAAGACGATGTCATTACAGCTTTACCGCAACTAGCTCCACCATACACCATATTGATAGCTGCAACTTCGCTTTCGGCTTGTAGTACTACCATTCCGGTCGTTTCCCACGGTTTTTCTTCCATGAGTGTTTCCATGACTTCCGACTGGGGCGTAATAGGGTATCCGAAGTAACCGTCGGCTCCGTAGCGTATGGCGGCATGTGCTATGGCTTCGTTACCCTTCATTAGTTTTATATCTTCTTTCATAATTAACGGATTTAGAGATTAAACCGGTTATAATTTTACTTTATAAACAGTGATACACCCGTCGGGGCATACAAGACCACAACTTGCACACCCGATACAAGCGTCGGGATTCTGCATAAAAGCATAATGATAACCTTTGTCATTAACTTCGGTCGGCTGTAATGCCAAAACTTGGCACGGACACGCTACTACACATAGCTCACAACCTTTGCAACGCTCTTTGTTAACGACAACAGCACCTTTAATATTAGCCATATGATTTTGTTTTTAGTTCCACAAATATAAAAAATATATTTTTAAATTGATAGTAAAATAGGTAGTTTTTTTTTGTTAAACTACCTATCGGTGTAAATGATTGACTTTTAAATTAATAGTCTAATTAAAAAATATATCGAATATAGATAAAATGTAATATTTTTGTCTTATTATGCTCTATAACATAATTTATAATGGTGTATTACTTACAAATTGATAGTTATCCTATTTTGATACCCGAAAAACCCATAAAGGCCATAGCCAGTAATCCGGCGGCGATGAGTGCGATTGGTGTGCCTTGCATGGCTTTGGGAATATGGGATAAACTCATTTGTTCACGCATCCCGGCAAAGATTACCAAAGCCAATGTGAATCCGATTGCTGTCGATATGGTATAAACGGTAGCTTCGAGAAGCGACAGATTTTTTTGAATAACGATCAATGCGACACCCAATATCGTGCAGTTTGTAGTGATTAATGGCAGGAAAACGCCTAAGGCCTGATAGAGGGAAGGTGCCATTTTTTGATGATAATTTCGAGTAGCTGGACCAATGCGGCAATAACCAGTATGAAAACAATGGTTTGCATATAGTCCAGTTTCATCGGCATCAATAAATAGGTTTGTAATAAATAGGTAACTATCGTCGCTATGGTCATGACGAAGGTTACCGCCGCACCCATACCCAGTGCCGAGTCGATGCGTTTGGAGACCCCGAGAAAGGGACAGATTCCCAAGAATTGGGATAGAACTATATTGTTTACAAATATGGCGGTAACAAATATAGAGATATAGGTGAGCATAATCAGCGGGTTTTAAGTGTATGGATAATAGCGATTAAAAAGCCTAATGCGATAAATGCACCGGGAGCGAGGATAAAGATGAGAGACCCATATTCTTCGGGATAAACCGAGATACCGAATACGTGTCCTGTTCCTAAAAAATTCACGGATACAACCCAGTAAGGTAAGGGCAAATGTAAAACCGAGTCCGATACCGAGCCCGTCGAAAAAGGAGTCCACCGGATTGTGCTTGGCGGCAAAGGCCTCGGCTCGTCCCAATAAAATGCAATTAACGACAATCAAGGGTATAAAAAGTCCGAGTGTTTCATATAAATCGGGTAAATAGGCTTGCATACACAGTTGTAGAATGGTTACGAACGTGGCTATAATAACGATGAAAGCGGGTATTCGCACTTTATCGGGGATAAAGTTTTTGACCATCGAGATTGCGACGTTGGAGCAAATTAGCACAAACAGGGTAGAAAGTCCCATACCCAAACCTCCTATGGCCGAGGTGGTCGTTCCTAAGGTGGGGCACATGCCCAATAGAAGGACGAAAGTCGGATTTTCTTTTATAATTCCGTTTAAAAGTATTTTCGTTTTACTCATGATTGCCTCCTTTCATGGATTCGGCATAAGCCGTATAGGCGGTTTGTATAGCCGCCAAAAAAAAGCTCTCGATGTAATTGTCGCGGCTGTGATGGCGTCTATGTCGCCGGAATCTTGTTTGACTTGTAATTTGTTGCGAATCGGCGATTTCCCGATGATATTCTGGTTATTTTTCTCAGTTCTGAACCATTCGTCCATTTTTGCGCCCAATCCGGGCGTTTCCTGATGTTTCAGGACTCGATAGTCCCGAATCGTTCCATCGGCTTCGAAACCCACGATAATGCGTATTTCGCCACCGTACCCTGTGGAGTTGCTGCATTCGACAGCGGCTCCGACGAGAATACCCCTCTTTTTTTGCCGGATAGACGATAGCCGTAGTCTCACCGTATTCATTACGGACAGTGTAGGAACATTGTTCGTCTATTGGGGGAGTTGTCGTATTTCGGAATGACTTGTTGGATTGCTTTTTCTCTTCCTGCCTTAGCCGCACGTGCTATGGGTTCTTGGGTAAGTCGATGGGTATATCCCAACAGTCCGCCGGCCACGGCGGTTATCAAGGTCAGAGACCAAAGCATGTTCCAAAATGTAGAATCTTTTTTCTTCATGATCGATGGTTGCCGAAACGTTTGGGTTTGATATAATTATTGGTAAGCGGTGTAAAAGCATTCATGATAAGGATTGCGAAAGAAACTCCTTCGGGGTAACCTCCCCATTGGCGTATAACGACGGTCAAGATACCTATACCGATTCCGTAGATAATCATTCCTTTGGAGGTCATGGGCGAGGTCACGTAGTCGGTCGCCATATATATAGCCCCTAACAAAAGCCCGCCGGACAATAGCTGAATGAGGGCAAAGTCGAATGCATGTTGCCACATGGGTATATTTTGCGGATTGCCTGTTTCTTGCCCGCATGCCAAGACAAAACTGAATAAAAAAAAGACTGTCAAGAGGATAGAGACGGGTATATGCCAACTGATGATTTTCCGGTAAAGCAGATAGGCAAAACCGATTAGTAGGGCGATAGCGCCTACTTCCCCTAAACTACCTCCTTGATTTCCAATCCATAGATTAGCGATATCTATTTGTTCGATCCACTGGCCTCCCTCTTCTTTTAATTTAGAAAGTAGTGTTGCTCCGGTCTCGGCATCGGTATAGTTCCACCGTGATACGATTGGCAGAGGCCATTGGGTCATCTGGGTAGGGAAGGATATGAGAAGAAATACCCGTCCCGCCAAAGCCGGATTGAAAAGATTGTTCCCTAAGCCTCCGAAAGACATTTTGGCAATCCCTATCGCAACGATAGAACCGATGACAACGATCCATATCGGCAGATTGGAAGGCAGGTTGAAGGCCAGCAGCAATCCGGTGAGTATGGCCGAACCGTTACCGATAGAAGGCTTTTCTTTCAGTAAATATTTCTGGATTAGATATTCGACGATGACGCAAGAGAGTATAGACGAGAGAGTAACGATGAAAGCCCCGATTCCGAAAAAATAAAGGGAAACGGCGAATGCAGGCAGCAATGCGATGATGACATTGTACATGCATTTCGAGACGGTTAAATTATCGTGTATGTGAGGAGCTGGCGATACGGTTAATTCCATTGCGAGATAAATTAAGATTGTTTTCTGGATCGTATGATTTGGTTTACTGCATTTTTCCCTATTCGTATATAATCGAGTATAGGACGGTTTGACGGACAACTATAAGCACAACAGCCACATTCCAGACATGCGGTGATGAGGTCTTTTTCCGCTTTCTCGAACAAATGATTTTCTGACAATTTGGCCAAGAGATAAGGTTCGAGTCCCATAGGACATGCAGAAACGCATTTGCCGCATCTGATACAGGAAGAGGTTTCACTCCGGTGCGCATGGGCTTCGTTTAATATCAAGATACCCGAACAGCCTTTGGGAATAGGGGCATCTAGATTGGAAACCGCTTTTCCCATCATGGGGCCTCCGAGAATGACCTTTGCGCTGTCGGAGGGAAGACCGCCGGCAATCTCTATCAGCTCACGGATAGGCATACCCAATCTTATCCGGTAATTCCCCGGTTGTTTAATACCGTCTCCTGTAACGGTGACGATACGCTCTACGAGCGGTTTATTTTTCTGAACGGCTTCATACACGGCAAAAGCGGTTCCGACATTTTGGACGATAGCTCCGGTCGAAACCGGTAACGCCCCGTTTGCTACTTGCTTATGAAGAATGGCATCGATGAGCTGCTTTTCACCGCCTTGCGGGTATCGGGTACGGAGGGGCACTATTTCTATGCCCGGATATTTTTCGGTCTGTTTTTTTTAGTAGGGCAATAGCGTCTCTTTTGTTATTTTCTACTCCTATATAAGCCTGTTTTACATGGATAGCTTTCATTAGAATGTGACAGCCTATTATAATTTGTTCGGGCGATTCGAGCATGAGAGCATGGTCGTCCGTCAGGTAGGGTTCGCATTCCGTCGCATTGACGATGAGGACCGTAGGCTTGAATTCTTTGGGAGGTGTCAGTTTTACATGGGTGGGAAAAGTCGCACCGCCTAAACCGACGATACCGTTTTGTGCTATTTTTTGTATAATTTCATTTGAAGATAAAGCAATCTCTTTTTTCCAAAGAGGGAGTCCGGTCTATATATTCCTCCCAATCATCTCCTTCCGTATCGATGATAATTGCCTGAGAATATATTCCGAATGCATTAGCTATTTTGTCTATTTTCGAGACGGTTCCCGATACAGGGGAGTGTATGTTGGACGATACGAATCCGTTGGCCTCGGCGATGAGAGTCCCCACTTTTACGGTATCGCCTTTCTTGACAATGCAATTGGCCGGCGCTCCGATGTGCTGGTTGAGCATCAGAGAGACTTGCCGGGGAACCGGAATGGCGGTTACCGGGCATTGCGACGTCAGTTTATTCTCTTTGGGGTGTATGCCTCCTATGCGGAATGTTTTTAACATATTGCAGTTTCCTTTCTAGGGGTTGATGTTTCCCTGATATTGTTTCTTATTTCGGCATGTATCGCATGGGTAGGGCATCCGTCGACACACGCTTGGCATGATAGACAGAGGTTATCGTCGATATACGCTAAATTGTCTGATAGAGAAATAGCTTTTTCGGGGCAGGTCTTGACACATTTTCCACAACCTATACAGGCGACGGAACAAACTTTGCGGGCGATGATGCCTTTGTCTTTGTTGTTGCAAGCCACATATATCATGGATTCTTGTTTCTTCCGTAGCTCGATTAAATGTCTGGGACAGGCTTTTACACAAGAACCACAGGCAATGCAAATATTGGAGTCGATGCGGGGAAGTCGGGTGACGGGATCCATCGGATACCTCCGAATTCGCAAGCTGCTGCACAATCTCCTTCGCCAAGACACCCATAATTGCAATTACTCTCGCCAGTATAAAGCGAGGAAACGACCGCGCAGCTATGTGCGCCTTCGTAATGGCTGGTTTGCGGGCGGTTCTCGCAAGAGCCATTGCAACGGATAACAGCGATACGAGGAGCTTTTTCCACAGCATTCAGACCAAGAATGGGTGCAATCTTTTGCATAACCTCATTACCCCCGACGGGACATAACAGACTGTCTAACGATGTGACCTTCGTGCATTGTTCGGCAAAATTCCGACATCCGGCATATCCGCAACCGCCGCAATTCGCTCCCGGAAGAATAGATTCTATTTCGTCGATTCGAGAATCTTCTTCTACATGGAATTTACGGGAAATGATGTAAAGTAATGTGGCACTGATGAGTCCGATAATACTTAGTATGATGATTGCCGTTACCATAAATTATGAGACATGTATTGGTTTCAAGAAAAATCTAAATCGTTTTTTCAGTCGATCGCGATAGAAATATAGTATCGTGTAATATACCGCTAATACGACAAGGGTACATAACCCCGAATATAGTTCGTTCATTCCTATTCGTTCATTGATGACGAGCGACAGCATAATGAGAATTACCGGGAGGGTTGCCGTAAACCATATAGCTCTGTATCCTGCCGAGGCAGAAAGAGCTACCGAAACTTTATCTCCTATCTGTATGGGAAAATCGCATTTTTCAACCTCGATGATTTTTTCTTTTTTGGTCGGTTGTCGTGCACAATGAAGCCGCATGACAGCCTGCGCAAGCCGAGTGTTGTATGATGCGCACGAATATATGCGATTCGGAAATACCTGTTATAATACCTTCGTGCTCTATATCAGGTCGTTTCATACGAGAAAAACTTTTTAATCCTTTGTTTATTTTTATCTGTCAGAAATAAGAATTGTACAGTTTTTTATATTTGTCTTCTTTTTGAATTTCAGAAATCCATTTGTTCAAGCTGTCGAGTAATATCGAGTCGTCTTTTCTGAGGGCCCATGATTGGAACTGAGTAAAACTTATATCGGTATTACAGTCTATTTGGGGATAATCTTTGCTCATTTGCTGGGCTATTGCTTTGTCGCATACGGCTAAGTCGATTTCCCCGGTAGCGACCATCATGATGAGCTGTTCGGCCCCGTATGTCTTTTTCTTCTTGTATATATATGGTATCGCCTATTTCACGAGACAAGTTGTGAATGCGCAGTCTTGTAGGAGCATCACTGACGATGTATAGAGTTTTTCCGGCCAAATCTAGTTGGTTTCTTATCAGTTTTTTTTTCGCTTTGGGATCTTTTCTTTGAACCAATACCTGTTTGTTCAGTTGAATGGGTATGGTAAAAGCCAATTCTTCCTTGATTTCGGACGTTACGGGTAATTGACGGGCAATGATGTCGTATTGGCCTTTTTTCAATCCGTCGATACTTTTGCTTAGGTTAACTTCTGGGGTTATCTCAATGGAAAGCCCGCTTCGATTGCCTACCATGCGGGCCAATTCATAGTCGAATCCCGATAGGCTGTCGCCTTGTAAATAGTAAGACAATGGGGTATAATCTGTAACGATCCTCAAAACGCCATCGGCTTTTGATTTCCTCGAAAGTTCTCGGTCGGTAAGTGTTTCGGGGACGCAACCATATCATTGTTCCGACAACTATTATCAATAGCGCGGCATATATAAATATGTGTCGTTTGAACTTCATATCGTTAATTAGAAAAAATCTATGGATAACCCCATTTGAAACATACTTGGATTTAACGGATAATGTGGTAATGAGAAATAGTTATTCCCCCGAATATCCCTTGATTCACGTGCGACATCATGACAAAGAAACGAGTTTGTTTCAATTTCATATTTATATATGCGTTCATGAAAGGATAATTTCCCACTTCGATTTCATCTTGGGTATGAAAAGTTAAGGTCGCCGGTTGGAAAGCCTCGCTTTTATATTTTGTGTAGTAACGACAATCTACACCTAATTGAACATGTAATACTTTGGCGATTCTGAATAAAAGGTACATATTGCTATATACGCTCAATTCGGGTAAGGGGATTATCGATGGTTTGCTCGATTTTTGGTAAACTATTTCGTTTTCCCAATTAAAAACTCCGAATTTAAAATCCTGATTGAGTTTTGCATGGAATACTTGTATCATGGAGCTCTCTTGCCGGGGCAAGCTATTATTGTCGAAATAGATATAATTTTGTATATTTTCGACACCGATGTTCAATTTGGTTCTCCACCGTTTTATGTTGAACTCACCTCCGACTCTCATTCGACGTGTTTTCCCGAAATCATTGTCCCAAATGAAGTGATTGGAAGTGTATTTCTTATAGAAATAAGAAGGTTCGGTGTTTTTGAAAAAGCCATAAGCTCTTAGTTGAACGGTGTCGTTCCAAAGCCTGAATCGGCTGCGAATATCGGCAGTGACGTCGATATCACCTATGATTGCTCCGGCAAGTCCGAATTTTCCGTTTACATGATAAGTCAGTAATTCTCCCTTTTGTTTTGAAATTTCTCCACCGACCCATAGAAGACTTTCTCCGTGGCTGCGAGGATTGGATATATCGGGACGTGGAGTCAATCCCTCTATTGTAGTTCCAGCCGAAAGGGTATCCTGAGGCAGGGAAAAATGGCGATATTCGTAAGTGGCGTAAGCCGCCAATCCCATCTTTGCATACTTATTGAATCCTTCGAGTAATGATATTCCGAAAGTATTTCGTATAGACTGGTATCGGGTTTCTTCATTCGTCCCTCCAAGACCTAAATAGGTGTTCGCGAAGTAGGTAGTGTCTTCGGTCGCCGATTGATTGACAAACCTATGCTTATTTTCGTTATACTCGATGGTGTGTATAATGCTGGTGACGGGAATGAATGTACGTATCACGGTTGTGTCTTGCTCTTCTTCTTGATAGAACCCGAATTTATATCGTTGGGTGGCATAGTATTCTTTACCGCGAATACGGTTATATGCATCCGTCAGATTGGTTGGAATCGTTTGGGTGTTTACGCTCGATTGTCCTCCTTGTACCTCTTCGGGACGAAGTATGTATGTATCGTCCGAGATACCTCCGTTTTCTTGGTTTACGAAATTATATGTATTAAGAAAAAATTGAATATCGTATCGGTCCCCAAATAGCTTCCGAAGATACTGTATGCAAGGTCTTTCGTCGCTTGATGCTGGTAGTGGCCTCTCGATAGGATATAATTGATGCTACCTCCGAATTCCAGTTTCTGATTAAAATTTCCAGAGAAAACAGCTTTTAAATCATCTTGGGCAGTTTGTTTCGAGCCTCCTGTCAGATAAGATAGTTGGGTATAAGGTATGTGTGAATTATAGAATATCCATGAAGAGGCTGTTTGTATCCAATGGCCGAATGGATCTTTAAATATAAATTCAGAGGGTAAAGGCCTGTCGAAAAATATTTTGGAAAAAGCAGCAGCGCCGAGATTCCCGGTCGTTCCGTAAGCCGTTGAATAGCTGGAAGGAATATCCGTGCTGTAAAAATTGTGCATGAGAGTATCCATAGGAACATCATATCTCGACCCTAACGGCTGGGTAATACTCCATGCATAAGGAGCAGGAATATCCTGTTTTTTCTTAGCCTCTGAAAAAGTGAACAGAAAAGTACGGATAATATGATAATACAGGCCTTTCTCATCGGTTTGCAAAGATATGAAAAAGCCGGCAATTACAAACGATGTGTTTTTGTATATTTTGCCGGCGTTTAATTCTTTTTTCTTTTTTAATCCAATGGCCTTTAATGGCTTTGGTAAAGATATCGTTTTATACTTCGTTTAGGTGTTTTTTCGAACTCTTCATAATAGATTTTAAGACGGCTGATTTGGCTATAAGCCGGAAGCTCTTTATTGAGGGTCGATATGTTTTCTTCCATCAGAGTTTCTAATGCATGGCCGGATATATTCGAATGCTGCGCGTTTTCTATATCGGGGTAAACGAGAGCGACCAATTTGCCGTCTTGTTCGATGATGAGCGATTCGCATACATAGGGCATATTATTCAGTCGATCTTCGATTTCTTCCGGATAAATGTTTTGCCTGGACGGACCCAATATCATGTTTTTATTTCTTCCTCTCAAATATATGAATCCATCGGCATCTATCGTACATAAGTCTCCGGTTTTCATCCAGCCGTCCTCGGTGAATATCGCCTGAGTAGCTTCTTCGTTTTTGAAGTATCCCAGCATGATATTCGTACCTTTCACTTGCAGTTCACCTACGATATTTTCTGAATCCGAAGAGTTTACTCTTCCTTCCATACGGTCTACTATCCGCCCACAAGAGCCGATTCGAGTCTCGTCCCACGGGGCATAAGAGATGAGCGGACCGCACTCGGTCATGCCATATCCTACGGTAAAGGGAAAATTGATACGACGCAGGAATTGTTCTACATCTTTATTTAAAACCGCGCCTCCGATAATCATTTGAGAGAGGTTCCCTCCGAACGTTTCGTAAAGTTTATCGTTGATTTTTGCCAATAACTGAGTGTCTAAGAATGGAACTTTTAAAAGAAGTTTCATCAAAGGTTTCTCTAATAAAGGAAACACTTTGGTTCTGATAATTTTTTCGATGATGAGAGGAACGGCTATAATTAGTTTGGGCTTTACCGTAGCAAAAGCATCCATGATGATCTTAGGAGAGGGAATCCGAGTCAGGAAATGCAAGTGACAGCCTTTTAAAAATGGGTGTATCATTTCTATAACCATGCCGTACATGTGTGCCATCGGCAACATACAAACAATACCGTCACCTGCGGATAAGAACGGTAAATGGTCTAAACAAAATTTGACATTGGACCATAAACTGCGGTAGGGGAGCATTACTCCTTTTGAAAAACCGGTGGAGCCCGAGGTGTAATTGATAACGGCGAGTTCCTCGGGAGAATCTTCGTAATAGCTTACTGCATCAGGGGTAAATCGGGCAGGATATTTTTTCCCGAAGTATTCGTTTAATCGGTTCCGCATATCCGTCAGCTTTTCACTTTTTGATCTTAATAAGGAAAAGTCATTTAATAGGAAGATTCCTTTCAGGTTTTTCATTAGCGTTTCGTTCAGGTCTTCCCAGACAATATCTCCGACAAATAGCAGTTTTGCTTCCGAGTGATTGACAATGTGGTGTATATTGTCTGCTTTGAATTCATGTAAGATGGGGACGGGCACGGCTCCGTAGGTGATTGCCGCAAAAAAGGCTACCGCCCAGTGAGCTGAGTTTTTGCCGCAGATAGCTATTTTGTCTCCTTTTTTTTATTTCGGCACTTTCTAATAAGAGATGTATTTTGGCTATTTTGCGGGCAATGTCTTTATAGTGATAAGATACACCGTCGAAATCACTTAATGCGATTCTTTCCCAATTTTCTTTAATGGTCTGTTCGATGTATTTATTGAAACTCTCGTTGTTCATAAAATCAAGTTTTTATGTCATGATTTTACAAAGTTACGAGATTTCCTGAATAATCCTAATGTTTCTTTGTCTATTTTGGGAAAAGAGGAATAGGGTTCCTAAACTTTTCGTAATGAAAAAGAATGTTCAACCCTCCTGATAAACCGTTTTTACCCATATTTCTCCTTTATGGAAGAGAACGGCATTTTTAACAATGGCGAGTCCCAATCCGGTTCCTCCGAGTTTGCGGGACCGACCTTTATCAACCCGGTAAAATCTTTCGAATAATCTGTTCAAATGTTCTTCGGGGACACCGATTCCGTTGTCGGAGAAAAAGAGAAATAATAATATTTACTATCTTCGAGATAACAGTCTATCGTGATTTTTGTTCCTATACCGGCATAGGCTATGGCATTGTCTGTAAGATTTCTGAAAATGGAGTACAATAAGGAATAATTTCCATTTATGGACATTCGTTCGTGGAGGTTTCTCGTCTCGATGGTCATTTCCCGTTCTGTCAAGGCCGCTTGCGATTCGTTAATAACTTCATTGATGATTTTTGTAAATCGGTATTATCCGTGTCATAGAGGTCCTTAGATTCGTCCAGCCTATTGAGCATTGAAATATCTCTTAGTAAATCGGTCAATCGTTTGGATTGTGCGTAACAACGCTCCATAAACATTTTTTCGGCTATCGTCCATTTCGGTGGAAAGAATGGTCTCCATATATCCGCGGATACTGCTGACCGGGGTTTTAAGTTCGTGAGCGATGTTTTTGAGTAAGTTGGCGTTTTAACCGGCTTTCTTGTTCTTGTTGGGTAATATCGTTAATGGCTATTTCAAATGTATGGTCTTGAAAATGATACATTCTATGAGGAAAGTTCGGCTTCCTTTGTCTATAACCATAGACTCCGAAATAAATTCCTCCTGTTCGTTTTGTTCATAGAGCTTTTGAGAAATGAAATTGTTGATTTTTTTCAGATTGGCCTCTTTAAATAAATAGTCGGAGGGAGATAGGGTATTGTCTGTGATAAAATTGAGATACTGAATAAAAAGATTATTGGCCATAATAATCCTTTTTATCTTTGGAAAAAAAAGGCCAATCCTTCTTTGGAGAACTGTAAATGCTTGAATAGTTTCTCTTGCTCTATGGATAGTTTCTCTTTGGTTTTTAATAAGTTATCATAAACATGGGTCAGGCTATGGGTAATATTGCCAATGTCGTCTACCCCTGATTTTATAGTAATGTGTATAGGCTTTCCCTGTTCTGCCTGTTGAGACAGCTGGCTGAGAGCGGCAATGGATTTTCCCAAGCTGTGGCAAAAATAATAAAGCAACAGTATGGCGAAAATCGATATCGCTAACATGAAATATATGAATTCGTTATTGGGACTGAGTATGGAAAATTTCTCCCGTTCGAAAGGAAGTGAGGAGCGTATGATCCAATCGTCATATCGTTTAGCTGAATAGAAGAAATTTTTTTTGAACGATTGAGAATATCGAATGGCATATCCATTCCCATTTTTTAGAGATGATTTTATTTCGGGGCGGTCCAAATGGTTATTTGCAAGGGAGTCTGTTTCTTTTTCTTGTTGGCTTTCGAGCAACACTTTTCCAGAGTGTGCCGATATAATAGTTATTCTTAGAGGTTTTCGAGTAATACTCTGTATGATGGAGTCGATTGAAATTTGGTCTATCTCTTTGTTTTTAATTTGGGAATATATGAGTTCGTTGTAATCTTGTAAAAGGGCATTTAGAGATTGCTGTCGGTTTTCTTTTTCTAGATTATATTCGAATAGTAAAATAATAGCGATAAAAACGATGAAAAGAGAGCCGATAGAAAAAAACAATTTTCTATCGAACGTCATAGATTTTCGAACCTTCTCGGTAGACATAAATTAAGCTGTTTCAAAACAATATCCGTATCCGAGACGAGTTACGATGCGCTTACCGTATTCTCCTATTTTTTTTTTGCGTAGGCGGGTAATATTGACATCGATAGTTCTGTCTAAAACATATACCTCGTCTGTCCATATTTTCGATAATATTTCTTCACGAGAGAATACTTGTCCCGGGTGGGAAAGCAGGAGGGATAATATTTCGAATTCTTTTTTAGTCAATGGGAGTTCTGTACTGTCTATGAACGCTCGTTTTTTTACAGGGTCTATGTACAATTTTTCAAATTGTAAAATAGCCGGATCTTCTTTGTCTACAATTCGTCTTAGTACGGCTTTGACCCTTGCGATCACTTCTCGGATAGAAAACGGTTTCGATATATAATCGTCCGCACCGATATTAAATCCCATGAGTTTGTCGTCTTCGGTATCTTTGGCCGTTAAAAAAATGATGGGAATATGTTTCAGCTTCTCGTTTTTTCTTAACAGAGAGGCCATTTTGAATCCGTTCATTTCGCCCATCATGACATCGAGCAACAATAAGTTATAATCGGTCAGGTTCATTTGTAGCGCTTCTTCTGCCGAATTTGCCGTATCTACGTCATATCCTTCGACCTCTAAATTGAATTTCAAAATTTCGCATAAATCTTCTTCGTCATCGACGACTAAAATTTTGTAATTGGCCATAGTTTCAATTTTTATGATAGTGCAAAATTGAGAAACAGATATTTCAACAATGTGACAAACATTTTACTTTTTAATCTTCATTCTGCTGTGTTTTGTTGAAAATTGAAAAGTAGAATATAATCTTTCACGTCGTTTCCCTTACGGTCGCTTCGTAGGGTTTGTTCAAAAGTATATTGTTCTCCGTACTTTTCTTTTATATAATTGAAATCCCGTTCGCCAACGAGTAAATAACCATTTTTAGGCATTTCTTTTTCGAAGTCGACGACTCGGTTTTGTGCATAAAAATTAATAATGAAAAAATCGCATCATAGAAGACTCTACATAAGAGTATATTTCTCCATTTGGGACAGTAGATACTACTTTGTCTGCAAACGGTTTCATCGATTTTGCATTGAGTATAGCTGGCAAAGTAGAAGCGTCCAACATCAGTTGAATGCCGAAAAACAGGGCTACGACCGAGTAAAGATAACGGTTATTATAGGTTAGGTATCGTTTGCTCTTATAGATGTCATAAATTAAGAATACTATAAATATGGCAGTAATGATGAATATGATATCCCACGATTCGGAAAGGGCTGTTACATAGTGACTGATGTCACTTGTAGAAGACATGACGTATTTGTCTATAATTCCGCTTTTGACGATAGTTAGAACCACCAATAAAAATCCCCCGATAAATGCTATGAAAATTGAAAATATTCTCCATATTCGCGGTCTTTGTTTGAGTAGAAAGAGCATGTATTCTGCCAAAAAAATAGGCTATGAATGGGTAAATAGGAAGAATATATACCGATCTTTTGCTTTTGGGGATACAATAAAAAAAACGAATATGATGACAATGGATAGGAGACTGAACAGTCTCATTTTATCCATGTGTGTGATATAGTCTTTGAATCGTTCCCAATATAGTTTGACCGAGCCTTGTGGTCTCTTGTATTTTAAGGTAAATAATGACATGATAACTAAAAAGCGACCACGGTAACCAACCCGCTAAGGTAATATAAACGTAATAGATGATGGGTTGCTCGTGTGAACCGTATGACATTTTTCCCAAGAAGCGGTCGACGTTTTCTTCCATAACGAGTCGTAGAAATGCCTCGCCCCCCCCCCTGTTGATAGGCCGCATAATACCAGAGTAAAGGCAAGATACAGGATAGTAGTGCTATGGGGATAATTTTATAGAAGGCTTTCCATACAGACACTTTTTGGAAAAAGAAGGAATATGCCGATTACGGCGCATGGAAGTACGATGCCCACCGGTCCCTTAGTGAGCGTAGCTATACTCATAAATAGTATTGCCCAAATGGGGATTCCTTTCAACCCGAGTTCCCACCATCGATATAATTGGAGCATGGCTAAGACGATGAAGCAGGTCAGTACCATATCGACTCGCGATGCCATTGCAGCCCGATGCACTTCAAATCCCGAGAGTAGTAATAGAGAAGCAAGGAATGCTATGTCATTTCTGCTACGTTTGGCAAAAAAGAGAAAACACGCGATTGCCATAATGATTGCTGCCAATGCCGAAGGAAGGCGCGAAGTGAACTCTGTTACCTCTCCGGCAGGAAGGGACAACGCTGCGATACACCAATGAAAAAAGGAGGCTTGTAGGCGATGTCTCCGCCATTGTTTATAGGTAGTATCCAGTTGTCGTTTTGTAACATACTGACTGCCACGATGGCTTCCCGGGGTTCTCCTTTGGTGTGGAAGTTGGTTAGCCCCAAATAGGGTATGATCGTTAAGGTACTGATGACTAACAGTAAAAGAATAAATAGAGATGTCTTGGAACTTATTTTAGGCACATTCATAATGGAGACAGTCTTTAAATCGTTTGGTTGTTATGAGGATCAAAATTGATTTTTTTTATCTATAATATATTCCGGGCGATTTTTGGTTTCATCGAAGATGTTTCCAATATACTCTCCGAGTATTCCGATGGTAAACAATTGCACTCCACCTAAAAATACGATAGTAATGATTGTCGAAGACCACCCCGGAACGATAGATTCTTTTGCCGGAAAGGTACATGATGAATACCCAGATAGCAAAAGCCAATGCTATAAAAAATGGAAAGTGTTCCTAATGATATGGCCAATTTTAATGGCTTTTAGAAAAACCAAAGATACCGGCCGAGGCTAATGAAAACATTTTTCGTATGGAATATTTCGTTCTGCCGGCAGCACGTTCGTTACGGGTATAATAGAACGGAGTTTGTTTAAATCCCATCCAACTGAAAAGTCCCCGCAAATATTTATGCTTTTCGGGAAACTGTTTGAATGCATCAAAACCTTGCGATCGATGAGCCTGAAATCGCCTGTATCGACAGGAAATGTGTAGTCAGATAGAGAGTTGAGCATGCGATAATAAATCTTGGCAGTGAATTTTTTTCATGAAAGTTTCCCCTTCACGTTTATTGCGTACCGCATATACGACATTACTGCCTTCTTTCAAATAAGTATCTATCATTTGGGGAATAACTTCGGGCGGGTCTTGCAGGTCCACGTCGATGATAACGGCAATGTCTCCGGTACAGTTGTGTAATCCTGCACTCACGGCATTTTGATGTCCGAAGTTTCTGGAAAACGATATTACTTTTTGTATGAGGATCATCGTTGACGAAACCGAGTAAAAGTTCTTCTGTGTGGTCTTTGCTCCCATCGTTAACGAAAATAAGTTCATAATCGTGAGCCGTACTTCCCATTACTTGGGAAAATCGCTTATGGGACAAGGGGCAGTACTTCTTCTTCGTTATAACAGGGAATGATTACAGATACTTTCATGGTATGAAACTTTTATTTTTAAAAGTGATACATCTATTCATAATGAAATTACACAGTGTATATACGATCATACTCAAAAAGTTGAGCCCAAGAATCGGGTACATATAATATCTCTACCAAAATGAGTAACGATATAAATTGTATGCCATAGCATATCCCGAAACAGACGAGGAATAAGATGGCTTCGCGGATAAAGTTACTATTTAATTTTTTAAATACCCAAAGTTTGTTCCAGAAGAAACTATTGACGACACCTGCTATATAGCCTATAAAATTGGATATGGTATATTTTACATGTAGAATCTCTTGCAGGAAGTAAATGACGATAAGCGTTATAAGGGTATTTATGATACCGACAATACCGAAACGAATAAATTGTCCTATTGCTTTTTTATCGTATTTTTTCAGTCGTTCGAACATGATGAAATGTCAGTCTTTAATGGGGTTGGTCGTGTCATCTTTCAAGGCTGGCAAAGACCAGTGGAATTTTACAGCGAGTAAGCGAACCGCAACGACCGATATGCCGCAAATGGATTGGTTGGTTATACTGTTGAACCCCATTTTTTCTCCTAGATAAAACATGATTCCTCCGGCAACACAAGCTAAGGCATAGATGTCTTTACGAAATAGCAGAGGCTCTTCGTTGATGAGGATATCGCGAATGATACTGCCGACCGATCCCGTAATGGTTCCCATGACGATAGCTACCCAAAACGGAAATCCGAACATGAGTGTTTTTTCTACTCCCACGACGACAAATAGAGCTAACCCGATCGTATCGAATATGAAAAACGTATTTTCGAGTTTTACCAAGTATTGTTTGAAAATAATGACGAAAATAAGAGCTATGGCCGTTACGGTGAGGTAGCTGCCGTTTATCATCCAGAAAGGAGTTGCATTCAACAAGACATCTCGGAGCGTTCCACCCCCTATGGCTGTTACAAGCCCGACAGCATAGGCTCCGAACCAATCGAATTGTTTTGCGGCTGCTAATCGAATACCACTAATGGCGAAGGCCAGTGTGCCGACAATTTCTAATATGGTGGCGAAAGTTGTATTCATAATCTTTCGTATGGAATTGCAAAGGTACTATTTTTTTATGATAATCTGTCGTTCTTATTTTATTTTTGGGAGTTGAGTTTTTGTCGTATGAAATAAGTTCTGTAAAGATATTTTGTGGGAATAAAAATGTACCTTTGCACCAAATGTGGAAATAGACTGTGCTCGGTAGAGTCCGATAAATTTGTTTCTGCTTTTGTTTGCACTATTTTCTTAATACAAATCTTTAATGAAAAAACGACTGCTAATACTTCTTTCTGTTTGTTTTATCTGTGTTTCCATATTTCCTTCTTCTCCGAAATATGAAATGAGGGCGGTGTGGATAACAACGAACTGGGGATTGGATTGGCCTTCGCGTCCGGTAAAGGTTTTGTCCGATAGATATATACAGCAAAAAGAGTTGTGCTATATTCTCGATGAGTTGCAATCGGTGGGAATCAATACGGTGTTTTTTTTCAAGCGCGTATTCGAGGTGAGGTTTTTATTCTTCTCGATACGAACCGTGGGCTGCCGTTTTAAGTCATGGGCGGGAACCCGGATATGATCCTCTTGCTTTCGTCATCGAGGAGTGTCATAAACGGGCTATCGAATGCCACGCTTGGCTCGTCACTTTTCCGGTGGGATCGAATAGGCAAGTGAAAAACAAGGTCGTTCTTCGGTTGTTGCCCGCCATCGTTCATGGTGTAAAGCAATTATCGGGGAATGGTTTCTCGATCCGGGGAATCCGGCAGTGAAGGATTATTTAAGAGCATTGGTCGGGGAAGTCGTTTCTAAATATGATGTCGACGGTATTCATTTGGATTATGTGCGTTATCCCGATAATGCGATGAAATTTCCCGATTCCGATTCGTTTAGGAAGTGGGGAAGTAGAAGCAAGTCTTTGTTTCGTTGGAGAGAAGACAATATAACCGGTATCGTCACAGCCATTTATGAAGATGTAAAACGATTAAAGCCGTGGGTGAAAGTCAGTAGTTCACCGTTAGGCAGATATGCTTCATTAGAGGGTTTCCCTGCGGAATGGAGCTGCATGGAGGCTGTTTCGCAAAATCCGAAGGATTGGTTGCAGAGCGGACGGCATGATTTTATTGTCCCGATGATGTATTTCAGGGAAGAAATTATTATCCGTTCTTGTACGACTGGGTAAATTCTTGTCCTCCCGAAAAGTAATAAGTGGCTTGGGAGTTTACCGCTTAGATAAGAGTGAAGGTAATTGGCCTTTCATAGAAATAAAGAGACAAATCGAGACCACTCGGAAAATGGGAGTGGGACAGGCCTATTTCCGATATGAAAATTTACATACGCATACGATTTTGAGGCAATGGTTCGTTTCCTGTTTTTACAGGTATCCGGCCTTGACGCCCGGGTTGAAAAATCCTATATCGCAAATACCGGATACCCCGAACAATTTACGAGTGGAGACACAGGGCGGTGTTTCTAATATTTCTTGGAGTCCGGCAGATGGTGCATTCACCTATGTATTGTATGCGACAAATGATTCTTTGGATATGAATACAGGAGATCAGATAGTGGCTGTATTACCTAAAAATATACATTCATGTTCATTGTCGATTCCTTATAGAAATTATGCCATAGTGGCTCGTGACAGGTATGGGACCGAGAGCGAGCCTGCGTTTTGACAGGTAAAAATATAGAACCGGATAAGTATCGAATAACTCTATAATTATAATGTTGATATAAAAAATAAAAAGCTATGTATCCTTTGAAATTTGAAGACATTCTTCGTCCTATGATTTGGGGTGGAGAAGAAATCAGCCGATTCAAACAGTTACCCGAAGTTCACCCCGGTATCGGTGAAAGTTGGGAAATCTCACAAGTAGGCGAACGTGTATCGGTCGTTAGCGAGGGGAAGATAAAGGGAAAACGATTACGGAGTTGATTAAGCGCGACGGGGCGAATTTGCTGGGGAAGCATGTCGCAGCTCGCTAGCCGATAAATTCCCGTTGTTGATTAAATTTATCGACGCACACGATAATCTCTCTATTCAAGTTCACCCCAATGATGAGTTGGCGATGGCCCGGCACAATTCATTTGGGAAAACCGAGATGTGGTATGTCATCGACGCTAAACCGGGAGCAGGCCTCTATTCAGGGATTTTCTAAGCAAATAACTCCCGCAGAGTATGTAGAGCGAATCAAAAATAATACGATTACCGACGTATTGCAATTTCATGAAGTGAAAAAGCGGCGATGTGTTCTTTCTTCCGGCAGGCCGTATTCATGCTATTTGTGAGGGAATATTGATAGCCGAGATTCAGCAAAAGCTCCGATATTACTTATCGCATATACGATTATGATCGTAGAGATGCGCAGGGCAATGCCAGAGAGTTGCATATCGAGCAGTCTATCGATGCAGTCGATTTTAAAAATGTATGATAATTTACGAACCGATTATGCGGCTAAAAATAACGATGCTGTCGGTTTAGTCAAATGCCCGTATTTCGAAACGAATTTAATCGAAGTGGATAAAAAGTGTGAAGCGTTCCGTTTCGGGACATGATTCGTTCGTTATCTATATGTGTATGGGTGGAAAAAAGTGCGATTGACCGATAATAACGGTTACACGATATCTTTACATCAAGGACAAACCGCATTGATTCCCGCTACACTCTCATGGGTGACAATCGAGGCAGAAACTTCTGCGAAGTTACTCTCGAATGTTATATTCCCGAATAATGAAGTGGTTTTTTTATAAAAGAATAATGCCGGAGAATTATTCTTCGGCATTATTCTTTTGGTTATGATTGTAATATTTGCAATATGGGCGGATTCCGCATTCCAAGCAATTGGGTTTGCGAGCCATACAAATGTAACGTCCGTGTAGAATCAACCAATGATGTGCGATGGGGAGTAGGTGTCCCGGAATATTTTTTACCAATGTTTTTTCTGTTTCGAGAGGAGTTTTTGAATGGTTGGTAAGTCCGATTCTGTTGGAGACTCTGAAAACGTGAGTATCGACAGCCATCGCTTCTTTGTTAAATACGACCGATGCTATGACGTTGGCTGTTTTTCGGCCCACTCCCGGTAATTTTTGCAAATCTTCTATTTCGGAAGGTACGACACCGTTGAACTGTTCGATGAGTGTACGAGCCATTCCCACCAAATGTTTCGATTTGTTATTGGGATATGATACGCTTTTAATGTATGTATAAACTTCTTCCGGTGTAGCTGCGGCCAGATCTTGTGGAGTAGGGAATGCTTCGAATAGAGCCGGGGTTATCATGTTTACCCGTTTGTCGGTACATTGTGCCGACAGAATGACTGCAATCAGTAATTGAAATGGGTCGTGATATTGCAATTCGGTTTCGGCGATAGGTTTGTTTTCTTTGAAACCATTTAATGACTCCGGCATATCTTTCTTTTGGTAGTCATGGCGTTATAAAAATTTTATCATATGAAGACTATATTTCGCTAAGAAAAATCCTCCGAAAACGGCAATAATACCTCCGAGATTAGTACCGATGATATAGAATAGGGCACTGTGGACTTTCCCTAAATTCAATAGATTCATCGTTTCCAAAGAGAATGAGGAGAACGTGGTAAATCCACCTAATAATCCGACGAATAAAAAGCTCTCAGATTAGGTGAAAAATCAAAAGAATAACAAAAAGCCCAAAGTATCCCGATGATAAAAGAGCCTGCTAAGTTTACATAATGTTCCCCACGGATAAGCCGAGAAAAGACGTTGAATTTCCGAAGCGATAAAAAAAACCTTGCAACAGAACCTATGCCTCCTCCCGCGAGAACACAAGCGACTTTACAAAACTCCATTCACATAAATTTTAATGAGCCGATTCAATTCTTCGAGGAAACGTACATCGTTCTCAGAGAACATTCGTAAATCTTTGACTTTATATTTCAGATTGGTGACTCGTTCGATACCCATGCCTAATGCATAACCGCTGTATATTTTTACTATCTATGCCACATGCTTCGAGGACATTGGGGTCTACCATACCGCAACCCAAATTTCGACCCAACCGGTATGTTTGCAAAATGCACATCCTTTACCCCCGCAGATATTACAGGATATATCCATTTCGGCAGAAGGTTCGGTAAACGGGAAATAAGAAGGACGGAGTCGAATTTGAGTTTCTGATCCGAACATTTCTTTGGCAAAATAAAGCAACGCTTGCTTCAAATCGGCAAAAGAAACATTCTTATCTATGTATAAGGCTTCTACTTGATGGAAAAAGCAGTGTGCCCGGTAAGATATAGCTTCGTTGCGGTAAACACGACCCGGACAAATGATGCGGATAGGGGGTTGGGGAGTGCTCCATCGTTCTTGTTTGTACAGACGAGGTGTGTGTGCGAAGAAGAATATCGGGAGAACGTTGTATAAAGAATGTGTCCTGCATATCGCGAGCCGGGTGGTCTTCGGCAAAATTCAATGCTGAGAACACATGCCAATCGTCTTCGATTTCGGGACCTTCTGCAATTGAAAATCCCAAACGGGCGAAGATATCGCATATTTCGTTTTTTACTAAGGAAAGCGGGTGTCTCGATCCTAACGGAATGGGGTAGGCTGTTCGTGTCAAGTCTATATTTTGAGATTCCGAATGGGTATCTTCGAATTCGCTTTTCAAGGCATTGATTCTTTCTGTTGCAAGAGTCTTCAATTCATTCAGTTGTTTTCCTACTTCTCTCTTTTGTTCGGCGGCGACAGTTCTGAAATCATTGAAAAGTTGAGAAATTTCTCCTTTTTTACTTAGATATTTTATACGAATATTCTCTAAATCTTCTGATTTAGAAACTTTTAATGCCTCGATTTCTGCTTTGATACGTTGGATTTTTTCAATCATACCTGTATAATTCTTATTTTTAAATGCAAATTTAATAATAAATGACTTCTTTTTTGGGTGGATTTTTGAGAAATATTTTTTTGACGAATAAAAAAGGGAATCTGCTGAAAAAAATATTCCTTTATTACTAATTTTGTTATGAATTTAAGAAGTAACGATATGTCTGTCTCTCCATTTTTACAAAGTATACACGAGTTTGTCGAGGATAAAAAACTTTTAGACAAATCTGGCCCTGTTATCGTTGGTGTGAGCGGAGGAGCCGACTCTATTGCGTTACTTCATGTCTTGAAGAGTTTGGGATATTTGTGTATAGTTTGTCACTGTAATTTCAATTTGAGAGGTGAAGAATCTTTTGCGGGACAGGAATTTTTACTCGGCAGATAGCTTTTTGAGTGGAATTTGCCGTTCGAGGAGATTTCGTTTGATGCTTCATGTTATGCGATGACCAATAATGTGTCGGTCGAGATGGCTTGCCGCCAACTGCGATATGATTGGTTTGAAGAGAAAAGGAAACAATATCGGGCACAGGCGATAGCCGTGGCCCATCATCGGGACGATAGTGTGGAAACCCTGTTGCTGAATTTAATTCGAGGAACCGGGATTGCCGGTCTTACGTCGATGAAACCACGTAACGGATTTGTTGTGCGACCGTTGTTGACCGTTTCCCGTAAAGATATAGAATCGTATTTGTCGGAACATGGGGTGTCGTATGTGGTCGATTGTACCAATTTAGAATCGGTTTATATCAGAAATAAAATTCGATTACAAGTATTGCCTTTGTTACGTTCGATCAATCCGTCGGTTGACCATTCCATATATTCTTCTATTTTGAATTTGAGGGAAGTAGAATCGGTCTATAAAGCGGCTATACATGAGCAGGAGCAAAACGTGTTGGAATATAAAGGTGAATATATTTATATTCCGGTGGAGAAACTGAAAACAGCTTCCGTCGCCTAAGGCTTTCTTATTTGAATTTTTGACTCCTTACGGCTTTGTTTCCGAACAGATAACAGAGATAATATCGTCTTGTGGCGGTATTTCTGGGAAGGTGTTTTTATCTCGGAATTACAGAATCGTTAAAGACAGGGAATATTTGATATTGGAATCACAGGAAAGAGAAGAGGCCGGGACTGTGGTAGAGAAAATCGAAAGTCTCGAAGAATGTGGAGCTTTGTTACACGGAAATTTATCGTATCGATGTCTGGACAACGATGAAACGTATTGTTTCTCTCGTGATAAATCCTATGCTTGTTTCGACTTGGACAAACTTGTATTTCCGCTAATTATTCGCCGGTGGGAGACGGAGATCGTTTACCCCCTTTGGAATGAAAGGCAGTCGTAAATTGAGCGATTATTTTAGAGATAGAAAATATTCTCTAATCGATAAAGCCAATGCTTTGTTGCTATGTTCGGGAAATACGATAATATGGATATTGGGAGAGCGCGCGGCCGATGGATATCAGTGACTGCGGATACAAAGAGAATAATCGAATTTAAATATGAAAAATAGTTAAATAATAAACTTATTTTTACATTTCTTGTTTTGTTTGACAAATCGGCCGTATATTTGTACGGTGAAATTGCGTAGTGAAATTCTGTACGCAGTAAATTCAAAAATCAATAATATCATGCAGGTAGCTTTAATAAATATAAAGTGTAAATCATATTTATTTATTCATGTATAATATTTTTTTAGAATTGAGCGCTAAAACTCTTGACCAGTTGAAAGTGATAGCTGCTGAAATGGGTATCCAAAAGATTGATGGTATAGAACAAGAAGATCTTGTCTATAAAATTCTTGATCAACAAGCTATTGATATGGCAAGTAAAGCTGCCGCTAATCCTCCTGCTCCGAAAAGAGAGGTCCTAAACCTAAGAAAAATAAAGAGAAGTCTGTACTTGAAAACCGAATGAACTAGAAAGTAAATCAAATACAGAGCCTACACCGTCTCTATCTGTGGAATCGACAGGAGTGGAAGATACGAAAGAGGTGAAAAAGAAAGGCAGAAAGAAAAAAAGCGATGTAACGAGTGAAACCTCGAAAAAAGAAGATGCAAAACAGGATAATGTTACAGAAGTAAAAGATATTCCTTCTATTATAGAAGAGACTGGGTTATCTTCTCATCCCGCTTTGAAAGAGCCGGTAGCCGAACTATTTGAGAATTTAAAAGAAAGCTCTATGGCGTTGGTGGAAAATAACGGTTCCAATGAAAACGAAGAGCTTCCTCAGCAAAGTACACAAAGGAGGGCAACCCAAACAACGCAAACGGATACAAAAGAAAGCTCTTCCGGCTGAATTGATAAATGAAGCTCAAAACACACTGCAAACACCCTCGCCTTCTGTTCCGGTTACAACGCCTTCCACCCCGGTAGAAAACAAGCAACAGGAAATTATTCAACAACAGCCCGCTACCGCAAATCAAGGACAACAAGCACCGTTGCCTACATCGTCGTTACAGACATTCTTCCCACATAGCGAAAAGCAAAGATTTGTTCCGAGAGGACAGCGCACATTCGTCCCACAGAATAGGAACAGCCAGAATAATGCAGGAAATAACAATGGGCAAAACCAAAACTCGAATAATCAACAAACGTTTGTCCCTGAGCCGAAACCTGTCGAGAGACCATACGATTTCGATGGAATATTGACAGGTGTGGGGGTATTGGAGATGATGCCCGATGGGTATGGATTTCTTCGTTCGTCCGACTACAATTATTTGACTTCTCCCGATGATGTCTATGTTTCTCAATCGCAAATAAAGTTGTTTGGTTTGAAGACGGGCGATGTCGTTGAAGGACCTATTCGTCCTCCTAAGGAAGGAGAGAAATATTTTCCGCTGGTGAAGGTGGAGAAAATAAATGGTCGCACACCCGAATATGTTCGAGACCGTGTCCCGTTCGATCATCTTACTCCTCTTTTCCCCGATGAAAATTTGATTTGACGAGTGGAAAATACTGTAATTTATCTACTCGTGTGGTCGATATGTTTTCTCCTATCGGTAAAGGACAGCGTGGATTGATCGTTGCACCTCCTAAGACGGGTAAGACCGTGTTGTTGAAAGATATAGCCAATGCTATCTCTGAGAATCACCCGGAGGTTTATATGATTATATTGTTGATCGACGAGCGTCCCGAAGAGGTTACCGATATGGCCCGTAGTGTAAAAAAGCCGAGGTTATCTCATCTACTTTCGACGAGCCGGCCGAACGTCATGTGAAAGTGGCTAGTGTCGTATTGGAAAAAGCCAAACGTATGGTTGAATGTGGTCACGATGTTGTCATTCTGTTAGACTCCATCACTCGTTTGGCGAGAGCTTATAATACGGTTTCTCCGGCCTCCGGTAAAGTGCTCTCCGGTGGTGTCGATGCCAATGCGTTGCATAAGCCTAAACGCTTTTTCGGTGCGGCTCGTAATATAGAGAACGGGGGAAGCCTTACGATTATCGCTACTGCTTTGACCGAGACCGGTTCGAAGATGGACGAGGTGATATTCGAGGAGTTCAAGGGAACGGGTAATATGGAGTTGCAGCTCGATCGGAAATTGTCTAACAAACGCATTTTCCCGGCTGTTGACATCACGGCATCGAGTACTCGTCGGGACGATTTGTTGTTACCGAAAGACACACTCAACCGTATGTGGATATTGCGTCGATACTTGTCCGATATGAATTCGATAGAGGCAATGGAATTTATGCGAGACCGTATGGAGCGTACTTCTTCGAATGAAGAACTTTTGCTGTCGATGAACGATTGAGTATAGTAATAGATATAAAAAAGAAGGCCGGTGAATTGGAAATTTCACCGGCCTTCTTTTTATATGGACCAAACAAAGTGAACAGGGCGTGTGTTATATGACTAAATGTATAAGAAAATGGAGATACCCTCGATACAACTGAGTTTGGAACATATAGAGGAGTTAGATTTTACCTGTCCTGCGGCAAAAAAAAATCGATAAATATAGGAAAAGAGATTATTCCGGTTAAGTTTGTGGTAAATATTTATCCCGATGTTAAACGGGATTATTTTAAGTTGATAACAGGAGTCCGTTATATTCGTCGTCGTAATTTTATCGGTCAAGAACTTCTTTTTTATAGAATCGCTGTGGTTTATAAAATTGAGAAATTGAGGGATTTTGTTAAGCTCGAAAACTCCCAAGTCATAGTTGATACTCGGTTACTTGCATTGTTATTGAGTATATCAATCGGGTCGATGAGAGGAATGTTGGCACTACGTACACAAAATACAGTATTCAAAAAATTATCCGTTACCTCTGATAAATGTATCCGAAATATTAACTTCCATGAATATAACCGATTCTGAGGGTATTGGGGAGAATCTGAATATATATTACAATAATTGAATCCTCGATGAATAAATTGATTTTGCTCCGGCATGGAGAGAGTATATGGAATAAGGAGAACCGATTTACGGGGTGGACAGATGTCCCATTGTCTGAAAAGGGGAGATGAAGCTCGTCGGGCAGGAGAGTTGTTACGGAGTTTTTCCATATATCCCGATATTTCGTTTACATCTTTGTTAAAGCGTGCTATTGTTACTCGCTTTTTAGTTATGGAAGAATTGGACAGGTTGTGGACTCCGGCATATAAAGATTGGAGGCTCAATGAACGACATTATGGTGCGCTGCAAGGCTTGAATAAGTTGGAAACATCTGAGAAGTATGGGGCGGGAGCAGGTTCATATTTGGCGACGGGTTATGATGTCAGACCTCCGCAAGTAGGGACGAGGATCTCAGATATCCGGCTCATGATGCCCGTTATCAGATGGTTCAAGAAAAACTGCTACCTCATGGTGAATCGCTTGAAGATACTGTTCATAGAGTGTTGCCTTGTTGGAAAGAGCGTATTTTTGCCAGAGGCTGAGAAAGGCAAAACGATACTGGTTGCAGCTCATGGAAATAGTTTGAGGGCCTTGATAATGATGCTGCAAAATTTATCGCCTAAACAAATTGTCGATGTAGAAATACCCACGGGAAAACCTTTAATCCTTGAATTAGGAAAAAAATTTAACGGTTATGAATCAATACTATTTGGGGTAAAATAAACAGCATGGGCTGTGGTAGTAAAATCTTTTTAGCTTCCATGATATATTCTTTTTCGGTTTTCTGTAAATAGCTATATTTGTCCGATTATTGATTTAGGTATGAAGACGAATAAGACGAATGCGGCTCGGCTGTTGGATAGGGCGAAAATACCATACGAATTGGTTCCTTATGAAGTCGACGAGAATAATTTAGCTGCTACTCATGTTGCCGAACAACTGGGTGAGAATATAGAACAAGTATTCAAGACTTTGGTATTGCGTGGCGATAAACACGGGATATTCGTTTGTGTGATTCCGGGCGACAAAGAGGTCGATTTGAAAAAGGCTGCCAAAATATCGGGAAATAAGAGTGCCGAGATGATTGCCATGAAGGAACTGTTGCCGACTACCGGATATATTCGGGGTGGTTGTTCTCCCATTGGCATGAAGAAAAATTATCCTGTATATATTCACGAAAGTTGTTTGTCACATGACCCTATTTATATTAGTGCCGGACAACGAGGATTACAGATAAAAATAGCAGCCGGGGCTCTTATAGAGTTTGTTTCAGCGGAGGTCGGAGACCTTGTCGGTTAATCTTGGTACACGATATAATTCGGTGTGGATTAATCCACAGGGAGTAAAATGTCTTGTCCATATAAGATGAGGTAAAAAAGACTTATAGAACCCGAAGGGGGATACATAGGTGTGAACAGAGTCTTCGTCTTTATTCACAATCTTTTTTCATAGTTCCCTGTTTAATGGCTCGGATAAGCCGGGATTCTATGCGGAGAAATTCTTGTTCGAAATTAGGAGTGAAGATTCCTTTCCCCATATTTTCATGTATTTCTGAAAATGTCCAGAACTTTCCGTCGTCGATTTCGACTGGATCGATTTGTATTTTTCCGGTATATACCGTATAGAATGTGTTTACCATCTCGCGTTCCCGATCCGATTCGAAGATATAAGTAAGCACATGTATCGGAATGAAATGCGTGATTCCCAACTCTTCGCGAACTTCTCTTGCCAACGCTTCTTCGACGGTCTCCCCGTAATCGATATGACCGCCTACGGCCGTATCCCATTTGCCGGGTTGAATGTCTTTATTCATCGATCGCTTTTGAAGATACAACTCCCCGTCGTTATTTATAATATGTAGGTGGACTACCGGGTGGAGCAATTTCGATCCGTTGTGGCATTCACGGCGGGTCGCTTTTCCTATTGTGTTACCTTGTTCGTCTATCAGAGGAAACCATTCTTCTTTATTCATGATTCAAATGAGTATTCGGGTTATAGTCTTGAATACGTTTTTGCAGCGTTTCTTCATCGAGAGGGTTCCCGGCTTTGTCGAATGGCAACCTGAAACCGCATCCTTCTTTCCATCGGCTGCATCCGTATGCCGTCTTTCCCTGTATGATATGGCCGGTGTGGCATACGGGACATGATAAAGTTGTTCTTTTGGTTTCTTCTCCGTAGATGTTTTATTTGTTGTTTTTTTCTTCCCGGGTTTGGCCGATGTCGTCGATTTTTTTCTTCGGTTCCTCCGGTGGTGGAGCAGCTGTGATTTTGCCGGAATTGTCGCTTAGTACGTACAAAACGATTTCGCCCACCATTTTTTCAGTTCTTCCAGAAAATCGGCGGCACGATATTCGTTGCGTTCTATTTTACGCAATTTGTTTTTCCCAAATACCGGTCAATTCGGCCGATTTTAGCAACTCGTTGCGAATAGTCCCGATTAGCTCCACTCCTGTTTGAGTGGCAACCAGATTCTTCCTTTCTTTACGGATATAGTGGCGTTTGAACAGCGTTTCAATAATGGCGGCTCTCGTGGAAGGACGTCCGATACCGTTTTCTTTCAAGGCATCTCTCAGTTCTTCGTCCTCTACCGATTTTCCAGCCGTCTCCATAGCCCGCAATAATGTGGCTTCGGTATACGGTTTGGGAGGCTGGGTCCATTTTTCTGCCAAAGAAGGTGTGTGCGGGCCGGTTTCACCTTTGGTGAAAGCAGGCAAGGTGCTTTCCGACTCTTCGTTATTTTCTTCTTTCCCGAATACGGTTCTCCACCCCGGAGATAAAATTTGTTTTCCCGTGGCTTTAAATTCGATTTGATTTACCTCGCCCAGTACGACCGTATTGGAAACGATACAATCGGGATAGAATGCCGCAATAAATCTTCGGGCCACTAAGTCGTACACTTTTTGCTCTTCGCCGGTGAGGTTGGTTGCCTTTACGTTCGTGGGAATGATGGCATGGTGATCGGTCACTTTGGAGTTGTCGAATACCTTTTTGCTCTTGGGAATCTTCCCGGTCGAAAAGGGGGCTGTTAATGTTGTGTAAGCTGTTAATGCCGACATTATGCCCGGAACCTTCGGATATATGTCGTCACTTAGAAATGTAGTGTCGACGCGAGGGTAGGTGGTTACTTTTTTTCGTAAAGCGACTGAATGATTTTCAAGGTGTTTTCAGCCGAGAAAGAGAATTTTTTATTACACTCGACTTGAAGGCTGGTTAAGTCGAATAATCTCGGTGGCGCTTCTTTTCCTTGTTTGGTCGTTATATCGGTAACCGTGAAGGGGAATCCCTCTATCTTTTTGTAGAAATTCTTTTCCCTCTGCTTCGGTTTGAAATTTCCCTTTGGTGACGGCGAATGTCGTTTCCCGATATAAGGTTTTCAATTCCCAATAAGGTTGAGGAACAAAATGTTCGATTTCGAGTTGACGGTTTACGATTAATGCCAAAGTGGGAGTCTGTACCCTCCCGATGGAAAGGACTTGACGGTTCTGTCCATATTTCAACGTGTAAAGCCGGGTAGCGTTCATTCCTAACAACCAATCGCCGATAGCCCGTGAAAGTCCGGCAAAATAAAGAGAGTCGAATTCTGTTTGAGGTTTGAGATTTTGAAATCCCTCTCGTATGGCTTCTTCTGTCAAGGACGATATCCAAAGGCGGTAGACCGGGCATTTACAAAGCAGCTTTTTTGCATAACCCATCGTTGAATGAGTTCCCCTTCTTGACCGGCATCACCACAGTTTATGACGGCTTCGGCGTTGGACATGAGCGATTCTATGATACCGAATTGTTTTTCTATACCCCGGTCGGAGATTAATTTAATCCCGAATCGGGTGGGTATCATGGGCAGGGATCTTAATGTCCATTGTTTCCACGAGTCGGTATATTCATGAGGCTCTTTTAATGTGCAGAGATGGCCGAAAGTCCAAGTCACCTGATAGCCGTTTCCTTCGTAATATCCGTCATGTCGGTTCTTTGCGCCTACTATATCGGCTATTTCTTTGGCTACACTGGGTTTTTCGGCTATACAGACTTTCATTATATTGTTTTGTAGTTTAAACGAAGAAACAAGGAACGACGAAAATCCGTTTTTCCGGTCGTGTCTTACTGTTGCTCATTTCCGAATGCAAAGTTACATTTTTATTTTCATTCTTCGTAATATCCGGTCAATGGCCTTGTAGAGATTGGGGCTTGTAAGAAAAATTTGTCTGGTCGATAACTTTTAGAAGTCTGCGGTCGGTAATCGGGGCGGTAAATTCTTTTATTTCAGTTTCAGTCAGTTTCCTGTCGAGGGAGTGTATAAGCCTGATGATCGAGCGGGTGTTGATAAGCTGGCAAGTGAAATCGGTAGATGGTCCGAAATAGGTTTCGTATGTTTGTTTCCTGAGTGCTCGGAGTTTCTCTTCTCTCATGGAAATTTGTTCTTTTCGGATTTTTTGTTGAACGACTCTATGGTTCTTTCTACATTATCGGGTGGCGTTTGATCTCTCCGAATACAAATTTCAGAGTTTCTTTTTCGGTATTTGATAAATCTATATTTCGCTTTTCGAGAGCTTTTATAAAGTCTGGATATTCCCAATTAGGAGGTGTCGTCATGGCCCTCCATCTTTCCAATAACATTAAAAAGGCAGGTAATATTCCGAAGTCGTAGATAAAGGGTCATTCATGGCCGAAATATCGGCGAATGATGTGTAATCTATATTCTTAATACTGTATTCGTTTATAATATTTTTATCTATAATATTCATATATACAGATATATGATAAATATAATTATAGTAATTATTTAGAATTGATAAATGATAAGAAGTATCGGATATTTCTCCTTGGTTATATTTCGAGTTTATATATTCAAGTTTTGTTTAAATTTATTTTCTTCCGAAGTATAATATTTTTGTGTTGAAAGGGTGTTTAGGCTTTTATCCAATCTTCCGTTTCCGAAATGTTATTTAATCGTATTTTCCTTAATTCGTAATTGATTCGGGCATTCCTGCCTCGGTATGTCGAGTGAACGCAGTTTTGTTCTATTTCTCCTGAATATCGATAGGGGGCGAATAATTCGTCCAAGTACGTTTCGATGTAAAGCGTATCTGTTGGTTCGATATAAAAAGGGATATGTCGATTCCCAAAAATTAGTTTTTGTTGGATAGGATAGCATGTAGGGATTTTTGCGAAGAACGAACCGTCTGGTGCGATAGGAATGTTTATTTCGGTCTGTTTTCCGGAGAACAGGTCGTCCAGTATGATTTTCCCGTCGGGTAAATTCAACCGTTTGTGATATCCGACGAATTTACCTTGTAGTATAGCTGTGTCTGTGTCGAAGGTTATTGCTGGTGTAGCAGATCTGTATATTAGATTGGGTTGTGGATATATGGAAGTCTTGTTCCTTTTTTCGGTTAGAGATAAACCTATAATTCTGATTTCGTTGGATTTTTGATTTCCGATGATATCGACCTCCGTTAAGGACGGAGGGAGTGCAGGGAAATCCATTTCTATATGGATCGTACTGTCGCTATCGAATTGGAAAATTCGGTCGAAATCGACACCGTCTATATCCCGTACTTTCCCAGAAAACCGTTTTATACTGTCTTGGACGACCCAATCGTCGTGTATGGTGAGAGACGTATGTGGTAGTTGTTTCAGCGTGATGTACATTCGGCTTACGGTGTCTCGTAATAGAATACTGTCGACTGTTACAACCGGCGTATTTCGAGCGACCCAGTTCGGGTTGGTTATTATTTTTTCTGCATGAAGCGAAGATATGAGCAGAGGTAGAAGAGTGATAAAAAAGCTCTCATTAGTGATTCGTTATATGTGTTATAGCGAATGAACAAATGAGAGCCGTAGTAAGTTCAATTTGATTACAGTCCTTTTTGTTTGGCCTCGTCCCAAATGGCATCCATTTCGGCGAGAGACATATCTTTTAGATTTTTACCTTTTTGTAATGTTTCCTGTTCGAGATAGTTAAATCGTCGTATAAACTTTTGGTTCGTATGTTCCAATGCATTTTCCGGGTTGATGTCATAAAGTCTTGCCGCATTGATGAGACTGAAAATAGATCTCCGAATTCATTTTCCATATTATCCGGATCCATGTTTTCTATTTCATTTTTCAGTTCGTCGAACTCTTCAAAACTTTGTCCCAGACTTGGCTTTTTTCTTCCCAGTCGAAGCCTACATTGCGTGCTTTATCTTGTATTCGATATGCCTTTATTAGAGCCGGTAAGGTCGATGGCACGCCTTCGAGTACGGTTTTATTACCGCCTTTTTTCTTTCAGTTTGAGTTCCTCCCAATTTTGCTCAACCTCGTTCGATCCATCGACATGGGTTGTACCGAATACATGAGGGTGGCGATAGATTAGTTTTTCACAAAGAGCATTGCAAACATCGGCAATATCGAAAGAACCGTTTTCTTCTCCTATTTTAGCATAGAAAGCGATATGTAACAATACGTCTCCCAACTCTTTTTTAGTGGCTTCGTTGTCCTTTCTGATAAGAGCATCACAGAGTTCGTAGGTCTCTTCTATCGTGTTGGGACGTAAACTTTCATTCGTTTGCTTATGATCCCACGGACACTTTTCGCGTAGAATATCGAGGATATCGATAAACCGGCCGAATGCCTCTATTTTTTTTCTCTCGTGTGTGACATGTGTTTATTTATTAAATGCTTTTAGTCCTTTTTTGTAAGAAATCGATAAATTTAGCTACGCTTTCATTGTATCCGTATGGGGCGGCTAATGGCTCTCCGTCACTATTGATGATAACATAGTATGGTTGAGCATTGGCTCCGAATTTATGTCTTTGTAAGAAACTCCATTTTTCACCGACGGTCGTTAGTTTTACCGATTTCCCATTTTCGGTTACCGTAATGGGCTTCTTTAATTTTTCTTTGTCATCGACCATTAAGGTAATAAGTACGTATTTGTTTTCAAGAATCTGTTTTACAACCGGGTCGGTCCACACGGAAGCCTCCATTTTACGGCAGTTGACACAACCATACCCCGAAAAGTCGATGAGTATGGGCTTCTTTTTTCTTGTCGGGCGTACGCCAAACCCTCGTTATAGTCGTTGAAGGCTGCGTGAACTTCTTTATTATATAAGTTGAAATCTTGGGTATATAAGGGGGGCGCGAATGCACTGATCGCTTTTAACGGAGCTCCCCACAATCCGGGAATCATATATAATGAAAAAGATAGCGAAATGATGGCGAGGAATAAACGGGGAACGGAGACGTGTTTAATCGGGGAATCGTGCGAAAAGTTGAGCTTACCGAGCAGATAAAATCCCAACAATGCGAAAAATAACGATCCAAAGCACCAAAATGTTTCCCGGTCGAGTATGTGCCACCCATAGGCCAGATCGGCTACCGATAGGAATTTAAGTGATAATGCCAATTCCAAAAAGCCTAATATGACTTTGACGGTGTTTAACCAGCCTCCCGATTTAGGCAATTGTTTCATTAAAGAAGGGAACATGGCGAATAATGCGAACGGTATGGCTAAGGCGATGGCAAAACCTCCCATTCCGACAGCAGGTGCGAGTGTCCCGCCCCAAGAAGCGGCTTCTACTAATAGAGTGCCGATTATGGGTCCGGTACAAGAGAAAGAAACCAAAACCAATGTAAACGCCATGAAAAAGATAGCGATGATACCGGTTGCGGTGTCGGCCTTCCTATCGAGTTTATTACTCCATGATGCAGGTAGGGTTATATCGAAAGCCCCGAAGAAGGAGACTGCGAAAAGAACCAACAGTGCGAAAAACAGTATGTTGAACAAAGCGTTTGTCGCTAAATCGTTAAGGGCACTGGCTCCGAATAGTAGGGTAATCAGTAAACCCAGTCCTACATAGATAATGATGATGGACAAACCGTATAAGATGGCTTCGCCGATCGCCTTGTGCCGGCTTTGTTGTTTTTCAGGAAAAAAGCTCACTGTTAGGGGAATCATGGGCCAAACACAGGGTGTTAGTAATGCTAACAATCCTCCGATAAATCCCGATATGAAAATAAACCAAAGAGAACTTTCTTGCAATAATTTTTCGGTACTCATTGCTCGAAGTTCTTCAACTACTGGCTGCCAGCCTTTTTGACTGGTTAAATTGGAAGATGAGTTTGTATTAAGATTTACAGGAGTCATAACCGGGGCGGTTGTCGTTGGAGTTTTGCTTTCTCCAAAGGAAAATTCATGTTTGGTTGAGGCAAACAAGTTACATCGTTACACGCTTGGTAAGTAATGTATCCTGTAATTTTAAAACTATCGGGATTTTCTATAAATATAGTTTGCTTGAAATCTATTGTAGAATTATACCACCCCAATTTCATATCGAATAAAAGCGCTATATTCCTCATGAGGTCGTTTGGACGGGGGTTATATCTCCCTTTAACGACACATTGGATATCTCGTCGAAAGAGAACGAAGTAGGAATAGGCCCTCCGGAGGGAATATCGGTAGCATATAAATGCCAACCATCTTCTATATATGCATGAAAAACAATCTCCTTCTCATTACCTTCTCCTTGCATGGAAACTTTCCATTTGACAGGCTCTATAATTTGAGAATAACTACTCATGCAAAAAAGCATGCCGACGATCAATAAACCTAAAAACTTTTTCATATTACCCAATTTTGTGTGGCAAAGATAGTGCAAACGAGGGCAGAAACAAATTTATTTGGTTATGCCGAGTGCCGCCTATTTTCGCATTTTTGCAAAGATAGTGCAAACGAGGGTAGAAACAAATTTATTTGGTTATGCCGAGTGCCGCCTATTTTCGCATTTGCAAAGATAGTGCATATTAGTCAAATCGAAAACCGATTCGGCGATATGATTTGGGAAATAATAGATAAAATATGTAGATGAACAAAAATAGTGTTCGCTATGTGGATAATAATTTTTTTACCTTTGCCATGAATGTGAAGTATAGTCTTTTCATCGTTAAGTAAAAATCAGACAATAAAGACAAATGATCAATAAAATAATTGCAGAAGAAAAAAATACAGCAGGTTCGTAAGCTCTTGGAGAAAAGGAAAAGATTGTGATTACATGTCATGTATCTCCTGATGGAGATGCCATCGGAGCTTCGTTGGGGTTGTATCATTTTTCTTGATGGGTTAGGGAAAAGAAGTAAATGTGGTCGTCCCGGATTTACTCCCTCGGAATCTTTTGTTTTTAAAAGGGACGAAAGAAATCGTAGTCTATACTCGTTATCCCGGAGTTTGCCGAAAAATTGATGTCGGAGGCTGAGCTTATATTCTGTTTGGATTTTAATGCTATCAGCCGTATCGACCGGTTGCAAAAAGTCTGTGTCTTTATCCGAAGCGAAGAAAGTCCTTATCGACCATCATTTGAATCCGGAGGATTTTTGCGATGTTACCATCTCTCACCCGGAGGTTGCATCAACCAGCGAATTGATTTTCAGGTTGATTTGTCGCATGGGTATGTTCGATCGCATGGGGTTGTATTCCGCAGAAGCCATCTACACGGGGAATGATGACCGATACGGGGGAATTTTACCTATAACTCCAACATTCCCGAAATGTATTACATCATAGCAGAGTTGGTAAAATTAGGTATCAATAAAGATAAAATTTATGCTTTGGTATATAATACCAATTCGGTAGATAAGATAAAACTGAACGGATATGCCGTCAGTGAGAAAATGGAAGTTTTCCCGGAATATAAGGCGGCTATGATATCGCTTACCCGAGAAGAATTGAAGCGATATGATTATCACAAGGGTGACAGCGAGGGGCTGGTAAACGTACCTTTGGGTATCGAAGGAATAAGGTTTTCTACTTTTTTCAGAGAGGATAAGGAGTATATAAAAGTCTCTATGCGTTCCAAAGGATTTTTCCCGGTTAATAAAGTTGCTGCGGAGCATTTCAACGGCGGAGGGCATTTAAATGCCGCCGGTGGAGAATTTCATGGTACGATGGAAGAGGCTCAGGCTCTGTTAAGGAGTATACTACCTTTGTATGATAAATATATGGTGAAGGATAAAGACTAAGAAGTATTTGATAAATATGGTAAAAGATAGCACGAATTTTATTTGTTTTTTTTACGGTTATGATGGTATTATCGTCTTGCGATAATGGAAAATCCTATGCCGATTTGTTGAAAGAAGAAGATAAGGCGGTGAAAGCCTTTTTGGCCGATAAAATAGTAATTAACAGCATTCCGCCGATTCGGTATTTGTTACTTTGCAAGATGTCGGTAACAACGATACGTTGGCAGTGCCCCTATTATCGTTTGGACGATGATGGCAATGTATAT
>VOFI01000375.1_pt1 | contig 166000 bp, 144 predicted proteins | sample 5384131 | NCBI WGS metagenome assembly VOFI01 (sample SAMN12384728, study PRJNA508395) | human gut metagenome | isolation source: healthy gut H | host: Homo sapiens | reverse complement strand
CTCCGTCTGTGATGGCATCTTTAGCTTGTCTTTGATCCAGAAGATGTATATTCCGCATATACCACGCAATGAAACGTTGACCATCATTTGGAAAATTATTTTTATAATAATCTTGCGTAATTTCGTTTTTTATGATTTCAAGTACATTCGCCATAATTATATTCATTTATTCGTAATCTTCGCTTTGTATTCCTAACTCACCTTTGCTCATGGCATTGGCAATATCTATTTTCAGTTCTTCGTCATAATCTTTACTGGTCAAAAAGCTATTGAATAGTATAAATCGTTTTTGCACAAAATCCAATGTAGCACGAATACCGCCTTCATCACGCACTCCTTCAAAGCCACCATCACTGGCATCAATCATTTTGCCATAGATGTTTAGGGCTTCATCGTAATCTATGTAAATAATTTCCTTACTCATCCTCTGCCTGTTTTAAGCGTTTCAGTACATCTTTATTGTCCGCTAAAATACGGTCAAAATCAATAGACTGGTCACCGATGAATCGTTCAAACTCTTCAGGAGTAACAGCTTGCAGATAGTCTGCAATGTTACCATGATACGCATCCCGGAAACTGAAGTCCCTTTGAAGCCATTTTTGTTCTGGCATCATTCAGATAAGGTTTCTGCATGGGATGTTCGGCAAGTTCGTTTACAATACGCTCCACTTCGTCAATGGTAAGTTTTCTACCACCGTTTTCCTTGAATCGTTAATTGATAGCTGCACCCACACCGTTTTCAAAAGAAGAAATAACAAATAAAACCTCTGAATACAGCGTGTGTCGAACATTGTCTTTGGAATCCAACTTCAACACTTCCCGATACTCCTTAGCATTCTCCTTGAATACAGCCTTATATATAAAGTCTGTAATTTGAGGATATTTGTATGTGGGATGTCCGTCCACATATTGATTGATGGCAGAAGTGAGATTCTTGCGATAGTTTTCTTCTGTGATTGCAGCAGGAAGGTAATGTACATCCCTGCGGTTTATGTATTTTGTTCCGCCACCCGTCTTTTCATTGATGGTGGTAATCACGAAATCCAAGATAAGGCTACGTACTTTTTTTGCTTTCTCACTCTCTGTAAGCAACATACCCATATCCAAGAATGAGCGGAAATTAAACAGTCCAAGTTGTGTTGTTTTGCTCGCCTCATTAATAAGGTGAGCAAATTCTAACTTAAACTCTTTCAGCTGTTTACCCTTACATAAAATATATCCGTTATGCTTCAATTCATCAGAATTTGATTGCAGGTAACGATCTATTGTAGATGTGTCAACTTGATAAAAGTCGGCAACCATTTTTTTTGTAAAGCGGTATTCTCCCTCAAAGAGCATTCCTTCTATATCAAGATGTTCTTGTACTTTACTGACCGCAAAACGATTGTTAAGTACATTCTGCCGTTCTATGTTTGAGATGGTCAAATCTTTCATATCACTTCACTATTATCAGTTACACGATTTTATGTCTATGCCGAGAATTTTTTGAATCTCAGAAAGGGTTTTGTCTATTTCATGGTCGAGTGCAGCACGTTTCTCAAAATACTGTTTGAGCAGTTCTGCCGGAGGGAGTATTTCTTCTTCCTCTTTCGGGAACTTGCACTGGTCGAAGTTGCAATCCAAATCAATCAACTGTTGGGCAGTGAACACACGGCTCTTTTCTCCCACTTCATCACTGATAATTTCTTTCCTGTCTTTCCACCATTCCTGAATAGGTAGGGTATGCTCCACCTTCATTGGTTTGGTCTTTGAGAAGTGCTTGTAGTCTTCCGGCATATCCAAGCGATAGAACCATATCTCTTTAGTCTTGAATCCTTCTTCGCAGCCCTCTGCTTCTTCATTATTAAAGAAAAGAATGTTGGTTGCAATAGATGTGTATGGGGAGAATATCGAGCCCGGTAAACGGATGATGGTATGCAGATTGAACTTGCGGAGTAAATTTTCTTTAAGTGCAAGTTTTGCTCCATCCGTACCAAACAAGAAACCATCTGGGATAATCACACCGCATCTACCACCAGCTTTGAGGCGATACATGATAAGGGCGATAAACAAATCTGCAGTTTCACTTGAACGGTACTGTACTGGGAAATTGCTTTTTACACTATCTTCTGTGCTACCACCATACGGAGGATTCATACCGATAACATCCACTTTATCGCTTTCCTTGAAATCAGTGATATTTGTTCCAAGCGAATCACAGTTGGTTATGTTGGGAGCTTCAATATCATGGAGTAACAGATTTGTTATACTCAAAAGATAAGGTAGCGGTTTCCATTCTTGTCCCACGACTGCATTTTGCAGTTTTTCTCCATCTTCGGCAGAACTGACGCTCTTACTCATATAATTGAGAGCAGAGGTAAGGAAGCCGCCTGTACCACTGGTGAAGTCGCCAAAGGTCTCGCCCAATTTCGGGTCAAGCATCATCACAATAAAGTCTGTCAAAGCACGTGGAGTATAGAACTCACCTGCATTACCTGCTGATTGCAAGTCTTTCAAGATTCCCTCATAAATATCTCCAAATGTGTGGCGGTCATCAGCATCGTCAAATTCGATTTCATTTACGATGTTGACCACTTGACGCAAAAAGCGTTCCATTCTTCATATACTGATTCAAGTCTGCAAATGTTTCTTGAACAATGCTTTTAGCTCTTGGGGTATTGGCATCTATCGGGAGATTCTTCAAGGTAGGAAACAGTTTCTCATTGACAAAAGAGAGCAATGCTTCTCCTGTTAATGCTTCACCGTCTTTTCATCTACTGCCCATTTACGCCAACGCAATTCCTCTGGAATAATGGACTTATATTTCTCATCTTTCCACTCCCATGTTTCTTCTTGTGTGTCATAGACTTTCAAGAAGAACATCCAAGTCATCTGTTCAATTCTTTGTGCGTCACCATTGATACCAGCGTCTTGGCGCATTATATTTTGGATTCGCTTTTATGATGTTATTTACTGCCATTTTTAAGCTGATTTATATATTTGATATTCCAATTCTCTGATGGCTTGTTCAAAAGCGACTTTGCCACCAAATAGTTTTATGATTTTAGTTGGTTTCCCTATGCTGTTGAATGGAGGAATCTCCAAAATATTTGCCTTTTCAAAGTCAAGAATACCATTCTCCGCATATTTGTCAAGAAGAGCCTCCAATACTTCACGAGCCTTGCCTTCGTACTTTCCGAAGTAGTTACGTTTCTTTACATTGTTAGCCCTTTCTTTCCTTGTTAATGGCGGTTGGTCAAATGCAACGTGGCATATCACATCAAAGATGTCGGCATCCTTCAATGCCGGATTAGCTTCACGTACAGCATCTATCAGAATAGCATATTCTTTCAATTCATCCATAATGGCTTGTTTGCGTTCTGCCTCCGTCCACGTTTGGATAAAATCATCCAAAGTTTGGTAATGGCGTAATAATTGCTTTTTAGCAAACGACTGAACACTTTCCGTTCTCATGGTTTTGCCATCTTCTCCTAACACTGAAACGATTTCATGGGCAATGCGAATATTCTTACCGCTGATAAGATATTTCTCACGAGGCTCAGATACTATTGGAATTTCTGGAGCATCTATGATTTTGTAAGGCTTGGGCTTTTTCCCTCCTCCTTTTGGTGGTTCCGGGTCGCCATCAAATGCTGGATCTTTGAATTTTGCGGTAGCATTGCGGAAATCAAGGATTTCCAAATGCCATTTGCCCTTGTCTTTTCTAAGTCGTGTACCTCGTCCAATGATTTGCTTAAATTCAGTCATAGAACCAATTTCTTTGTCTATGACGATTAAACCACAAGTTTTGCAGTCCACTCCTGTAGATAGAAGTTCAGATGTGGTAACAATTACAGGATAAGGCTCATCTACACTAATGAAATTGTCCAGTTGTTTCTTACCTTCTTTATCCTCGCCAACAATACGTGTAACATAGTAAGGCGACTTTTTACATAAATCGCTATTCATATTGATAAGCAGCGTCCGCATTTCGGCAGCTTCCTCAATATCAGAACAGAATACGATTGTCTTTGTCATACGACCGATGTCGTATAACATTTGGGTAATCCTGTGTGCTACTACTTTACGCCTTAACTTAATGGCAAGGTCACGACCTATATTCTGTCTTTGATATAATTTCTGTTCAATCTCCTTTCCTAACAAATCTATTTCACCTTCATCGGGAGTCCATCCTTGTAAATCAATATTAATAAAGTCTGCTGTAACTCTGTATGGAGCCAAGAAACCATCTTGGATTCCTTGAAGAAGGGAATAGGTATATACCGGCTCTCCGAAATAATCCAAGTTGTTTGCTCCTTCATCAGCTTTCGGGGTAGCAGTCATACCGATTTGGGTAGCCGAGCTGAAATACTCCAATACTTTGCGCCATGCAGAATCGTCCTTTGCGCTACCTCGATGGCACTCGTCAACGATAATCAAATCAAAGAAGTTTGGCTGCACCTCCAAGAATGGGTCTGGTTTACCCTCTTTCCCGACTAATTGGTGGTATAAAGCCATATACACCTCAAACGCAGAATTAATCTTAGCTTCTCCTTCTTTAGGTGAGATTATTTTAGTTATTATACCCTGCTTCTTGAAAGGTTTGAAGTCCTGAACCATTGTTTGGTCTATAAGAACATTGCGGTCTGCAAGATAAAGTATCTTTTTTTCTTTGCTTTACTCTTATGAAGTTTATGGATAATCTGGAATGCAGTAAAAGTCTTACCAGTACCAGTTGCCATTACTACAAGGACACGTTGTAGTCCTCTTGCGATAGCTTCTACTGTACGGTCAACTGCTATACGTTGATAATATCTTGGTTCATGGCTATGAGCATCATAGTAGAAAGGTGTTTCTATTATATTGAGCTCCTCCGATGTGTAGCTTTTGGATTCAAGATAACGGTTATATAGTTCTTCCTCTGTCGGAAAGTCCTCTAACTTAATTTCTGTTTCTTTCCCCGTGATAAAGTCATGTTCCAAGAACGCATCGCCATTACTGGAGTAGGCAAATTTAAGGTCAAGGATTTGGGCATAATCCATAGCTTGTTGAATGCCCCCCCCAACCGCATGTTTATTATCTTTAGCTTCAACTACCGCAATGGGCTTACCTTTATGATATAATAGGTAATCCGCTTTTTTGCCCTCCGCTACTGAATGTTGATTGCCAATAACAAGTACTCGACCATCTGTAAAATAGTACTCTTCACGCATATTTACACTTACAGCCCAACCTTTTCGTTGGAGCGCAGGAGTAATGAACAGAGTGCGTATCTCTTGTTCTTTGAGTTCTTTCTTGTTTACTTCCATGACAATAAATCAGTTATGATTACTGCTGACAATTAGGTCTTTCACGTCAATATTAAGAACATTGGCTATATCATTAAGCGTTTTAAGGTCTGGCTGAACCGAATTGCTGCACCATTTACTTACAGTACAGTTGGACTTCCCAATTTGCTCTGCAAGCCATTTTCCTGTTTTCTGTTGCTCTGCAAGTACCACTTTTAATCTGTTTAAATTAGCCATGAGGTAAAATGTTTTAATCACAGAGCAAAATTATATAATTTATCCGACATCAGCACTACTTCCTATAATAATTATTATCAGGAAGTGGAAAAGAGGCTCAAACAATGTATTTTGATAAGATATTCTCATCAATTTCAATCTTGTGCCGTCCTGTGGTTGTACGCAGATTCTTCCTAATAGTATCAAATGTTGAATTAGTAAACCACTCTGCGAATGTCACCATTACGAATGATGTAGTCATATCTCCACCTATATTATATTGAAAAGCGATATTCCAAGCAAAGTTCTTCAACGAGATTTGAGTGAGGGAGGTACGCTTCTTGATATGAATTTCGGTTGCAGAAAGCACTTGACGGTTAGCTGCAAAATAGCGGACAGATTCGCATATTTGGTAAATCTCTGTTTCCTCCAAATCAAAACGCTTAAATATATCTCGTGTGTATCTTAGGATAGCATTCAACTTTTCATCTTCTTCTCGTTCTTTTTGCCATTGGTATTGTTGCTGCTCACGTTGGTATTCATAATGAAATAGCTCCATTCGCTTCTTCTGGACTTCTTTACAGTTTGAGGTAGGTGAATATGCTAAAGGCTGTATCTTTTTACTCACACACTTTTTGATAGATATTAGAAGTGATGGAGGAATTGCATCAACAATATACCTTGCTGAGATACAGCAAAGATGGTATAGTAGTTTTTGTATGACATATCCGATGACCATAACTAATGGAATCAAACTCATTCGTATTCCAAGCATATTGCATACTTGAAACGCTACCATCGAAGCTAATAGCACCATAGTAACCTCGATTATCAGAGAGTGAAGTATATATTGTTTTTGCTTCATACCTATTGTTGTTTATTTCGCAATGCAAAGATACAACACATTTTCATAGAAAACGAAAGATAAAAATAGGTACAATTTTGCAAATCAATGGTTTATGAAAAGAAAATCCAAACAAATGCAAATATCCAAGGCGAAATGAAAGCATCTGCAAACAAAAGAAAATACTTAAATAAAGTTAAAGTTTTATTATGCGTTTATTGAGCATACAAAACACCCCATAAGATTATGCTTTGGTTATAAAATAGCCATATTTGTACCAAGCATAATGTAATAAACTGATATACAATTGTGATTATATTTGAGGAAGAAAAAATCATCCCGGCCACCATATCAGACTCTTTAACTTATATAAAAAGATATAAAATGCCTTTATTTGCTAATATAGCACAATTTTTAGCAAAAATTCCATAGGATTTACGAAATTTCCAACGGTAATTTTGTATAACAATCTAAATCCAACCTAAAACCAATGAATGCAGGATTCCAAACAGCGGATTATCTGGTCTTCGGCGTTTATGCGCTTATCATCATTGCAATCGGACTGTACGTCTCGCGCTTCAGCAAAGAAAAGAGTTCGTCGGATTATTTTCTCGCCGGCAGGTCGCTTTCGTGGTGGGCCATCGGCGCGTCGCTGATTGCCGCCAACATCTCGGCCGAACAGTTTATCGGCATGTCGGGATCGGGATTCCGGATAGGAATAGGTATCGCCGCCTACGAGTGGATTGCGGCCGCCACACTGATTCTCGTGGCGAAATACCTGCTGCCGATCATGATCGAAAAGCGGATTTACACCATGCCGCAACTGCTTAACGAACGTTACGGGCACGGCGTCAGCATCGCTTTCTCCATCTTCTTCCTGCTGCTCTACCTCTTCGTCAATCTGACCTCCGTGGCATGGCTCGGAGCCTTGGCCATGGAGCAGGTACTCGGTACTCCGATGATGTGGGGCGTCGTTGGACTACTCTTGTTTTCAGGACTCTACTCGATATACGGAGGGCTGAAAGCCGTCGTCTGGACGGACATAATTCAGGTCATTTTCCTAATCGGCGGCGGTCTGGTAGCAGTTTACTTCGCGCTCAAAGCCGCGGACCCCTCGACAACGATTATGGCCGACGGCAGCGCATGGACCGGACTGCAGAACGTCTTCCATACGATCCGCGACGCCGGCGGAGATTACCACCTCAGCATGATAATCCCCGAAGGAACGGTCGTTTCCGATCCGGCCACGGGGCAACAGTTCGACATTTCGAAAGACCTGCCGGGACTCGCGCTGCTGTTGGGGTCGATCTGGGTCACCAATATCGGCTTCTGGGGATTCAACCAATATATCATTCAGAAGGGACTGGCGGCCCGTTCGCTGCACGAAGCAAAAAAGGGTCTGCTCTTTGCCGGTTACCTGAAACTCCTCATCCCGCTGATCGTCGTCATTCCCGGCATCACGGCCTATGTACTGTTCACCAATCCCCACCTGATCCACGGGCTGCAGGATTCGATCACCACGGCCGACAGCGCCTATCCGTGGCTGTTGAAGAACTTCACACCGACGGGTATCAAGGGTCTGGCCTTCGCCGCTCTGGTCGCCGCGATCGTCTCTTCGCTCGCCAGCATGATCAACAGCACGGCCACGATTTTCACCATGGACATCTACAAACGGCTGATCTCCCCCGAAGCCTCGGAAAAACGGCTGGTTAACGTCGGGCGCATGGTCGCATTCTGCGCGTTATTTATCGCCATGGCCGCCGCCAAACCCCTGCTGGGCGGACTGGATCAGGCTTTCCAGTACATTCAGGAGTATTCGGGATATGTGTATCCGGGCGTAACCGTCGTATTCGGTATGGGACTGTTATGGAAAAAAGCTACGAACCGAGCCGCTCTATGGACCTCGATACTCACGATCCCGGTCGGCATCGCGCTCAAATTCGCATATCCGGACATGGGTTTCGTCCTGCGCATGAGCTATGCCTTCATCGTATTGGTCGTCATCGCCGTAACGATCTCGCTGCTGGACCGCAGCGAATCCGTGCAGGACGACACCTCGAAAATCGCGGGACGCCGTTCCATGGTCAGAGCCTCGTGGGTACTCCTGATATTGGCGGCGATCTGCATCATGGCGGGAATTCTCTTCAGTAAACGCTGGACCAGCTACCATTTCGACGCCATCTACATGCTCGGCGTCCTGCTCGGATTCATCGGGGTGATGCTGCGCACCAACAGCCTGAGCCGCACCCGCAGCAGCCGGGCTTACAGCATCGGCGGTAAGGCTTTCGACTTCACTCCCGGTCTCACGGTCGGAGCGCTGGGCATCGTCATCATCCTGACCGCGATATACGCTGTTTTCTGGTAAACTGACTCGCACGCTTCGTTCATAATCCGCCAACTCCACATGGCCCGGCAAAATTAATTTAGCACAAGCAGGACTTCCAGCAGGAAGTCCCCGCTTGTTGCATCATCCTGCCGGATTACAAAGATCGGCATAACTCACACACCATATAATATAGTCCGATAATGGAGTTGCAGTGTAAAAACACTTTGTTCATATGTTCATCCGGAATCTTTCGCTTCGGGTGTTCAACGCAAATATAGCACAAGAATTTGCAAAAATCCGATTAGAAACCCAAAATCCGTCATCGTACTTTTGTATAACATCAGAACCAAACGGGCGGATAGCGGCCCGATAAGATTAACCTAATTAAAAAACCAAAACTTCCACAAATGAAAAGCATGCTGTTACAACGAATCCGCCTGTTATATGTATCGGGCTTTGTCGTCAGCGCCGTTTTTATGGCCAGCTGCTCGGATGACGACACCGACAAAAACGCCGTCTACGATCCGAACAAGCCAGTGGTGCTCGAAAGCTATTCTCCCCAAGAGGGCGGTGTAGGGACGAAACTCATCATCCGCGGTGAGAACTTCGGTTACGACCCGTCGAAAGTCAAAGTTCGAATCGCCAACGACGAAAACCGGGAAGCCCGCGTCGTCAGCGCAAAAGGCAACCGCATCTATGCCATCGTCCCCGCGCGGGCCGACACCGGCAAGGTCACGGTAACCATCGGTGAGGGCGAAGAGGCGCAGGAAGTGGTTTTCGAGGAGGAATTTCAGTACGAATTCAAGAAAAACCTCTCCACCCTCTGCGGCGGCGGTTTCAACGCCGAAGACAAAGACGGCACATTCAAGGAGGCGAAATTCGCCCGCCCGCTGCGTCTGGCTCTGGACAACGAAAATCAGAAGCTGTACGTCCTCGAAGCCGATGCCTACAAATGTATCCGCGAGGTAGACCTGATCAATGAAAAAGTAAGCACTCCATGGCGCGCCCCCGGCCTGCACAACCTGCGCACAATCAGTTTCGGCACGACCTGCGACACGCTCTTCGTCGGCGTCGAAGGCTCCTCTTCGAATGTTTCGACCGTCTTTCTGCTGCGCTCCGACGGATTCGTGCGTCACAAGACTTATGCGCCCCGCTCAGGTTCGAACGCTTCGATCCTGAATCCCGTGGACGGAGAACTGTTCATCAACGACTATTACAAAGGCATGGTGCTGCGATGGGACCGCGACAAACAGGAGATGGTGGAACTCGTGCAATGTTTCAACAACAACACCGATTTCACGTACTGCTGGAGCCACGACGGAAAATACCTCTACGCGCTGGCTCTCGGCGGAGCGTCTCATTCGGCCATCGTCCGCATGGAATACGATTTCGCGACGAAAACGCTCGGCGAACCCAACACATGGGTCGGCATGGACGGGCAGCTGGGCTATCAGGACGGCGTAGGCGAAGATGCGCGCATCAACCAGCCTTACCAGATGTGCACCGGCCCGCAGGGCGACTTTTTCCTTGCCGACACGTGGAATCACTGCATCCGCCGCATTGTAGACAATGCCGGAACAGCCACCGTCACCACCTATGCCGGCATCGGAGGACAGCTCGGCTTCACAGAGGGTGATCCGCTCGAAGCACAATTACAATTCCCGACCGGTGTTGCGGTCAGCGACGACGGCTCGACCGTATATGTGGCCGACAAAGAAAACAACCGAATTTGTAAAATCACCGTAGAATAGTTCGCTATGAAGAAACTTATACTATATATACTGACCGTATGCAGCATCATGCTGGGGGGGGGTAATCCGGTCTCCGCATTTGCTCAAAGCAAAGAGTATACGATCACCGGCACGGTCCTCGACTTGCAGGGGCAGCCTATGGTAGGCGTAAACGTCATCGTGAAAAACCAGCCCGGACTGGGAACTAACACCGACATCGACGGTAAATACAAAATCAAAACCGGAGCCAACGAAACGCTCTCGTTCAGCTACTTGGGATATGCGACGCAGGATATTCCGATCGCAGGCAAAACCCGTATCGACGTCAAACTGGCAGAAGATTCCAATGCAATGGAGGAGGTCGTGGTCGTCGGCGCCGGCTTCCAGAAGAAAGCATCGGTAGTCGGAGCGGTCACATCGATCAAAATGGAGGATCTGAAAGTCCCCACCGCCAACATCACCAACTCGCTGGCGGGAAACGTTCCGGGTATCATCGCCGTACAGCGTTCGGGCGAACCGGGCAAGGACGCTTCGGAATTCTGGATCCGCGGCATCTCGACATTCGGCGCCAACGCATCGGCACTGGTGCTGGTAGACGGCATCGAACGCGATTTCAACGAAATCAACGTCGAGGATATCGAATCGTTTTCCGTTCTGAAAGACGCCTCCGCTACGGCGATCTACGGTCAGCGCGGCGCCAACGGCGTCATTCTGGTCACGACCAAGCGCGGACAAGCGGGGAAAGTGAACATCAATTTCAAAGCCGAATACGGCATCTCCTCGTCCGCCATCGAACGTGAATTCGTCGATGCGGAAACCTATGCTTCGCTGGCCAATGAAGCCCGTGCGTCGCGGTATCAGGACCCCGTATACGACGCGAGCGATCTGGAAATCATCAAATACAATCTCGATCCCGACCTCTACCCCAATGTGGACTGGCACGACGCCCTGCTGAAAAAAAGCACCTCAACATTCAAAACTTCGCTCAATATCAGCGGCGGCGGTTCGACAGCCCGCTACTATATTTCCGGTTCCTACTACAAACAGGGCGGGCTTTTCAAGGATTCGCTGAAAGAGAACTACGATACGGACACCAATTACAAACGCTACAACTTCCGCATCAACACGGACATCAACATCACCAAGACCACGATTCTCGAAGCCGGCCTCGGCGGCTGGGTCGTCGATCAGCACAAACCGGGCATGACCACCAAACCCGACGGCAATACCGACGATTTCTGGAGGTCGATCTCCTACATGACCCCGATCACCGTTCCCCTGCGCTATTCAAACGGCCAGCTGCCTACCTACGGTACGGACGGATACGGCATTTCGCCTTATGTACTGCTCAACCACACCGGTTATTACACGTTCTGGGAAAACAAGGTGGAATCGAACATCGGACTGAAACAGGACTTGAGTTTTATTACGCAAGGGCTGCATTTTACTGGCCGGTTCTCCTATGACGCCTACAACCGGCACAATCTGGGCCGCCTGAAAATGCCGGCTCTGTACAAGGCAGAACGAGTCCGCGACATGGAAGGCAATCTGATTACCTCACGGATCATAGACGAGCAACCGCTCTGGCAAACATCGGACGTCTACGGCTCCCGGCGCGCCTACGGCGAAGTGCAACTGGCATACGACCGAGCTTTCAACAAGCACCGGGTCGGCGGTCTGCTCTACTATTACATGCAGTCGTTTTCGGAAAACGATGTCAATGACAATGTCTTCAAATCGGTTCCCCAGCGCAACATGGGCCTCTCCGGCCGCGTAACTTACGGTTACGACGACCGCTATCTGGTGGAATTCAACTTCGGATATACGGGATCGGAGAATTTCGAGCCGAAGGAACGCTTCGGTTTCTTCCCTGCAATCGCCGCGGGCTGGGTGATCTCGAACGAGAAATTCGTCAAGAAACATATGCCGTGGCTTACCATGCTCAAAATCCGCTATTCATGGGGCCAAGTCGGCAACGACCGCATCGGCGGCGGAACACGCTTCCCTTATATCACCACGGTAACAGGCGGTAACAGCGTCAATTTCGGAAATATGGGGGCAAACAGGGCTGACGGCATACTCGTACAACTCATGGGTTCGCAAAACCTGACATGGGAAGTCACCACCAAGCAGGACCTCGGTCTCGACCTGAAAATCGCCGATCGGTTCGATCTGACGGTGGATATTTTCCGCGACCACCGCGAAGACATCTTCATACGGCGCGGTTTCCTACCCGGCACTACCGGCCTTTTGGTCGGCGGATCGATAGACCAACGTCCTTGGGGCAACGTGGGTTCCATGCGCTCGGAGGGTATCGACGGCAACTTCGGCTACACGCAGCGTATCGGCAAGGACTTCATCTTCACGCTCCGCGGCAACCTGACCTATGCCTACAACAAGGTGCTGAAATACGACGAAGCGGCCAATGCACTCTATTACCGCATGACGCAGGGCTACAAATGGGAACAGAACCGCGGTCTGATCGCACTTGGTCTTTTCAAGGACGAAGCCGAAATCGCCAGCAGCCCGACCCAGTACGGACAGGAACTGATGCCCGGCGACATCAAGTATAAGGACGTCAACGGCGACGGCGTCATCAACGACGACGACATCGTTCCGATCGGCAACACGAGAACCCCGGAACTCGTATACGGTCTCGGACTGAGCGCCCAATGGAAAGGCATCGATTTCAGCATTCTGTTTCAGGGTACGGGCAAGATGGACTTCATTATGGAAGGTTATTCCACGTTCCCGTTCATCGCAAACGACGCCGGCAACATCCTTTCGGTAGTAGCCGACCCCAAGAACCGCTGGATATCACGCGAAATATCGGGAGACCCCGCCACCGAACGCCAAGACGCCATTTTCCCGCGGCTCTCGTACGGTCCCCGCGAAAACAACACCAAATGGTCCACATGGTGGCTGCGCGACGGGCACTACCTTCGCCTGAAAAACCTCGAAGTGGGCTATACGCTCCCGAAAGCTTTCACCCGCAAATTCCGGGTCGAGAAGGCACGCATCTTCTTCCTCGGCTATAACCTCGCCTGCTGGTCGTCGTTCGATTGGTGGGACCCCGAAATGGGCAGCAAGGACGGCAACTCCTACCCGATCCAAAGAACCTATACATTCGGCGTGAACGTCAGCTTCTAACCTTAAGATCCCGATTATTATGAAAAAAATAGGAAACATTCTGATCGTCATGTTTGCCGCACTGAGCATGATCCGGTGCGGGGACTTTCTCGACGTCCAGCAGTATGTGAAAGACATGCAACAGTACGACTCGATCTTCGTCCGCGAAAACACCACGAAACAGTGGCTCTGGGAGGTCTACAGCTCACTGAGCAGCACTCCGTCGCTCTCGAACGGCGCCCTCTACTTCGCATCGGACGAAGCGATCTACAACGATGCAAACGCCTCGTGCGAACTCTACCAGAACGGGCAGTACTCATCGACGAACCCCGTTTGGGAAGACCGCTACAATGCAATGTATGTCGGAATCCGTACGGCTTCGATTTTCATCCACAACGTTCACCGCTGTCTGGAGGTCTCGTCGGCCGAACGGGAACGCATGGAGGGAGAAGCCCGCTTCCTGCGCGCCTATTTCTACTTTACCCTGATGCGCCAATACGGTCCGGTCCCGATCGTACCCGACGAAGGACAGGACATCTCGCTCGATTACGAAGAGCTGGCACTCCCGCGCGCCACGATCGACGAAATGGTCGATTTCATGCTCTCCGATCTGGAACGCGCAGCCCGCATCCTGCCTTCGGAATACGCTTCGACATGGGTCGGACGCGCCACGCAGGGCGCCGCATTAGCCTTGCGGGCCAAGATACTGCTCTATGCCGCCTCGCCTCTCTTCAACGGCAACACAGACCTGTTCAACGTCAAGGACAACGAAGGCCGCAACCTGATTCCGCAGGAAAAGGACATCCGCAAATGGGCGCGGGCGGCGGCAGCGGCCAAGGAGGTGATCGAAATGGGACTTTACGAACTGATAACGGTAAGGGCTACCGCGACAACGGCACCTCTGGCACCGAATGTCCCCACGGCGGCATTCCCCGAAGGAGCCGGAGGCATCGATCCTTTTGAATCCTATGCGCAGCTCTTCAACGGAGAGACTCCCGTAACGCTCAACAACGAATTCATCTTTATGCGACAGAGCGGCGCCGACGTCAACTCGTTCGTCTATAAGGCATTCCCCTATTCGCATAACGGCACGAACAACATGGCGGCCACGCTCAAACAGGTCAACGCCTATTACATGCGGGACGGCCGCGACAAGGATCAGGCAAGTAGCGAATATCCCTATTACACATCGGGATTCACCACCGGAGACACCAACGATCCGTTCGTCCCGAACGACTGTCACCGGATGTGGCTCAACCGCGAACCGCGGTTCTACGCTTCGATCGCCTACAACGGCTGCATCTGGGAAAACGGCACCGCCGACCAGAGATACCAGAATTTCCGCTGCAACTACTACCGCGCGGGCCAAGACGGGAAACAGTTGTCGCGTCCCTACAACTTCCCGCTCACCGGCATCGGCATCAAAAAATATTACGACCCCGACGACTCGTGGGACGAAGGCGGACGAACGACCTACAAGCCGCATCCCGAAATTCGCTACGCCGACGTATTGTTATGGTATGCCGAAGCATTGAATGAACTTCCCGACGGCGAAGCGTACGAATTCAACCATGTAATTTATGACGAACCGTTTATCGTAAAGCGCGATGTGAACGAGATCAGAAAAGCATTCCGGCAGGTGCGTTTCCGCGCCGGACTGCCCGATCTCACGGATGCGGAATACAGGTCGCCCGACACCTTCCGCGATAAACTCAAGCGCGAACGCCAGATCGAATTCTTCATGGAAGGATCGCGCTACTTCGATCTCCGCCGCTGGAAAGACGCTGCAACGGAAGAAAACGAAGCCGTAATGGGTATGAACGTCGACATGAAGGGGTCCGGCACGCAGAAAGAACGATTCTACGAAACCACGCCGACGCAGATAACCAAGGTTTTCATGGACAAGATGTATCTTTGGCCGTTCACCGACGACGAACTGAAGCGCAACACCAAACTGACCCAAAATCCGGGCTGGTAGTAACCGCAAAACGAACACGACTTATGAAAAAAGCAATTATATTCCTGCTTGCCGCAACGGCATTTTTCACGGCCTGCAACAACAACCAGCTCGACGACGAGCTGTTCATCAAACACGTGCTGATCAACCAGAACGGCTTCCGCGAGTACGATCTCAACTATGTGGATGCGAATGTCAGGGACACGCTCATCACCGTCGCCGTAAACGGATCGTCGAAACTCGACCGCGACGTCAGGGTCGATCTGGCGGTCAACCCCGACACCCTCGAAGGATACAACTGGGAGAAATACCGCAACGACCGCAGTCTCTATTACGAACTGCTGCCCGAAGAGTGCTACTCTTTCAACGGGGAAGGCATCATCATCAAAGCCGGAACGGAATACACCGACGTTCCGATCAGTTTCAATCTCGACAAGATCGACAAGGACAAGAATTTCGTTCTTCCGATCTCGATCGTCTCGACCTCGGAATACAGGATCGGAGAGCCGAAATACAGTACGATCCTGATGAACGTCGTCCTCTCGAACGCCTATACGGGCACCTATTCGCTGTCGGGCACGATCCGGGAAGTCGCTACGGGCGATTTCATCGACGTCCGCATGACCCGCACGCTGCGCGTGGTCGATCCCTCCACCGTATCGCTCTACGCAGGCAATACCTCCGAACGCGTCTCCAACCGGGAAAATTACCGGATGAACATGACCGTAAACGCGGATTCCACGCTGACCTTTACGCCGCTGCATCCCGACATCATCGAGATAAACCGCGACGAACCGAACCTCGACCCGAAGAATCCGCGGAACAAAATCCTCGTGGAACGGACCGTAGACGTACAGAATTCGCACAAATCGTATATAGTCACGACATTCTACATGTACTACAACTATATCGACAAAACCGACCCGGCCGATCCCGTCGAAATGCGATGGGAAGGCACCTGTTCCCGTACGAAAACGGTATTTACCAAATAACGGTCTCTCTCTGCAAAAACCTATGGAGCGGACTTGTTCGCCTCCATAGGTTTTATTAATTTTGCATCAGGCATCTTGCCAGTCACTCAAACGGATAAACAGAAAAAATGACCAAATCACTCCGCAGTCTGCTATTCGGGATCGCCAGCCTCTTCGTACTGACAGTCCACGCTCAGGAATACCCTTTCCGCAACCCCGACCTCCCGATCTCCGATCGGGTGCAGGACCTCATCTCACGGCTGACCCTCGAAGAGAAGGCCGCCCAGATGCAGAATCTCACGCCCGCGATCGAACGGCTCGGAATCCCGGCCTACAACTGGTGGAACGAATGTCTGCACGGCGTCGGCCGCTCGTGGGACAAAGTAACCGTCTTTCCGCAGGCGATAGCGATGGCTGCGACGTTCGATCCCGAAGCGTTACGGCAAATGGGCAGCATCACCTCGACCGAAGCGCGCGCCATCTACAACGAAGCCAACCGCACGGGCAAAGGCGGCATCCAATACAAGGGCCTTACGTTCTGGACCCCGAACATCAATATCTTCCGCGATCCGCGCTGGGGCCGGGGACAGGAGACCTACGGCGAAGACCCCTACCTGACCGGACTGCTGGGCAAAGCCATCGTAGAGGGACTGCAGGGCGACGATCCGGTCCTGCTGAAGACTTCGGCCTGCGCCAAGCACTATGCCGTCCACAGCGGCCCCGAACCTTCGCGCCATGTCTTCGATGCCGACGTAAGCGACTACGATTTATGGGACACCTACCTGCCAGCATTCCGCGACCTGATCGTAGACGGCAACGTGAGCGCCGTGATGGGCGCCTACAACCGGTTCCGCGGGCAACCGTGCTGCGCCAGCGACCTGCTGATGCAGGAGATTCTGCGCGGCGAATGGGAGTTCACGGGCTACGTCACTTCGGACTGCGGAGCGATCGACGATTTCTTCAAAAACCACAAAACCCATCCGGACGGAGCCTCGGCCGCGGCGGATGCAGTGATACATACGACTGATCTGGACTGCGGCGAAATCTTCGCCTACCTGCCCGAAGCCGTCGAGCGGGGGCTTATCTCCGAAGCCGTGATCGACGAATCGCTCGCACGGCTGCTGACGATCCGGTTCCGACTCGGCGCATTCGATCCGCAGGAGCGCGATCCTTACGCCACACTCCCCTATTCGGTGCTGGAAGCCGCTTCGCACAAGGCCCATGCTCTGAAGATGGCACACGAATCCATGGTGCTGCTCAAGAACAACGGACTGCTTCCGCTGCGCCACAACCTGCGCCGCATCGCCGTACTCGGACCAAATGCCGATTCGCCCGAAGTCCAGCTGGGCAACTACAACGGATTTCCGTCGGAGATCGTCACACCGCTGAAAGGCATACGGGCGAAAACGGGTGCCGAGATCGTCTACCTGCGCGCTTCGGATTACACCACGCCGGAAGCCGGGGCCGATGAAATACGCAAAGCCGTCGAAGGCGCCGACCTCGTGATCTACGTCGGCGGCATCTCGCCCCGGCTGGAAGGCGAAGAGGGCGACGCAGGACGCGAAAAACTCGACGGATTCCTCGGCGGCGACCGCACCGGCATCATGCTTCCAAAAGTCCAGCCCCAAGTGATGCAGGTTGTAAAACAGATCGGGATTCCGCTCGTCTTCGTTTCGATGTCAGGCAGTGCGGTGGCTTTCCCGTGGGAGGCCGAAAATGCCGATGCGATTCTGCAGGCATGGTACGGCGGACAGGCCGCCGGAACAGCCGTAGCCGATATTCTATGGGGCGACTGCAACCCGTCGGGACGACTTCCGGTCACGTTCTATGCAGACGACGAACAACTGCCTGATTTCAACGACTATTCGATGAAAGGCCGCACTTACCGCTATTTCGAAGGACGACCGCTCTATCCGTTCGGATACGGACTCAGCTACACGACTTTTACATATGACACTCCGGTATGCTCCGCCAAAACCACAGTCACCGGAGAGTCCGTGAAGGTTGTAACCCGCGTCCGCAATACAGGTAGCGTAGCCGGAGATGAAGTGGTACAGCTTTACGTCAGCCATCCCGACGCTCCGGAGCCCAAGCCGATTAGGGCGCTGAAAGGCGTAAAGCGCATTCATCTGCAGCCGGGTGAGGAACAGATCGTCGAATTCACCCTTACGCCCCGTAATCTCGCACTGGTCGATGTAGACGGCACTACGGCCTGCTGTCCGGGACGTATCTCGTTCTATATCGGCGGCTCCCAGCCCGTCTCCGAAGCAGACCGGCGACAACACTCCGCCGAGATACGCGTCAAAGGTCCCCGCAGGGTGCTGGCCCGGTAGACGGTCCGAAACGATAAGGCTGGTTCTCTTTCGGGACCAGCCTTATTTCGAATCATTCGTCACCGGCCGCGGCCGTAAGTTCTTCCTCCGAATATTCGGTCCTCGACTTCCCCTGATGCGCCCGGCGGTACTCCAGCGGCGAGAGGCCCGACATCTCCTTGAATTTGTGATTGAAATGCGAGATGTTGCGGAACCCCGATTCATAAGCCACCTGTATGATGCTGAAATCGGAATTGACGAGCAGTTTGTATGCGAAGTCGATACGAATTTCCAGCAGGCAGTTGAAAATACTGCGTCCGGTCGATTGCTTGAAATTCCGACATAGCGCCGTGGGATTCTGTCCGGCGTATCCGGCCACCTGCCGGAGCGTAACCGGCTCCTTGAAATTATTGGCCAGATACTGATATGCCCGGTAAACCGGCAGGTTATGCAGGTCTTTGACCCGGTTGTAGTCCACCTCGGCGATCGACAGGTAGGAAAAATCGGGAGTCTGGCTCAGCATTCCCAGAATGCGGTAAAGTTCCATCAGCCGTTTCAGGCCGTCCAGCCGTTCGAAATCCGACAGACGGGTACGGATGCGCTCCAGCACCTCGTCGTTGTGGAAAAGCAGGCCGCGGGAACTTTCGTCCAGCAGCCGTACGATCGGTCCGAATTCGGGCATGGTGCGGAAATCGGCCGGAAAGATATTCTGGTTGAACTGGATCACTTCGGAACAACAATACAGATCGTTGTTTTCATAGTAAACCCGGTCACTCAGATGAAAATGGGGCACGTTCGAGCCAATAAACGCAATATCGCCCGGCGAGAATTCGCTGACGCCGTTTCCGACGAAACGCTTGCCAACCCCCTCCGTAATGGCGACCAGCTCGTATTCGGGATGATAATGCCAGTCCGGCGGAAAGTGTTTGAATATAAAATTCTTCTTCGTAAACGACGATCCGGATGCCGGAATAATGGTTTCGTAAAGCATGATCTTATATTATTATCGAAGGAACGGCCCTTAGTGCAAATATAGCACAATTATTTGCAAATTACACGGTAGACAGCAGACTTTTTACCCTATATATTTGTATAACCAATTCGCTTCATTTTTATAAACCAACGATATGACCAAACGAGAAGTAATCAAGTGCGTCCTCGACGGTAAAAAGCCGCCTTACGTTCCTTGGTCTTTCAAATTCACCAAAGAGCCGAAAGAGGCTCTCATGCAGTACTACGACACGGATGACCTCGACCCGGTACTGGGCAACCATATCCTGCAGCTGGGAAGCGACATCGGCTTCTTCGAAGATTTGGGCGGCGACTATGTCCGCGATGTCTTCGGCGTGGTTTGGGACCGCAGCGTAGACAAGGATATCGGCGACGTGAAGGGCTGCATCCTCGAAAACCCCACGCTCGAAGGCTACACCTTTCCCGATCCGCTCGACCCGCGCTTCTTCGCCGACATCGAAAGCGAAATCAGCAAAAAGCCCAACATGTTCCGTGTGTTCCAGATCGGATTCTCGCTCTACGAACGGGCATGGACGCTGCGGGGCATCGAAAACCTGCTGATGGATTTCTACATCAATCCCCAATTCGTGAACCAGCTGCTCGACGCGATCTGCGACTACAACCTGCGCCAGATCGACAAAGCCCTCGAATACGACATCGACGCGGTTTACTTCGGCGACGACTGGGGACAGCAGATCGGACTGATCATGGGATACGACCTCTGGAAAGAGTTTATCTATCCCCGCCTGCAGCGCATGTACGGCCGTGTCCGTCAGGCCGGAAAATACGTGATGATACACAGCTGCGGCGACGTGGACGAGCTGTTCGACGATCTGATTTCGATCGGACTCAACTGTTTCAACCCCTTCCAGCCCGAAGTGATGGACGTGGACGACCTGCTGGGCCGGTACCGGGGACGGCTGGCTTTCCACGGAGGTCTGTCGATGCAGAAAACCCTGCCCTTCGGCACCAAAGAGGAGGTAGCGAGGGAATCGCGCCACCTGCTCGAACTGGGCCGCGACGGCTGTTACATATTCTCGCCCTCGCATTCGGTCGAAAGCGACACGTCGCTCGAAAACATGCTTACATTCATAGATATAGCCAATGCACAACTAAAATAACCTACGACCATGGAAGATATGAACCAAATTTCGCAGGCGATCGTGGACGGCAAACTCGAACTTGCGCAGGAGCTGGTCTGCAAAGCGATCGAATCCGGCATGGACGCCCAGTCGATCATCGATGATTACCTGACCGCCGGCATGGCCGAAATCGGCCAGCGGTTCCAAGACCGCAAAGCATTCGTTCCCAACCTGCTGATGTCCGCGCGCGCGATGAAAGGCGCGCTGGAGGTGCTCAAACCCCACATGAGCGGCCGAGTCGAATCGCACGTCGGAACCGTAGTGATCGGCACTGTCAAAGGCGACCTGCACGACATCGGCAAGAACCTCGTGGCTTCGATGTTCGAGGGCTGCGGTTTCAAAGTCATCAACCTCGGCATCGACGTATCGAGCGAAAAGTTCGTGAAAGCCGTCGAAGAGCACAATGCAGACATACTCTGCCTTTCGGCCCTGCTTACGACCACGATGAACTACATGCGCAACGTCGTCACGGAACTGAGCAAAGCCGGCCTGCGCGACAAGGTGAAGGTCATGGTAGGCGGAGCGCCCGTCAATGCGGCGTTCGCCGCGCAGATCGGCGCCGACCTCTACACCTCGAACGCCAACGCGGCCGTCACGGGTGCGAAACAACTGCTCAACATCGCCTGAATCCAACGACGCCACCATGCGAACCCGGCAAATAGACATCGACTACAAAGACCTCGCGATCGACCGGCAGGAGATCTACCGCACCATGGGCTACGGCGACGGAACGCCCGAACCTGAGATACTCGCCATGCTCGACGAGGTGCTCGCCCAAACGCAGCGAGTCTGCAGACCCCGCATTCTCTACCGAATATGCAACGGGCAAGTGCTGACGCCGCTGCATATAGAGATCGGCGGCGTGAACTTCCGCCCCGGCAAGATCATCACCGACAGTCTGGCGGGCGCGGAGCTGTTCTGCCTGTTCGTGGCTACGGCAGGACGCGAATTCGAAGAGTTCCGCCGCACCTACAGGGAGTCGGGCGACTGCGTCCGGGAATTCATCGCCGACTCCGTGGGCAGCGTACTGGCCGAAGCCTGCGTCGCAAAACTCGAACAGCAGCTGGACTGCGATCTGGAGATACCGCACACGCTCCCCTACAGTCCGGGGTACTGCGGATGGAGGGTTACCGAACAGCATCTGCTGTTCGGCATGCTTCCGGACCGGCCCTGCGGCATCGAACTGACCGAAAGCTCGCTGATGTACCCGATCAAATCGGTCAGCGGCATCATCGGCATCGGCAGTCGGGTCGAACGCAAACCGTACGGCTGTACGATCTGCCGCAACACGGCATGCTACAAACGCAGAATCTCCTGACAATCAACAAAAATACGATGAACATGAAAACACTCGATATGAAAGCTTGGGCCGAATCAGCCCGAAACGGCCGGCGGCGTCTGGCGATTCCGATCATGACCCATCCGGGCATCGAACTGTGCGGTTACACGGTACGCGACGCCGTCACCGACGGCGAAGTGCACGCCCGCGCCATTCTGGCCCTCAATGACCGCTACCCCGCCGACGCATGCTCGGTCATCATGGATCTGACGGTAGAGGCGGAGGCCTTCGGCGCACACATCGTCTTTCCCGAAAACGAAGTTCCGAGCGTTACCGACACTTTGGTACACGACCTTTCGGAGATCGAGGCACTGAAAATCCCGACGCTCGAAGCCGGCCGCATCCCGCAGTACCTCAAGGCCAACCGCATCGTCGCCGAAGCCCTCGGCGACAAGCCCCTGTTCGCGGGCTGCATCGGGCCGTTCTCGCTGGCCGGACGGCTTTTCGGCATGACCGAACTGATGATGGCCACCTTTACCGAGCCTGAGACGATTCAGCTGCTGCTGAAAAAATGCACGCGGTTCATCGGCGATTACTGCATAGCGCTCAAAAAGAGCGGAGCGCAGGGCGTCGTGATTGCGGAACCCGCCGCCGGACTCGTTTCCAACGAGGATTGCAGCCTTTACTCCTCCCTATACGTGCGACGGATCGTAGAGTTGGTTCAGGACGACCATTTTCTGGTCGTGCTGCACAACTGCGGCAATACAGGGCACTGCACCGAAGCCATGGTCGAGACCGGTTCGGCCGGCTACCACTTCGGCAATCAGGCCGGGATGGTCGCAGCGCTGGAAGCATGTCCCGCTGACACGTTGGTTATGGGCAACATCGACCCCGTGGGACTGTTCAAGCAGGCGTCCGCCGACGAAATGTACCGCGCGACGCAAGAACTGCTGAACGCCACGGCGGCATATCCGAACTTCATCCTTTCGTCGGGCTGCGACGTGCCGCCCGAAACGCCCCACGCCAATATCGACGCCTTTTACAAGGCTCTCTCCGAGTACAACAAAACTACAAACCGATACCGATGAAAAAGACTGCATTCCTATTCGCAGCCCTACTGGTAGTCCTGACGATTTGCGCGACCGACGCAAAGGCTTCGGAACGCTGGACCAAAGCGCAGGCGCAGGCATGGGGCGAAGCCAATCCGTGGTTCTGCGGCTTCAACTACATTCCCGCAAATGCTATCAACTATACGGCCATGTGGGACAAGACGAGTTTCTCGCCCGAAGTGATGGAGCGCGAACTCGCACTGGCTGAAGAGACGGGGCTGAACTGCGCCCGCGTCGTGCTTCAGTACGCCGTCTATGCCGAGAATCCGAAACATTTCATCAAAGCGTTCGACAAATTTTTGGAAATTTGCGACAGACACCGTATCAAGGCAATGCCGATCTTCTTCGACGACTGCGTTTTCGGCGCCAACGCCGATCCCGTGACCGGGCCGCAGCCCGAACCGCTCAAAGGCTGGTACGCATGGGCGTGGTCGCCCTCGCCCGGTCATACGATGGTCATCGACGAGCGCACGCATCCGCTGCTCGAAACCTATGTCAAGGAGATCATGACCCGCTTCGGTCAGGACGACCGCATCTTCGTATGGGACCTCTATAACGAACCCACCAACAGCGGATTGGGCGACCGCAGCCTGCCGCTGCTGAAAAGCGTCGTGAAGTGGGCGCGCGAGGTCGATGTCAAACAGCCGATCACCGTCGGCGTATGGTGCGGCAACGAGGGGCTGAACCGCTTCTGCCTCGACAACTCGGACATAGTCAGCTTCCACTGCTACGCCGATGCGAACCACACGCGCAACACGTGCCGCGAGCTGAAAAAGGAGGGGCGTCCGGTGATCTGCACCGAATGGATGAACCGACCCGCGGCATCGACGATCCCGACCGTGCTGCCCGTCTTCGCCGAAGAGGAGGTAGGCTGCATGATGTGGGGATTGGTGAACGGCAAGACGCAGACCGACCTCCCGTGGGGCCACCGTCCCGAACACGGCGAGTACAAAGGACCGTGGCAGCACGACATTTACCACGGCGACTTCACCCCCTACGATCAGACCGAAATAGACCTGCTGAAAAAATACTGCAAATAACATTCCGACCCGCAAGACAATGAGAACAAAACTATTAGCACTGCTTTCCTTGGGAGCCGCAGGCCTTGTCCCGGCCGCGACGGCGCAGGAAATCCCCCTGACGCGCATCGACATTGACGTTGCGCAGGAAAAAGCCGAAATCGCCCCGACGATGTACGGCGTATTCTTCGAAGACATCAACCGCTCGGCCGACGGCGGCATCTATGCCGAACTGATCTTCAACCGCGGCTTCGAGGAGGCGAATCTTCCGTCGGGCTGTACCTACAATCCCGGTGACAAGCGCGTTTACGCGCCCCATAAATCGGTCTACTCCTCGCCCGAACACCTGCGAAGCTGGAGTATTCCGTGGAATATCGAGGACAAACATCCGGGCTGGACGGTCGAATGTCCGGCCGACGGCGAATACTCGGTCCGCATCGATGACACCGACCATCTGGGCGTCGAAGCATCGAAGGCCATGTACCTGACCATCGACCGCCATGCAGCCCCGTTCAGGCTGGTGAACAGCGGTTTCTACGGACTGGCCGTCGAAGCGGGCAAAAAATACGACCTGCGTTTCTACATCAAGGCCGCACCCGGCTACAAGGGCGGCGTGACGGCTGAAATCCTCACGGCGCAAAACGAGGTCATCGCCTCGAAACGTTTCACGCTCAAGGGCGACGGGGAGTGGAAATATTTCGAAGCCGTCATGAAGCCCTCGCAGACCATGAACGACGGCCGGTTCGCCCTGCGTTTCGACTCGGCGGGTGCACTGGAGATCGACTACGTGTCGCTCTTCCCGCAGGAGACCTTCCACAACCGGTCCAACGGCCTGCGCAGGGACGTCGCCCAATTCGTCGCCGACCTCAAACCGGCCTTCATACGCTGGCCCGGCGGCTGTATCGTCGAGGGGCTGACGATGGAGAACCGCGTGAACTGGAAAAACACCATCGGCAAGCCCGAACTCCGCAAGGGCGAGTACAACCTCTGGGGCTACCACTCGACCAACGGCTTCGGCTACCACGAATTCCTGCAGTACTGCGAAGACATCGGGGCGCAGGCGATGTTCGTCTGCAACGCCGGCATGTCGTGCGACGGCCGCAACGGCGACTATTACGATGACAAGGAGGTCGAGGTGCTAATACAGGATGCGCTCGACGCCATCGAGTACGCCACGGGCGACGCCGAGACCACCAAATGGGGCGCCGAACGCGCAAAGAACGGACATCCCGCACCCTTTACGCTCGACTATATCGAAGTAGGCAACGAGAACCACAGCGCCATGTACGCCAAATATTACAACCGCTTCTACAAGCGTATCCGCGAGGCCTACCCCGACATCACGATCATTACCTGCCTGCCGATGAGCGACCAGCTCTCGTGGATCGACGGTTACGACATGAACGATCCCCATTTCTACAACTTCCCCAGCTGGTTCTACGCCAACACCGACTACTTCGACAAGTTCCCGCGCGAAGAGGGCCACAAAACCTATGTCGGCGAATACGCCTGCAACATGGGCGTTGGTTCGGGCAACATGGAAGGAGCACTGAGCGAAGGAGCGTTCATGATGGGCATGGAACGCAATTCGGATCTGGTGACGATGACCTCCTACGCCCCGCTGATGGAGAATACCAAATGCCGCATGGGCGTCAACCTGATTCTGGTACGGAACGACGACGTCATCGGCAGGAGTTCCTACTGGGTCGAGCGCATGTTCACCGACAACCGTCCGGACGTGAATCTGGCCACCGACACGCAATTGGGTGTGCTTCCCGACAAGACCACTCCGGTCGGCGGCATTGGTCTGGGAACCTACCAAACGGCGGCGGAATACTCCAATATCCGCATTTCGGTAGACGGGGAACAGATTTACGCATCGGATCCGGAGAATAATCCCGGCGAATGGATTGCCGCTTCGGGCAACTGGAAAATCGAAGGCGGCAAGCTGATCCAGCCCGACGAGAACGGCACCGGCTCGATCATGCTCCGCGACCAATGGCTCGACGCCGTCAAGTCGAAGATCGTATCCGTGGAATTCGACGCCAGAAAGCTGGGCGGCAAAGAGGGGTTCGTCCTCAAATTCGGCGCCAAAGATCCGGCGAACTGCTACCAGCTGACGCTGGGCAGCTTCGGCAATGCATGGACTATCTTCCAGAGCGTCGCCGACGACAACGCCTTCGTGCTGAACACCGACCGTCCGACGACACGCATCGAAACAGGCCGCACCTACCATGTGAAACTCGTCATCAAGGACAAGGATATCTTGGAGTGCTGGATCGACGGCCGAAAAGACCTGACCTACGACAACAGTTACGTACAGCGCCAATACGCCATCGCGGGACTGGACCGGACAAACGGCGAAGTGATCGTCAAGGTAATCAATGCCGAGGACGTTCCGATGCGCACGAAGCTCAATTTCCGTAACGCCGAATTCGAGCCGCAGGGCAAACGCATCTCGCTCTGGGCGAATTCCAAGCACGAGGAAAACACTTTCGAGGACCGGAACCGGATCGTTCCGGTGGAGGATGTCTTCAACAACGTAAGCTCCTCGATGGACGTCACGTTCCGCCCCCAATCTATGACCGTACTGAGACTCAAACTCAAAAAATAGCCCGCGCCGCCGTCTGCCGCCGTATTGCACCGAACCGGCGGCAGACAGGGCCGCAGGCCGCAAACCCGAACGAACATGAAAATCATCAGACACCGCATATTTCCGCTCCTGACAGCCACCGCAATCTTTATCGGCGGTACGGTTTCCGCCGCCGCACCGCAGTCGGGACAGTTCTACAAAACCAAAATGCACAAAGGCACGATCACCGTCGCCGACATCCGCCGGGACCACGGCCCTGCGCGCATGATCTCCACGGCCTTTCAGGGACTCATAAATCAAGAGACGGCCGAGTGCTACCTCTATTTAGCCGACCACCATGTCCGCCAGCTCGACGACACCAAACGCCCCTTCGAGATCCTGCCCCTCGGCGAAGGCCGCGATCCGGGTCTGCGCTCGCTGTTCAAGGCCTATGCGGACCGTGTGCAGAACATCTACATCTGGAGTTCAGAGGAAGACTGGTCGTGGAACATGGCCGTCATGCTCTCGGCCCAGCACCAAGGACTGCCGCTGACCGAGGAACTCTATGCCCGCCTGACGGCCGAAACCCCGTGGAAAGGCAACGTGGAGCGGCTTTACGGCCGCTGGGCGTCCAAGCGCGACGCATATGAATGGGCCATGGAGACCATTCAGCCCCAATGCCACCCGAACATACTCTTCACGCTGGGACTGCGCAGCGACTGGACGGGCAATCCGTGGACGCTCTACGACTATGCCGTGGCGTCGCGCGGCTTCGCATTCTGGCTCGACGACGCTGATCCCGAAGAGCGTTCGATCATCGAGGAGATCTGCCGAAAAGGCAACTTCAAACCGGGCGCCATCGTCATGGGCTATGCCAAGAGCGGCGATGACCTGCTATACGTCACCAACCGCTACAACATCGGCTACGTCGTGAGCGACTACTACGCCAACGGCAGTTTCTGGTGCAGTTACCCCAACAAATCGTTCAAACAGCGGCCGGGCAAAGCCGTCAAGGCCGAGAACGGCAAAATCTACGTCAGCGTCGTATTCAGCGACGGCGACAACGTACAGTTCGACCAAAACGCGCTCTACGCCATCTGGACCGAGGACACCGACCGCGGGGCTTTCCCCGTCGGCACAACCCTCTGCGCCGGCATGCAGGAGCTGAACCCGTTCCTGCTGGAGTGGTATTACAAGCACATGAGTCCCAACGACGAGCTAATGGCCGGCCCTTCGGGCTACCAATTCATCTACGGCCGCGACTACAGCGAGGAAGGTTATGAGAAGTGGCTCGAACTGAACCGCCGGTGGCTCGCGTCGGCCGGATTCAAGACGGCCTGCTTTTGGCACACCTCCTACGGCACGGACCGTTTCTACCGCTATGCGGAAACCGCAGGACTCGAAGGCGTCTTCAACGGCGACGACGACGTGGTGCTGGACTACCACGACGGGGTAATCATCATGAATCAGGGCGACCATCTGGTCGCCGAAGGCGATCTGTACAACAACCTCGCGCACCGGCAGGGGCTGCTCGATCCTTCGCGGCCGCACTTTCTGAACGTCTACCCCACGGCGGCCACTTACGGCTACCACGGCGTGGCCCGTCTGAAACGCGAAGCCGAACGGCTGGAAAAGGATTTCCCCGGCCGCTTCGTATTCCTGATGCCCAAGGACAACGTCGCCACGGCCCGCAAGTATTACGAGGCGCACCCCGAACATATTCCGTGGAAAAACAAGCCCCAAAACAAATAATCCGGCCATGCTCAAACACACGATTATCCCGCTGCTGGCTCTCGCCGGCGCAACCGCTGTACAAGCCCGGACTCCCGATCCGTCGCTCGCACGACAGGAAGGCGTCCTGCAATGGGTGGACACGCGGATCGGCACGTCGGGCCACGGCCATACCTTCATGGGCGCCGCCGCACCGTTCGGAGCCGTGCAGCTCGGTCCCAACAACTTCAACAAAGGCTGGGACTGGTGTTCGGGTTACCACGATTCGGATTCGATCTGCGTGGGATTCGCACACCTGCACCTCAACGGCACGGGATGCAGCGACACGGGCGACCTGCTCTTCATGCCTACCGCGGGCGAAATACGTGTGACGCCCGGATCACAGGAGAATCCCGACAGCGGCTACGCCTCGCGCTACTCGCACCAGCGCGAAGCGACCGCCCCGGCCTACTACCGGCTGCATCTGGACGATTACGGCATCGACGTCGAACTGACTGCCACCGAGCGCGTGGGATTCCACCGCTACACCTTCCCCGGCGAGGGGCAGAAACAGGTGGTGATAAATCTCTTCGACGCCAACGGCGACGACCGCGCGACGGAGACCTTCATCGAACAGCAGGACAACCATACGGTCCGCGGCTACCGCTGTTCGTCGGGCTGGTCCAAACAACAGCGCATCTATTTCACGGCACGCTTCTCGGAACCCGTGACGCTCGAAATCTACAAAGACGACAAACTCGCCGCAGGCAGCAGCATCGAGCGCGGCATAAACCTCAAGGGAGTCGCACGGCTCGACGATTCGGCCCGCGAGGTACTGGTCAAAGTCGGCATCTCGCCCGTCAGCATGGCGGGCGCGGCGCGCAATATCGACTGTGAACTTCCCGGCTGGGACTTCGCCGCCACGGTCAGGGCGACCAGCCGCAAATGGGAACGCGAGCTGGGCAAAGTCGCCGTCAAAGGTTCGGACGATACGGCCCGCCGTATCTTTTATACCGGGCTTTATCACGCTTTCCTCCAGCCCAACCTCTTCAATGACTGCGACGGGGCATACCGCGGCGCCGACGGCAAAAACCACGAGGACCCCGGACACGAGACCTACACCGTATTCTCGTTATGGGACACCTACCGCGCCGCGCATCCGCTCTACACGCTGCTACAGCCCGAACGCGTACCCGACATGGTCAATACGATGCTCGACATTTACGACGAGCAGGGTTATCTCCCCGTCTGGCACCTGTACGGCTCCGACACCCGCGAAATGATCGGCATTCAGTCGGTTCCGGTCGTCGCCGACGCCGTTATGAAAGGATTTCCGGGCATTGATTACGACCACGCCTTCGAAGCCATGAAGCGGTCGATGCTGAGCGACTACAAGGGACTCGCATGGCTCCGCACGCAGGATTACATCCCGTCCGACAAGGAGGGCGAATCGGTCGCCAAAGGGCTGGAATATGCGCTGGCGGACGGCAGCATCGCCCTTGCGGCCGAAAAGCTGGGCTGCGAAGAGGATGCCCGCCTGTTTGGCAGGCGCGCCCGATTCTACACAAGTTACTGGGACCCCGAAACCCGATTTTTCCGCGGCCGCAACCTCAACGGATCGTTCCGCGAACCGTTCGATCCGTTCCACTCGACCCACCGCAACGACGACTACTGCGAGGGTACGGGGTGGCAGTACATCTGGCTGGTGCCGCACGACATCCGGGGGCTGATTTCACTTTTCGGCAGCGAAGAGGCGTTCACGGAGAAACTCGACCGGCTCTTCACCGTCGAGGGCGACATGGGCGAACAGGCGTCGGGCGACATATCGGGCCTGATCGGCCAGTACGCCCACGGCAACGAACCGGGACACCACACCGTCTACCTTTACGCATACGCCGGACAGCAGTGGAAAACCGCCCGCATGGTACGCCGCATACTCAACGAAATGTACACCGACCGGCCCAACGGACTGGCGGGCAACGAGGACTGCGGCCAGATGTCTTCGTGGTACGTACTTTCGGCGATGGGATTCTACCCGGTGAATCCTTCGCTGGGAATCTACGTCCTCGGCAGTCCCAAATTCGCGGAAATGACCATCCGGACGGGGAACGGCAAAAAATTCACGGTAAAGGCCGAAGGCAATTCGGAACGCAACATCTATATCCAGTCGGCGGAACTCAACGGCAAACCCTATCCGTACGCCTACATCCGCCATAGCGACATCGTAAAGGGCGGAACGCTGCGCCTGACAATGGGTCCGCAACCGAACAGGGAGTTCGGCGCCGCTCCGGAACACCGTCCCTTCGAACGTTAAATTACAGATAACCCGACCAACAAACCGACCATGAAAACCCTACACCAGAATCTTTCGCTTCCGGCGCTGGCCCTGCTGCTGGGCGCCTGTTCTCAGCCGGAAGCCCAAATAAACATCGACGCGGCACAGCGCGGCGCAGAGGTTCCCTCATCCCTGTACGGCATCTTCTTCGAAGAGATCAACCACGCGGGCGACGGCGGACTCTACGCCGAGCTGATTCAGAACCGCGGATTCGAAGACAGCTCCGTACCCGAAGGCTACCGGGTCGAAGGCGATAAAATCTATCCACCCGCCGTCTGCAATCACCTTACCGGCTCGAAGCCCCATCCCGATCTGGCATTTCGCTGGACAACGGACGAAATACCCGCATGGTCGCTCGAACAGTTGGCAGGCGAAGGCGCGACCATGCAACTCACGACCGAATATCCGCTCAACAGCGCGACTCCGACGGCGCTGAAGGTCACGCTTCCCGTTCAGGGACGCGTCGCGCTCTCCAATACCGGATTCTGGGGCATCAACATCGAGAAGGACAAAAGCTATTTCCTGCGTTTCAACACCTCGAACGGCAACCTGTTCGACGGCAAAGCCACCATCAAACTCGTCGGCGCCGACGGCACGGAACTCTGCAACCGGCCGCTGGCCCTCGACCCGGATAAATCTTGGTGTCAGTATTCGGGCGAACTCATAGCTGCCGGCACTGACCACAACGCCCGCTTCGTCATCGAACTCGAAGGCAAAGGAACGCTGCTGCTCGATTACGTTTCGCTCTTCCCGGCCGAAACGTTCCGTAACCGCGAAAACGGACTGCGCAAGGATATCGCCGAGACGCTCGAAGCCATGCGTCCGGCATTCGTCCGCTGGCCGGGCGGCTGCGTGGTGGAGGGCATCACCCTTTCGAACCGTATCAAATGGAAGGAAACCATCGGCGATCCGGCTACCCGTCCGGGTGTTTACGACACTTGGGGCTATCGTACCACGATGGGCTTCGGCTACCACGAATTCCTGCAGTTCTGCGAGGACATCGGTGCCGAAGGCATGTTCGTCTGCAACGTGGGACTGGGCTGTCAGGGCCGCGCGGGCGACGCATGTCCGGAAGAGGAGGTGGACTTCTTCATCAACGACGCACTCGACGCCATCGACTACGCATTGGGCGACGGCACGACCGCGTGGAGCCGCAAACGCGTCGAGAACGGTCATCCCGAACCTTTCCCGCTGAAATACGTCGAAATCGGCAACGAAAACTGGGGTCCGGTCTATGAAAAGCGTCACGACAAATTCTACAAGGCCATCAAGGCGAAATATCCGCAGTTAAAACTCATCTCGACGCTCGGACTGGGCGGCCAGCACCGTCACGAGAAGGTCGATATGATAGATCCCCACTGGTACGTGTCGCCCGAATTCTTCTTCGCCAGCGACAAACTCTTCGACCAACAGGAACGCGGGGATTACGAAATCTACATCGGCGAATACGCCGTCAATCAGAACGTCGGCGGCGGCAACCTGCTCGGCGCATTGGCCGAGGCGGCGTTCCTCACGGGTGTCGAGCGCAACTCCGATCTGGTGAAAATGGCCTCCTACGCTCCGCTGTTAGAGAACGTCAATGACCGCGTCTGGCCCACGAACCTCATCTGGTTCGACTCCCACCGCGTCATGGGACGCTCGTCGTATCAGGTACAGAAGATGTACGCCGAAAACCGTCCGTCGTTCAACGTCGCCACCGCATTCGAACAGCCGACACACCCCGTCGAAGTCCGCGGCCGAATCGCATTGGGCGGCTGGAATACCGACAACGAATACAAGGACCTGAAAGTCACGCTGGCCGACGGTCGCACCGTCGAGGCCGACATGACGCAGGGCTGGACGCCCCAAGAGGGTTCGTGGACTGCCGGGGAAGGCACGCTGAAAGGCTCCGGTCCCGGCGTGATGCGCTGGATTCTATGGAGCACGCCGGAAGCGTTCGGCGACTGCTCGATCTCGCTCAAGGCCCGCAAGACCGCCGGAGCGGAGGGGTTCCTCATCTACTTCGGCATGCACGACGGGCTGAACGGCTACGTGCTCAACATCGGCGGCTGGGGTAACCAGACTACGGCTTTCCAGCGCATCGACGGCAACGACATGCCGCAGATTCCCAACAACATCTCGCAGCATGTGGAGGAGGGACGCTGGTACGATATCCGCATCGACGTCAAAGGCGGCAAATTCACCTATTATCTCGACGGCAAACAGATGCTCGAAACGACGATCGAGAACATACAGCGCTATGTAGTTTCGGGTTACGACGAGAATGCGGGCGAACTGATCGTCAAATTCGTGAACGCCACCGAAGAGCCGTTCACCACGTCAATCAACCTGCAGAACGTAACCTCCGTGGAGGGCAGGGGAAAAGTCGTCACCCTCACATCGGCCGACCCCAAGGACGAGAACACGCTCGAAGATCCGAAGAAAGTATTCCCAAGGGAAAGCACCTACAACGGCTTCTCGGAAAGGTTCGACTACACGTTCGAACCGTGGTCGCTGACCGTGCTGCGCATCAAGGCCGAAATCTAAATACCGAACAAAGGGATAACCCGCCGGCATTGCTACGGAAGGCGGGTTATCCTTTTTCCACAATTCCGAACCGCATGAAAAAGCTTCTTTTCACCCTGCTCTCAGCCGCCGTCGCCGTATCGGCCGCGGCCGGCGACAAAAACTACCTCCGCTATGTGGATCCCTACATCGGAGCGGGTGGCCACGGCCATGTTTTCGTCGGGGCCTGCGTTCCCTTCGGTGCGATACAGGTCGGACCGCAAAATATCTTCAAAGGCTGGGACTGGTGTTCCGGCTACCACTATTCGGACAACGTGCTGATCGGATTTTCGCACACGCACCTCAGCGGTACGGGCTGCACCGATCTGGGCGACATCCAGATCATGCCCTTCACGGGCGACGTGCGCACGCGCCGCGGCGAACAGGACGACATCTCGAACAGCTGTTCAGCCCATTACCGGCATGAAAACGAGCGGGTTTCGCCCTATTCCTATTCCCTGACGCTCGACAACGGCATTCATGCCGAACTGACCGCATCGCGGCGGGTCGCGTTCCACAAATACACCTTCCCGGCGGGCGAAGAGACCCGTCTGCTGATCAACCTCCGCGAAGGCAACGGATTTCAATCGTTCGCCTCGTCGCTACGGCTGGTCGATACCCACACCGTCGTCGGCCACCGCATCGTCAAAGGCTGGGCGCCGGAACACCGCGTCTACTTCGCACTGAAAAGCGACCGTCCGATCGCCGAACTGCTGGTCTTCAACGACGACGAGCCGGCCGGACGCGGCGAGCTGGAAGGCGAAGGCGTGAAGGGCGTGGTCTGCTTCGAAGGCAGCGTCGAGAAACTGGCACTGAAAGTCGCCGTTTCGTCCGTAAGCACCGACAATGCGCTGGAAAACCTGCGCAAAGAGATTCCCCACTGGAATTTCGACAAGGTGATGACGGCGGCCCGCGACGCATGGGAAAAGGAATTGGAGCGCGTCGAGATCACGACTGCGGACGAACGCGCCAAGCGCATCTTCTATACGGCCATGTACCACACGATGATCGCCCCCACGACCTACTGCGACGTGAACGGTGAATTCCGCGGCCACGACAATAAAATCCGCAAAACCAGCCGGACAAATTATTCGACCTTCTCGTGCTGGGACACTTACCGGGCGCTGCATCCGTGGTTTACAATCATCCAGAGCGACCGGGTGGGCGACATGGTCGCGTCGATGCTCTCGATCTGCGACCAGCAGGGCAAGCTTCCGATCTGGCCGCTGATCGGCGGCGAGACCAACCAGATGCCCGGCTACGGCAGCGTACCGATCGTCAGCGACGCGGTAGTGAAAGGGATCCGGGGCATCGACGCGGAGCGCGCCCTGCAATGCGCCCTGCAGACGGCCACACTCCGCGAACAGGCCGGAATCGGCTATGTGCTGGACCGGGAGTATATCCCTGCGGACAAGGAGTTCGAGGCGACCTCCAAAGCCATGGAGTATGCGGTGGCCGACTGGGGCATCGCCGCCATGGCGCACAAACTCGGACACAAAGACGTGGAGCGGACTTTCGCCCGGCGCGCCCGCTACTGGAAACATTACTTCGACGGCGACATCAATTTCATCCGCCCGAAATTCGACGACGGAAGCTGGCTCACGCCCTACAATCCGTTCCAGTCGGTACACGGCGGCACAGGCTACTTCGCCGAAGGCACGGGGTGGCAGTACACCTTCTTCGTGCCGCAGGATCCCTACGGGCTGATCGAAGCCATGGGCGGCGACGAACCTTTCCGCGCCAAAATCGACTCGCTGTTCCGCGTTTCCGGCGACATGGGTCCCCACGCCTCGGCCGACATTTCGGGGCTGATCGGCCAGTACGCCCACGGCAACGAGCCTTCGCACCACGTCATCTATCTCTACAACTACGCAGGCCAGCAGTGGAAAACCGCCGAACTGGTGCGCTACGTACAGCACCATTTCTACACCGACCGACCGGACGGCATCATCGGCAACGAGGACTGCGGCCAGATGTCGGCATGGCATATTCTCTCGGCACTAGGTTTCTATCAGGTCAATCCCTCGTGCGGGGTCTACTCGTTCGGCAGCCCGCTTTTCGAGAAAGCGGTGCTGAATATGCCCAACGGACGCAAATTTATGGTGACAACAGAGAACAATTCCGCAAAAAACAGCTATATTCAATCCGTGGAACTGAACGGAAAACCTTATCTGAACTCCTACATCGCATACGACGACATCGTTCGCGGGGGCACGCTGAAATTCGTCATGGGCCCGCAGCCCAACTACGACTTCGGCTCCGCCCCCGAACACCGTCCCTACAACGAAACACGCCAATAAAGACGCTATGAATACGAATACCAAACGATTGCTCTGCACCCTCGCCGGCACGGCGGCCCTGCTGACGGCGGCCGGAAGCGACGACGGGAGTCGCATCGAAATCGACCTCGGCAAACGCGGGGCCGAAATTCCCGCATCGCTCTACGGCGTCTTCTTCGAGGAGATCACCGGTTCGGGCGACGGCGGGCTTTACGCCGAGATGATCCGCAACCGCGGCTTCGAGGAGGGCGTACTCCCGACGGGCTGCACGCTCGACGCCGACGGGTATGCCGCCGCACCCCACGCGCACTGCTATTCGAACGACTCGGTCAACCGCTTCCGCGTGCGGTGGAGTCCCGATCTGGCGATGACGGGCTGGCGGACGCAGTACGCCGACGGCTCACAGGCCGCTTCGTCCGTTACCGCCGAATATCCGCTCAACGCCGCCACGCCCCACGCCCTGCGCCTCGACCTCGCCGCGGCGCGCGGCGAAGTGAGCGCCGTAAACAGCGGCTACTGGGGAATCGCCGTCGAAGCGGGCAAGAGCTACGATCTGGAATTTTACGTCCGCGCGGAGAAAACCCCGTGGTGCCGCGCCGCGATCGTCACGCCCGACGGGCAACCTGTTGCTGCGAGCGACGTGCGTCTGACGACGGACGGCAGCTGGCACCGCTATACGGCGACCTTCACCCCGTCGAAGACAGGGAACAAAAACACCCTGCGCCTTACCTTCCCCGCCGAAGGCCGCGTCTGGATCGATTACGTGTCGCTCTTCCCGCGCGACACCTACAAGGGCCGCACCAACGGACTGCGCAAGGATGTGGCGACGATGATCGAAGAGCTGCGCCCGGCGTTCGTCCGCTGGCCCGGCGGCTGTATCGTCGAGGGGCTGACGCTCGACAACCGCGTGAAATGGAAAGAGACCATCGGCGACCCGGTAAAACGTCCGGGAGAGTACAACCTGTGGGGCTACCGCAGTACGTACGGGTTCGGCTACCATGAATTCCTGCAGTTCTGCGAGGACATCGGCGCCGAGGGCATGTTCGTCTGCAACGCGGGCATGTCGTGTCTGTTCCGCAACGGCGACTATGTGCAGGGCGACGAACTCGAACCGCTGATCGAGGAGGCGCTCGACGCCATCGAATACGCTTTGGGCGATGCAAAGACGACCGAATGGGGCGCCGAACGCGCCAGAAACGGTCATCCCGAACCCTTTCCGCTGAAATACATCGAGGTCGGCAACGAAAACGTCTTCGCCCGCTATGCGGCCAACTACAATCGTTTCCACAAGGCGATCAAGGCGAAATATCCGCAGCTGACGGTTATCTCAGCGCTGATGTTCAGCGACGACATCAAGCGGCTGGACAAAGTGGAGATGATCGACCCGCACTATTACGAGACCGCCGACTGGTTCTACAACAACGCCGACGTCTACGACAAGCTCCCGAAGAAGCTCCCCTATAAGATTTACGTCGGCGAATACGCCGCCGTCGGGCAGTCGAATCTCTACGCGTCGCTGGCCGAAGCGGCTTACCTGACCGGCGTGGAGCGCAACGCCGACAAAGTGCAGCTGGTCTCCTACGCCCCGCTGATCGAAAACGCCCATTACGGCCGCAACCACCTGATGGTACTCGACAACAAACAGGTTTACGGACGCACGAACTACCATGTGATGAAACTCTTTTCGGAGAACCGGCCCGATGTGAACGTTCCGCTCTGCATTCTCGGAGAGCAGGTCGCAAAACCCCACTCTCCCAAAGGATTCATCGGCCTGAGTACGGGCAACACGGCGGCGCAGTTCCGCGACCTGAAGGTCACGAGCAACGGCCGCACCCTCTACACCACCGACTGGAGCGACCTCGACACACGCTGGGAGACGATCCGCGGCGAGTGGAAAGCCGCAGGCGGCGTCCTGACCCAGCCAGTCCCGGCCGGAGATGCGCTCCTGCGTCTGAAAGATCTCGAAGCGGGCGACTGCACGATCACCCTCAAAGCCCGCAAGACGGCCGGACACGAAGGGTTCCGCGTAGTCTTCGGCATGCAGGACGACCGCCGCTATTTCATGGCCGACATGGGAAGCCACTCCAACGAGTCGGTCCTCTTCCGGGAGATCGGCGACAAAGGTTCGGTTTCACTCTTCGACTACCGCAATCAGGAGCCGATCGAAGCGAACCGGTGGTACGACGTGCGCATCGAAATCCGTGGCAACAAATGGAAGTGCTACCTCGACGGTGAACTCAAATACGCCTACGACTATACGATCGTCAACAAGCACTACGCCGTCGCAGGTCTCGACCGCAAGCGTAACGAACTGGTCGTCAAACTGGTCAATGGCCGCACGGAGCCGTGGCGAACCTCGCTGGCGCTGAAAGGCGGGAAAGCCGCGCCCGGCGAAGCCCGGCGCATCGAGCTTGCATCGGCGTCAATCTACGACGAAAATTCGTTCGAAGAACCCGAAAAAATCACCGCCCGCGAATCGGCATTCCGCATCGAAGGGCGCACCGTACCCGTAGAATGCGCCCCCAACTCGCTCACCATCCTGCGTATACCTCTCGACAAATAATAACCAGCAACCTCAATACCCCGATGACAAAGTATCTGAAACTGATTTCCGCCATTGCCGCCCTGCTGCTTGCGGCATCGTGCGGCAGCACAAAAAACACACGTAAAAGCCTTTCGGGAAATCCCGTCTTTCCGGGCTGGTACGCCGACCCCGAAGGCGCCGTCTTCGGCAAGGAATACTGGATTTTCCCCACCCTTTCGGACCTCTATGCCGCACCGGGCGAGGAAATGCCGGCCTACCCCGCCGAGAAAAGCTCGGCAGTCCACCAGCTGTACAACATCCAGACCTACATGGACGCCTTCTCGTCGAAGGACCTCGTGAACTGGACCAAACATCCGAAAGTCCTCACCACCGACGCCGTGAAATGGGTAAAATATGCCATGTGGGCGCCGGCGATACTCGAACACAAGGGCAAATATTACCTCTTCTTCAGCGGCAACGACATCCAAAACGACCACGAATACGGCGGCATCGGCGTCGCCGTGGCTGACCGTCCAGGCGGCCCGTACAAAGACGCGCTGGGCAAACCGCTGATCGACCGCATCGTCAACGGCGCGCAACCCATCGACCAGTTCGTTTTCCGCGACGACGACGGTACGCATTATATGTACTACGGCGGCTGGCACCATTGCAACATGGTCAAACTGTCGGACGACCTGCTGAGCGTCGTGCCGTTCGATGACGGCGAGACGTACAAGTCCGTAACGCCTGAAAACTACGTCGAAGGACCGTTTATGTTCAAGCGCGGCGGCAAGTACTATTTCATGTGGAGCGAAGGCGGCTGGAGCGGTCCCGACTACAGCGTGGCCTATGCCATCGCCGACTCCCCGTTCGGGCCGTTCGAACGTATCGGCAAAATTCTCCAGCAGGACCCCGAAATCGCCACCGGAGCCGGCCACCACTCGGTGATACGGATTCCCGGCAGGGACGAATACTACATCGTCTACCACCGCCGCCCGCTGGGCGCGACCGCCATGGGGCACCGCCAGACCTGCATCGACCGCATGGAGTTCGATGCAGACGGCTTCATCAAACCCGTAAAAATGACTTTCGAAGGGGTCAAACCCGTCCGGATCAAATAACGACCACATAAAAAACAAAGACCATGAAACGCTATCTCTTCTTAATGGCAGCCACGGCCTGCATGCTCTCCTGCGCAGGCAATGGCGACAGCGGAAACGGCGTCGAACTGCTCGATGCCGCCGCCTTCAGAACCAAAATCGACGGGAAACCCGTCGGACTCTACACCCTGCAAAACCCCGACGGCATGACCGTGCAGCTCACCAATTACGGCGCACGCGTCGTCGCGCTCTGGGTTCCGGCCGCCGACGGCCGCTTCCGCGACGTGGTATGGGGATACGACAGCATCGACGCCTATCTCCGCACGGCCGACAAATACTGCGGACCCGTTGTGGGACGCTTCGGCAACCGCATCGGCAAAGGACGCTTCACGCTCGACGGCAAGGAGTACCAACTGACGATCAATAACGGCGAGAACCACCTGCACGGCGGTCCCGGAGGATTCGAATGCCGCGTCTGGGACGCCCGCGAGACCACGACGCCCGAAGGAAATCCCGCCGTCGCCATGTCCTACCGCTCCGCCGACGGCGAAGAGGGCTATCCGGGCAACCTTGACATCACGGTCACCTACTCGCTGACGCCGGACAACGGACTGGTTATCGACTACGAGGCCACGACCGACGCCCCGACAATCGTGAATCCCACGAGCCACGTCTACTACAACCTGCACGGCACAACGGAGCATTCGACCGACTCGCACCTGCTGACCATCCATGCCAGCGGCTTTACGCCCACCGACGCGGGTCTGATCCCCACGGGTGAAATCCTCCCGGTCGAAGGCACGCCGCTCGACTTCCGCACGCCGCATGCGATCGGGGAACGCATCGGACAAACCGACTACGAACCGCTGGCATTCGGAAACGGCTACGACCACAACTGGGCGCTCGACAAGCCTGAAGCGGGCACGGTTTCGCTGGCTGCCGAGGCTTATGAACCCGCGACGGGCATCCGGATGAAGATCTACACCGACCAGCCGGGACTCCAGTTCTATGCAGGACAGGGCATGGACGGCAAGGAGGTCGGCAAACGCGGCGACCGCCACAACTTCCGCTCCGGCATCGCCCTCGAAACGCAGAATTTCCCCGACGCACCCAACCACGACAACTTCCCGTCGTCGGTGTTGCGTCCGGGAGAGACCTACACGCAGCATACGGTCTACGCATTCGAAACAGACGAGCAATAACCAGCCCCCTGACAACGGAAACCCGGCGGCAAACGGACTTCGACCGGACCGAAACCGAACGCTCCAACGTCGTACATCCCGCCGTAACGATACGCCGTGAAGCCGCGACGCTCTGCGCACCGGGCCGCCCCTTGCCGACAAACAAGGACAGAAACAGACGAACAAAGAACCGGGCAAGTCCGACTAAGGCTTGCCCGGTTTTCTATCCGGCAACGGATTCCGCGGAAAGGCGATACACGGAATCCCCGGCAATTCGTTCATCAGTTCTCGTCAGGCCAATCGTCCGTGCGGCACGGGAGGGCGGGGATCCCCATCCAGTTCGTCCAATCGGCGACAATGTAGTTGCGGAACGCATAGCGCACTGCAACGGGAGCAGGCACATGATCCGACGATACGAGGATCGTGCCTTTACGACGATCGACTACGGCTTTAGCCGCATAAAACCGACGGTTCTCCCCGGCGATTTCGAATCCGCGGATCTGGCCGGGCATGGCACCCAACGCCGAAGTCACGGAGACTACGGCCGTACCGTCCGCATAATCGACCTTGGCGATACGAGGCGATTCGGGTTCCAGCCCGCTCAGGCCGTATACCTGTTTGAGCGCCGTCGCCGCAAGCCGGTCGCCGACCTGACGTTTGCGCGCAGGATGTATGCAAACGGCATCGCCTACATCCGTCGTCGGAATCAAAGCCGTATTGGGCAGCTGTTTCAACGCCCGTTCCTGCGCTTCGACCAGCAGCGGACGCGACAAGGCGTTCTCGTTCCCGCGGCCATAGCGGTAAGGAGCTATCTCCACGGCATAAAAAGCCATATTCGAATCGCCCCAGCTCCGGCGCCATGTATTGACCAACTGTTTCTGCAATGCACCGTAAGCATCGGCAAAACCGACGTTGGCTTCGCCCTGATACCAGATGAATCCGCGTGCGGCATATCCGGCAATCGGGGCGATCATTCCGTTGTACAGCTTGGCAGGATGATTTTTGTCGCTGCCGTTCACCGCCAATATCCGGGCGCACTCCTCTTTTGAAATCGTTTTCGCAATTTCCCCGGAAGGAAGCCACCCCAGAATCGACGTTCCGCCCCAAGCCGCCACGACGATACCGACGGGCACTTTCAGCGTCCGATGCAGGCGGCAGGCGAAAAGGTAAGCGACACTGCTGATGTCGGGAACCGTTCCGGCAGAGGCCGCCACCCATTTGCCGCCACAGTCGGCCTGCGGGGTATCGGAGAGCCTGCGGGCAACGGTAAAGGCCCGTACATTATCCTTCCCGGCATCGAGTATCATCTCGAAAGCACCCTCTACCGGCTGACTCAGGAAACCCTTTACAGGCATTTCCATATTGGACTGTCCGGAACATATCCACACTTCGCCGAGCTGAACGTCGCGCAGTACGATCTCCTCGCCGTCGCTGATACGGATTTCATAGGGCCCGCCCGCAGCGGGCGTCTTGACTTTGAGCGCCCAACTGCCGTTGGATGCAGCCTTGCAGGTATAGGTGCGGTTATCCCATCCGGCGGTAAGCGTCACTTTCGCTCCGGCGGCCGCCGTCCCCCAAATGCGCACGGTTGCCTGCTGTTGGAGCACCATGCCGTCGGCGAAAAACGCCGGCAGCCGGATTTCCGCGCGGGCGGTCAAAGCAAAGACCGCCGCGCAGATAATACATACGATTCGTTTCATTTTCATATCCGGTGATTTTTATTCTTTCACGCAACGCACCGACTGGCCGTACGCCGCATTGAATTTGATATTTACATTCACATAGGTTTTGCCCGCAGGCTCGATCTTCATACCGCGGACATTAAGGTTATTATAGGTCATGGCCGACCAAAAGGTAGCGCACTGTCCCATATAGGAGAGGAAACCGCCCGTATGGTCTCGGAAGCCCGCAGCGGGATAATACGACGAACCCTCCGCACCCGAAAACATGACGCCGTAAAGCCCGGCGTTCGACATCACGGGCAGATTGGCAGCGGCAACGCCGGCCCAGACCGTACCCGTAAAGTGCGGCACCTTGTACCCCACCGGACACGGGTCGTAAATGGTTTTCGAACTGGAACTCGTCGCTTCGTTGTATCCCCACAAAGTAAGGTACTGCTTGAAATCCGAATTGAACCAAGTCTGGCCGCTGCCGTTCTGTTCGGCCCCGAAGCATACGAAATTCATCGGGTTGGCAACGGCATAGCCGATCTCCCCGCCCGAAGGCAGCTCCGTGTTCTTCACCAGTTTGAACGTTCCTCCATATGCAGGATTTACGACATAATCGGCCGTAGCCGCAGAGAAGCCGGGCGTCTCTTCACGTTTGACCTTCGTCCCGTGATGACGCGGGCCGATGAAAGGATCCTTGCGTCCCCACTGATAATAAAGGCCATAGGAGAGATAGTCATCCACTTCGGTCGAGACGGCGCCCAGATTACGGTCGAGCAGCTGGTAGCTCTTGCTCATGCCGGCGTGAAGATCGGCCGCAGGGTCTTCCGTTAGCCAGATATGCCAGCTCCACACGATTTCACCCGCATCGTTGAAAGCGGCGATAACCGCATTGCCGCGGGCTTCGCCAGCCCGGAAAACGACCATGCCTTTTTCATAGCCGACCTCGGTAATCAGGTCCGGAGCGCTCATCCAGAGCCAATCTATCCGGGTCATGCCTGCGGGCAGATCGTTGCTGTTGCCGCACGTCGGACGGAACTTGTATTTATCGGCCGCCGAAACGACATAGCAGTTCGAGGTACCGTTCTCGCTCAGATCGACGCGGAATTCGCTCACCTCGGCATCGCCCGAAGCGATCAATGCCGCCAAGTTCAGCGGCAGTTCGCTCACACGCGCCGCCTGCAATGCGGTCTGCGGTTCGCAAACAATGTCCACGACGCTCTTGTCCGTGCAGAGAAGCTGAATTTTCAGCGGTGCTCCGGCGAGTTCGGCCTCGCAGAGGGTGAACCATGCGGCACATTTACCGCTTAAGGACGGAGTGTCGGCCAGCGTAAGATTCACGGTTTTACCATTGCACGGCACTTCGACCTCGTTCCGCTCCAGATTGTAAATCATACTGCCGATCAAGGGCCGTTCCGACTCGATACGCACGCTACTCAGTTTCTTGTCGGCAAGAGGGGTTCCCGCAGCGTCGATTTCGAGTTTCAGCACCGCACACGGAGTTGAAAACTCCATGGCGACTTCGCCGGAAGCGACATCTGCATTTTCAAGCGTCGCAACGAGAAAGCCATAGCGTTTCACATCGCAGACCCCGCCGGACTGAATCTGAGCCGCAGGGAGCTTGACCGAAAGATAGGCAGGGTCGAATCCGCGGTTATCCCGATAAAGATACAGCGCACGCAGCGTCTGAGGACCCGAACCGGGAGCGTCGGACACCGAACCGGAAAAGATACCCTCACCGTCGGCGGAGACTTCCTGAAGCGTAAAACAAACATTGTTGTCTGCAAACCGGCTGCTGCGGCCCCAAAGTCCGAAGGCATCGTCCGCCGACCATTCCATGCGGCATTCCTCAACGGAAGCGGTGCCGTCGGCCGTCAACACCGGAGCCAAGGCAGCGCGTATGCTGAGGTCCAGCGGCTCGGCTGCGGGTGCAGGCTCATCCTCGCCACACGCCCCGGCAAACAGTCCGCCCAGCAGGAGCCATCCGAAAATAATGCGTTTATTGAGATACATAATCATTGTTTTTAAGGTTATTTCTGTTGGTTTTTAAGAAAAAACAGCTCGGCCACATGTACGCCCCGCTCCCCGGTATCGCACCGCCAGCTCAGCGTCACCCGACCGTCGCGGGTCGCTTCGGCCGGAAGATCGAATTCGCGTATCACATCGCCCGAAAGCCGGATCGCATCATGCACCTTGCAGCCGTCCGCATCGAGCCGCACATGACTCCTGAATTTGTTGGCCTCGCCGACATAGACGATCCGCACGCGATAAGTCGCAGCAGGATCGAATCCGTCGAAAGTCAGTTTAAGCGGCTGGTCGTAATAAATTCCGGCCTGCGTCAACCAAGCACGCGGCACGGGCTTGCCGTCGAATCCGAGATGGGTCATCACGAAGCCTTTCTTCATCTTGGCACCCAGACCGCAATGGGGCGTTTCGAGATGAGAGGGGTCTCTCTCCCATGCGGCATCTATACCGGTCACCCGTTCCGAAGAGAAATCGCCCAAATTGTAGTAAAAGCCGCCTTCGCCGGGATCGGTACGGCCGACCAACGCCATAATCTGCTCCACGCGCTCTTCATTGTCGGCCAGCGCGTCTATTTCGTCGATACGCATCAGCAGCCACTCGCTGTCGTTGAGCGGCAAATCGATCTGGTCCATCAGCGGGCAATGCTGGTATTCCATCGTCCAGCGACCCTCGTCGTGATAAACCGCCTCGTAAAGCTCCTCGCAACGCCGTTTCAACTCCTGCGCCACGGGTTTGCGCCGCGCTTCGCCCAAAATCGCGCGGGTTCGGGACAACGCACGCGAAGAACCTCGTTTGGGAGCCTCTTTCAACGCATCGTAGGCACGGGACTCGACATCCAGTTCATGCAACCACCGCCGGTAGATATAGGCATCGTAGTAAGCCCGCAACAGGGGCATCAGAAAACGCGGATTGCGCATTGTCGCATCGTCGGCGCGCTCCTCCATGCTCTGCCACATTTTCAAAGTCGTATCTATCTCTTCATTTTCTGCAAGGGGGCCTATCAGGTTACGCTCCAGCGCAAAAATGCCTGCCGTAAAATCGGCGGCCAGATCGGGCCCGATGAAGTAGCGGGCGTAATCGAATACCGACGCTTCGGCTTCGGTCGAAGCGTCCCAATCCTGACCGAGCCAGAAAAATTTGTTCAGATCGTCGTTGGTACCCTCGGAATAGGTCAGCGACCCGACGCCCAATCCGGCATATAGGTTATGGATATGCTTTTGCGCCGCCGGGCTGGGATTGATGCAGATACGTCCGAGTGTCATCGCCATCGGCAGGTCGATCGACCGCGCCGGATACTGGCTGCTGTAGATGTGGGTGATGTCGGGAAAGTTGCGGATCGGCAGTCCGGGACGGATTTTCGCCCGCAGCTGCTCGAACGACATCCGGCACCAAGGAGCAAATACCACACCGTCGGCCCACTTTACGACATTGGCACGCCGGCAGAACTCCTCGAAATAGCTCATCGGAGCATCGACGAAATGCTGGGGACTCAGCCATACCTTCGCTTCGGGATGATAGCGCTTGAGCAGCGCCACCTCTTTCTCCGAGAAGGAGAAAAAGCGTTCGAGCGTCAGATCGCCCGGATCACCGCTCTTGATACACCAATGGTCGATCGTCGGCAGACGTTTGAAGATATTTTCCCGGAAACGCAGTTCGGTGGCCTCGCCGCGCTCCGATTCGAAATCGGGACCGTTGTCGTAAGTCACGATCCAGACATCGAGACCGTAGGACTTGGCGATACGGATATAGTCAGCAGGCACATGGCGCAGCATCTCGATGCTGTTCATCCCGAAAAGCGCCAGTTCGCGGACATACTGTTCGAAGTTCTCCTTGGCCCATGCTTCGTCGGGAGACTTGGCCCGCGGCGAAGGATGCAGTTCATGCCCCCGGACCGCATACTGGGGAGTCGATGAAACCGTTGTCGCCGCAGGCAGGAGAATGCTTCCTTTACGCAGTTCGCAACTGCGCAGCAGACGCCCCACGCCGTACAGCACGCCCCGCGGATCGTTTCCCGCCACGACGACGCATTTACCGTCTTCCGCGACCAGCAGTTTGTAGCCCTCCGTTCCCGTCGGCGGAAGCGCTCCAAGTTCCCGGCCCAGCGCGGCATTGCCCGCGGCAAGATCGGATTCCCGGCCGATAAGGATCTGCACTCCGTCGGCGGTCCCGGCAGCGGAGAGTGTCACCCCCGTACGCAGGGCGAGTTCATCGACAAGCACTTCGGCGGCTTTGCGCACCAGCGGGTCGTCGCCCGAAGTCACGACCTGAGCCCCGGAGAGTTCGAGCGTCTGCGACGAAACCCCGGCAGGCGAGAGGAGCGCCAATGCCCAAAAGAGAGCGCCCCCCACCATGCGAAATATTTTGAAATAGCTCATATCCGTCCCGTTTACTGAATGTTCAACCTGCGGAAATAACAGCGCGAAAGCGAGTATATCCTGTAATGTCCGGCATCGTGATTGACGGCAGTCTGCTGCAGCGTCTGCTCGCTCGTCGCATCTATCTTATTGACCGCCAACGTCAGCCATGCACAACGCAAGTGATCGAAATCTTCGTTGTTGAGCAGTTCGATATAGAGTTTTTCGACGCCTTTGCGGGCACGGGGAAAAATAACGCTGTAATAGGTCAGCGTATCGGTACGTACGGGCGTCATCACCCGCTTGTCCCTATCGAGAATATGGAAATCCACACCGGGAACCGCCAGCGAGTCGGGAGTCGAGAATTCGTTCTTCGGAGGTTTCATAACTCCCATCTGCGTAAGAAAATAAGGGGAATTACGTACATAAAGACGCACCTCGATGTCGTAATCGCGCTCGATTTCCGACATGAATTTGACGGGCAGCTCGATCAGCTCGGTACTGGAACGGTCGACGGAGATCGTCCGGTTCGTGAGCGTCGGATTGCCCTGATCGTCGGACTCGTAATCGAAAGTCGTATAATACTGACGGTCATAGCCGTCAGGATAGTTTTTATAATCGTCTTCGCAGGCGGCGCCCAGCAATGCCATGGCCGCCAACAGCGAAAATATGCTTTTTTTCATCTGAGTAACTGATTAACGGTTATTTCCAATTGGGATTCTGTTCTACATTCCCGCGGCTCTGAGCAATATCGTTGCTCGGAATGGGATAGAGGTAATCCTTCTTCGGATCGAAGAACCGGCTCGTTCCCTCCTCCACGATCAGCACATTCTGTGCAGTAAGTTTGTCTTCGAGCGAACCGGGCGAGACGCTGCCCCACTCTCCGGCGATGAACCGTGCTCCCAATACATCCTGCGGCAAACGGATTTCGGCCTCTTTCCAGCGAATCAGGTCGTCGTAGCGAAGCCCTTCGAGCGCCAGTTCGACAGAGCGCTCACGACGCAGTTCAGTCCGCATATCGAGGTGATTGGAAGTGACGAATTCGTTGGTCAGGTGCGCCATGCCCACACGGTCGCGCAGCGCATTGACCGTACGGTTCAGGTCCTCGTCCGAAATGATTCCGTCGTGTTCGAAACGGGCTTCGGCGTATGTCAACAGTACTTCGGCATAGCGCAGCAGCGGATAATCCAGCGTACTGGGCTGGTCCGTCATGCCGTCGTTGCGCACGTATTTGCGGATACCGAAACCCGTACGCGACTGCGCATAGGGCACGAACGGACCGAATTGGTAGGTGTTGACGCCGCGGCGCAATGCCGTTTCGGCCAAACGGGGATCACGGCCGTCGAAATAGTCGTTATAGGTGAGCTGCAAAGAGGGATCGTCCTCGAAAGGCAGCCCCGTATCATTAAGATAAAGATTCAGGAAGTTGCGCGAAACGCCGTAATTGACGGCGATCTGGTACGGGTAATTGTGCGTCAGCAATTGCGTTTCCTGATAGCCGTACAGTTTCACCAGAATATGTTCCGAAGCCTCCTCACCCGTATATTCGAAAAGGTCCTTATAGGGCTGCGTCCCCTTGGTGTAGAGCGTGTGCTCGCCGGATTGAATCACCGAGTCGGCAGCTTCATAGGCAATCTTGAGATGGGGCTCGGCCTGCTCTTCGCCATGGAATTTCCGACGCGTGCCTTCATAGAGCGCAGCGCGCGCCTTGAAAGCCTGAGCCGCCGTCCGCGAAATGCGTCCGAACTCTCCGTCGGCCAGCGCCGAAGGCAGCGGCAACTCGCGGGCCGCAAGATTCAGGTCGGTATAAATGCGGGTCATCACCTCCTCACGCGAAGCGCGCGGACCGTAGAGGATCGGGTCGTCGATATCGCCGGCCGTATTCACCAGAATCGGCACGCCGCCGAATTTACACACCAGCTGGTAGTAGGCGTAAGCACGGAAGAAGTAGGCTTCGGCCACGAAACGGTCTATCTGCGAAGCAGTCGTACCGTGCTCCGGCGCGTGTTCGATGATGCGGTTGGACCAGAAAACCATCTTGTAGGGATTGCTCCAGTCGTCGCTCTTGGCCGGCACCTTGCGGGTTCCGGCACTGATGTCGTCGGGATAGTTGTTGCGGAACAGATCGTCGGCGCGCGTATCGCCCCAGCGATGCCCCAGCAGCACGTAGAGCTGATTGACGGCATATTTGAATTCGTCCTCCGACTGAGGATTCCAGAAATCCTTTTCGGCCATCGCCGTTTCGGGAAAACGGTCCAGATTACACCCCGCAAACCCGGCGGAAAACAACGCGAAAAGCAATGTAATGATATGTATTCGTTTCATAGACTGCTGATTTTAGAAGGAGACATTAAGACCGACCGTAACGGCACGGTAAAAGGCATACCAGCCATTGACCGTGGTGATGGCAGGGGCTTCCGGATCGAAGACATCCCACGTACGGGTTGTTTCCCACAAATTGTCTCCGGAAACATAAACATAACACGAACGGACGAAACTCCGCGGTTTGAAGGGAATCGTATAGCCGATCGTGATGTTTTTCAGACGCAGGTAAGCCGCATCCTGAATCCAGCGATCCGAAGGTTTGTAGTTGTACGAACCGCCCTTGTAAACCGGACGGGGCATGAATGCGTCGGTATTCTCAGGAGTCCAGTAGTCCCGGTGAATGTTGATCGCCTGATAGAGCGATCCCTGCGTGGGATTGAGCGTGGCTTCGTCGAGCAGGAAGTTGCGTTTGCCCACACCCTGCAACTGCACGGAGAAGCGCAGCCCTTTCCATTCGAATCCCAAATCGGCACCGAACGTATAGCGCGGATCGGTCGTGCCGAGCATGACCAGATCGCCCGGCGAATCGGGCGTGAAATTACCGCCCGTAATGTAGGGATCGCCGTCCCGGTTGACATAACGCACATCGCCCGCCGCAGTGAGCGCGCCGCCGGGCTGCAGGATAGCCTCCTCCATAGCCGGAGTTTCCTGATAGAGTCCCGCCGTACGGTAGCCCCATATCGTATTGAGCGGATAGCCTTCAAGCAGAGGAACAACGCCTTCCTGAATGACGTTGCTTCCTTCGTATTTGACCAGTTCGTTCTGGCTGTCCGAAAGATTGGCCCCCACCCAGTAGCTGAAATGCTTGCCGATCTTGTCGCGCCAGCGCACGTCGATCTCCCAACCCCATGTCTTCAGTTCGCCGACATTGGCCGAAGGGAGCCCGATGCCGATAAGCGACGGCACGCCCATTGCCGACGAGAGCATGTTGATATTGCGCTTCCAATAATATTCGCCGGTAAACTGCAGGCGGTTGCGCAGCAGGTTCATGTCTAGACCGATATTGCGCACGTCGATGATCTCCCAGCTCTTCTGGGGCGAAGCCAGCGTCTTGATGTAATTGGTCGTGGCCGAAGTGCCGCCGAAAATGGTTTTGCCGGTCTCGATCATGTTGATATAGTCGTAGTAGCCCAGTGCATTGGCATTTCCCAGACGGCCCCACGAAGCGCGGACCTTCAGGAGGTCTATGAATTTGACCTTGTCACGAAAGAAATTCTCCTTGCTGATGACCCAGCCGCCCGAAACCGAGGGAAACAGCTCCCAACGGTTCGCAGGCGCTAAACGCGAACTGCCGTCATAGCGCAGATTGACCTCGAAGAGATATTTCTCGCGGAAATTGTAATTGAAACGTCCGAAAAAGGACATCACCGCCGAAGTATTGATCAGGTCGGAGTTGAAAGCCGACTGGGAATTGCCGAAATTGAGCGAATAAAATCCGTCGGGCATGTAATCCTTCGTGGCGTAAACACGGTCGAAGCGGTAGTTTTCCCACTCGGTACCGGCCATGATATGAAAATTGTGGCTGCGACCCAGTTTCAGGTCGTAATCGGCCACGGCGCGCAGATTGTCCGTAAAGGAGTTGTCACGGCGCTTCTGCACCCCGTTGGGCGTAGTCTGCGAATAACGATACTCATTGTCGCCGCGGCTGTACCAGATCAGACGACGGGTTTTGCGGTCGTTCAGGTTCGCGCGGTATTTGCGCGAAGCGGTGAGATTGATCTGCAAGCCTTTGACCAGATTGCGTATACGCAGATTGGCCTGTCCCGAAACGTCGTTGTTGATGTTGTCCGACGTACCGGCATTTTTCATCAGGTCGATCGGATTGGTGCCGTCCTGACCGGCATAGAGGTTCGGGTTTACAAGCGGATCCTCATCCTGCGGAAAATAGACCGGCATGCGAGTGCGGCAGCGGTACACTTCGGCGAGCACCTTCGAAGCGTTGAAGGCATTGGCGTTGATTTCCGAACGGTCGGCCGTGAGCTTGATCGAAAGATCGAGATAGCGGTTGATGCGCGAAAAGAGATTCGCACGAAAGTTGAAACGGTTGTTGTCATCGGGACCGTACTTGAAGAAACCCCGGCGTTCGTAATACCCCACCGAGGCCATGTAGTTGAGCTTATTGCTTCCGCCGCGTACCGACAGCGAATGACGTTGCATATGGCTCCAGTCGTTGAGACTCTTGCGGATCCAGTCGGTGTTGTCCAGATAGCTCAGAGCCGTCGAAGACGAAAGCATCGAGTTGAAATTGGGATTTTTGAGCCACTCGATCATTTCGGCATTGACAGCCTTGTTGTTGGCCCGCTGGGTAATCTCATACTCCTCCCACGAATTGATACGGCTGGGTTTGCGGCCCTGTCGCGTGAAGCTGTACGAACCGTTGTAGCTCACCTTCACGCGTTCGGCGGCGCCTTGCTTGGTCGTGACGAGGATAACGCCCGCAGCAGCCTTCGAACCGTAAATCGATGCGGACGCGGCATCCTTCAGCACCGAAATCGACTCGATATCGTTCGGGTTGAGCATATCGAGATCGCCCTCGATACCGTCGATCAGCACCAGCGTCGAAATCGTATTGACCGAAGAATGGCCGCGGATCTGAAGGGCGAAACCCTCCTCGCCGGGCTGGCCGCTCGACTGCGTGACGACCACGCCGGGCAATTCGCCCTGCAGAGAGGCCAGCACGTTGGGCGCAGCCTTGTCCGCAATCGCGTCACCCGAAATCTGCGACACGGCACCCGTAAGATTCACCTTTTTCTGGACGCCGTAGCCGACGACGACGACCTCGCCCATCTGCGTCGCCTCTTCCTGCAACGTGATGTGCATCGGAGCACCGGTCTTGACGGGGACGCTCTGCTTCTCATAGCCCACAAAAGAGATGTCGAGGACGCTCCCTTCGGGAACATTGAGCGTAAACTGGCCCTTGTTATCGGTGGTCACTCCCTGACTGCCGCCCTGCACAAGCACCGTCGCACCGACAAGCGCCGAACCCGAAGCGTCGGTCACGACGCCGGAAACGGTCACCTGCCGAGCCGCTGCGGCGAGACTCACCAAAGCCAGCCCCAGCGACAAGATTAATAGTCTGAAATGTTTCATAGGTTTAAAGGTTAGTAACGTTTCGGTTTATTTCATCGTTAAGGTTCGGTATAGGGATGCGGCCGCCGTGTAATCAGCTCGACCATACGCTCGCGCGCTCTGGCGCACTCTGTCTCTCCGGCTATCAGGTAACGATGCCTGCCCGCAGGATCGGGTTCGAACCATGTCATCGACTCGTCATCCACACGAATCCGGCCCGGAGCGCTGTAACGGAAATACCCGGCATCGGGTTCCACGGCGCAGAGCACGGCCGACGGGTCCCACATAGGACGGTCGTAAGGCATCGGTTTATAGACTTTATAGGCCTCGGCCAGCGGATGTTTCTCCACATAGCCGAAATCTCCGAGAATCGACTCCACGGGATAGAGAATACGCGAACCGACCTCGAAAGGACTGACCGTAACGGGCGTGGGCCACTTTTCGAAAAGCTCCTGCGCGGCATCGCGGTCGATACGGATATTGTATTCGGCGCTTTTCCCCTCGGCCTGCTCGAATTCGCCGGCCATCATGTAGAGGTGTTTTACTTTACGGCGGATGAGTTCCATACCGTCGAGCGAAGAGACCGCATCCGGGCCGGAAGCCATCAGCCGCTGCAGGTTCGTGGAAAATCCCACGGCGATCAGCGTCACTTCACCGTCGCCCTGCGACGCAAGCAGCCGGCGCAGCAACTCCGCACTTTCGAGCAGCGCATCGTAATCGGAGATCGTACGTTTGTAGCCTCCGTCACGCGAAGTCTGGGCCACGAAACTGTTTTCGCGGTCGCAGTTCGCGCCCTCCCGTATCCGGCCTACAGGGATATCCGGATAGCCGTAGAAAGTATTCAGGATGTCGATATACTCGACGCTGGCCGGATGCTCCTCCTTATTGGAAGTAATCCCCAACAAGGTGATGCGCCCCTCGTCGGCATACTTGTAGAGCATGTCGAGCGCCAGCGGATCGTCCACGTCGTTGCCCATGTCGGTATCGAAAATCACCTTCACGGGCGTCTCTTCCGACGCCGCCCCGGAGCAGCCCGTACCAAAAGCCGCGCACAAGGCTACGACTCCGGCAAAATATTTCAGATTTCTCAGCATATGAAAAAGTTTTAAGGTTCGACAATCGTCAGGAATCAATTCGCCCCCGAAATGATAATCAGCGCCAGACCGCCGATGAACAGCAGGAACATGCAGGCCAGCAATCCCTTCACGGAACGTCCCGCGCCCCGGAATTCACGCCAGATGAAGACGCCCCATATCGCGGCGATCATCGGAGCGCCCTGCCCCAGCGCATAAGAGACCGCAGCGCCAGCTTTACCGGCGGCAATGTAGCTGAAAGCCGTACCTAACGCCCATACTGCACCGCCGAGCACTCCGACCAGATGGGTGGAAAGCGATCCGCTGAAATAGGCTTTATAACCGACGGGCGCGCCGTCGAAGGGATGGCGCATTACCCATGTATTGAAAACGAAATTGCTGAACAGCACGCCCACCGAGAATACAAACAGCGCCGAATAGGGAGTCATCATGCCGGGTGTAGGATCGGAGAAATTATCGAGATCCATGGCGGCCGCGACAAAACGGTAAAAGAAAGCCATGATGACGCCGGCGACGGCGGCCAGCGCAACGCCCTTGCGGCTGTTGCTCTTCACGCCGCCCGACTGGCGGGCCGAGGCCATTCCGTTGAGCACAATGGCAACGACGATGAGCGCAACGCCGAGAAAAAGAATCACGGGATCACCTTTCGGAGCCCCCACATAATTGACAATCACCCCCAGCACCAAAGCCAGCCCCACGCCCAGCGGAAAAGCTACGGCCAAACCGGCCAGCGATACCGAAGCGGACAGCAGAATATTCGAAGCATTGAAAACCACGCCGCCCAGCAGCACACTGCCGATGCCGCCCCAGTCTGCCTGAGCGAGATCGGCGACGAAACTACGGCCTTCGCTGCCGAAGCTTCCGAGCGTGAATCCGGACAGGATGCTGAACAACAGCATGCCGATCACATAGTCCCAATAGAAAAGTTCGTAACGCCAGCTTTTCGAAGCCAGTTTCTGCGTGTTTCCCCATGACCCCCAACAGAGCATCGTCACGAAACAAAACACGACGGCCAGTGTATAATTATTTACAACAAACATTAGGATAAAAGTTTTAGGTTAATATTGAAGTTTTGTCTATTCGGCGGAATCTACTTCGCGCCGCTGCGGAATGGAACGCTGGGCGCCGATGCGGGTACAGGCGATTGAAGACGCGGCGGCGGCGAAACGTGCTGCAGCTCCCAACTCGCGCCCTTCGGAGAGGGCGACGGCCAGCGCGCCGTTGAAGACATCTCCGGCAGCCGTCGTATCGACAGCCTCGACACGATAGGCCGGAACGAACTCCTCGCCGCGCTCATCGGCCACCAATGCCCCCGCACTGCCCATCGTAACGGCGACACGCCGTACACCGCGCCCGCGAAACCATGCGGCGGCCGCAACGGCATCGCCGACATTCTCGACTTTCAGCCCCGTCAGCAGCTCTGTCTCGCTGCGGTTCGGCGTAATCAGGTCCAGACGGGCCAACACTTCGTCCGCAATCGGCGCCGCAGGGGCCGGATTCAAAATGACCCGCACTCCGTGACGCACGGCAAGTTCGGTAGCGCGGGCTACCGTCTCCATCGGAATTTCGAGTTGCACGAGCAGGTAATCGGCAGCGGCGATTTCGCTTTCGACAGCATCGATATCCGCAGGCGAAAGCAGGGCGTTGGCCCCCGGAGCCACGACGATACTATTCTCCGCGGCATCATCTACGGCGATAAGCGCCACGCCCGAAGCAACGCCATTGCGGCGTACGATATAGGACGTATCGATACCTTCGCCGGCATAATGCCGCACGGCTTCCGCTCCGAACCCGTCGTCGCCCACGCAGGCGACAAAGCAGACGTCGCCTCCCATACGGGCCGCAGCGACCGCCTGATTGGCGCCCTTGCCGCCTGCATTGATCATAAAATCAGATCCGATAAGCGTCTCTCCGGGAGAGGGAATACGCGGCGTACGGATAACCAGATCGGTATTGGAACTTCCTATTACAACAATTTTTCCCATAATTACATATTATTAATATTCATATTCAGGGCTTCATTCCTGCCAAGACATAGCCGGCGTCAAATCCGGATCTGCGCCTGCAGTCTTTCGAGCACGGCCCGCACCTTCGTCCGTTCGGCATCGAGGAATCGCTGGTAAGGATATGAAAGGTAATCGCTGCATATCCCCATGAGCGAAAGTGCGCACTTGATTCCCTTGATGGCACTGGAACCATAGCGACCGATGGTATAGAGCGACGCGGCGACGGCCATGACATGATGCTGCAGGGCTTTCACCCGTTCCAAGTCATTGGCCGCGGCTGCCTCGTAAAGCGCGACATAGAGTTCCGGAAAAACATTCGCACCGCCGTTGACCCCGCCGGCTGCTCCCAGCATCACACTCTCGGCAGTGAGCTGTTCGGGTCCCATGAAAAGGGCGAAATCGGGACGATCGCTCAGCTCGTAAAGAAGCGTCTGAAAATAGACCATGTTCGACGAACTGTCCTTCAGTCCGATGATGTTCGGATGCCCGGCCAGCTCCTTCACGGTAGCGGGTTCGAGCGACACCTTCACATGCACCGGCATATTATAGAGGCACAAAGGCAGCGGCAGGGCATCGGCCAACGCCTTGTAATACATGGTCAGTTCCGGCTGCGAAGGAGCGAAATAGTAAGGCGGCGCCGCAACGACAGCCGCAGCACCGCATTCGGCGGCCTTGTGCGCCAGTCTCAGACTCTCCTCCAGCGAGGTATCGGTCACGCCGACCAAAACGGGAACGCGGCCCGCAACTGCCGAACAAACCAGCTCGGTAAGTTCATAACGCAGGTGATAGGCCAGACTTTGCGCCTCGCCGGTCGTTCCGAGGATGAAGATTCCGTGAACACCGCCTGCAATCATATGCTCCACCAGTCTGACCGTGCCGTCGCGGTCCAGCGTATTGTTGTCGATCAGCGGTGTGACCATCGGCGGAATAAGACCTTTCAATCGGGAAAAACGTGTTTTCATACATTCAACTATTACAACTGAGACTTTTTGAAATACATTTATATCTATTTAAAACACAAGCAATAACTAAATCGTTTTAGCCAAAAGAACAAAAAAAGGGTCACTTTTGTCCGGTAGACTCCCCTTTCACCAACTCGGCGTTTAGCATGATCGCGGCGCTGGAAGCGCAGTCCGGTTCTTCGATCCGGCGCACCAGCAGACGAACGGCTTCCGTACCGAACAACTCGATCGGCTGCCGCACACTGGTAACGGACACCCGGTACAGATCGAACACTTCATTGCCATCGTAAGCCACGACAGCCACATCGTCGGGCACAGAAACCTGATAACGGTTCAACGCCTTAAGTCCCTCCACGGCCAGACTGTTGGTTGCGAACAACAGGGCGTCCACCTTGCGGTTGGCCCGTTGAAAAAGCTGCCGCACAAGATCATCGACCCGGCGGGCCGTTTCATGAAAATCAATACGATATATCTGCATGCGGTCTTTGAGCCCCAGACGTTCCATCGTGGATTCGTACCCCTTCTCCCGATCGCAGATATTCGACAGCCGCATGGCATAGGAGACCATCGCCACACGCTTATAGCCCGATTCCACCAAATGCTCCACGGCCATTGCCGACGCTTTCTGATTGTTCAGCACCACACGGCTTATTTCCGGATTGTCGATCGTACGGTCGATCAGCACCAGCGGAATATTGAGGCCGTAAATCTCTTCGATATAAGCTTCGGAGCCTTCGCACGGAACAAGGATCAATCCGTCCACGCCCTTGCCCAGAAGTACTTCGACCACATTGCGGAACTTGTCCGCATTCTCGTCCGAACTGCCGAAAATAACGGTATAATTAAAACGGGAGGCATCGTCCTCGATTTTCCGGCATATCTCTGCAAAAAAGCTGTTCGAGATATCGGAAACAACCACACCGATCGTCCGCGAACGTCCGCTCCGCAGACTTCGGGCCGCATTATTAGGCTGATAGTCGAGTTTGTCAGCCATTTCCCGAATGCGTTTGGTCATCTCATCGCTTATGCGATAACGTTTCCCCTTATTATTCATGACGAACGACACCAGCGATATCGAAACTCCGGCAGCTTCGGCAATGTCACGAATCGTTGTACGTTTAGTTTTCATATAGCACACATAATAGCTTTCTATCGCAAATATATACTAAAACGTTTTAGTTGCAAAATAAATCGGCAAAATTTTACGTACAAACTGATCCAAATACTGATAATCAACGAATTGGGAACAAGGTCAATCAGCATCACATCCTCCCGGCATACTCCGTAACTGCTAAAAAGACAGCACAGAACGCATTCTTATCGGCCAAGACGCAACCCGGCGAAGATTATAGGCCGGCGAAAATAGGTTCGCCGCGACCGGACACCTTGTCTTCGCCCCACCCTCCAATTATATATAATGAAGTAACCGGGATTCCGCCGAAACCGATACCGCCAGATAGGGCCGGCAACATCCGGTCCGATCTGGCGGACAATATCGTTCATCAGGGCTTTTTCGGTCTTCCGGACGGAACGCGACGCTACCTCCGGAATTCGAGACGCACGACGACCGGAAAATGGTCCGACGGCGTGCGCGCATCGTAACTGTGCAGTGAAACCTCCTTGGGGAAGGCGCCCGACTTGATCTCCTCGCCGCTGGCGGCGGTCTCCGTACGGTAGGTGTCGGTCAGCACCCCGTAATCGTGCACGCGAACCGACGGCGTCACGAAGATATGGTCGATACGGCTGTCGGTCTTCAGCGAAGGGTTGAAGCTGTTGAACGTACCGTTCGGGGCGTAGCGTCTTCCGGCGGTCTCGTACGAGTCGGCCAAAATGCCCGACGAGACAAAGGTCGTATAGATATGATTGTTCTGGTCGACGTTGAAGTCCCCGGTCAGGATCACGAACTCTTTGGGTTTGCACATTTCGCGAATCTTCGCCACCACCAGCTTGGCGCTCTCCTCGCGGGCCTGCACCCCGATATGGTCCATATGCAGGTTGAAGAACCAGAAGCGGCGCTTGGTCTGCAGGTCGAGGAAATGGCCCCACGTGCAGATGCGCGGCAGCGCGGCGTCCCAGCCCTTGTTCGGACGGTCGGTGATCTCCGAAAGCCAGAAATGGCCATCGTCCAGCAGGCGAAAACGCTCCTTTTTATAAAATATGGGCGCATACTCGCCTTGCGTCTTTCCGTCGTCGCGCCCGACGCCGATATAGTCGTAGTCGGGAAGCTGCGCCAGCATGTCGTGCAGCTGGCCGTCGAGCACCTCCTGACTTCCGAAAATGTCGAAGCCGTGGAATTCGATCAGGCGGCACACCCACGGACCGCGGCGCTCCCAACCGTTGCCGCGCTCGGCGTCGCCCCGATTGGCGTTGCGGATATTATAGGTGGCTACGGTCAGCTCCTGCGCCGCGGCGCAAAAGGTCACGGCGGTAAACAGGGCGAGAATCAGCAATTTCTTCATTTCAAAGGATCGTTTAACGGGTTTCAAGTCGAACAAAGATACAAAAAACGGACGAAATACCCTCCAAACAGGCTTCCGCAAGTAAATTTTTCTGCCGGATTAGTACACTTTCGGACTTGAGGATACGGGGTTCGCCATATTTTTACTATCTTTGGGGTGCAAAAAACCAAACTAATGGAATCAGCCCGTAAAACCTCCGTAACCAAAGTAATGCCCATCCTTTTCAGCTTCTTCGTGATGGGATTCTGCGACGTGGTCGGCATCTCGACCACCTATGTCAAAAACGATTTCAACCTCAGCGAAGCCCTCGCCGGATTCATTCCTTCGATGGTATTCCTGTGGTTCCTGCTGCTCTCGGTCCCCGTAGCACTGGCAATGAACCGCGTCGGACGCAAACGCACCGTCCAGATCAGCAACGTCATCACGATCGTCGGCATGCTGATTCCGTTCGTATCGTATAATTTCGCGACCTGCATGGTGGCCTTCGCGCTGCTGGGAATCGGCAACACGATCCTGCAGGTGTCGCTCAATCCGCTGCTGACGAATGTCGTGTCGGGCGAATCGCTTACCAGCTCGCTCACGGCGGGACAGGTCGTGAAGGCCGTCTCGTCGTTCATGGGTCCGATTATCGCCGTCTTCGCGGTGAACGTCTTCGGCAACTGGCAGTACCTCTTCCCGATCTTCGCCGCGATCACGCTTCTCTCGTCGCTTTGGCTGATGATGACCTCGATTCCCAAAGAGGAGGTTTCCCTACAGTCGGGCAGTTCGGTCGGCGCAACGTTCTCGCTGCTGAAGGACAGCCATATCCTGCTCTTCTTCATCGGCATCCTCTGCACCGTAGGTCTCGACGTGGGCATGAACACGCTGACGCCCAAACTGCTGATCGAACGCTGCGGACTCGAAATCACCGACGCAGGACTCGGATCGAGCGTCTATTTCTTCTGCCGTACGGCCGGCGCATTCATCGGCGCATTCCTGCTGGCGCGTCTCTCGGACGTCCGCTACCTGCGCGTAAACCTCATCGTGATGCTCGCGGCGCTGGGCGTGCTCTATTTCGCCAACAGCTACATCGAGATACTGATTTGCGTGGGCGTCTTCGCCTTCGCCCTCTCGTGCGTCTTCTCGATCGTCTACTCGCTGGCGCTGCGCCGCCGCCCGGACAAGGCCAATGAAATTTCGGGCCTGATGATTACGGGCGTCTGCGGAGGCGCGATCATCCCCCCGCTGATGGGGCTGCTGACCGAAACCGTCGGATCGCAGGTCGGCTCGCTCATCATCCTGACCGTCTGCGCCGTATACCTGACCTTCTGCGCATACAGCATCAAATCCAAAGCCAACAAATAACCAAAATACCATGTACAGATACGACAACCGTGTGGTCATCACACTCGACGCAGGCGGCACGAACTTGGTGTTCGGCGCCATGCAGGCCAACAAATTCATCGTCGATCCCATCACGTTGCCGTCGAACGCCGACAACTTGGACAAATGTCTGGCAACGATGGTCGAAGGCTTTCAGGCCATCATCGACAAACTGGAGGAGAAACCCGTCGCCATCAGCTTCGCGTTCCCCGGCCCGGCCGACTACCCGAACGGAATCATCGGCGGCTATCTGCCCAACTTCCCCTCGTTCCGCGAAGGCGTGGCGCTGGGGCCGTTCCTCGAATACAAATTCGGCATTCCGGTTTTCATCAACAACGACGGCGACCTCTTCTCCTACGGCGAAGCGCTGGGCGGCGCACTGCCCGAAGTGAACGCCCGGCTCGAAGCGCTGGGAAGCCCCAAACGCTACAAGAATCTGGTGGGCTACACGTTCGGCACGGGTCTGGGCATCGGTATCGTGGTGAACAACGAACTCAACCGCGGCGACAACTCGTGCGTCGAGACCTTTTGTCTCAAGCACAAGAAGATGCCCGACATTATCGTCGAAGACGGCGCCGCGATCCGCGCCGTGAAGCGCGTCTACGGAGAGTTGACGGGCAACCCGAACCACGGGCTGGAACCGAAGGACCTCTGCGATATCGCCGACGGAAAACGCGAAGGCGACACGGAAGCCGCCCGCAAGGCTTTCGCCGAGATGGGCGAGATCGCCGGCGACGCCATGGCTACGGCCGTGACGCTGATCGACGGTCTGATCGTCATCGGCGGCGGCATCACGGGCGCCCGCAAATGGATCATGCCCAGCCTGCTCAAAGAGCTGCGCAGCAAGATGCACACCATCGCGGGCGACGAGCTGAACCGCGTGCAGATGAAGGTTTACGATCTGGACAGCGAAGAGGAGTTCAAGGAGTTCGCCAAAGGCGATCAGCGCACGCTGAAGGTCTACGGAACCGACCGTTACGTGGCTTACGACCCCCAGAAGCGCATCGGCGTCGCTATTTCGAAACTCGGCGCGAGCAACGCCATTTCGGTGGGCGCATACGCGTTCGCCCTGAGCCAGCTCGACGCGCAAAAAGCACAATAAAACTATTATGTATAAGTTCCAACCCATTCTCAAATCGACGATCTGGGGCGGCGAAAAAATCGTCCCTTACAAACAAATCGCATCCGGCCAGACGCAGGTCGGCGAAAGCTGGGAGCTTTCGGGCGTCAAAGGCAACGAATCGGTCGTGGCCGGAGGTCCCGAAGCGGGCACTACCCTGCCGGGCCTGATCGCCCGCCACGGCGCCGCACTGCTCGGCAAAGCCAACTTCGAACGTTTCGGCGAGGAGTTCCCGCTGCTGATCAAGTTCATCGACGCGCGGCAGGATCTCTCGATTCAGGTACACCCCGACGACCGGCTGGCGTGGGAGCGTCACAAGTCGAAAGGCAAAACCGAAATGTGGTATGTCGTGGACGCCGACAAGGGCGCACGGCTCCGGTCGGGATTCGCCAAGCAGGTGACGCCCGCCCAGTACGAAGCCAGCGTCGAGGACAACACCATCACCGACATCCTCGCCGAGTACGAGATACATCCGGGCGACCTCTTCTTCCTGCCGGCAGGCCGCGTCCACAGTATCGGCGCGGGCGCGTTCATCGCCGAGATTCAGCAGACTTCGGACATCACCTACCGTATCTACGACTTCAACCGCAAGGACGCCGACGGCAATACCCGCGAACTGCACACCGAGCTGGCGAAGGGAGCCATCGACTACACCGTGCTGCCCGACTACCGCACCAAGTACGAGCAGGTGCAGGACCGCGAAACGGAACTGGTGTCGTGTCCCTACTTCACCACGTCGCTCTGCGACCTGACCGCTCCGCTGACGCTCGATTACGCGGCGCTCGACTCGTTCGTCGTTGTGATCTGCGTCGAAGGCAAAGGCATGATCGCTGACGACAGCGGCAACGAAATGCCGATCCATCAGGGCGAGACGGTACTGCTTCCGGCTACCGTGAAGTCGCTCCGCGTCGTCCCCGAAGGGAAGCTCAAAATGCTGACCAGCTGCATCAAGTAAATGGAATGCACTCTGACAGATAAATCCGGCGGTTCCGACTGCCGGATTTTTTCATTTTCCGCGGCAACCCCGATAATAAATTTTATCTTCATCGGCTCATTGCATCGTAAAAATAATCGCCCGCCTCGGCAAATCGAGGAAAAAATTTTCTTTTAACAAAATTCCGTTGCAGGACTCCGTTCTTTTTAGTACCTTTGGAGGTGCAACCGAAACACTAAAAAACAGAGGATCTTACGACATGGAGAAGAAACTGCAAGAGATCGCATCGCACTTCGCTTTGGAGGGAGGCATCGCGGCCATAGACTCGCTGGGCGAGGGTTTTATCAACGATACGTTCATCATCCGCACCGAAGGGGAGGCCCCCGATTACATTCTTCAGCGCAAGAACAAAAACATATTTCCCGACGTTCCGGCCATGATGGACAACATCCGCCGGGTTACCGACCACATCCGCCGCGGAGTCATCGCGGCAGGCGGCGATCCCCGGCGCGAAGTGATGACCGTGGTCCCGACCAGAGAGGACGCGCTGTACCACATCGACGGCGACGGCGAATATTGGGCCGTCTCGGTTTTCATCGACGACACCGTCGCCTACAACAAGGCCGATTCGCCCGAACTGGCCCGCAAGGGCGGCGAGGGAATCGGCAAATTCCAAGCCCAGCTGGCCGACTTCACCGAGCCGCTGGCCGAAACGATCAAGGGATTCCACAACATCCGCCACCGCTTCGTGCAGTGGGACGAGGCGCTGAAGCGCGACGCCGCAGGCCGCAAAAAGGAGCTTTCGGAGGAGATCGGCTGGATCGAATCGCAGCGCGGAGAGATGCTCGGCTTCTGGTCCAAGGTCGAGGAGGGCACGATTCCGACGCGCGTGACGCACAACGACACCAAAATCAACAATATTCTCTTCGACAGGCAGGGCGAGGTGCTTTGCGCCATCGACCTCGACACGGTGATGGCCTCCACGTCGCTCAACGACTTCGGCGACGCCATCCGCTCCTACGCCAACACGGGCGACGAGGACGACCGCGACCTTTCGCGCGTCGGGCTGTCGCTCGAAATGTTCCGGGCCTACACCGAGGGCTACCTCTCGCAGCGGGCCAAACAGCTCACCGACTCCGAAATCGACCATCTGGCTTTCTCGGCCCGATACATCACCTTCGAACAGGTCCTGCGTTTCCTGATGGACTACATCGACGGCGACACCTATTACAAAGTCAAATACCCCGGTCACAACCTCGTGCGCACCCACGCCCAGTACCGCCTGCTGCAAAGCATGGAGGAACATTACGGCGAAATGTGCCGCATCGTACGGGAAACCGTGGACAAATACCGCAAGGCATGACGGAAATACGCAAAATCACGGGCATCGTCCCCACGAACAAGGCTGCCGTCGAAGCGGCTTTCGCCGGCATCGAACCGCAGGCCATAGCCTGCTGCAACTGGCCGGACCAATTTCCTTACGCGCCGGAGGTTTCGTTCCGCATGTTCCACACGGGCGACTACCTGATGCTGCGCTTCGACGTCGCGGAACGCTGCACGATGGCCCGCGTCACGGAGGACAACGGCGAAGTTTGGACCGATTCGTGCGTGGAGTTCTTCATCGCCCCCGACGACAGCGGCTATTACTACAACTTCGAGTGCAGTTGCATCGGACGCCTGCTGCTGGGCTTCCGCAAGGAGCGCGAGCACCCGGCGCACGCCGCGCCCAAGGTGATGGCCGCCATCCTGCGGAATCCGAGCCTCGGACTGCGGCCGTTCCCCGAACACGAAGGAGACAACCGCTGGTCGGTCGTGCTGGCCATTCCCCCGCAGGCGCTGTTCATGCACGAGCTGAGCGACTGGAGCGGTCTGAAGGCATCGGTGAACCTCTACAAATGCGGCGACAAACTTTCGCAGCCCCATTTCCTTTCGTGGAAGCCGATCGAGACGCCGAAACCCGACTTTCACCGGCCCGATTTTTTCGAACAAATTAAATTTTCAGAGATATGAACAACAAATATTCACTTCCGAAAGACGGCGGCCTGATCGCAGAATCGACGCCGCGCGACATCATCCATCGTTACGAGAAAATTCACACGACGGTCTATGAAAACGAATATCTGGGCGTTCAGTACGTTGCCGACACCATCGTCAAGGCGATCCGCACCTACAACGAACTCCACTGTTCGAACGAAGTCTACGAAGAGCAGCAGCCCTTCGTGCTGGGCCTTACCACGGGCCGCACGCCGCTGGGACTCTACCGCGAGCTGGTGAAACGCCACAAAGAGGGTCTCGTCAGCTTCCGCAACGTTGCCGTATTCAGTCTCGACGAGTTCTACCCCATCCGCTCGACCGAGCAGCAGAGCCGCAACTTCCGCATCCACGAGGATTTCCTCAACCACATCGACATCCTGCCCGAAAACATCCACATTCCCGACGGCACCATCTCCGAGGACAAGGTTTCGGAGTACTGCGCCTCGTACGACCATTCGGTGCGCAAGATCGACCTGATGATTATCGGCGTGGGCGAAGACGGCCAGATCGGATTCAACGAGCCGGGTTCCTACGCCAAGTCGCGCACCCGGCTGGTGCAGCTGACCCACAACACCCGCAAAATCCAGTCGGGCGCATTCTTCGGACTGGACTACACCCCGAAGCTGGCCATCACGATGGGTATCGACACGATCATGCGGGCCGACAAGATCATCCTGATGGCTTGGGGCGAAGAGAAGGCCCAGATCATCCAGAAGGTCGTCGAAGGCGAGATCACGACCCAAGTGCCGGCATCGAACCTGCAGGCCCACCCCAACATCGAAGTCGTAATCGACGAAAACGCCGCCCAGCTGCTCACCCGCGAGCAGACGCCGTGGCTGGTAGGCCCCTGCAAATGGACGCCCAAATTCACCCGCAAGGCCGTGGTGTGGCTCTGCGGCGTGGTGCAGAAACCGATCCTGAAGCTCACCTACAAGGATTACATCGAAAATTCGCTGGGCGAACTGCTCGAACAGGGCCGCGCCTACGACCAGATCAACATCGACGTATTCAACGACCTCCAGCACACCATCACCGGCTGGCCGGGCGGCAAGCCCAACGCCGACGATTCGACGCGCCCCGTGCCGTCGAATCCGTATCCCAAACGCATCGTGATTTTCTCGCCCCACCCCGACGACGACGTGATTTCGATGGGCGGCACGTTCATCCGTCTGGTGCAGCAGGGACACGACGTGCACGTGGCGTATGAAACATCGGGCAATGTCGCCGTACACGACGACGTGGTGCTCCAGAACATCGACACGGCCCGCGAGCTGGGCTACGGCAACCACTACGCCGAAGTCGAGAAGATCATCGCCGGCAAGAAGAAGGGCGAACCCGAACCCCGTCCGCTGCTCGACCTCAAGGGCGCCATCCGCCGTGCGGAGGCCCGCGCCGCCGTGCGCTCGTTCGGGCTGAACCCCGACACCAACGCCCATTTCCTCAACCTGCCGTTCTACGAGACGGGCGGCATCAAGAAGGGACTGCTCACGGAGAAGGACATCGAAATCATCGTCAAACTGCTCCGCGAGGTGAAGCCCCACCAGATTTACGCCGCCGGCGACCTCGCCGACCCCCACGGCACGCACCGCACCGCCATGGAGGCCGTGCTCGGCGCGCTCGACGTGGTGAAGGACGACGAATGGCTCAAGGAGTGCCATCTCTGGCTCTACCGCGGCGCATGGATGGAATGGGACCTCGGCATGGTCGATATGGCGGTGCCCTTGTCGCCCGACGAGCTGATCATGAAGCGTCACGCCATCTACCGCCACCTCTCGCAGAAGGACATCATGCCCTTCCCCGGCAGCGACCCCCGCGAGTTCTGGCAGCGCGCCGAAGAGCGCACGCAGAACACCGCCAAGCTTTACGACAAGCTCGGCATGGCGGAGTATCAGGCGATCGAGGTATTCGTGAAGATGTTCTGACGAGACCCCGCAAATGAAAAACAATCCATAACCCAATAATTCAACCATTCAATCTATGCGACTGATTATCGAAGACACGCAGGAAAACGCAGGCCGCTGGGCCGCGCGCTACATCGTAGAGCAAATCAACAAGAAACAGGCGGCCGGAGGCACCTTCGTACTGGGACTTCCTACGGGTTCGACCCCGCTGACGACATACAAGGAGCTAATCGCGCTGAACAAGGCCGGAAAGGTCTCCTTCAAGGATGTCGTTACGTTCAACATGGACGAGTACGTCGGGCTTCCCGAAGAGCACCCCGAAAGCTACCATTCGTTCATGTGGAACACCTTCTTCAACCACGTGGACATCAACCCGGACAACGTCAATATCCTCAACGGCAACGCCCCTGACCTGCAGAAGGAGTGCGACGAATACGAGGAGAAAATCCGCAAGGCGGGCGGCATCGACCTCTTCATGGGCGGTGTCGGCGAAGACGGACACTTGGCGTTCAACGAGCCGTTCTCGTCGCTCAACTCGCGTACGCGCGTCAAGACGCTGACTTACGACACGCTCGTCGTGAATTCGCGCTTCTTCGACAACGACGTGAACAAGGTTCCCAAGCAGGCCATGTCGGTAGGCGTCGCCACGGTGCTCGATTCGAAGCAGGTGCTGATCCTCGCGCTCGGCCACAAGAAAGCCCGCGCCCTGCAGCAGTGCGTCGAAGGTCCCTACTCGCATGTCTGCACGATTTCGGCCATGCAGGTACACCCGCACGGAATCGTCGTATGCGACGAACCCGCGACCGTCGAACTGAAAGTCGGCACGTACCGCTATTTCAAGGACATCGAGAAAGAGAACCTGATCTGATAATGCCGGAGCGGCCCTTCGGACGGTCGTACGACCCGTCCGAAACCGTATCCGCACATTCCGGAGGCCCGGATTTCCGGCGGGATTTCGCCCCGGCATCCGGACGCTCCCATACAAATAAAATTCCCCGTACGGCAAGGCAGTCCGTACGGGGAATTCGTTTGAGCTGTACTAATCTCCAAACAGCGCGGCTCAACTTATTTCGTCTGTTTCACCAAAGCGATCTCGTCGATGCAGAAATAGGAGGGGCAATTCAGAAATCCGCCGCTCACATCGTTCGACATCACACCGAAACGCAGTTCATCGACAGCACCGAGCGACGAGCAATCGACCTTCACCCAATCGGAAACGATGGATTTCCCGCTGATAAGCACCTGCTCGATCGTTTTTCCTTTGACACCTCCGCTATATCCGGTCACCGAAACCTTGAACCAGTAATCGCTCAGGGAGGATTGGGACTGTCCCGTTACGGTCGCGTTGGCCATATACAGATGGGCGACTTCCCGCCTCTCGCTGAATTCGATCTTGGGCGTATTGTAATCATAAGCGCCGTAATCGTTGAAATAAGCGAGGGCGAATGTCGCGGTATTGTTGGCTCCCGACTTGGTCCACGCCGAAAAATGGCTCCCTTTGTAATCTGGCGACCCGTCGGCCGTCGGAGTCTGCGAATAGTTCTTCGAAAGCGCAAAACCGCCCCAAGTGTCATAGGCTCCGAACTGGTTTTTCGACATGTCGCAAAAATAGGAGCCGAAACCGATCTTTCGGTCAGCAGTCGTGAAGAGGAGTCCGTCGAAAAAATTACCGTTGGCATCCTCTTCGTTCATGTATTCCCTGCCGCACAACACATCGTCGAAGGAGCCGCCGGCCCATTCTCCGACGATCGTCACGGTCCGGAGCGCAGCGGCGTTGCCTTTGAAGTCGAGCATCCCCTCCGCGGGTTCGAAAGAGATCACATCGTACTCGACGGGCGGCGTCTTGGGGCCGTCATCGTCCGAGCAGGCGGCAAAAATGCAAGCAGCTATAAAAATTCAAACTAAATTTTTCATCACGATTCTATAAATAAAAATTATTCCGAATAAACAAGATCATCGATACAGAAATACGTCGGAGCCATCTTGTCACTACACTCGACAGAAAAAATTATTTTTGTCACCACTCCCAATTTATCCAGTCCCACGGTATTCCAATCTGCAACGATTTTGTTATTCGCAGCAAGGGGGACATCAACTTTTCCGGTCTGGGTTTCACCGTCGAAGCCAATAATCGACACGCTGTAATCACTATAATCACCCTTAAGGTGGAGATAGGTCCACGTATTATTGGCAACACGAACCGAAACAGGAGAAACAGGCGTCGAAAACTCAACTGCAGGATTAAATGTATATCCGGGGCCCATTCCCTTCATATCGTATGCAACCGCAAATTTATTCTGACCGTCATCGACTGTCGTATAAACACTAAATTGATTATCTGTCCCCTCGGTCACCTTATCATGGCAGCCGGATATGGCAAACTTGCACCAAGTATCCCATACGCCGCCGAAATCTGAAAAATAAGACAGGAAGGAAGCCTTGCCTTCTTTATAAATAACCCCTTCGAACACCAACGAGCCATCCTCATCAGTAGCCAGCTTCTTACCCCACAAGTATCCGTCAGCACCAAGTTCGGCATCACTAAAAGTTATTGTTTCAACATGGGGGGGGGTCGGCGTCTTGTCATCGTCCGAGCAGGCCGCGAACGCAAGCGCCGCAAAAGCGATCAGTAAAAGTTTTTTCATCTTTCGTTTGTTTAAGTTATCTGTATAAAATAAAAAAATCCGGTCCCGAACTCCCGGAATCGAATCCCCGTTTTACACAGCCCGGCGCATACCTATTATATATGCCGCCTTCACAACAAACGTCCGACACCCAGTGCCACCGTCCGAAGCGCTCCGTTCTCCGCAGAGCCTGTCCGAAAATCGAGAATTCTCCCACCGGGAGACGCAAGGCAGGTCTTCTGGCTCGTTCCTGCCGCTACGCCTTCCCGGCCGGAGCCAGTGGCTAAAGAGTGTGCGGCAATTGACGGAACTTACAGCAGCGGGAACTGCTGCCGATTTACACGGCATTCCCATTTAATCACACGGGGCCTTGCCCGGCCCTTTGTGAACCATTGCGGTGCAAAGTTAGGAAATAAATTCGTATCTTTGCCGTCGCTAACAAAAAATTTAAGCAAAGATTATGAAACACGCATACGTATTTCCGGGTCAGGGTGCCCAAGCAGTCGGTATGGGCAAAGACCTTTACGACAACGTACCCGAAGCGAAGGAGCTGTTCGAGAAAGCCAACGAGATTCTCGGTTTCCGCATCACGGACATCATGTTCGCAGGTACGGACGAGGAGCTGAAGCAGACGAAGGTAACGCAGCCTGCCGTATTCCTCCACTCGGTAATCATGGCCAAGGCGCTCGGCGTGAAACCCGATGCGGCCGCAGGACACTCGCTGGGCGAATTCTCGGCGCTGGTCGTCGCCGGAGCGCTTTCGTTCGAAGACGGCCTGAAACTCGTATCGAAACGTGCTCTGGCCATGCAGGCCGCCTGCGAGGCACAGCCCGGCACGATGGCCGCCATCCTCGGTCTGGACGACAAGACCGTCGAGGATATCTGCGCGTCGATCGACGGCGTGGTCGTGGCCGCCAACTACAACTGCCCCGGACAGCTCGTCATCTCAGGCGCCGTAGAAGCTGTTGAAGCCGCCTGCGAGAAAGCCAAAGCCGCAGGCGCCCGCCGCGCACTGCGTCTGCCCGTGGGCGGAGCGTTCCACTCGCCGCTGATGGAGCCCGCCAAGCAGGAGCTGGAGAAGGCGATCAACGAAGCGCCGTTCCAAGCACCCGTCTGCCCCGTCTACCAGAACGTGGACGCAAAACCCTATACCGATCCCGCCCAGATCAAGGCGAACCTGATCGCACAGCTGACGGCTCCGGTACGCTGGACCTACATCGTGAAGAACATGCTCGCCGACGGCGTGACGGAGTTCACCGAACTCGGCCCCGGCACTGTACTTCAGGGGCTTATCAAGAAAGTAAACCCCGAAGCAACGGTCGAATCGAAATCGACGCTATAAAATAAAAAGGCGCAACGGTAAAAGGAACGGTCTGATTGTCAGACCGTTCCTTTTCGTTTAAAAACTTTTGAAACAAAATTTATTAAATTTTATTAAAAACATGTTGCGTTTTTTAAATATACTTATTATATTTGCAAAGGTTTAGTTAAAAATGGGATAGCACGGATGACATCACTCACCGAATTTTTCAACAAACACGAAGACGATACCCTGAAGGGTATTTCACACAAGAACAGTATCATCAAGCGCAACATCATCGCCCACATGGCGGTGAACGGCGAATGCACGCTTTCGGAGCTGACCAAAGAGCTGCATATCAGCGTGCCGACAATCACCAAACTCGTGCAGGAGCTGGTCGATGAGAACATCGTCACGGATCTGGGTAAGGTAGAGACCCCCGGCGGACGCCGTCCCAACATCTTCGGTCTCGCCAACTCGGCTATCTATTTCGCGGGCGTGAACGTCGGACGCGACAACATGACGTTCCTGATCACCGACCTGCAGAACAACATCATCAAGGAGGAGTACGACTACACGTTCGAACTGCTCGACCGGCCGCAGTGCATCGAACGCATCTGCACCAACATCGAAAACTTCATCGCCACCTGCGGCATCGACCGCGGCAAGATTCTGGGACTCGGCGTCTGCATGACGGGCCGCGTGAATCCCGACACGGGCCGCAGCTACAAATACTTCACCACCAGCGAACAGTCGCTGCGCGACCTGCTCGAAGAGCGCGTGGGCATCCGCGTCCTGCTCGAAAACGACACCCGCGCCCGCTGCTACGCGGAGTATACCTGCGGCAAGTCGAAGGACGAGAGCAACGTGCTCTACCTCCACATGGGCCGCGGCGTGGCCATCGGCATCGTCGTGGACGGACAGCTGTACTACGGCAAAAGCGGCTTCGCAGGCGAGTTCGGCCATATCCCGTTCTTCGACAACGAAATCATCTGCTCGTGCGGCAAAAAAGGCTGTCTCGAAACCGAGGTTTCGGGCATCGCCATCGAGGACAAGATGAGCCACCTGATCGAAAGAGGCGTGAACACGATCCTCAAGGAGAAGTACGACAAGCAGAAGAGCATCCATATCGATGACATCATCGCCGCGGCGAAGAACGACGACAACCTTTCGATCGAACTGATCGAAGAGGCGGGCGAAAAGGTCGGCAAGGCCGTCGCCTTCCTCATCAACACGTTCAATCCCGAAACGGTCATCGTCGGCGGCAACATGGCCGCGGCCGGCGACTATATCATGCTGCCCCTCAAATCGGCGACCAACAAATACTCGCTCAACCTCGTCTACAAGGATACCAAATTCCGCGTATCGAAGATGACCGAGAATGCCAACGCTTGGGGCGTGGCGATGCTTATCCGCAACAAGATCATCGGCATCTGATGAACCTCGAAGGCCGGACAACGCGGCTGCGAGCCTTGGAACCGGGCGACATCGACCTGATGTACGCTTGGGAGAACGACACGGCGGTATGGAGCGTCAGCGGCACGCTGGCCCCCTTTTCGCGCCACACGCTCGAACGGTTCATTCAGGAACAGCAGTTCGACATCTTTCAGACCCGCCAGCAGCGGCTCGTCATCGAAACCCTCGGCGGCATCCCCGTCGGGGCGCTCGACTTTTTCGAGCTGGACCCGATCAACCGCCGGGCAGGCATCGGAATCCTGATCCACGACGACGCGCTGCGCGGCAAAGGCTATGCGTCGGATGCCGTGGAGACGGCATGCCGTTACGCCCGCGAGGTGCTGAACCTGCACCAGCTCTGGTGCAACGTCGGTTCCGACAACGCCCCCAGCCGGAGACTCTTCGCCAAAGCGGGATTCGCCGAAGTCGGCATCAAACGCGACTGGCTATGGCGGCCGGGCGGCTACGGCGATGAAATTCTGCTGCAAAAAATCCTCGAATAAACGATCGCAATACAATCCGCCCCATAAACGCTCCACCCATGACAAACACCCGCATCCGGATTTCAGCGCTCCTGCTGGCAATATCGGGCCTGCTGACGCCGCACCCGGCCGCATTCGGCGCAGGCAAAGCACCCAAAATCCATGAACTCACCTTCTCAGGCAAGGCTACTCCCGGACAATACTATGTTCCGGTCTACACCTCGTTCACCGTACCCGAAGGCATCGTAAAGATCAGCGTAACCCAGCATCTCGGTTCGGGCGAAGCGCGTCCGGGCAATCTGGACCTCGGCATCTTCGACGAGCGGGGAGCCGGATTCGAAGGTCCGGGATTCCGCGGCTGGTCGGGAGGCGCACGCCGCAGTTTCGAAATCGGCGAAACGGAGGCCACGCCCGGCTATCTCGCCGGACGGATCAATCCGGGCCGGTGGACCGTCATCCAGATGCCCACGACGGCAGGGCGCACCACCGACTGGACGCTGAAAATCACCCTTACGGAAGGTCCGCGGGCAAAAAAACTCCCCGCGCCGTCGTACGCGGCTCCGCAATTGAACGACAAACCCGGCTGGTACCGCATCGCCCCCCATGTACATACGGTCCACTCGGACGGACGGCTGACGCCGGCCGAAGTCATCGCGCTCGGCAAGGCTTCGGGACTCGACGGCATCGTTTCGACCGACCACAACACCACCTCGGCCCTCCTGCACTGGGGCGAAGTTCAGGACCTGGAATTCCTCGTGATCAACGGCGTGGAAGTCACCTACGGACAAGGACACTGGAACATCTTCGGTCTCGATCCGCACGCATGGATCGACTTCCGGATTCACCACAACGACACGCTCCGCTACCGCAAGGTCGTGGCCAAAGCCCGAAAGGCCGGACGGCTGCTGGTCGCCCCCCCCCCTACAACCTCGACTTCCTGTACGACGTAACCCCGATGGACGGCATCGAGGTCTGGAACAGCGCATGGAGTCCCGCCAACGAACGGGCCGTAGAATTATGGCATACCCTGCTCGTGGGCGGCAACCGCAAATTCGCCGTCGCTTCGACCGACTTCCACCGCGGCGGCAACATCGCCTCGCCCCACACGGTCGTCCGCGCCGAAGCGCTTTCCGCCGAGGCGGTCATCGACGCGATCGCCGCAGGCCGCAGCTACGTGGCGCGGGACACCTCGGCCGAGATCGGCATGCAGGTCCGCAATTCGGCGACGCCCGTACAGCATGCCGACATCGGCGACACCCTGCTCCGCAGCGGCGGGATGCAGGCCGAGTTCCGGAGCAACACCGCCGGCCGGCTGCGGCTGACGGACCAGCAGGGATGGTTCTCCGACACTTCGATCGCGCCGGGCACCGTCGTCGTCCCCATTCCAGAGCGTTCGCTCTGGGTCCGGGCCGAACTCCGCGCCGAGGACGGCAGCATGATCGCCCTGACCAACCCCATTTATATCCAGCATCCGCTGACCACGCAGTCCCTGCTGCCCGAATAAAACGATCGTACCGACATAAAAAGGCCCCATCTTCGGATGGGGCCTTTGCTTGATAGGTTTCGAGGGAATTACTCCAACCGGCGCGAGCCGTCGGAGATCACCACCTCATAGACTTTGGGTTCATGGCCGTACTTGGCGTTGAACTTCTCTTTGGCCGTAGCGATGAAGTTGTCGTAAAGCCCGTCTTTCACAAGATTGATCGTGCAGCCGCCGAAGCCGCCGCCCATGATACGCGAACCCGTGACGCCGCACGCCTCGGCGACCTCCGCCAAGAAGTCCAGCTCCTCGCACGATACCTCGTAGTCCTTCGACATGCCCCAGTGGGTTTCGTACATGCGTTTGCCGACGGTTTCGTAATCGCCCTTTTCGAGCGCTTCGCAAACGTCGAGCACGCGCTTCTCCTCGCCGATCACATAGCGGGCGCGCTTGTAATCCTCCTCGGAAATCTTATCCTTAATGGCGTCGAGCTGCTCCATCGTAGCTCCGCGCAGAAACTCCTGTCCGAGCATCTTGGCGACGCGCTCGCACGACGCGCGGCGGTCGTTGTAGGGCGACCCCACCAGCTCGTGCTTCACGCGCGAGTCGAGCAGGACGAGTTTGTAGCCTTTCGGATCGAACGGGAAATAGGCATATTCCAGCGAGCGGCAGTCCAGACGGATCAGGTTACCCTTCTTGCCGAACACCGAAGCGAATTGGTCCATGATGCCGCAGTTCACGCCGCAGTAGTTGTGTTCGGTGGACTGGCCGATCTTCGCCAGCTCAAATTTGTCGATCCCGCAGCTGTAGAGATCGTTCAGCGCAAAAGCGTAAGTCGATTCGAGCGCCGCCGACGAAGACATGCCGGCGCCCAGCGGAACGTCGCCCGCGAATACCGTATCGAAGCCGCCGATCTTGCCGCCGCGCTTCTGAATCTCGCGGCAGACGCCGAAGATGTAACAGGCCCAGCTCTGGGCGGGTTTGTCCGCCTCGTCCAGTCCGAACTCCGCACTTTCGCCGAGGTCCAGCGCATAGGCGCGCACCTTGTCCGTGCCGTTGAGCTTGATGGCCGCGACGATACCCTTATCGACGGCGCCGGGGAAAACGAAGCCCCCGTTGTAATCCGTGTGCTCGCCGATCAGGTTGATACGACCCGGCGAAGCGAAGAGGATAGCCCCGGAGCCGTAAAGCTCTCCGAACTTCTTACTGACTTTTTCTTTCATTGGTTATTGAAGTTTTTTAAGTTAATAAATCGTCTCTGCATCATACGAAGATAGAAAAAAAATCCTGAATTTCCAGCATTTTCCGACCGAAAAATCCATCTATTCGTCATTTTCAGTTTCGTTTCAAAATGCACCGAAAGAGACCAAAGCGGCCGATCATTACGAAAAATTACGCTTTGCAGGGCTTTCAGCTTGTTATTCCGGAAATGTTTTCTAACTTTGTGAAAGTTTCGTTTTATAAGCACTCAACCAACATTTCAAACGATATGACGAAAAAACTCATCCTTGCAGCCGCCATGCTCCTCACCGGAAGCGCCGCGGTCGCCGCACAACCCAAAGTAATTTCGCACCGCGGCTATTGGACCGCCCCCAATTCGGCCCAGAACTCACTGGCTTCGTTCACGAAGGCCGATTCGGTCGGCGTTTTCGGCTCGGAAATCGACGTATGGCTCACGGCCGACGACAAGCTGATCGTCAACCACGACCGCGTCTACAAGGGCACCGACATCAATATGGAGAAATCGACGCTCAAGGAGATCACCTCGATCGTGCTCCCCAACGGCGAGAACATTCCGACGCTCGACGCCTACCTGCGTTTGGTAGCCACCAAGCCCAATACGCGCCTGATCCTCGAAATGAAGTCGCTTTCGGACCTCAAGCGCGAGGATCTCGCAACTGAAAAGATCGTCAAAGCCCTGCGCAAATACAACCTGCTCGACCGCACGGACATCATCGCCTTCTCGATCAATGCCTGTCTTGCGTTCAAGAAGCTGATGCCCGACGGCCGCATCTTCTACCTCAACGGCGATCTGGCTCCCCGCAGCATCAAAAAACTCGGCCTGACCGGTATCGACTACTCGATGAGCGTGCTCCGCAAAAATCCCAAGTGGGTGGAGCAGGCCCACAAAGAGGGCCTCGAAGTCAACGTCTGGACCGTGGACACGGAGGAGGACATGCGCTACTTCATCGACCTCGGCGTGGACTACATCACCACCGACTATCCCGAACGCCTGCAGGCGCTGCTGAAATAACAATTGTGGCCTTATATACAACAAGAGCGGTCCGATTTTCCCGGACCGTTCTTGTTTTACGAGCCAACTTCCAGCCCGTCCGCCTTATTCGGCATTCCGCTTCAACCATTCCATTCGCCGCATATCGGGCAGATGTTTTACAGAAAAGTTTTCGAACTTCGCTTCGAATCCCTCTCCATCGGGACTGGCAGCCATAAGCCCCACCATAACCGGGGTGTTGTCCTGCAGCCATGCATTTCGCATCATCACATACTCCTTATCGTCGAACGAATAGAATATCTCCACGGCATCGAGCCGCCGTACGGCCTTGATCCACACAAACGGAACCGCTCCATCCTGCGGAATGATGCTCCAATCGCTGGTTCCATGAGTCACGACAGTACTGAGGTTGAATTTTCCGTCAACGAATTCGACGCCCGCCTTAATATAATTCTCGGCATCGATGCGCAGCATCAGTCCCGCTTGATCGAAACGGGTTTTGTAATCACCCGTCACTTTCACTTTCGCTTCGAACTCCCCGCCATAGGTCGCATAACAGAACGGAGCGTCGTCAACCGTGAAACCGTAATGTGAAACCCGCCAGTAGTCGCAATGCGGCGGAACCTGCATCGTAAGAATTCCGTCCTCGGCCGTCCACCGTTCCGGCTCGTTGAACCATTGAATCTTTTCAAGACTCTGGGCGCATGTGACTTCTGCAACCGCCAAAGCCAAGCAAGCCAAAAGTATTTTCCTCATATGTTCGGATTTTTTGATGATTAAATTACCTTTGCAAAGGTACGGCATCCCAACGACCGGAGCAATACTGATTAGTAACCATTCCCAAACTATGAATATCGTAAGCACACTGAACGAAAAACTACTACGTCAGAATTTCGACGACGAACACTCCGAAGCCCTCCTATGGGAGGAGTGCAGGCAGACGGCACTTGCATACGTGCGGACAGAAAACGCATTGGCCGTGTTGAGTGACCTGCAATCGAATACGAGCCGTATTTACAACGGCAGAACCGCGGTCCGGCTGGGGCTAGCCGAACACACTACCGAAGAAACGATTGCTTCGATCTGGGAAGAAAAAATCTTCGACCGAATACATCCCGACGACCTGCTGGAAAAACACACGCAGGAACTCCGCTTTTTCGGATTCCTGCAAGAAATCCCGATTGCGGAGCGAGTCAACTACTATGTCTCCGGGCAAATTCGCATGCGTGATGCAACAGACATCTACGTCCCGATCCGCCACCGCATGTTCTACATCGGCAGCACCCCGAACGGCAGCCTGCGCATGGCGCTCTGTCTCTACGACTCGGTCTGCACGGTTCAGCCGGATTACACGTTCGTCAATTCTGCCACGGGCGAAATAATATCACCCGAAACACGCCGGTCCGACAACCTGCTGTCGGACCGGGAGAAGGAGGTCCTGCAATTAATCAGTGCCGGCAAAATGAGCAAAGAGATAGCCATACTGCTCTCCATCAGCATCCATACCGTCAACCGCCACCGCCAGAATATCCTGAGCAAGCTGAAGGCCGACACTTCGATCGAAGCATGCCGAATCGCCGAATATATGCACCTTATCTCCTGAAACTCCATCAAGCGTTCTTCAAACACAACAAAAAACAACCGTGAAAATCACGGTTGTTTTTTGTTTTAACGAATCATACGATCATGGAAAAGTTGCCGAAAGGCTCGTCAGGCATCGACCACGATCACCTCGATTCCGCGCTCGCGGAGCCGTTCGAGGTAAAGGGGCTGAATGCCGCTGTCGGTGATGATGCGGTCTACAGCCTCCAGATCGCAGATCTTGCTGAAGCCGCGACGGCCGAACTTCGAACTGTCGGCCAGCACGATCACTTTCTGGGCGGCGTTCATCATCGCCCCGTTGAGCGTCGCTTCGAGCATGTTGGTCGTCGTAAGACCGAATTCCAGATCGATGCCGTCCACGCCCACGAACAGCTTGCTGCAATTGAAGTGGCGGAGCATCTGTTCGGCGAAAGGCCCTACGACCGACACCGAACTGCTGCGGGTGATGCCGCCGAGCTGAATCACGTCGATGTTGGCGTCCTGCGAAAGGATCGAAGTGACGGGCACCGCCGCCGTAATGACGGTCAGGTGACCTACGGGCTTTATTTCGCGCGCCAGAAACGCCATGGTGGTTCCCGACGCGATGATGATCGAATCGTCCTGCGCGATCAGGCTGGCGGCCTTGGCGCCGATGGCCCGCTTCTCCGCGACGTTCTTTTTTTCCTTCTCATTGACATGGCGGTCGCTGATATAGGGACTGATCAGAATCGCACTGCCGTGAGTTCGGTACAATTTTTTCTGTTGTTCGAGATAGGAGAGGTCTTTGCGGATGGTGACCTCCGAGACCTTGAACAGTTCGGCCAGCTGGGCCACGGAGATGGAGCCGTTCTGCTGAAGCAGCGCAAGAATCCGGTTATGACGTTCCGGAAGGCTCAAAATAGTCTCTTCGCCGGATTTGTTCATGTGAGTAAAGTTTAATCGTTTCGTAATGCAAGATAAGAAAAATAATTCGAAATCTGCCGAAACGGGCAGAAGAAATAACCATTCTTGCGCAAAGGAAGCATATCGAAACGGAATATTATGAAATAAAACATATTTTATTTTGAAATACAAAAAATCATATGTAATTTTGTTGCGAAACGAAATTCACTAACTATGGAAAGACTTGCACAAATCAAAAAACTATCCGAAAAAGACAAAGTTTGGGATATCGTCGTGGTCGGCGGAGGCGCAACGGGTCTCGGCGTCGCCGTCGATGCCGCGACGCGCGGCATGAGCGTGGCGCTGCTCGAAAAAACCGACTTTGCGAAATGCACTTCGAGCCGCAGTACCAAGCTCGTACACGGCGGCGTCCGCTACCTGCAGAAGGGCGACGTCATGCTGGTGCTCGAAGCGCTGCGCGAACGCGGCCGCATGAAGGCGAACGCCCCCCATCTGGTGAAAGACCAAGCCTTCGTGATCTCGAACTACAGGTATTGGGATAATTTTCTTTATTTCTGCGGTCTGACCTTCTACGACATGCTTTCGTTCGGTTTCGGCTACGGACGTTCGAAATACATTTCGGCGAAAAAGGTAATGAAATACATCCCGACTTCGGTCGAGAAGGGACTGAAAGGCGGCGTGGTGTACCACGACGGACAGTTCGACGACTCGCGTATGGCCGTGAACCTCGCGCAGACCTGCGTCGAAAACGGCGGCACGGTCGTCAATCAGGCTACCGTCACGGGCATCGTGCATGACGCGGCGGGCCGCGCCGCAGGCGTGAAGTTCGTGGACAACCTCACCGGCGAGGAGCACACGCTCAAAGCGCGCAGCGTCGTAAACGCCGCCGGCTGCTTCGTGGACGACATCATGCACATGGACAGCCCGACACACCGCAGAATGGTGACGCCGAGTCAGGGCGTGCATATCGTACTCGACATGAAGTTCCTGCAGAGCGACTACGCAATCATGGTTCCCAAGACCTCGGACGGCCGCGTGCTGTTCGCCGTGCCTTGGCACGACAAAGTCGTCGTCGGCACCACGGACATCGTGCGTCCCAAGGCAGAGGAAGACCCGCGCCCGCTCAAGGAGGAGATCGACTTCATCCTCGGCACGGCGGGACTCTACATGAACCCGGCTCCGACCTACAAGGATATTCTTTCGGTCTTCGCGGGCCAGCGTCCGCTGGCGGCGCCCAAGAAGGAGGGCAAGAACACGAAGGAGATTTCGCGCAGCCACAAGATCATCGTATCGGACAACGGTCTGGTTACGATCACGGGCGGCAAGTGGACCTCGTACCGTCTGATGGCCGAGGACACGGTGGACAAGGCGATCGAAGTCGCGAAACTTCCGGCCCGCAAGTGCGTCACCAAGAAACTGCACATCCACGGTTACCGCAAGAATCCCGATCTGACGGACCACATGTACGTATACGGCAGCGACGAGCCGAAGATTCTGGAGCTTATCAAGCAGCAGCCTGAATTGGGCGAAAAACTCTCGCCGAAGTACGGCTACACCTATGCCGAAGTACTCTGGGCCGTGCGCGAAGAGATGGCCATGACGGTCGAAGACGTGCTTTCGCGCCGCGTACGCCTGCTCTTCGTCGACGCCCGCGAAGCGATGGCCGCGGCTCCGAAGGTGGCTCAGCTCATGGCCAAGGAACTCGGACGCGATCAGGCATGGATCGACGGGCAGGTAAAAGATTTCACGGAATTGGCGAAAACTTATATCTTTGCAGGAGAAGCCGAGGCTTAGACCGAACGAACGAAACAACTTTTATAGGGAACAAATCCGAAGAATCCCGAATTTCTCCTCTCCGCGAGGAGGGATTCGGGAGGATTTGGAAAATGACCGGGCGTAGCCGAACGCCCCGACGCGGGTCCGACGCAGGGACGCACGTCGCCATGAATGAACCAATACCAACTTCAACTCAATCGGGTTCCTGCGTCGAGCCCCACGTCAATTATGTGGAAAATTCTTCAACCCCCTGCCTATAAACCGGAAATGGAGGCCGACAAGGTCGATGCGAAATACAAACGCATGCGTCTGCAGGTGTTTCTCGGCATCTTCATCGGGTACGCCGGATTCTACATCGTCCGGAAAAATTTCTCGATGGCGATCCCGGAGCTCGCCCTGCTCGGCTTTGACCAGAGCGAACTGAGCATCGTGCTGGCAATGAACGCCGTGTCCTACGCCCTGTCCAAATTCCTGATGGGAAGTGTCTCCGACCGCAGCAACGCGCGCGTATTCCTGCCGCTGGGACTGGTGCTGGCCGCCCTGTCGATGATGTTCATGATCGTTCCGGTTACGCTGCTCGGCCCGGAGCACAAGCGGCTGGCCATTTTCATCATGGCGGTCCTGAACTTCCTCGTGGGCTGGTTCAACGGAATGGGCTGGCCTCCGTGCGGCCGCGTCATGACCCACTGGTTCTCGATCAAGGAGCGCGGCACGAAGATGTCGATCTGGAACTGCGCCCACAACGTGGGCGGGGCTTTGGTCGGCCCGATGGCCGTCTACGGCGCCATCTGGTTCGGCTCATGGTTCTGCGGCAGCCACACAGAACTCTATTTCCTGATAGGAACCTATCTTTTCCCGGCGGTCGTCGCGATCTTCATCGCCATCCTCGCCTACGTGCTCATCCGCGACACGCCGCAGTCGTGCAGCCTTCCCTCGGTGGAGAAATGGCGCAACGACTACCCGAAAAATTACAGCGCCAAGCAGGAGGAAGTGCTCACGACCCGCGAAATCTTCTTCAAATACGTCCTGAACAACAAACTGCTGTGGTTCATCGCCATCGCCAACGCTTTCGTCTACATGGTACGCTACGGATGTCTCGACTGGGCCCCGACCTACCTCCGCGACGCGCAGGGTTACGACATCAAGCAGGCCGGCTGGGCCTACTTCGCCTACGAGTTCGCCGCCATTCCCGGCACGCTGATCTGCGGCTGGCTGAGCGACAAGGTATTCCACGGACGGCGCGCCGTTCCCACGATCCTCTTCATGGCGATCGTCGCGGTATTCATCTTCCTCTACTGGCAGTTCTCGTCGAACTATTTCATCGTCACCATGTCGCTGATCGCCATCGGATTTTTCATCTACGGTCCGGTAATGCTCATCGGCGTGCAGGCGCTCGACCTCGCTCCGAAAAACGCGGCGGGAACGGCCGCCGGACTGACCGGATTCTTCGGTTACTTCCTCGGCACGGCCATTCTGGCCAATATCGTGATCGGCTCCGTGGCCGAAGCCGCAGGCTGGGACTGGACGTTTATCCTGCTCATCGCGGCCTGCTTCCTCTCGATCGTATTCATGGCGTTCACCTACAAGGGTGAAAAGGAGATACTCGGCCAGAAATAGGACTGCCGAGGCTCAACGGATTGCGAAAGCCCTTAACTCACGGTTAAGGGCTTTTTCATTGCCCCCGACCATGCGGTCCACGAGCGCATGGAAACGCGGCGAATGGTTGTGGTGGACGGTATGGCAGAGTTCGTGGACGATCACGTAATCGCGCAGGTGTTCGGGCAGGGTCATCAGAAAAAGGCTCAGCGAAATGGTATTACGCCCCGAACAACTCCCCCACTTGGTACGCGAAGCCCGAATCGTGAGTTTGGCGTATTTCAGCCCCGTCAGCTGCGACAGCCGCTCGATACGCGCCGGGAGATCGGCTTTGGCGGCGCGGCGCAGCTCTTCGATGCGGGCTTTGGCCTCGGCGGGCGGAAGCGGGGGTTCCACAGGCATCCGGGCCGCCATACGCACGCGGGCCTGCTCGACCCAGTCGGCCTTCAGGTCGAGGAACTCCATGGCCCTGCGGACCGAAACGCCGTACGGAAAAGAGACCCGCACGGCCCCCGTACCGCGCACGCTGATCGAGATACGGCGTGCGCGCCGCGTCCGGGAAAGAGTCACCTCGCCCAGCCGGGGATGCGTCACGGTCGAAATCATCGCATCAGCACGGCATTGATCGACAGTCCCTGTATTACAACGGCCGAATCCGTACGTTCCAACTTGATATTCTCGAACAGAATCCGGCAACGGTCGTCGCGGTAGTCCAGCAGCCGCAACAGTTGATCGGACGTCGGCTCACACCCTTCGGAGGGTTCGAATCCGCTCTCTTTCAGCTGGCGTTCGAGCAGTTCCCGGCAGGGAATCCGGTGCACGGCACGCTCCTCGCCCAGAAACAGCCGGAGCGTATCACCACCGAAATGATAGCTGCTGTCACTCCAGCCCCGAAGATTCATATAGTAATGCGGATATTCGGCATTTACCTCGAACCGGGCATTGACGGGCGCTTCCAGTTCGATGATATTATTGACGCAATATGAATTGCAGTAATCGCAACCCCACCTCACGTAGCTGCGCATCCGCTCCGGGAATATTGCGGCAAACTCGTCAAGTTCGGTCCCGAACCGGGCAAAGACCGCAGTATCGCGCCTCTCGACGAACTTCAGCGATTCATAAAGTCCGTGATACGCCTCCCGATATACGCTGTCGGCCGGCGGCACGGGGGTCAGGATCAAACGCCCGTCGTTGCCGAGCCGTCCGAGGGATTCCGCAATGCGGACGGCGCGGCCGACCTGCGAGCGCACGGCCAGCCGTTCGGGTTCGAGCGACGGCACGTAAGCGAACGCCGCGAAGACCGCGAAAGCCGTCAGGCAGACATACATATAGCGTCCCGCGCGCCGGGAGAGGAACAGCACCACGCAAAGGGTCATCAGACCGCCGCAGACAAGCAGGTAGATACGCGGCGAGGTAAGCCCGTATTCGCTCGTACGGCGAATCGCACCGACCCAGAACAGGAGCTGCGTCGGCAGCGAGATCAGGCTGAACCGGTCGAAAAACCAGTCGTAAAGCCGCTTCCGCATCAGGAACTGCAGCGCCTTCTCGGCCAGCGCGAAAAGCGTGAATCCGAACACGAGATAGGCGACGCCGCCTTCGGGCAGCGACCACGTAACGAGGATTTTGGCCATATAGAGGTAGAGAATGGCCGTATAGATCAGCAGCGCCGGAGCGACGATGTAGTTGAGCAGGATTTCGAGAATGCGGTTGCTCTCGTACCCGGCTTCCCGCCAGCGGTCCGCCATCATCAGGAAGAGTACCGGCACGGCGAAGGTCTCGAAAACGATCAGCGCATAGGTCCACACATGGTCGATCCACGCCCCCTCCAGCCCGAAGATATAGGTCGTGGAGAAGAGAATCGCCCCGAACAGTCCGAGGGCGACATTGGCGAAGAACACCGCCAGCACGCCCGACCGCAGCCACAAAAGCGCGTCGCAGACGAAACGTTCGTTGTGCACGGCGCGGCGGCACATCAGCAGCGCCAGCGGGACCAGTATGCCGAAGGTCAGGAAAGCCGGCTCCGAGACTATCCACGCTTCGAGTCCTCCCCAGAGCGACAGCGGGACGATCGGTGTCCAGCTTACCCAGTAGACGCGCCGCCACGGGCCGCGGCCCGCAAGGTTATTGACGACCAGCGCGACGGCGAAAAACAACGCCGCGAGGGCCAGTTTCGGAAGGGAGTGGTCCCAATCCAACTCATAGGTGAGCAGGCATCCGGCGCAGGCGTATACAGTAAGCGCGCTCTCGACGGGATGCAGGCGCAGCATCTGCAGAAACCCCTCCCGGAGCCAGCGCAGATAACGTTCCAGTTTCGCTTTCATGGTCTTCGGTCAATTATACGGTTCGATGAATTATTCGGCAATTCGCTGGCGCACCGCTTCGAACAGCATCACGGCGGCGGCCGCCGAGACGTTCAGCGACTCGATATGGCCGATCAGCGGAATCGCCAGCTGCTCGTCGCAGAGTTTCAGCACCTCTTTCGAGATGCCCGTATCCTCGGCGCCCATCACCAAAGCCGTCGGCTTGCGGAAATCGGCGTCGTAAAGCAGTTTGCGGCTCTTCTCGGTCGCGGCGACGATCTGGAATCCCTCGGTTTGCAGCAGTTTGACCGTATTGCGGATCGAACCCACGCGACAGACCGGAATCGCCGTCAGCGCCCCCGCCGACGAGCGGATCGCCTCGGCGTTCACCGGCGCCGAATTCTTCAGCGGCGTAATCAGCCCGTGCGCCCCGGCGCACTCGGCCGAGCGGGCGATGGCTCCGAAGTTGCGGACGTCGGTCACCCCGTCGAAAATCACCACCAGCGGCGTTTCGTCTTCGGGCACGCGCTCCAGAATATCGGCCAGCCCGACATATTCGATGGCCGAGATCTGCGCCACGACGCCCTGATGGTTGCCGCGCGTCAGGCGGTTGAGTTTCTCGACCGGCACCTCCTGCACACGCACCTTATGCCGGAAGCAGAGGTCTCTCAACTCCGACATCAACTGCCCCTCGGCGCCCTTGCGGATGTAGAGCTTTTCGATCTGTTTTCCGGCCTCGATCGCTTCGGCCACGGGACGTATCCCGAAAATGATATTGTCCATATCCGTATGATTTACTGTTTTCCAATCGCCTATCCCGCACACCGGAGATGCGGCCGAGCAGGCTATCCCTGCTCTTCGACTATTTCAAGTTCGTACGACGCCTTCTCCCACTCGTGCATCTGGTGGTCGTAGCGGGCTTTCAGGTCGTTGTAAGCCTTGTAGTCGGCTTCGTTGTATTCGGTCGCGGCGGCGAATTTCGCATCATACGCCGCGATCTGCTTCTCGATTTCGGCCAGCTCCGCTTCGACCGTCTCGACCGCCCGGCGCAGTTTGCGGAGCTGCTTCTCCTGCTCCTTGCGCTGCTCGTAGGTCAGTTTCCCCGACGCCGCGGCGTCCCTGTTCGCAGCGGGCTGCGCGGCGGATTTCGCCGCGGGATTCGCCGCCGGTTTTGCCGGAGCGTCGCGGCGTTCGATCTCCTGCAGGGATTCCAGCTTGCGCTTTTCAAGGAAGTAATAGATACCGCCGAGGTACTCCTTCACCCCGCCGTCGCGGAACTCGTAGACCTTCTGCACCATGCCGTCCAGAAATTCACGGTCGTGCGAAACGACCACGACCGTGCCGTCGTACTTCATGATGGCATTCTTCAGGATGTCCTTCGAACGCATGTCCATATGGTTCGTCGGCTCGTCGAGAATCAGCAGGTTGCGCGGTTCGAGCATCATGCGGGCCATCGCCAGACGCGCCCGCTCGCCGCCCGACAGAACCTTGACCTTCTTGTCGATGTCTTCGCCGCGGAACAGGAACGCTCCCAGAATATCGCGCAGGCGGGTGCGGATATCCCCCACCGCCACCCGGTCGAGCGTATCGTACACCGTAAATTCGCCGTCCATCAGGTCGTCCTGATTCTGGGCGTAGTAACCGATATTGACGTTGGCGCCGAGCCGCACCGAACCCTCGGTCGGCGTCAGCTGGCCGATCAGCATGCGCGCCAGCGTGGTCTTGCCCTCGCCGTTGCGCCCTACCAGCGCGATCTTGTCGCCCTTTTCGATGATGAAATTCGCACCGCTGAAGACATGCTTCGTCCCGAACGACATGCCGGCCTCGTTGATCTCGGCCACGATCTGTCCCGAACGGGGCGCAGGCGGGAATTTGATGTTGAGCGTCGAAAGATCCTCCTCCTCGATTTCGAGCCGCTCCAGCCGCTCCAGCTGCTTGATGCGCGACTGCACCTGATTCGATTTGGTGGGTTTATAGCGGAACTTCTCGATGAACTCTTCGGTCTTCTCGATCATCCGCTGCTGGTTTTCGTAAGCGGCCATCTGCTGCGCCCGGCGTTCGGCGCGCAGCACGACGTATTTCGAATAGGAGACCTTGTAATCGGTCACCTTGCCCAGCGACAGCTCGACCGTGCGGTTGGTCACGTTGTCCAGAAAAGCGCGGTCGTGCGAGATGAGCAGCACCGCCCCGTTGTAGTTTTTCAGGTACTCCTCCAGCCATTGGATCGACTCGATGTCAAGGTGGTTGGTCGGCTCGTCCAGCAGAAAGATCGAAGGACGGCGCAGCAGCAGTTTCGCCAGCTCGATACGCATGCGCCAGCCGCCCGAAAACTCGCTCGTGGCGCGGCCGAAATCCGTGCGCTTGAATCCGAGGCCCAGCAGCGTCTTTTCGATGTCGGCTTCGCGGGTGTCGCCTCCGAGGATATGGTAGTGGTCCTGCGCGTCGTTCAGACGATGCAGAAGCTGTTCGTATCCGGCGCTTTCGTAATCGGTGCGTTCGGCGATCTCGCGCGTCAGAGAGGCGATTTCCGCCTCCAGCCGCAGCACCTCATCGAAGGCTTTGGCCGTCTCTTCGGCCAGCGTCGTGGTGTCGGCCACGCGCATCGTCTGCGGCAGATAGCCGATCGTACATTCGCCGTTCAGGGTCACATGGCCCGACGTGGGCTGCTGTTCGCCCGTGATGATGCGCAGCAGCGTGGTTTTTCCCGCACCGTTGCGGCCCACCAGACCGATGCGGTCCTTCGGGTTGATCAGAAATGAGATATTGTCGAAGAGGGTCCAGCCCCCGTAGCTTACAGTAAGGTTGTCTAACGAAATCATGGCATCTGTAAAATCACCGCAAAGTTAATGATTTAATCCGACATATCGCTATCTTTGCAAGTCCTAAGATAGGATACTCCCCGGAGAAGCCCGAAATAAATTCCGCCTTGTCTCCCGGTTTTCGCTATCTTTGAAATCCGAAACGAAGTCTGTCATGGAAAAATTGATCCGATACCTGCGCTTCATCCGCGAAGCCGAGCGGTTGAAAAACGTACTGCGCACCGCCTACACCTCGGAAGGACGGCACGAAAGCACCGCCGAACACTCGTGGCGGCTGGCGCTGCTGGCCGCCGTGCTGACCGGCGAGCGGCCCGAACTGGACATGCAACGGGTGGTGCTGATGTGTCTGATTCACGATCTGGGCGAAGCCTTCGACGGCGACGTTCCGGCCATTGCGCAGACCGCGCCCGGAGTCAAAGCCGCCTCGGAGCTGGCGGCCATGGAGCGGCTGACACGACTGCTCCCGCCGGAAGCGGGAGCCACGATACGGGAAATATGGGAAGAGTACGAAGCCTGCCAGACGCCGGAGGCACGCTGGGTGAAAGCCCTCGACAAGGCCGAAACGATCATCCAGCACAATCAGGGCGCCAATCCCGCCGGATTCGATTACGCATTCAACCTCACCTACGGAAGCGAATACTTCGACGACGGAGCGCTGCTAAGCGATCTGCGGTTGCTACTCGACGAAGAGACCGGACGGCACGTCAGGCGTTGAGCATCTTCACGATCTCGGCCTGCGGGTCCTCGGCCCCGAACACGGCGTTGCCGGCCACCAGCACGTCGGCGCCCGCTCCGAAAACCTCGTGCGCGTTGTGCGACGAAATGCCGCCGTCCACCTCGATGATCGTCTCCGTCCCCAGCTCGTCGGCCAATGCGCGCAGCTGCGCGATCTTTTCGAGCGACGCGGGAATGAACGTCTGCCCGCCGAAACCGGGTTCGACGCTCATGATCAGCACCAGATCGATCTGCGGCAGAATGTCGCGCAACCCCTCGACCGAAGTGGCCGGCTTGATCGACACCCCCACCTTTGCACCCGCGTTGCGGATCATTTCGATACATCCCTTGGGGTTGTAGGTGGCTTCGTAATGGAACGTCACCACGTCGGCGCCCGCCTCGGCGAAGCGCGCCACGTAACGTTCCGGCTCGACGATCATCAGATGCACGTCGAGACACTTCGCCGTCGCCTTGCGAATGGCTTTCAGCACGGGAAATCCGAAAGAGATATTCGGCACGAAAACGCCGTCCATCACGTCTATATGGACCCATTCGGCCGCGCTGCGGTCGATCATCTGCGTATCGCGCTCCAAGTGGCCGAAATCGGCCGACAGCATCGAAGGTGCTACTATTCTGTTCATTGTTCGGTTAATATCGTGTTCTATAGACAAAGATAGTCATTTTTCGCGGATTCCCGCACTCCGGAGCGGGATTGCGCCGCGGAATATACAATTCGCCAGGCTCTGCGGCCATGCGTTTGCGGACAAACCGCCCGGACTGCCGCGCCTCAGCGCCGCCCCCGATTCAGGCCGTCGATTTTCCGGCGGATCGCCGCCCCGTTGAACAACGAAAGCAACAGCGCAAGCGCAACGCCGCACAAAACCGTAAACCCCAACCCCACAGGCCGGTAATCCTCCTGCAGGGCGGCCAGCGAGGGCAAATAGCAGAGACGCACCAGCCACACCGCCAGCAGAGCCACGCACAGCACGCCCAGATTCAATCCGAGCGTCAGCAGCTGATAGGGCCGCGCCACACGGGAGGGGGCATATCCCAGCAGGAGCAGGTTCTCCATTTTGCCGCTGTTCTTCTGCAACAGCAGGAAGATACTCAGCATCAGGATATAGAACGACATCGCGCTGAACACCAGTCCCACGCCGGCCACGCCGCCCGCGGCGATCCGCAGGAAGCGGGCCGCCCTGCCGTCGTCCCGGCGGTCCCCCTCGGCTTCATAGCCCTTGCGGGCGAGGTAATCCGTCACGGCCGCATCGACCGGACGGTCGGTCTCGACGATAATCCGCGCCGGCTGTTTCGCGGCTCCGCTCCCGAAGCGCCCGTTCGACCAGCGGATGAACGCATCGGGCACCAGAATCGTATTCAAACGGTTGGACAACCCGACGATCCGCCCGCGGAACTGCTCCCGATGTCCGTTACCCGCAATCTCGATGCCGAGTGAGACCCGGCGGAAGATGCCTTCCGATATCTGCGGCAGTCCCTGCGACCGGGCGAATCCGTAATTATAGAGGTTCAGGTAGTTGCGCGGAATGATGATGGGAATATCCCTGTCCCCGGCCTTGTAATCCCAATTTTCTGCCCCGACGTCGAGGAAGCGGTCGGGCACCGACTCGAAAAACAGGTAGGTCGAAAGCTCCACGCCGCCCATGCCGACCGTTCCCTTTATCCGGTAATCGGCAGGCGTGAAGGCCCCGGCTTCGCGCACGAAGGGCTGCGCCCGCAGGTCGGCCAGCTCTTCAGCCGTAAAGTCGCTGCTGCCCAGACCGATCGCCTGAAGCGCCCCGACCTGCTTCGACAGCACCAGATAATCGCCCCGCATGAACGAATCGGGCCGGTCGAAAACCGGCAGGACGTCGCGGTATGCCTGCAAAGCCGTCAGCACGATCGCCATGCCGACCAATCCGGCGAGGGTGAATCCGACGGTCTGGGCCATGCTCAGATGACAGCGCAGCAATTTCCAAAGCAACCTCATAACGTAAAGATTTTATGGTACGGCAGCCGGAGCCGGCTGCCGACCGAGGTGACGATCACTCCCGCTCCCTGCGCCTGCGCGCCCTCCAGCAGCAACGCAGAGAGCACCTCCCCGTTGGCGGCGTCGAGATGGCTCACCGGCTCGTCGAGCAGGATGAAATCGAAGGGCTGGCACAAACAGCGGATGAATGCGACGCGCTGCTGCTGCCCGAACGAGAGCTTCCCGGCCGGAGTATCCCGCTTGCCGGCGATCCCCGCAGCTTCGAGCAGGCGCTCGATCCGGTCCGGTGTCAAAAAGTGGGTAAGTTCGTTCTTCAGCGCGAGATTCTCCGCCACGGTCAGCTCCCCGAACAGACGCAGGTCCTGAAAGAGCATGCTCAGCGACCGGCGGCGCAGTTCGCCCCACTGCGCCACGGAAAGCGTCCGGCAGTCCGCAGCGTCGAACAGGATGCGGCCCGCATAGTCGGTTCTGGCCCCGTACAGAAAACTGCACAACGAAGACTTTCCGGTTCCCGAAGCGGCTTCGACCAGATAATACTCCCCCTTGCGGAATGTCACGTCATGCAGCCACAAGTCCGATTTCGGCGGCTCCGGATTGCCCGCAAAGGCGTCAGGCAGCACCTGCTGCAAAGTAATCGACTCCATACATCATCTGTTTCAGGAAAAGCGGCCGTTCTTCGAGGACGGCCGCTTTTCTCTGTTTCCACGGATATTACAAATTCGCTTCCGGCACGTACTGACGAATCAGCTCGCCGGTCTTGCCGCAAATGGTCTTGAACGAGTTCTGCTCCTTGTCCACCATGTTTACGATCATCGTGCCGCCCTTCATCGTACCATAGGCTTCCATGTCGTCGAACATGCCGAGCACGGAGAGCGCCGCTTCCGCCTGCGGAGTGACATTGCCGCCGAGCAGTTGGGCGATCATCGCGTTCAGCCCCTCGAAATCGAGGTAGAAGGTCGAGGACTGACCTTTGAAAATCTTATCCATCGACTCCATCGACGCGATTTCGCCGCCGTCGAGCGCCATCTTCACGACCGCGTCGGTCGTGCAGTAGAGCACGTCGCCCTTCACGCCGAACAGGATCGTCACGCCGCCCATGTTCAACGTGTATTCACCCTCGGCGGTCTGCTGAACCGGCATGCCGGCCATGTTGGTGACGATCGTCTGCAGCACGGCAGGATCTTTCACCTGCGCCAGCATCGACGCCACGGGATATTTGCCGTCGATGCCCATTCCTGAGAAGGAAAGCAGGAAGTCGCCGTCGAAGGGTTCCATCACCTGCTTGACCATCGGATTTGCCATCAGCATGCCGTAACCGGGCATCGCCGAGAGCATCGAATAGAGCTTTTCGCCGTTGAGTCCCAGCGACATCGCGCCGATCGAAGCGGCCGGCACATAGCGCAGCAGCGCTCCGGTCTGGGGCTTGACATAGGCGTAGAAATCCATCATCTTGGCTTCGCTCTCCTTGTCCTTGTACGACACGGCGGCCTCCGTAACGATCCGGCCCTTCTCGAAATTGACCGAACCGACCATCGTCGTCCCCTTCAGCGCATCCATCATGGGCATCGAGCTGAGCATCGGATTGTTCATCATGGGGAGTATCTCACCGTACGAAAGCACCATGTTGATGTCGTTCTTCCGGGCGAGCTGCTCCGCAACGGCCTTGTCGCCCATCAGGCTCTCGCCGCTCTGCTGGGCGAACAGCTTGCGCACGTCGCCGGCCAGATCGTCAACGCCGTTCTGCACGAAATAGACCATGAACGCGATGTCGTTGTAGGCGCACAAAACGCCGGCATCGCCCTCTTTACCCAGATCGACGACCGAAACGCCGCCCTTGGTTTCGGGCGCGACACCGCTCTTTTCGTTGATCCGCGCAAGCAGAGCGTCGAATTTGGCCTTGTCGCCGATCGGCAGCAGCAGACCGCCCCGCATAACGGGAGCATCGACAGTGCCTTCCATCGCCGCAAAGAAGAAGAAATCCTTTTTCACGTCGATACCCGATTCGCCCGGATTCTTCAGCAAGGCGAGCAGGTACTCCTTCTCCTCGGCGGAGAGGTTCTGGTCTTTATCCAGTTCGGCCTTGATCCGGACATAAAGCGGATGCTGGTCCAAATCGCCGGCTTCGCACTTCTGCATCAGCGATGCGGGATTGACCGACACGGTCATAAACGAGTCTGCGGGCAGGATGCTGCGGTAATCCGCGCCGCTGCCGCAGGAAACAATCAGCATGGACGCCGCCGCAAGGCAGACCAGCTTCAAAGGTCGTAAGAAATTCTTCATATGCTTCAAATTTAAAATGAATCCGATTAAGGAACAAAACTATAAAAAATCGGCAAACCGCACGCTGTTTCAGGCAAATAAATTCGCATTCGGCGCCAAAATATTCCGCATGCGCTCCGAACGGCTCGTTTTCCGGGAATAAATTGCTATTTTTGCATGGAATAGATTACCGCACAAGCCATGACCCCGACCTCGCTTTTCACACTGACAACCTGCTGCCTGACAGCCATCCTCGCCATCGTCCTGCTGCTCTGGCACCGGGAATCCCGCCGTCTCGGCGCGTCGAACGCCGACGCCGAAGCGCGCGAACGCGCCGCCGCCGCCCGTCTTTCGGCCGCCGAAGCCCGGCTGGCCGCAGCCGAGCAGGCCGTGTCGGCCGAAAGGGAGCTTCGCCAGCGGTACGAAGCGCAGGCACAAGCACTGACCGAACAGCGGACCCGCACCGAAGCGGAGTTGGCGGCGCTCCGGGCCTCGTCCGAGACTGAACTCGCGTCGCTGCGGGCGAAAAACGCCGAGGAGCGTGCGGCCGAGAAGGCCGAGCGCGAAAAGCTGGAGGAGACCTTCCGGGCGCAGTTCAAAAACCTCGCGACCGAAATTTTGGGCGAACACTCGGTGCGCTTCCGCCAAACCAGTCAGGAGCAGATCGACAGTCTGCTGAAACCCTTCCGCGACAACATCACCGACTTCCGCAAGCGGGTCGAAGAGATCTACACCACGCAGACCTCGCAGCGGGGCGAGCTGAAAGCCGAGCTGAAAAACCTCATGGAGCTGAACCGCCGCATCACGGCCGAGACGACCAACCTCACCAACGCGCTGAAAGGCAACTCGAAGGTGCAGGGAGACTGGGGCGAGATGCTGCTCGAAACCATCCTCGACAGCTCGGCCCTCATCAAAGGCATACATTACCAGACCCAATACAACATCAAGGACGAGGAGGGCCGCAACCTGCGCCCCGACGTAGTGCTGCACCTGCCCGAAAAGAAGGACATCGTCATCGACTCGAAGGTTTCGCTCACGGCGTTCGTCGGCTACACCTCGGCCGAAAGCGAGGAGGAGCGCCGCCGTCACCTCGCGGCGCACGTGGCCTCGGTGCGCCAGCACGTCGCCGAGCTGGGCCGCAAGGAGTACCAGCGGCGGCTCAACTCGCCCGACTTCGTCATCATGTTCATACCCAACGAACCGGCATTCCTCGCCGCCCTGCAGAACGATCCGGCGATCTGGGCGGACGCCTACGACCGGAAAGTCATCGTCTCCTCGCCGACGAACCTCTTCGCCCTGCTCAAGCTGGTGGCCGACCTCTGGAAATACAACGATCAGGACAAGAACACCAAGGAGATCGCCGCCTGCGGACTGAAACTCTACGAACAGCTGGTAGCCTTCACCTCTTCGCTCGAAGGGGTCGGCACCGCGCTCGACAAGGCCCGCGACGCATACGAAGACGCCCACAAGCGGCTTTGCACGGGCAACGACAACATCGTCCGCGTCGGGGAACGGCTGCGCAAAACGGCGAGCCTGCAAACCAAGAAACGCCATTCGGCCCGCACGCTCGAAATCGCCGGAGCCGACGAAGACCCGGCGGCCCTCTCCGCAACGGAATCCGCGGCGGAAACTGCTGCAAAATCCGCGGCGGAAACTGCTGCAAAATCCGCGGTGAAAGCCGCTGCGACCGATACGACGGCGCAATAGCCCTCCGGCAAAACTTGCTTTCCGAAACCAATAATTTTCGTTTTGAAAGAAAAATATTTGCGGATTCGTTCCGAATTGCGTATCTTTACCCGGTAACCAAGCTAACCAAATAAAGATGAAACGATTTCTTGCCCTTTTGACAGCGCTCGCCTGCACGCTGTCGCCTGCAATCGCAGACAACCCGAAGGCCGACGCCAAAGCCGTCGTAACTTCGGGAAACGCCCGGTTTACGGTGCTCACACCGCAGTTGATCCGTATGGAGTGGAGTGCCGACGGACAATTCGAAGACCGTGCGACGCTGACGTTCGTCAATCGCGAGACTCCGGTTCCCGAATTCAAGGTCCGCGAAAGCAGATCGAAACTCACGATCACGACCCCGGCGCTGACGCTTACGTATCTTAAGAACGGCAAGTTCAGCGACAAAAACCTGAAAGCCGTATTCACGCTCAACGGCAGGGAGGTGGTCTGGACTCCCGGCATGGAAAATCCGCAGAACCTGCTGGGCACGACCCGCACGCTCGACGGCGCCGACGGTTCGAAACTCAAGGAGCCGATGGAGCAGGGCATCCTCTCCCGCGCGGGCTGGTCCCTGATCGACGATTCGCAGCGTCATGTGCTGACGCCCGACGGTTCCGAATGGGAAGAGTGGATCGAAGCGCGTCCCGAAGGCGACCGTCAGGACCTCTACCTCTTCGCCTACGGACACGACTACAAACAGGCGCTGGCCGACTACGCGCTCGTCGCCGGCCGCGCGCCGATGCCTCCGAAATATACGCTGGGCTACTGGTGGAGCCGCTACTGGCAGTATTCGGACAACGAATTCGTCGATCTGGTGAACAAACTCAAGTCGATGGACGTGCCGATCGACGTGCTGATCGTCGATATGGACTGGCACGAGACATGGGGCCTGCGCAAGAGCAATTCGCCGAAGGACGAATACGGTCAGCGCATCGGCTGGACGGGCTACACGTGGCAGAAGGAGCTGTTCCCCTCGCCCGCGAACTTCCTCAAGTGGACCGAGAACGAAGAGCTGAAGGTGGCGCTCAACCTCCATCCCGCTTCAGGTATCCAACCTTACGAAGCTGTATACGATGACTTTACCAAGGAATACGGATGGTCTGAGAAGGGCAAGAGCGTACCGTTCAAAATCGACGAACGGAAATGGGCCGACGCCTATTTCAAAACCGTACTCGAACCGATGGAACGCAACGGCGTGGACTTCTGGTGGCTCGACTGGCAGCAGTGGAAAGAGTCGAAATACACCCCCGGACTGAGCAACACCTTCTGGCTCAACCACACCTTCTTCAACCATGCGGAGCGTCAGAACCCCGGACTGCGCCCCTTCATCTACCACCGCTGGGGCGGGCTGGGCAGCCACCGCTATCCGCTGGCATTTTCGGGCGACACCTACGCCACATGGCCCATGCTCGCCTACCTGCCCTACTTCACGGCTACGGCTTCGAACGTCAACTACGGCTGGTGGGGCCACGACATCGGCGGCCACATGTTCCACAAGACGCAGAAGGCGACCGACCCGGAACTTTACACGCGCTGGCTGCAATACGGCGTGTTCACTCCGATCTTCAAAACCCATTCGACCAAAGACCCGCGCATCGAACGCTGCATCTGGTGCTTCCCCGACCATATGTTCCTCATGCGCGACGCCATCCGCCTGCGCTACACGCTGGCACCCTATATTTATAATGCGGCCCGCGAGAATTACGACACGGGCGTCGGCATGTGCCGCCCGATGTACTACGACTATCCCGAATCGGACAAGGCGTACGAGACGCCCGAACAGTTCATGTTCGGCAACGACATCCTCGCCACGACCATCACCCAGCCGGTGGACAGCATAACGGGTCTGGCTCCCCGCACGATCTGGTTCCCCGAAGGGGCGTGGTTCGACTGCGCGACCGGCTCGATGTACGAAGGCGGCCGCACCGAAGAGTTGCACTACACGCTGGCGGAGAATCCCCATTACGCCAAGGCAGGTTCGATCATTCCGATGAACCCGGCTACGGTGAAGAACCTCCAGCAGCCGTGCGATACGCTGGTGCTGACCTTCATTCCGGGCGGCGACGGGCAGCTGCGCCACTACGAGGACGACGGCATGAGCCAGCAGTACAAGACGAACTACGCCGTGACGACGGTCACCAAAAAACAGGAGGGCAACACGGTGCGCGTACGCATTTCGCCCCGCGAGGGTTCGTTTGCGGGCGCGTCCGACAGCCGCAGCTACGAACTGCGCTTCCCGGCCGTCTTCCCGCCCAAGTCTGTAAAGGTCAACGGCAAAGAACTGGCCTACTCGCGCTTTCCGAAGGCCGGGGAGTGGACCTACGACGGCTACACGCTCGCACCGGTGATCTACACGGGCACGACGGCCTGCGACGCTCCGGTGGAGATCGAACTCGCGTTCGACGACTATGCGACGGCGCATCAGGCCGACCTGTACGGCATGAGCGGCGTCTTCAAACGCTGTCTCGACCTGACCGTCGAATTCAAGACCGAGCAGGGCGCCCACAGCGAACCCTACCTGATGCTGCCCGAAGAGTACCTGCGCGTTTCGCAGTGCCCCAACTTCATCCTCGAAGAGCCGTTCCGCATCGCCGAATTCATCGGAGCCTATGCGAAGAACAAGGCCGCACTGTTCGAAAAGACCGATTCCATGACCATTATCGGCGACAACTTCAAGCAACGCCTGAAGGCCGTGATCGGCAGCGTGAAATAACCGGACGACATACCGCAACAAAAATCCCCGCGAAGCAAGTTCGCGGGGATTTGTTTTACGAAGTATTACATGCTCCGGACTCATCCCGTGGTCCGAATTAATCCCGGATTATTTTTTCAGGCTTTGTCGCTCCGACCCGGCTTCCAGCTCTTGCGCATCCGGCATTCGATGCCCGGCGTCGCGCCGTGCGCCATCGTCTCGACAAGATCGTCCCACGCCTCCGCTACCCAGCCGACCCGCTCACGGCAGTGTTTCAGCACCTCGACGGCCCAGATCCGCACCGCGACCTTCGTGCCGGGATCGACGGCCCACTGCGCCGCCGTCTCGGCGATCCGCTCCAGCGAAGAGGAATCGGGCGTATAACGTCCCAGCAGGTCGGCCATGATCTTTGCGAAATGGCGCTGCGCGCTCCGGTCCGTACAAGCGGGGAAGTCCCTGTCGCAGAACGCTCCGGCGAAGGGCATGAACGCATCGGGAGCGGCGAAATAGATCTTTTCGAGCACATAGGCGCTGCGGAAGGCCACTTTGTGTCTCGCAGGCTTCGGCAGGTTAGCATACGGCGAGGTCGCCACCCGATAAAGCAGCTCCACCGCCCCCGCATCGCGCACCCGCCGGGCCACCGTGTCTGCGAAGTCCGAATAGAACCGCTCCGAAAGACTCTTTACCAGTTCCGCTTCGGTCATATGTCGGCAACGGAACTAAAACAGACTTTTCTTCGAGGTCGTGACGACGAAATCCTTCAGGTAGAAAGGTTCGAAGTAAGCGATATCCTCCGTACGGCCTTCGTCGAGCGCCTGCTGGGCCAGCCGCGCAAGACCGCGGGCCGAAGGGGCCACCTCGACGAACTCGGCGCCGGCAAGCACGTCGGCGCATTTGCGGGCGCCGCTGCCGAAAATCACGAACGGACGGCCCTGCTCTCGGAATTCCCGGAAGCTGCCGGCATCGATCACCTCGGCCGTGACCTCGTTCTGCGGACGGCCCTCCGCATCGAAGACCTGCGCATAAACCTCCATGCGGCGGGCATCGACCATCGGGCAGAGCAGCGCACGGTCCCAGTCGGAAACAGAAAGAATACCCGCTTCGTAATCTTCGCGGGCAACCTCCGTCAGCGCGTCGAGCGATCCCACGGCGATCAGCGGCTTCTGCAATCCGTAACACAATCCCTTGGCGAACGACACGCCGATGCGCAGTCCCGTATAGGAGCCGGGACCTTTGCCGACCGCCACGGCGTCCAGCTCGTCGGGCGCAATGCCCGTTTCGCGCAGAAGCTCATCGACGAACACGCCGACCTTGCGGGCATGGTCGCGCCCCTCGTCGCTCTCGCGCAGCGAAAGCAGCTCCCCGTCTTTCGCAATACCGACCGAACAGATGTCCGTGCCGGTCTCGATACAAAGAATAAGACTCATATGATTTTGTAATTTACCTCACCAACTTCCGTTCCCGCCGGCGCATGCGCCGCCCCGTCAAATCACCCCCAGATGCGCCAGCGCCTTTGCGATACCGTCGTCATCGACCGAAGCGGTCACGTAGTCGGCGGCGTTCAGCGCCTCGTCGCAGGCGTTGCCCATCGCCACGCCTACCCCTGCGGCACGCAGCATCGCCACGTCGTTGCCGCCGTCGCCGAAAGCCGCGACCTCGGCCGCCGAGAAGCCGTAACTGCGCATAAACTCCTCCATTCCGGTCGCCTTGTCGATGCCGGCGACATTGACATCGGCGAAAATCGGGCACCAGCGGCTCGCTGCGAGCGTCGGCAGCTCGGCCATAACCCGCCGCTGGGTCTCCGCGTCGAAGTAGAAACAGAGCTGACAGCATTCGACCCGGCCGAAAAGCTCGCGCAGGTCGGTCTGTTCGGGCACCGGATGCGCCACCATATGCGCGACCCGCTCGACGTCGGGCGTCACGCGATTGACGAAAACGCCCTCCTCCAGTTCCAGCCCCATTGCAAAGCCCTGCTCCTCGGAGAGCGCCAAAGCGCGTTCGAAATCAGCCCGCGGAATCGGATGCAGGCTGACGACACGCCCGTCGTTGGCTACACAACGGGCGCCGTTGAGCGACACCACGCCGTCGTAAAGAATTCCTTCGAGCGGTCCGAGATCGTTCGCGGCGCGCCCCGTGGCGATAAAGAGCCGTACGCCGCGCTCATGCGCCTGCGCCAGCGCCCGAAGCGCCGAAGCGGGAATTTCATGCGTACTGAAACTGATCAGCGTCCCGTCCACATCCAGAAAAATCGCCCGTATCATCGTCTGTAGTTTTTCATCGCCTTGTCGATCTCCCGTTTGGCGTCGTTTTCCTTCAGGTATTCGCGTTTGTCGTAGGTTTTGCGGCCGCGGGCAAGCCCGATGACGACCTTCACCAGCCCGCGCTCGTTGAGAAACATGCGCAGGCCCACGATCGTAAGGCCCTTGTCCTGTCCGGCGCGCTGGAGTTTGTCCAGCTCGCGGCGGTTGAGCAGCAGCTTGCGGTCGCGGCGCGGCGTGTGGTTGTTGCAGGTCCCCCACGCGTACTCGGCGATATTGACGCCGCGGATCCAAAGCTCGCCGCGGTCGAAATAGCAGAACGAATCGGTCAGCGAAGCCCGGCCCGCACGGATCGACTTGATCTCGGTGCCGACCAATACGACGCCCGCAACGTACTCTTCCAGAATCTCATAGTCGAACGTCGCGCGCTTGTTGCGGATATTTATATTTTTCTGTTCACTCATATACTCGGAAACGGCACAATAATTGCCCATTTATTCGCAGGGGTGGGAATCGGTCAAGGTAACTAATTCTTTTATCTTTGATATGTTTTACACATCTTTCTGTTTATTTTCTGTTTGCACACGGTATGCGTAGTGATACGTGTACGACCCGATACCCGCCCCTTTTTTCGTTAAAAATTCAAAACACCACATATATTATTCCGGCGGCTACAAGATCAGCCGCTGCAATTTCCTTGCAATGGTCACCTTCACCTTGTTGAAGCCGGCCAGCCGCTGGATCACCTCGTTCTGCTGCTCCTCGGTCAGGCTCTCGTCGGCAAGTTTGGCCTGCCACTCCTTGATATAACCCTCGATCACCTTCGACTTGTAGAGCGTCACGGCCTTCGGCACACCCACGGCCAGCATCTCGGCATCGGTGTCGATATGAATCTCCTTGCGCCGCCACAACTCGCTGGGAACATAATTGTCGTCCGACGTAAGGATGTCCACCGACACGTTGCACACCTCCGGATCGGGGTGGTTCAGAAAAAAGTGCGCCGGCACCTCCGCTCCGGTGCCGAGCAGCTTCCACTGCTCCCGGTAGGTCGCCAGAATCTTGTCATACAGCGGATTGCTGAACGACAGTCCGTCGCTGTCAAGTTCCATGAAGATCACCTCGGCGACGTTGCACGCCACCATCGTACGCCCCTCCTTGAAGTCGAACGAGCAGTGGCCGTACTTCAGCAGGTATTTCACCAGTTCGCGTTCGAGCGCCTCGACGCTGCTGCCGGCCTGCACCTGCTTCACAAACTCGACCTCCGGCTCCCGCACTTCGGCACGCCGCTGGGCCGTCTGACGGCGGACGAATTCGTCCGTCTCGCGGTCCCCCGTGGTGGACATGCGCTTGCGGGCCACCTCCGAGATGAGGATGTTCTCGTCGATGTCCATGATGCGGGCGCACTCCTTGATATAGACCGACCGCTGGATCGGATCGGGAATCTGCGCGATCGACTGCACCATGTCGCCGATAAGGGCCGCCTTCTTGATCGGGTCGCCCTCGGCGTCCTGCAACAGCAGTCTGGCCTTGAAAGCAAGGAAATCCTGCTCGTTGGCGCGGATATACTCCTGCAGCTCGGCGGCCGTATGCGTCCGGGCGAAGGAGTCGGGGTCTTCAGGTTCGGGCAGCAGCACCACGCGCACGTTCATGCCCTCCTTGAGGATCATGTCGATACCGCGCAGCGAAGCGTGGATACCCGCCGAGTCGCCGTCGTAAATGACGGTGATATTCTTCGTAAAGCGGTTCAGCAGGCGTATCTGCTCGGTCGTAAGCGAAGTGCCGGAAGAGGCGACGACGTTTTCGACACCGGCCTGATGCATCGAAATCACGTCGGTATATCCTTCGACCATAATGGCGAAGTCGAGCTGCTGGATCGCCTTTTTGGCGAAATAAAGTCCGTAAAGCTCCCGCTTTTTGCTGTAAATCTCGCTTTCGGGGGAATTCTGGTACTTGGCGACCGTCTTGTCGGTACGCAGCGTACGGCCGCCGAAAGCGACGATGCGGCCCGAAATATTGTGGACCGGGAAGATCACGCGGTCGCGGAAACGGTCGTAGAGCGATCCGTCGCTCTCGCGCTGGAGCGAAAGTCCCGTCGCAACCAGAAACTCCTTCTTATACCCCGCCGCCAGTGCGTCTTTCGACATCCGGTCGCCTTTGGCCGGACAGAAACCGAGACCGAACTTCTTGATCGTGGCGTCGGTCATGCCGCGCTTCTGGCGGAAATAGGTCATGCCCGCGCTCATGCCTTCGGTCTCGTGGTGGAGGTAATCGGCGAAGTAGTCGGCCGCCCAGCCGTTGAGCGCGAACATGCTTTCGCGGTCGTCGTTGCGGCGCACCTCCTCGTCGGTCATCTCCTTCTCCTTGACCTCGATGCCGTAGCGCTTGGCCACCATCTTCAGGGCTTCGGGATAGGTGATGTTCTCGTGCTCCATCAGGAAAGTGACGGCGTTGCCGCCCTTGCCGCAGCCGAAGCACTTGTAGACGCCCTTCGAGGGCGAGACGACGAACGAAGGGGTCTTCTCGTTATGGAACGGACAGCAGGCCTGATAGTTCACGCCCTTGCGTTTGAGCGTGACGTATTCGCCGATAATATCCACGATATTGGCGGCGGCGTAAATGCGGTCTACTGTTTCCCTGTCAATCATACCTGCAAAGATAGGAATAATTCGGGAAAAGGAGCGGAAGAGCGGGCCCCTCGGCGCAAAATTCCCGCAAAAAGGCGACGGCGCCGCACCCGGCCCGAATACGGGTATTTTAAACGAGTATTCGCTCCGGCCGCAATTTATTTCGGATTTTATCGTTATTTTTGTCCTATGGATTTCAAACTCGTATCGGATTACGCCCCGATGGGCGACCAGCCGGAAGCGATCGAACAGCTCGTCGGCTCGATCCGCCACGGCTCCAAACATAACACCCTGCTGGGCGTCACCGGTTCGGGAAAGACCTTCACCGTGGCCAACGTCGTCGCGCAGCTGAACCGGCCGACGCTGGTCCTGAGCCACAACAAGACCCTAGCAGCGCAGCTTTACGGCGAATTCAGGAACTTCTTTCCCGAAAACGCCGTGGAGTATTTCGTCTCCTACTACGATTACTACCAGCCGGAGGCCTACCTGCCTTCGACGGACACCTATATCGAAAAAGACCTTTCGATCAATGCCGAGATCGAGAAACTGCGTCTGCGCACCGTCGCCACGCTGTTGTCGGGGCGCCGCGACGTGATCGTCGTGTCGAGCGTGTCGTGTCTCTACGGCGCGGGCAATCCCGCGGATTTCCACGCCACGGCGATCGACATCAAGGTCGGACAGATCGTCAGCTACAAGCACTTCCTCTACAAGCTGGTAGAAGCGCTCTACACCCGCACCGAGCGGGAGCTGGAGCCTGCGACATTCCGCGTGAACGGCGACACGGTGGACATCATGGCGGCGTTCGGCGAGTTCGGCAGCCAGTGTTTCCGCGTGATGTTCTACGACAACGAGATCGAAGCCATCCAGACCATCGACCCCGTGACGGGACAACGCATCCATTCGCTCGACAACCTGACGCTCTACCCCACGAGTCTCTTCGTAACCACGAAGGAGCGCATCAACGGCGCCGTACAGCAGATATACCTCGACCTCGGCCGGCAGATCGAATTCTTCGAGCGGGCCGGGCGGCCGATGGAGGCCCAGCGCATCAAACAGCGCGTGGAATACGACATCGAAATGATCAAGGAGCTGGGCTACTGCCCCGGCATCGAGAATTACTCGCGCTACTTCGACGGCCGCAGCGAGGGTACGCGTCCGTTCTGCCTGATCGACTACTTCCCGAAAGACTACCTGCTGGTCGTGGACGAGAGCCACGTGACCATCCCGCAGGTACACGCCATGTTCGGCGGCGACCGCGCGCGCAAGGAGAACCTCGTGGAGTACGGGTTCCGGCTCCCGGCGGCCAAGGACAACCGTCCGGTGACCTTCGCCGAGTTCGAACAGCTGCAGGGCACGTCGATCTACGTCAGCGCGACGCCCGCGGATTACGAGCTGATGAAGAGCGAAGGCGTGATCGTCGAGCAGCTGATCCGCCCCACGGGGCTGGTCGATCCGCCGCTCGAAGTGCGCGTAACGATGAACCAGATCGACGACCTGCTGGAAGAGATCGACAAGCGGGTGAAGAACGACGACAAAGTGCTCGTGACGACCATCACCAAGCGGATGGCCGAGGAGCTGTCCAAATATTTCGACCGCGTGGGGGTGCGCAACCGCTACATCCACTCGGACGTGGATACGCTGGAGCGCATACAGATTCTGGAGGACCTGCGGGCCGGCATGTTCGACGTGCTGGTGGGCGTGAACCTGCTGCGCGAAGGTCTGGACCTGCCCGAAGTGGCATTGGTGGCGATCCTCGACGCCGACAAGGAGGGATTCCTGCGCAACGTGCGTTCGCTCACGCAGATCGCGGGACGTGCGGCGCGTCATTCGCAGGGCAACGTGATCCTCTATGCCGACACCTGCACCGATTCGATGCGCTACGCCATCGAGCAGAGCAACCGCCGCCGCGAGAAGCAGGTGCGCTACAACATGGAGCACGGCATGCTGCCGCGCCGCGCACAGCGAAGCGGTTCGGGACAGAGCACGCTGCTGAGCACGCGGACCGACGTACCGGAAATCGCGGCGGTCTACCCCATCGCCGAGGATCATTACATGGCTGCGGCGGACGTGCAGAAAACTTATGCCGCGAGCGAAAACCTCGATGCGCTGATCGTCAAGGCGCGCGAAGACATGGAGCGTGCGGCCAAGTCGCTCGACTTCCTCGCCGCGGCGAAATTCCGCGACCGGATGTACGAACTGCAAAAACTCAGGGAAGAGACCGGAAACGGGAGCTCCCGCAAAACAGCACGGCACGAAACGCTGTAAAATCACCATTCTCAAAACGACGATCCACGAGGACCTCGCCCGCCAATATGCCGGGGCGGGGTTCACGAAGTGTCCCATGATGCACGAAGGGCAGGTATTTTACGCCGATTACGCAAAGCCCGCAGGATTTTGCGACGAAGCGTGGAAAGCCGTATACCAATACGTGTTCGCCCTCTCCCACGGGACCGGGCAGGTTATAATAGAGTAAGGATCGGGGGGGGGTCAGACCTCCGCATGGCGGAAGGTGAAGTATTTGGCGGCCAGATAGCTGTAGATCATCGTGACGAAAGTCGCCAGCATCTGCGACGGCGTGGCCCACAATCCGCAGAACTCCACGAAAAATTTCAACCCGGCATAATTCACGACCACCGAGCCGCCGATCGACAGCAGGTAACGGAACAACTGCGTCCCGGTCGGCAGCGGCGAGTGACGGAATGTCACATAGCGGTTCAGCCAGAACCCGGTGAAGAACGTGAAGGGAAAGATCAGCAGCATCGTCGCGACATACGCAGAGACAACCACGAAACCGAGGTCCAGCTGCTCCTTGTCGAGGACGAAATTATAAACCAGAAAGTAGCACACCCAGCTGAACACCACGTTCGCACCGCCGCAGACGATATAACGGAACGTCTGCCGCGGCAGGATCGCCGCGACGGGCTTGCGGTAGAACCAGTCGATCAAACGGATTATCAGCTCGGAAATGCGCATCAACGGGCGGTATAGGTCCAAAGGCCCGGAAACCGGTCGCTGTAATTGCGGACGAAGAGCGCACATGCCTCCATATCGGCCGATTCGAACGGCGAAACCATGAATTTCGTCCCGAAACGGTAGATTCCGCAGCGCACCGAAGGATCCTTTTCCGCCGCCGCATCGACGGCGCGCGCCGCATTCTCCGGCGTGCTGAACACTCCCAGCACGACATAACGGCGGCCCGAAACAAGCGATGCGGGCGCATCGGCCGTCCCTGCGGAACGGGTTTCAGGGCGTTTCGCCGGGGCAATATCCTTCTGCCCGGCAGGAGCGTTCCCCTGACCGCCGACCGACGAGGCGGCAGTACCGGCATTCGCACCGGACGCAGCGGGTTCCGATCGCGTTTCGGCGTTCGTCCCCGATGCAGTGTCAGCCGTCGTGCCCGCGGCCTTTGCGGCGTCCGCACCGGGCGCAGATGCCGCCGATCCGGTTGTCGCACCGGAATCCGCAGCAGCCGGAATCGCGGCCGGACTGTCGGCCGTCGCCGCGCCAGCGGTTGCCTCCGGTCCCGGAATACCGGTTGTCTGCGCGATCTCCTCCGGGCCTTCGTCATAGAGCTTCAGGAACTCATACCCCCCGAAACCGAGGGCGACCAGAATCGCCGCAATGCCGATCCACAAGGCCCAGTCGAACTTGCGGGCGGGTTTTATCCGCACCGGCTCACGCCCCTGCGGATTGAGTCGCCTGTCGAACGCCGCATCGGGCGTAAAATGTTTGAGTTTGAGCACGCCGACGCCCTCGATCGTCAGCACGCCGTTTTCGAGCGTGCGGGCCAGCCAGCGGTCGTATACATCCTGCGCTTCGGCGGCGTCGCACTGCACGGCGCCGGAGATTTCAGCGACCAGCGACACGCCCCGCTCCTGCGAGGTAAACGACACGGCCCGGCTCGGCGGCACCACGCTCCGCCGCGAAATGCGCCGCGCGCCGCGGCGTTCCGTATAGAGCGATCCCACCCCCGGCAGGAACACCTCTCCGCCCCCGGCGAGCAGGTCGCCTACGAGACGGTTGATCTCGTTTACCATCGGATAATTACTCATTTTCTCTTCTTTTTGGCAGTTGCAGCCGGGGATTTCGGCACAACCGGAACCACCTCCGGCTGCGTCGCACCCCGGTAAATCATATAGATACCCAGCAGAATGAACGGAATGCTCAGCCACTGTCCCATGTCGAGCAGCCATCCCCGTTCGAACGCCTCCTGCTCGGTCTTGATGAACTCGATGAAGAAGCGCGTCAGGAAGATGCCGATCAGTCCGATGCCGAACAAAATGCCCGGACGGCGGCGGGCCATGTCTTTCGCATAATAGAGCCAGCAGAGCAGACCGAACGTCGCCAGATAGCAGAGCGCTTCGTAAATCTGGGTCGGATGCACCGCCGCCGGGGCGAACTCGTTCACCCATTTGGCCGAGCGGACGAACTCGAAACCCCACGGCAGGGTCGTCGCCATGCCGAAAATCTCCGAATTGAAAAGATTGCCCAGACGCACGACTGCGCCGCCGATACCCACCGCGATCATAATGCGGTCCAGCGACCAGACGTAAGGCAGCTTGTTCTTGCGCGAGAAGAGCCAGAGACCGATCAGCAGGCCGATGGCGGCGCCGTGGCTGGCCATGCCGCCGTCGCGGAAGCCCGTGATGATGGTCCACGGCTTGCTCAGGTACTCCATCGGATCGTAGAACAGGCAGTGCCCCAGACGTGCGCCGATGATCGTCGCCAGCGTACCATATATAAATATAGACTCGGAGACTTTCGACGGAAGTCCCTCGCGTTTGCAGAAATTGTCGAAAAATTTGGCGCCGATCAGGATTGCCAGCGCCCACATCAAGCCGTAATAACGGATGTCGAGCGATCCGATGGAAAAGAACACCGGATTGAAATCCCAGACGATGCTTAGCGGTTGTATCATATTACTTGGAATGGGTTCTATGGATTTCTGCCGTTATTTGATGTCCTGCAGATTTACTTTCTTGAGCGTGAACGAGAAGGTGCTTCCCACGCCCAGTTCGCTGCGGCCGGTGATGCGCTCGCCGTGCGCCTCGATGATATGTTTCACGATGGCCAGACCGAGTCCCGTGCCGCCCTGCTCGCGCGAGCGGCCCTTGTCCGTGCGGTAGAAACGTTCGAAAACGCGCGGCAGGTCCTCCTTGCCGATGCCCGAACCGTTGTCCTCGACTTCGATCAGGATTTTGTCGAGCATGTCGCGGAAATGGACGCGCGTCTGCCCGCCCTCCTTGCCGTAACGGATCGAATTGATGATCAGGTTTACCATCACCTGACCGATATAGTGTTTGTCGGCAAGCACCCAGAAAGGCGACGGCAGGTTTTCGGCCCCTTTGACCGAAATCTTGATCCCCTTTTTGTCGGCCTCCATCTCGGCCTGCTCGGCAATCTCCTTGGTCAGCGCAACGATGTCGAACCGCTCCATGTTCAGGCGGTTCATGTTGCTTTCGAGTTTGGAGATCGTATCGAGGTCGTTCACAATGTTGATCAGGCGGTCGATGCTCTTTTCGGCCCGTTCGAGGTATTTGCGGTTGATCAGCTCGTCCTCCAGTCCGCCGTCCAGCAGCGTCGAGATATATCCCTGAATATTGAAGATCGGGGTTTTCAGCTCGTGCGCCACATTGCCGAGGTACTGTTTGCGGAACTGCTCGGTCTCCTTCAGGCGGGCGATCTCCTTGTCGTTGGTATCGGCCCACGCCGTAAGCTCCTCGCCGATATTCTCGACGTGCTTGTCCTTCAGTTCGGAGAAGATCTCATTGGTGTGCACGTCGCGCGAAAGGACGATCGAATAGATCGGCTTGAGCTTGTAGGCCACGTACTTGCGGATGATGAACAACGCCACGAGAGCCATGACGACGAAAACGCCGGCGACGGCGCAGAGCGTCATCCACCAGACCACATCGAGCAGGATCATCGTCACGGCGACGATGACCGCTGCGAGGAGTGCGACCAGAAGCGACGCCCCCTCCTTTGTTTTAATGTACACCATAGCTACTTCGTATATTGTTGCATGAGACGGGCGATGTATTTGCCCACGATATCGAATTCGAGGTTTACGACCGAGCCGACTTCGATGCGGCAGAAGTTCGTATGCTCGAACGTATAGGGAATGATCGCCACGCGGAAGCTGGATTCCTTCGAATCGCAGACCGTCAGGCTCACGCCGTTCACCGTCACCGAGCCTTTCTCCACGGTGCAGAGACCGCCGCCCTGCGGTTCGTACTCGAAGGTGAAGTACCAGCTGCCGTCGGCGTCTTCCTTGGCGGTGCAGACGGCCGTCTGATCGACGTGCCCCTGCACGATGTGGCCGTCGAGCAGCGCATCGGGTTTCATCGAGCGTTCGAGGTTCACCAGATCGCCCGTTTTCAGCAGGCCGAGGTTGCTTTTGTCGAGCGTCTCCTTCATCGCGGTAACGGTATAAGCGTCGTCGCGGATGTCCACAACTGTCAAACATACGCCGTTATGTGCTATGCTCTGATCGATTTTCAGCTCTTTGCAGAAGTCCGCGCGAAGCGTAAAATCCTTGTTCTGACGGTCGGTGCGGATCTCCACGACCTCCCCCATGCGTTCCACGATACCTGAAAACATACTTCTCAACTGTTAATTATCAACTTGCCTTTTACTTTGTAGACCGACTTTATGTCGCTGACATTCAGAATTATGTCGTCATAATTCTCTTTGTCTCCGGCCACCAGACGGAGTTTATCGTCCCCGTCGGAGAGCCGAACTATCCGCAAAGTTACAATTTTTCGGCTGACAATCACATATTCGCCCCCCGGAATAATCGCATCCGGGTCCACAGCTTTCAGCAGAACCACCGCACCGGGCGGCAGCGCGGGTCCCATGGCGCGTCCCATGTAGCACATCGCCAGATCGCACTGCCCGGCCTGCGGCACCATCAGGCTGCTCTCGGCTTCGAGGTGCGCGACATGGGCGACGGCCTGTTCGACATCCACATTATAAAAAGGTATCTGCACGCCGCGCAGCTTCTCGTCGGAGAACATCTGTCCTTCGCCCGTCAGCAGCCACAACTTGTCCACCTGAGGAAATTTAGAGACGATTCGGTCGGCGACATCGAGTGATATGCCGTTGTTGCCACGTTTGATCTGATAAAGGTTTTCCCCGCGAGCCAACCCGATATAACGCGCAAAATAGTTGGTCGACATGTTCGCCCACTTGATTACGGCCTCGATTCTTTGCCAATTATTCTGCTTTTCTCGCATTTTTTTAGCAATAATTAAAAAAAAATTTGCATCTTTGCACTCCCGGTCCCGTAGTTCAATGGATAGAATATAAGATTCCGGTTCTTACGATATGGGTTCGATTCCCGTCGGGACTACAAAGCACAAGTGCAGAGATTCAAGCACTTGTGTTTTTTTGTTCAACTCCAGTCACAATCTATTATTCAACAAAAATAATAACAAATTTCCATTAGACAATAGAAAAATAGCGCAATTAAGCTTTTTAATAGCATATTCAGACACGGCCGAAAAAGTCCGCAACATAGAAGATACGGACTTTTCCGGTCGTATTTCGTGCCAGAAAGGCACTGCAAAAGCCTGTTTCAGAGGATTGTCAGAAGGAAAGACGCACACCCAGCCGCAGGGTCAGCGACAACGGCGAGTCGGTACGCGAGGTACGCAGGTCGGTTTCCGTGAAATAATAGGAGACTTCCGGCTCGAAATAGAGTCCGACAAGCCCGCCCAGATCGTACTGCGCGCCCGCGGCTCCCAGCACGGACCACTGCACGCGCGGTTCGTCCATCGACCTCGAACCGAATTTTGCGGAGACGCACTTCTCGATCATACCGCCGGCGCCTGCATACAGCGAGAAGCGCCCCGTATCCAGAAACTGCCAGTTCATACGCAGCGGCACGCCGATAAAATGGAGTTTCTGACTGATATCCTGCCGGCTGGACTTCATGCGGACGTCGGCCCAGAGCAGCGTGTAATTGACGCCGCTTTCGAGCGACAGACCGTGCGCGAATTCCTTGCGCACCGAGAGTCCGAAACTGAGCGGCTGGTGATGTTTGAAGGAATAATCGTCGTAATTGTATTTCAGCTGGGCCATCGTGCCGGCGCCGCCACCTACCGGAGCGTCGGACATCATCATGCCGGGGCCGGGCCCCGCCGACACGGTTCCCCCGCCCGTCACGCTGCCTGCCGCAAAGAGCGACACGGAAGTCCGCCTGCGGGATTTCGGCTGCTCGAAGGCGATCTGGTCGCCGTAATAAGAAGTGGTGCTCGGATAGGTCCTCGCCGATGCAGCGTTTTCTTTCGGAGCCGTCCGTTCCTGCACGCCGGAAGTCTCTGCGGCGGCCTGTTTCTGCGCGATCGTTTCTTCCGACCGCAAAGTTGCGGCAGCTTCATTCTCCGGAACGGGTTGCGGCCGGGAGTCCGTCACATCAACCGCCACGACCGTCGGCGCAGCGTTCCGCGCAACGGCAGTCGCAGGATACGCCGCCCGCACCGCCTGCCGGGCTTGGGCCTCTCGGCCCGGAAGCGACTCGGCCCGCACCGCCTCCTGCGACGGCACGACGGCCCGAAGCGACTCTTCGAGCGTTCCGATCCCCCCGGCCGGATATGTCCGATTGTCCGCGGCGGAACTGCCGCCGTCTGTTGCCGATGCGATAACAAACCCTTTATCCCCCAAACTACGATTTTCATGCAGCAGCAGTTCCCCGCCTCCGACAAAAATCAGCACGGCAGCAGCAGCGGCAGCAATCCGCGGCCAATATCTGCGCAATACGGAAATCCGGGGCGCCGGAGTTTTCAGCTCCCGCTCCAGACGCGCCCATCCGTCGGCCGGGGGTGTTACCTCGGCGTCCCGGAGCGCGCTCCGCATTACATCTGTCCAGTCTTTATTTTGTTTCATAATCTAATGTGTCTCCATATACGCCGCAATCCTGCGGGCCAGCAGCGTCCGCGCCCGGAACAACTGCGACGAGGAACTTTTTTCGTTGATCCCCAGCATCTGCGCGATATCGCGGTGCGAATACCCCTCGATGCAGTAAAGGTTGAACACCGTACGGTAACCGTCGGGCAGCTCGCCCACGAGCTCCATCAGCACGTCGCGCGGAATACGCGCCACCTCCGACGGATCGGGTTCGGGAACGTCGGGAAGCGCCCGGCCTTCGTCGAGCGTCCTGAAGTTGAGCTTATTCCGATTCCGGAGCCATTCGAGCGCCACATTCACCGCTATACGCTCTATCCATGCGCGCAGCGAACCGGGTCCGCGGTAGGAGAATCGGTCGAAAGCCCCGTATATCTTCAGGAACGCATCGTGCATGAGGTCCTCGGCGGTAGCCCGGTCGCCCGAATAACGGAGACAGACGGCCAGCAAACGGGCTGCATAGCGGTCGTACAGCTCACGCCGGGCCGTATCTTCCCCCTCTCTGCACCCCTCGGCCAGTATCTGTTCCTCCATTTCCATATTTGCGTTCACTCTTATAAATGGTATAAAGACCAAAAGACTGCACGGGATCAAAAAAAATTTTAATCCACATGCAGTATTATCCTCCAGAATACGTTTACTGACATGAAAGATAATACAAAAATAGTATAAAAATATGAAAAGATTCGGATTTATCACGCTTGCGGTCCTGACCGCAGTATTCTTCTCCTCCTGCAACGATTCGGACGGAGATTACGCGAGCAGCTGGGCATTCGCCTCGGCAGAGACGCTCAGCAACGACTACTACTTCGTGCTGGACGACGACAAAACCGTCTATCCGAGCGACAAATCGCGCGTAGCCGGCTACAAGCCCGAAGACGACCAGCGCGTCATCATCTTCTTCAACCTGCTGAAAACGGGAGTCGAAGGGTACGATTACAACATCGCGCTTTACGACGTGAGGAACATCTACACGGGAGAGACCAGAATCGTGACCACGCAGGAAGAGGTGGAGGAACTGCCCGACGCACAAACCAGCTATTTCGGCGGCAGCATGAACAGCAACTGGCTCAACGTGGGAATCGGCTTCAACGCTTCGGATCTCTCGAAGCATAAGTTCCTGCTCGTGCGCAACGACTTCACGCAGATCGACCCCGACAACAAGAAAGAGGGATACCTCAACCTCGAACTGCGCCACGACGCCGGCACCGACACCAGCGGAGTATACAGCTACGACGACCGCTACGTCTCGTTCAAGCTGGATCAGTTCAAGGAGGACCTCGAAGGCATGAACGGCATCATCCTGCGCATGAACACCCGTCAGAACGGCGTAATATATCTTCAGATCAACATGTCGAAGGAGAAGTAGCCACTCCCGAAACATGACCGCCCCGGCCCGCAGAATCTGCGGGCCGGATTTTTTTGTCTTGCCGCGGAAACCCCGCAACACCCCATCCTTTCAGGCCAAAACCGGGCCTTCCGGCGCGCCGCAAATAAATTTGTTTTTGGCCGCGGCATGTGCTATCTTTGCGTCATGTCTATCGTACGCAACACCGAGAGCGATCTCGAATTCGAAAACAAGATCCGCCCGCAGGAGTTGGAAACCTTCTCCGGGCAGGATAAAATCGTCGATAATCTCCGCATCTTCATCAAGGCGGCGCTCATGCGCGGCGACTCGCTCGACCACGTACTGCTGCACGGCCCTCCGGGACTGGGAAAAACGACCCTCGCCAACATCATCTCCAACGAGATGAACGCGCAGCTGCGCGTCACGTCGGGTCCCGTATTGGACAAGCCGGGCGATCTGGCGGGGCTGCTCACGAGTCTCAATCCGGGCGACGTGCTCTTCATCGACGAAATCCACCGGCTCAGTCCGATCGTCGAGGAGTATCTCTACTCGGCCATGGAGGATTACAAAATCGACATCGTACTCGACAAAGGCCCTTCGGCGCGTTCGATCCAAATCGAGCTGGCGCCCTTCACGCTCATAGGCGCCACCACGCGCAGCGGCCTGCTGACCTCGCCCCTGCGGGCGCGCTTCGGCATCCAGTGTCATCTGGAATACTACGACGCTCCGGTGCTGGCCGGCATCGTCAAACGCTCGGCGCGCATTCTGGACGTCTCGATCGACGACGACGCGGCGCACGAGGTGGCGCTCCGCTCGCGCGGCACGCCCCGAATCGCCAACGCGCTGCTGCGCCGGGTGCGCGACTTCGCCATGGTCAAGGGCGAAGGGCACATCGACCTCGAAATCACGCAGATCGGACTCGCGGCGCTCAACATAGACTCGCGCGGACTCGATCAGATGGACAACAAGATTCTCGGAACGATCATCGAAAAGTTCGGCGGCGGTCCCGTAGGACTGAACACCATCGCCACCGCCGTGGGCGAGGACGCCGGAACGATCGAGGAGGTTTACGAGCCGTTCCTGATCAAGGAAGGCTTCCTCAAACGCACGCCCCGCGGACGCGAAGCCACCGAACTGGCGTACCGCCACATGGGATTCACTCCGCCCGGCGGAAGCGACACCCTGCTGTTCTGACCCGTCCGCCCGCCTAACCCTCAAAAATCCCATAGCATGCGCCATTTCTCCGCTTCACTGCAGGCCCTCGCCGCCGGAGCACTGTTTCTCACGACAGGCTGCTCCCCCTCGGTTTACACGAGCATTCAAAAGAGCTATCCGGCCCGCATCGAAGGTTCGACTGTGCTGGTTTACGACATGGCGGACTCGCTGCCGGAACCGGCCGAAGTCTTGGGCAGCGTCACGGTCAAGGACAGCGGATTTTCGGTCAACTGCAATTATGCGAAGGTCATGCAGCGGGCCAAGGACGAAACGAACAAAATCGGCGGCAACGGGCTTCATTTGTTCTGGCACAAGGAGCCGTCGGTGCTGGGCAGCTCGTGCCACCGCATCGCGGCCCATATGCTTCTCCTTCCCGACTCGGTCTACACGGCTTCCTATTTCGACAACGTAGCGGCCCAGAACGCCCGGCTGGCGGCATACGGTCTCATACCGGCAGACGGAACAGTTGCGCCGGGGAGGGAGACGCCCAAGGCGGCAAACAACAACACGCTGACATTCAATGCAGGATACGCCTTTATCACCAGTGACTTCTACCTTCCGGCAGGAGTCTCAGGCAATCCCAAGCAGGGACTCGACATCAACGCCGCCTATCAATGGACATCGCGTATCGGAATCGGTTTCGGACTGCGCTATTCGGGGTATTTCACATCGGTCATGAGCGAAGGGGCGAAATTAAAGGTCCGCCTGCACTACTTCGCCCCGGAATTCGTACTGCGGCAGGAGGCAGGCCGCAACCGCAGATGGGCCTTCCACGAGTCGGTCGGCTTGGGATACGCGCGTTATACGGAGCAAATGGGAAGTCTGTCAGGCGGTATCGGCGGACTGGGCTTCCATGTCGAGGTCGGCTTTGAATACAAATTGGCGCAAAACGTCGGAATCGGAGCCAGCGTCGGAACTTACGGCACACGGTTCAGTTCGATGGACGACGCGGTGTCGCAATACAACGACGACCAGAAAGGCGGCATTTCGCGCATCAGCCTCAACGGCGGCCTGCGTTTTTATTTTTAGCGGCAAGTCCCATTAGGGGACGTAGCATAAAACAGATGCGACTATGAATCAACGATCATCTCTGTCTTCACGAATCTGCGGCACGGCGGCGCTCGTCCTGCTGACCTGCGGCGCCGCGCGGCTCCATGCGGCCGCCCCCGCAACGGCCGCATCCCGCACGGACATATCTGCGGCGGCTTGCACGCCGGCGGAAGAGCGGGGCCGGACAACGGAAGAGCAGGTGCGAACGGCGGAAACCCCGGCCCGAACTACAGAAGAGCAGGTGCGAACAACGGAAGACCCAGCCCGGACGGCGGAAGAGCCGCTCAGAACGGCGCCGTCGGACGACCGGAGCAAACGCGCCCGGCATCTCGCCCCGCGGGGCCGTTCGCAGCACACGTTCTTCGCCAACGCCGGGTACACGGCGATCCTCTCCACGATCTACCTCCGCGAAAGTTCTTCCGGTTCGCTGAACGAAGGACTGGAGATCACCGCGGGATACAACTGGACATCGCGCCGGGGTTTGGGCGTCGGCGTCGTCTATTCGGGCGGGTTCATCTCGGCCCGGCGCGGAGGTTTCGAACGCACCAGCCGCATTCATTACATCGCCCCCGAATTCGTCGCGCGGCAGCGCGTCGGACGCAGGTGGCTCTTCCGCGAAAGCGCGGGTATCGGCTACGGCCGTTACATCCGCGGCTACGCCGGCCTGACTGGCAGCAGGGGCGGCGTAGGCATTCACGAGTCGGTATCGGCCGAGTTCATGCTGACGCGCTTCCTCGGACTGGGAGTCACCGTCGGCGGGCAGTGGCTGATCGTCGATTCGCCCGACGTGGACGACGGGGCCGAGCTGAACTTGGCCGGCATCTTCCGGGTTCAGCTGGGCGGAGGCATCCGGTTCTATTTTTAATGCCGGCCGGGCGCAATAATTGCAGGTTATTTAACGTTGTGTCTTTTAGACGCAAACAAAACAGTTAGGATAATGAGCAAAGGTAACAAAATGGATCAGGCGGCGCTTCGCTATCATAGTGAGGGCCGTCCGGGGAAGATAGCGGTCGTACCGACGAAGCCCTATCACACGCAGCATGACTTGTCACTGGCCTATTCGCCCGGCGTCGCAGCCCCGTGCCGCGCCATCGAGGCCAATCCCGACGACGTGTATCGCTACACCAACAAAGGCAATCTGATAGCAGTCATTTCGAACGGCACCGCCGTCCTCGGACTGGGTAATATCGGCGCTCTGGCAGGCAAGCCCGTGATGGAAGGCAAAAGCATGTTGTTCAAGACGTTCGCAGACATCGACGCTTTCGACATCGAAGTCGATGAGACCGACCCCGAAGCGTTCATCCGCACGGTCAAGGCCATCGCCCCGACCTTCGGCGGCATCAACCTCGAAGACATCAAGGCTCCGGAGTGCTTCGAAATCGACCGCAGGCTGAGCGAAGAGCTGGACATCCCCGTGATGCACGACGACCAGCACGGCACGGCCGTGATTTCGACGGCCGCGCTGCTCAATGCGGCGAAAATCGCCGGCAAAGCGCTCGACAAACTCCGCGTCGTAGTGAACGGCGCCGGTGCGGCGGCCATCGCCTGCGCGCGGCTCTTCATCGCCGTGGGCGTCCGCCGCGAAAACATGATTTTCTGCGACAGTCAGGGCGTGGTCACCACCTACCGCACGGACATCAACGAAATAAAACGCGAATTCGCCACCACCCGCCGCATCACCACCCTCGCCGAAGCCATACACGACGCCGACGTATTCCTCGGCGTATCCAAGGCCGACGTGCTGACCCCCGAAATGCTGCGCACGATGGCGACCAATCCGATCGTCATGGCGCTGGCCAATCCCGATCCGGAGATCGCCTACGACAAAGCCGTCGTTTCGCGTCCCGACATCATTTTTGCGACGGGCCGCTCGGACTATCCCAATCAGGTAAACAACGTGCTGGGCTTCCCCTACATTTTCCGCGGGGCGCTCGACGTGCGGGCCACGAAGATCAACGAAGCGATGAAGCTCGCCGCGGCACGCGCCTTGGCCGAACTGGCGCAGGAGCCTGTACCGAGCATGGTGCTGCGCGCCTATGCGCTGGGCAAACTGGAATTCGGCCGCGGCTACCTCATTCCCAAACCGCTCGACCCGCGTCTGCTCTGCACCGTGACGCCCGCCGTGGCACGCGCCGCGATCGAATCGGGCGTAGCCCGGCAGCCCATCACGGACTGGGACGCCTACATCGAAAAGCTGAGGACCATGACCGAGATTTAACGATAAGTCGTATATAGAAAAGACCCCGCCGTCGAGCGGGGTCTTTCTGTTTATGGATATGCGTCGTATGCCCTACGCAAAGAGCGCGGCGAAATCGGCAATCGGCATCGGGCGCACCTCGCAGTCGCCGATTCCCACGGGCAGCACGATGCGCAGCATGCCGTCCTCGCTCTTCTTGTCCTTGCCCACCTCTTTGAGCAGGCGTTTCACATCGACAGGCGGCGTGAGGTCGAAACCCAGCTTCTCCAGCACGTTCACGATCCGGTCGCGGTCGGCAGGCAGCAGAACGCCCAGCTTCACCGCGGCGTCGGCGATCAGGGCCGTGCCGACGGCCACCGCTTCGCCATGATTCATCCGGTTCGAGCACTTCTCGATGGCGTGGGCCAGCGTATGCCCCAAGTTGAGCTTGCGGCGGTCGCCCGTCTCGTGCTCGTCGCGTTCGACAATATCGGCCTTGACGCGGACCGCGGCGGAAATAGCGTCCGTAAGCAGGTCGGTATCGGCACGCAGGGCCTCGAAAGAGACGTTTTCGATCCGGGTGAAAAGATCGGCGTCGGCGATGACGGCCGCCTTGACGACCTCGGCAAGCCCCGTGCGGAACTCCCGGTCGGAGAGCGTGCGCAGCATTTCGGGATCGCAGATCACGAAGCGCGGCTGTTTGAAGGTTCCGGCCATATTCTTGTACCCGTCCACATTCACGCCGTTCTTGCCGCCCACACTGGCGTCCACCTGCCCCAGCAAGGTGGTCGAGACGAATCCGAACGACAGTCCGCGCATGTAAGTCGCCGCGGCGAAACCCGCCACGTCGGTCACGATGCCGCCTCCGACGGCGAGCACGAACGTGGAGCGGTCCGCGCCCAGCTCGATAAAACGCCGGTAGATGGATTCCACGGTCTGCAGGGTCTTTATGCTTTCGCCCGCACCGATGAGCACCGTGTCGTACGGCGCCAGCAGCGGATGGTAAAGGCGGTCGATCGTAGCGTCGGAAACGACGATCACGCGCCCCTCAGGCAGCACCCCGGAGAGGATGTCGGCCGTGGGACCGATGTAAATCTCGCTTTGTTCCCGAACGTTGAAGGTGGGTTTCATGATCTTTAACTTTTTTAAGAAGCCAACAAATTTAGTACATTTTCCGGAGAAATTGTTACCTTTGCACCACAAAATCTATTCACATGCAAAAACTACGCAATATCGCAATTATTGCACACGTGGACCACGGCAAGACCACGCTCGTCGATAAAATGATCCTCGCCGGCAACATTCTGCGCGACAACGCCAAACAATCCGGAGAGCTGATCCTCGACAACAACGACCTTGAGCGTGAACGCGGAATCACGATTCTCTCGAAAAACGTCTCGGTAATTTACAAGGATTATAAGATCAACATCATCGACACTCCGGGCCACGCCGACTTCGGCGGCGAGGTGGAGCGCGTCCTGAACATGTGCGACGGCGTGCTGCTGCTGGTCGATGCGTTCGAAGGCACCATGCCCCAGACGCGCTTCGTACTGCAGAAAGCGCTGGCGCTGGGCAAGAAACCCATCGTCGTCGTGAACAAGGTCGATAAGCCCAACTGCCGCCCCGAAGTGGTGAACGAACAGGTTTTCGACCTTATGTTTTCGCTCGACGCCACCGAGGAGCAGCTCGACTACAAGACCATCTACGGCTCGGCCAAGCAGGGCTGGATGTCGCACAGGTGGAACGAGCCGACCGACTCGATCGTTCCGCTGCTCGACGCCATCATCGACGAGATTCCCGAACCGAAGATCGTCGAGGGAACGCCCCAAATGCTCATCACGTCGCTCGAATACTCCTCCTACACGGGCCGTATCGCCGTGGGCAAGGTGACGCGCGGCTCGCTCAAGGCGGGCCAGAACGTCACGCTGGCCAAGCGCGACGGCGTGACGATGCAGAAGACCAAGATCAAGGACCTGATGGTCTTCGAAGGTCTCGGCAAGAAGAAGGCGGACGAAGTACCCTGCGGCGAAATCTGCGCCCTGATGGGCATCGAGGGATTCGAGATCGGCGACACTATCTGCGACTACGAGAATCCCGAACCGCTGCCCCCCATCGCCATCGACGAACCGACGATGTCGATGCTCTTCACGATCAACAACTCGCCCTTCTTCGGCAAGGACGGCAAATACGTCACCTCGCGCCACATCAAAGAGCGTCTCGACCGCGAACTGGAGAAGAACCTCGCCCTGCGCGTGACTCCCGGCCCCTCGGCCGACAGCTTCAACGTCTTCGGCCGCGGCGTGCTGCACCTCTCGGTGCTGATCGAAACCATGCGCCGCGAGGGTTACGAGCTGCAGGTGGGCCAGCCCCGCGTAATCGTCAAGGAGATCGACGGCAAAAAATGCGAACCGATCGAGGAGCTGACCGTGGACTGCCCCGAAGAGTATTCGGGAACGGTCATCGAGCTGGCGACCAAACGCAAAGGCACGCTGACGAACATGGCGTCGAACGGCGACCGCACGCGGCTGGAATTCAGCATCCCCTCGCGCGGCATCATCGGCCTGCGGTCGAACATGCTGACGGCGACGGCCGGCGAAGCCATCATGACCCACCGGCTGAAAGGCTTCGAACCGTGGGTCGGCGATATCGAAATGCGCGTCAACGGCTCGATCATTTCGGGCGAGACCGGCACGGCCTACGCCTACTCGATCGACAAGCTGCAGGACCGCGGACGCTTCTTCATCAGCCCGATGGAGCAGGTGTACGAAGGTCAGGTGATCGGCGAGCACACGCGCCAGAACGACATCACGGTAAACGTCACCAAAGCCAAGCAGCTGACCAACATGCGCGCGTCGGGTTCGGACGAGAAAACCTCGATCGCCCCGCCCAAGATCTTCTCGCTCGAAGAGGCGCTCGAATACATTCAGGCCGACGAATACGTCGAAGTGACGCCCCATTCGATGCGTCTGCGCAAGATCCTGCTGCACGAGGTGGACCGCAAACGGGCATCGAAATAAACTCCGGGATATGGACCACTTCACCCTTTCGCTGGCGGTAGGCGCCGTGGCCGGAGCGCTCGACGTGATTCCGATGATTTTCCAGAATCTGTCGGCACGGTCGTGTTTCTCGGCGTTCTTCATCTACTTCTTCGCCGCGGTCATCGTCTTCTACAGCGACCTGCCCTACCTGCCGTGGTGGGCCGACGGCATGGCCGTCACGCTGATGCTGATGATTCCGGTGCTGTTCACCTTTTCGGGCAAGGACCGCAAGGCGATCCCGGTCGTGGTGTTCAACGGCCTGCTGTTCGGTTTCCTGATCGGCGTGGCGGAACGCTATTTGGGGTAAAAGATGCAAAAAACGGACACTTGTCCGTTTTTTGCATATATCCCATGCAGTATCAGGCGGTTGTCTCCGTTTATACAGATGAAACGACACGGAAAACCATGAGAAAATACATCATACTGCTCTTCATCTCCGCCTTTGCGCTCGGCGCATGCGACAAGAACGACGATTATACGGTTCGGGAGTGGACCGTCGCATCCCAGCTGGGCATCTCCCACGGGTTCCACACGCTGCAGCCCGTGCTGCTCGTCAAAGCCAACGACGACACCTCGTGGCGCGCCGTATACGAGGGCATCGAGGGATTCGACTACGAACCCGGATACGAATACAAACTCCGCATCAAGGCCAAGCAGCTGGCCGAACCGCCGCAGGACGCATCGTCCGTACGGTACTCGCTGCTGGAACTGATCTCGAAAACCCCGGCGCGGTCCAATATTCCCGACAGCTACTACCCCACGTTCACGATGGAGGTAGCCCCCGAACCCGTCAGTTACTACGGCGAATTGTACCTCAGCGTCCGTTTCCCCGAAGTCGGCCTGAACGACTGGCAGCGGTGGCCGTTCCGGATCGAGGGATTCGACTACGAACAGGGCTACAGCTACAAGCTGAAAGTCGGCACCTCGGTCGTCGGAGTGGACGAAGGATACTACACGGTACAGTATTCGGTGCTCGAAATGCTGGACAAACAGCCGGCGCAGGAGTAAACCGGCAGAGATACCTAAGAACCGGCCCTTCTTACGAGGGGCCGGTTTTTACTATCCGGACGCCGGGCGGTTTTCATCCGCGCCATTCGTCCGGCGTTATTCATCCGACGCTTATTGCCCGGCGCCATCCGTCCGGCGCCATTCATCCGACATTATCCGTCCGACATTCCCTTCAAGCCTCATTTCTTTAGCGTCGCAAACGAAAGAATATGCCAAGTAACGCCCACGGCGACGGCGAGCAGCGCGGCCTGCGCCCACCACCATCCGGAGAGCGGCGCAAAAACGCAGTAGAGCATCGTTCCCCACATCAGCGTGAGCGAAACGATCTTGGCGCGAAGCGGTATGGCGCGATTTTCGCGGAAGTTGCGGACATACCCGCCCAGACAGGGGTGCGCCAACAGCCAATCGTAAAGCCGGGGCGAAGAGCGGACCCACAATGCGGCGGAGAGCAGCAGAAACGGCGTGGTCGGGAGCAGCGGCACGAAAATACCGACGACACCCAGCACGAACGACAGACACCCCAAGGCGGCGAGGAAAAATTTCATGGAGCAAAAATAGCATAAATTCGGAACCCGGAAGAGCGGCGACCGTTATTTTTGCCTATCTTTGTATGACAGAACCTAAAAACAACACAAAAACAAAAATACGATGACTAAAATAGGTATCGCCAGCGATCACGCCGGCTACGAAATGAAAGAATTTCTGGTGGGCTACCTCTCGGCCATGGGTTACGACGTCCACGACTTCGGCCCCGGCTCCCCCGAAAGCGTCGATTATGCCGACTACGCACACCCGCTGGCCGAAGCGGTCGAGAAAGGCGAATTCGAATGCGGCATCGCCCTCTGCGGTTCGGGCGAAGGGATGACCATGACCCTCAACAAGCATCAGGGCATCCGCGCCGGACTGGCGTGGGAACCGGAGATCGCATCGCTCATCCGCCGTCACAACAACGCCAACATCATCGTCTTCCCGGCCCGCTTCATCACCAACGACGAGGCCGTGGCGATGCTCGACGCCTACTTCGGGGCGCAGTTCGAAGGCGGACGCCACCAGCACCGCATCGAGAAGATGGCCGTACCCTGCGGCGTTGCGGCTGAAAAATAGCCGATCGGGAGACGCCTGCGACCAGAAACGAATGCGGGCAGAACAGATGCGATGCGGACAAGTGCCATGCGCGCAACCATAGATGCAATCCGGACAGGCGCGCTGGACAGCGGATGCGATAGGGGCAAAGGCCACGCAGACAGAACAGATGCGATGCGCGGACAGCGAATGCAGCAGGTACGGATCGACGGATACAACGATCCGCAAACGCGGCAAACGTTCCGGCAAAAGCAGGGTGAAAACCGGACGCCGCCTGCGCGCACGGCCAGCCGGGCAACGCACCGGCAAGCGCCGGAATCACATCCGCCCAAGACCGGGCAACGCCTACAACGAAAAGATGAAGGGAGTCTGCGACCGCAAGCTCTCTGCTTTTTCGGGACGGTCGAACAGCCCGAAAACTGCAGAGCCGCTGCCCGACATCGAAGCGTAAAGGGCACCAGCATCGAGTAAGTTCCGCTTGGATGCGCGGATGGCGGGATGCGCGGCGAAGATATGCGGTTCGAAATCGTTGGTCACGACCTCCTGCCACTCCGCGACGGGACGCCGCAGGCGCTCGGCAAGCGGCACTGAGGGCACCCGGGGCCGCACGCCGGCATAGGCTTCGCGCGTAGAGACCCCCTCGTCCGGCTTCACGATCACGAGGGTCAGCCCCCCAAGGCTGAGCGGAAAGGGCGACATGATCTCGCCCCGTCCGGTGCAGAACTGCGGGGTGTTGCGCACGAAGAACGGCGTATCACTGCCCAGCTCGGCGGCGCGGGCGATCAGCTCCGCTTCGGACAGGTGCAGGTCGAAAAGCCGGTCGAGAGCCAGCAGAACCGCCGTGCCGTCGGACGAACCGCCGCCCAGCCCGGCGCCGAACGGCACCCGCTTGTCGAGCCGGATCGAGACGCCGTCCACGCCGTAACGGTCGTGCATCAGCCGGAAAGCCTTGATACAGATATTCTGTTCGGGTTCGCAGTCCACCGCCAGCCCTTCGGCACGGAAATCCACGCCCGCCCCGGCCGTGCGCACGACCTCGACTTCGTCGTAAAGTCCGCGCACGGGCAACATCACCGTTTCGAGGTCGTGATAACCGTCCGCACGGCGGCGCAGGATATCCAGCCCCAGATTTATTTTGCAGTTTGCCCGTAAGATCATACGGCAAAGATATAAAATTTGTACTTTTGCAGTATGAAATTCCGCACCGAAATCGAAATTGCACCCCTTGGAACGAAGATAGGCTACGAGAACCGCATACTGGCCCTCGGCTCCTGTTTCGCGGAACACATCGCCGGGCGGCTGGCACAGGCAAAATTCCGCGTCACGGCCAATCCTTCGGGCATTCTGTTCAACCCGCTCTCCATCGCCGCCGCGCTGCGCAGCTACGCAGGGGAGAAGCCCGTACGACATTCGGAATTGGGATTCGACGGCGAATTGTGGTTCCATTACGGGTTCCACGGCTCTTTTTCCGCCCCGGAAGCGGACCAAGCCCTCGCGGCGATGAACGCCGCCCGGAAGAGCGGAGCCGAAGCGCTGCGCGCGGCCGACCGGATCGTGCTGACCTTCGGCACGGCGTGGGTCTACGAACACGACGGCGCGGTGGTCGCCAACTGCCACCGCCGGCCCGCCGCGGAGTTCACGCGGCGCAGGCTGGGCGTGGACGAGATCGTCACCGCTTTCGCAGACCTCATGGCAGGTCCGCTCGGCGGCAGGGAGGTGATCCTTACGGTCAGCCCCGTGCGGCATCTCGGCGACTCACTGGCGGGCAACGCCGTGAGCAAAGCCGCACTCCGTCTGGCCGCCGAAGAGCTGGCGGAGCGTTTTCCCGACGTTCACTATTTCCCCGCATACGAAATCCTCAACGACGACCTGCGCGACTACCGGTTCTACGCCGACGATCTGGTGCATCCGTCTCCGCAGGCCGTGGAATACGTCTGGGAGAAGTTCTCGGCGACGGTTCTCTCGGAGCAGGCCCGGCGTCTGCTGCCCGACGTCCGCCATATCGTCGTGGCCGCGGCGCACCGGCCCCGCAACCCGCAGAGCGCAACCTACCGCGAGTTCTGCCGCCGCAGGCTCGAAGAGATCGCGGCGCTGCCGCAGATCGATTTTCGGACCGAAGCGGAATATTTCCGCCGATGTATCGAAATAAATTCGTAAATTTGCGGTCTATCATTCGCACACCATGAAGCACAAAATCATTTTACTCGCCATAGCCGCCTTCGCGGCCCTCGAAGTCTCGGCCGCACGGCCCCGGCTGGTCGTTAATATCGTCGTCGGCTCGATGCGCGCCGAGGATCTCTCGCGTTACGCCGACAATTACGGCGAAGGAGGACTCCGGCGCCTGATCGACGGCGGCACGGTCTTCGCCGACAGCCGTTACGACTACCAGCAGACCACGACGCCCGTGTCGCTGGCCACGTTATCGACGGGCGCGATGCCCTCGACACACGGGGTCATCGGCTCGCGCTGGCGCGACTACGTCGCCAACGAGGCCGTGGAACTGATCGCCGGACGCAACGGCGCAGGCCCCTACAACCTGATCGCCCCGACGCTCTCCGAAGCGCTCCTGCAGCACGAACCCGGCAGCAAGGCCGTCACCGTGGCGGCCGAAGCCACGTCGGCGATCGTCTTGGGCGGACGCGGCGGCGAGGTCTTCTGGCTCGACTCGGCGCGCTGCGGCTGGACCACCTCGCCCTACTACGCCGCCGACGTTCCCGAATGGGTGGCGCGCAGCAACCGCGAACGCTACAACCTCTCGTACATCGCCCCCGAATGGCGGACGCTCTACGAAAAGGGCCGCTACGTCAACTCCCGCAACTGGGACGTAATCCTCACGGGCAAGAACAAAAAGGAGAAGGACGAGACGGGCAGCGGCCGCCTGAAGCTCACCACCGATTTCGACCGGATGCTCTACACCCCGGCGGGCAACACCGCCGTATTCGGCTTCGCCAAGCAGGCCATCGCCCAGCTCAAGCTCGGCACCGACGGCACGCCCGACCTGCTGAACATCTGTCTCGATTCGTCGCGCCGCATCAGCGAAGCCTACGGTCCCGAATCGGTCGAGGCGGAGGACATGTATTACCGGCTCGACCGCGATCTGGCCGACTTTTTGACGTTCGTATTCGCGCAGGTCAAGAACGGCGAAGTGCTCGTCGTATTCACGTCGGACCACGGAACCAGCCCCTCGTACGACGCGGGCCGCGAAGAGGCCGACCGGTTCAACGCCCGGCAGTTCGAGGTGATCGTAAACGGGTTCCTGAACGTCCGCTACGGCATGGGCAACTGGGTGCTGGAGTACGAAGACAAATGCCTCTACCTGAACCACAACCTCATCTACGAGCGGGGGCTCAATCTGGCCGACGTGCAGAACGAGGTGGCGATCTTCGCCATGCAGTTCCGCGGCGTCTCGCACGCCCTCTCGGCCACGGCCATGCGCACGAGCTACTTCGGCAGCGGCTACGCCCGCAAGATGCAGAACAGCTTCTATCCCCGGCGTTCGGGCGACGTGATCATGAACCTGATGCCCGGCTGGATCGAGGAGAACGACCGCTGCGCATCGTCGTCGGGTTCGATGTACGGCTACGACACGCAGGTGCCGCTGGTATTTTACGGCTTCGGAGCCGGTCCCCTGCGCGTGAAGCGCCGCGTGGACATGACGGCCGTGGCGCCGACCGTGGCGCGGGTGCTGGAGATCACCGAACCTGCGGCGTCGGAGGGCGAAGTGCTCCCGGAAATCATCGATTTTTAAGGATTAAAAAATATACGGACATGGATAAGATACAGGAGGAGATCATCGAGGAGTTCTCGGTATTCGACGACTGGCTCGACAAATACGACTACCTCATCGGTCTGAGCGATTCGTTGCCGGCCATCCCCGCCGAGCACCGCACCGAACAGTACCTGATCGAGGGGTGTCAGTCGCGCGTATGGGTGGACGCCCGCATGGAGCAGGGCCGGGTCTATTACGCCGCAGACAGCGACGCCATAATCACCAAGGGCATCATCGCCCTGCTGATCCGCGTGCTGAACGGACGCACGCCGCAGGAGATTCTCGACACGGAGCTCTATTTCATCGACGCCATCGGCCTGAGCGCAAACCTCTCGCCCACGCGGTCGAACGGCTTGTTGTCGATGGTCAAGCAGATGCGGCTCTATGCGCTGGCCTTCGCGAGCAAGGACGGTGCGAACGAAAAATAAAAAATCGGAAACCAACGTTTCTTTCGGCAGAAGAGGCGTCCGGCCCTGCGAATCGGCCGGAACCGGGAAGCCGGAAGGGAGAGTTTCCGGCGGTTTTTAGTTTTCAACGCTTAATTTCAATGTCACGATGACACCCGAAGAGATACTGAAGGTCGAGAAGGAGATCGTCCTTACGCTCAAGAACATATACGATCCCGAAATCCCGGTGAACATCTACGATCTGGGACTGATCTACGAGATCGACTACACGCCCGACGGCGTCGCCAACATCCGCATGACGCTCACCGCGCCCAACTGCCCGATGGCCGACATGCTCGTCGAAGACGTAAACCAGCAGGTAGCCAAGGTCAAAGGCGTGAAGTCGGTGAACGTGATTCTCACGTTCGATCCCGTATGGGACAAAAGCATGATGTCGGAAGAGGCACTGCTGGAGCTCAATCTGTTTTAGCATGACGGCGGAGCGGGAACAGCGCGCGATGAACCGGCTTCGGGCCGGAGCCGGGGCTTACGCCTGCGGCGGATTCCTCGCGGGACAGTCAGCCTTGCAGCGCAGCGAGATATGCACGTCGCTGCTCTTCGACCGGCTCGAACGCAAAATGCGCATGGTGGAGGCGCTGCGGCACGAAGCGGCGGAGAACTGGAACCAGACCTTCTACCTGCTCTACTTCCGCACGCTGGGCGACCGTCAGAATCAGGAAGCCTACCTCACGCTGGCGCGGCGCGTATCCTACAAAACCGTTCTGCGCGAACGGCTGGCGCCGCATGCCGTCGAATCGCTGCTTTTCGGAGCGTCGGGACTGCTGGCGCTCTATCCGCACGACACCTACACGCTCAACCTCGCCCGCAATTTCGAATATCTGGCGGCCAAATACGACATCGAACCGATGCAGGCCGGAGCTTGGCAGCTGGGCGACATACGCCCGGCCAACCACCCCGTACTGCGGCTGGCGCAAGCCGCGGAATTCTTCGCTCAGGACGAGTTCGTCATGGAGCGCGCCATGGCCTGCCGCACGGAAGAGGAGATCCGGCGGCTCTTCTGCGTCGAGGCCTCGGATTACTGGCGGACGCACCATATTCCGGGAATCGCAGGCGACGACAGGCCCAAGCGTCTGGGGACTTTCAAGGCCAACATCATCGGCATCAACCTCGTCTCGGTGCTGCAATTCGCCTACGGCAGCTACACCGGACGCGAAGCCCTGCGCGACAGCGCCCTGACGCTGCTCGAACGCCTGCCCGCGGAGGACAACCGTTACATGCGCGGCTGGCACGACGCGGGGCTGACGCCCCGCAGCGCCTTCGAGTCGCAGGCCCTGTTGCAGCTGGCGACGGAATACTGCGCCGCCAAACGGTGCGCGGAGTGCCCCGTCGGGCGGCGCATCCTGAACAATCTGAAAATCGGAAACAACTAACTCTACCACCATGCAAAAACAAACACCACTGATCAGCGTCATCATGCCGCTCTACAATGCGGAGCGATTCGTCGGCGAAAGCATCGAGAACGTCCTCCGGCAAACGGTCGGCGACTTCGAACTGATCGTCATCGACGACGCATCGACCGACGCTTCGGCCGAGATCGCACGCGCCTACGCCGCAAAGGACAACCGCATCGTACTGATGCACAACGAACTCAATTCGGGAGCCGCACGCACCCGCAATCGGGCGCTGGACGCCGCCCGCGGAAAATTCATCACCTTCATGGATGCGGACGACCTCTGCTCTCCGGAACGCTTCGCCAAACAGCTCGCCTTCTTCGAACGACACCCGCAAACCGACATCTGCGGCAGTTACTACACGATGTTCGGCACAAGGGGGGGGGAAAATGACGAACTGAAAATCCAAGTGCCGCTCACCCACGAGGAAATCCAGTACCAACTGTTTTTCGGGTGCCCGTTCGGCATGTCGTCCGTCATGCTGCGCAGCGAACCTTTCAAACGGACCGGCATACGCTTCCGGGAGTGTATGGCCGAAGACTATCAGCTATGGGTCGATCTTTCGGAACACCTCCGCATGGCCAACATTCCGGAGTACCTGACCTTCTACCGCCGATGGGAAGACCAAATCTCGACACGCCAACTGGACCGCCAGACCCTCAGCGCCCAGCTTACCCAGCAGGAACAACTCGCGCGCAAACTGGGCGTCCGGCTCTCGGATGACGAAGCCCGCATCTTCACCCGTTTCTCCCTGCGGACCGGGGAGGTAAAGAAAAGGGAACTCGCCTCGTACCGCCGCATTCTCACACGTCTCTACAAGGCCGGCATCCGGCATTCACACGATCCCAAGCTGCTCAAACGGCAGCTTATGCGCCGGTACAAAATGGCCTGCGGACTCTTCTATCCGTCGTGGAGAGTCTGGATTCACAAGCGTCTGTTCCTCGTCCGACTTCTCGCGTCATGAAAAAAATCAGCATCATAATTCCGCTGTACAACCTCGAAGGGCTGATCGGCAAGTGTATCGCTTCGGCCCTCGATCAGGACCTGCCGCCCGAAGAGTACGAAGTGATCGTGGTGGACGACGGATCGACCGACGGTTCGTTGGCCGCAGCGCAGCGGGCGGCCTGCCTGGGCATGCGAACGTCCAAGTGCACGCCAAACCCAACGAAGGCGTAAGCATGGCCCGGAATTACGGCACGGAGCGCGCCGCGGGCAGATATGTCATGTACGTGGATGCAGACGACTACCTTTCGCCCGGCGTTCTCGGACGGCTGACGCAGATCATGGACCGGGAGCGGCTCGACATGCTCTGTTTCGACATGGCGGGCGTCGACGAACACGGCGGCGACCTTCCGCTCTGGAGCGACGGGCTTTTCGCACGCGGCGGCGGGGAGGTGCAGAGCGGACGCGATTTCCTGCGTCGGGACTGCTTCCTGCCCATGGCCTGCGCCTACGTCTACGACCGGACGATGCTCGAACGGCATGGACTCGGCATGCTCCCGATGCGGCACGAGGACGAAGAGTTCACCCCCGCGCGCCATTTACTTCGCAAAACGGATCCGATATGTCCCGATCCGGGTGTACAACTACCTGCAGCACAACGGATCGTTCATGGGAAGCTACGATCCGAAGCGCCGCTCGGACTTTGTCCGGGCGATGAAAAAGCCTGACCGACTTCGCGGCCCGTATCGAAGAAAGCGATCCGGAAGGCGCACGCCTGATGCGGCTGCACGTGGGCAAAACGATGTTTTTCGCCTGCAAACAGACGATACTCGGCAGACAGGGCAACGCCCGCGAAATGCTGCGCGACGCCCGGCAGCGGGGAGTCATGCCGCTCGCATTCCGCAAATACAACTTCCGCCATTTCCTGATAAACCGCACCCCCGCGCTTTTCGTCCTCTATTACCGGCTCCACAAAAGACGGTGACCCGTCGGCCGGAATGCGGCTCCGAATCGCGGAAACCCCGCATTGGGTCCCTTTATAGGGACCTATTTTTTTGTGCATTCGGGAAAAATAAGTATCTTTGTAGGATTTACAACCACAACCCCGAAATATCAGAAAACGAATATGGATATAGCTGCCAGTTTAATCAAACTCATCTTCGGCTCCAAAGCCGACAAGGACCGCAAGCAGATCGAGCCTTATCTCGAAAAGATCAAAGCCGTCTACCCTGCCATAGAAGCCCTTTCCAACGACGAACTGCGCGCCCGAAGCGAAGCGCTGAAGAAACAGATCGCCGATTTCATCGCAGCCGACGAAGCCCGCATCGTGGAGCTGAAAGCCAAGCTGGAGTTGGCCGAGACATCGCTCGAAGAGAAGGAGAAGGTCTCGAAGGAGATCGACGAGACGACCAAACGCATCGACGAAAAAGATCGAGGAGAAACTCGACGAAATACTGCCCGAAGCGTTCGCCATCATGAAGGACACCGCGCGCCGCTTCGCCCAGAACGAGACGGTAGTGGTCACGGCCAACGATTTCGACCGCGATCTGGCCGCCGTCAAGGATTTCGTAACCATCGAGGGCGACAAGGCCGTATACGCCAATCACTGGATGGCCGGCGGCAACGACCTCAAGTGGGACATGATCCACTACGACGTACAGCTGTTCGGCGGCGTTGTGCTCCACAAAGGCAAGATCGCCGAGATGGCGACGGGCGAAGGAAAGACCCTCGTGGCGACGCTCCCCGTATTCCTCAACGCCCTCGCAAAAAAGGGCGTGCACCTCGTGACGGTCAATAACTATCTGGCCAAGCGCGACTCGGAGTGGATGGGGCCGATGTACCAGTTCCACGGGCTGTCGGTGGCCTGCATCGACGACACGCAGCCCAACTCCGACGCCCGGCGCAAGGCATACATGGCCGACATCACTTTCGGCACGAACAACGAATACGGCTTCGACTACCTGCGCGACAACATGGCTTCGTCGCCCGCCGACCTCGTACAGCGCAAGCACCACTTCGCCATCGTCGACGAGGTGGACTCCGTATTGATCGACGACGCACGTACGCCGCTTATCATTTCGGGTCCCGTGCCCAAAGGCGACGACCAGATGTTCGAGCAGTACCGCCCGGCCATCGACCACCTCTACAACCTGCAGAAGAACCTCGTGACGGGGCTGCTGGCGGAAGCCCGCCAGCTCATCGCCGAGGGCAAGAACGACGAAGGCGGCGTGAAACTCTACCGTGCGCACAAAGGTCTGCCCAAATACAAGCCGCTGATCAAATACCTCTCGGAAACGGGCGTCAAGGCGCTGATGCAGAAGACCGAAAACACTTACATGCAGGACAACAACCGCCGCATGCCCGAAATCACCGACGACCTGTTCTTCGTCATCGACGAGAAACTCAACTCGGTGGAACTGACGGACAAAGGCCATGAAGTGCTGTCGAAATACTTCAACGAGGACGGATTTTTCGTGATGCCCGACATCGGTGCGGAAGTGGCCGAGCTGGAAAAGAGCGATCTCTCGGCCGAGGAACGCGCCCGCAAACGCGACGAGGTGATCAACGACTACTCGATCAAGTCGGAGCGCGTGCACACGGTGCATCAGCTGCTCAAGGCCTACGCCATGTTCGAGAAGGATGTCGAATACGTGGTGATGGACAACAAGGTGAAGATCGTCGACGAGCAGACGGGCCGTATTCTCGACGGACGCCGCTATTCGGACGGACTGCATCAGGCGATCGAAGCCAAGGAGCACGTCAAGGTCGAAGCCGCGACGCAGACATTCGCGACGATCACCCTTCAGAACTACTTCCGCATGTACCACAAGCTGGCCGGTATGACCGGTACGGCCGAAACCGAGGCTTCGGAGTTCTGGAGCATCTACAAACTCGACGTCGTGGTGATTCCGACCAACCGTCCCGTGGTCCGCGACGACCGTCAGGACCTGATCTACAAGACCAAGCGCGAGAAATACAACGCCGTGATCGACGAGATCGTGAAGCTGGTCGAAGCGGGCCGTCCGGTGCTGGTGGGTACCACGTCGGTCGCGATCTCGGAGTTGCTGAGCCGCATGCTCAAGCTCCGCAACATCAAGCATAACGTTCTGAATGCCAAGCAGCACCAGCTGGAGGCCCAAGTCGTGGCCGAGGCCGGACGTTCGGGACAGGTGACCATTGCGACCAACATGGCCGGCCGCGGTACCGACATCAAGCTCACGCCCGAAGTCAAGCAGGCCGGAGGTCTGGCGATCATCGGCACCGAACGCCACGAAAGCCGCCGTGTGGACCGCCAGCTGCGCGGACGCGCCGGACGTCAGGGCGACCCCGGATCGTCGCAGTTCTTCGTATCGCTCGAAGACGACCTGATGCGTCTGTTCGGTTCGGGCCGCATCGCCTCGATGATGGACCGCATGGGACTCAAGGAGGGCGAGGTGATTCAGGCCGGCATGATGACGCGCGCCATCGAGCGTGCGCAGAAGAAGGTCGAGGAGAACAACTTCGGCATCCGTAAGCGTCTGCTGGAATACGACGATGTGATGAACTCGCAGCGCGAGGTGATCTACACCCGCCGCCGTCACGCACTCTACGGCGAGCGCATCGAGATCGACCTCAACAACATCATGTACGACTACGCCGACAATTTCGTGGAGACCAACCGCGGCATCGAGTTCGAGGATTTCCGCTTCGAGCTGATCCGCGAAGTGGCCGTAGAGCCGTCGTTCAGCGAAGAGACCTACGGTTCGGCGAAGCCCGCCGAACTGGTGGAGCTGATCGTCAAAGACCTCAAGGAGACCTATGCACGCCGTGCCAAGGCCGTGGCCGACACGGTACGCCCCGTCATGGAGCGCATCTACGAGGATAAGAAGGATCAGCTGGATTCGAACATCTACTTCCCGATTACGGACGGCCATCTGGGCTACAACGTCCCGGTGAACCTGCTGAAATGCAAGAATACGGACGGCGCGGAGATCTACAAGATATTCTCGAAAGTGGTGATGTTCACCACCATCGACGACGCATGGCGCGAGCACCTGCGCGAAATGGACGACCTGCGACAGAGCGTGCAGAACGCCACCTACGAGCAGAAAGACCCGCTGCTGATCTACAAGTTCGAATCGTTCGGACTGTTCTCGAAGATGATCGTCAAGGTCAACCGCGACGTGCTGGCGATCCTCAACAAGGCCTATATCCCCGTGCGCGACCAAAACGCCGAAGCCGTACAGCGTCAGCGTCAGGAACGCGCCAAGGTGGACGTGAACAAACTGCAGGCTTCGCGCATGCAGGCGGCGGCGCAGGCAGGACAGCAGGACAAGCAGAAACCGATGCCGATGCACGTCGAGAAGAAAGTGGGCCGCAACGATCCCTGCCCCTGCGGAAGCGGCAAGAAATACAAACAGTGCCACGGCAAAGGAATGTAAACCGGCAATGGGCTACAACGAAGAGAAACAACGTCAGCTGGATATCCGCTACCTGCGCATGGCGCGCATCTGGGCGGAGAATTCGTACTGCGTGCGCCGCAAGGTCGGAGCATTGATCGTCAAGGACAAGATGATCATATCCGACGGTTACAACGGCACGCCTTCGGGCTTCGAGAACATCTGCGAGGATGAAAACGGCCACACCAAATCCTATGTCCTCCACGCCGAAGCCAACGCCATCACCAAGGTCGCCAAAAGCGCCAACAACTGCGACGGCTCGACGCTCTACATCACCGCCGCCCCTGCATCGAATGTTCGAAGCTGATCATTCAGGCTGGTATCAAACGGGTGGTGTACTGCGAGGAATACCGCTCGGAAGAGGGGCTGAATCTGCTGCGCAAAGTAGGCATAGAATGCGTCCAGCTCGAAGTGAAAGACTACTAATCGGAATGAGAATGAAGCCGGCGGTGATTCTGCTGACATGCCTCTATTGCTGGCTCCCCGCAGCCGGACAGGCTCCTGCGCAGGACGCGGTGGGCAAAGTGCTGCTCGCGACACCGCCCGCACTTCCCGAATATGTCTACTGCGAAATCAGCGGGTACAAAGGAGCGGGACGCAACGGCATTTATGTCGCATTCGATTTCGGGCAGCCTATGACGAAAAAGAACCGTCTCATAACAGATGCCGGAGGACGTGCGATCACGTTCAACTCGTGCATCGACGCATTGAACTACATGGTATGCCGCGGCTGGGAATTCGTGCAGGCTTATGCGGCGGGCGAAGACAATGATTTCAGCTGCATGCTGCTGCGAATGCCGACATCGAAGATGAGCGCCGCACAACGGCAGGTTATGCTCGAAGCAGCGATGAAAACGGGCGAGTAAACGGATACGGTTCAATTTTTTCTGCATGTTTTATATAAGGAGTCCCCGCGACTCCTTATTTTTGTAATTCCGCCGGGCGGCGGACGGTCCCAGATGTCTCCGAGAACGGCCTTCCCTTGACAAGCGTTTCGAGCGGCATTCCGGCAAATGTTCCGACGACTATTCCCACAAGCGTTTCCGGTATGTTCGGACCGGGATTTGCATTTCCCGGAAAGAATCATTACTTTTAAGGTATAAACCACTAAAACCGCATCGGTATGAAACGCATCGTCATCGTCGGAGCGACATCGGGCATCGGACTCGAAGTCGCAAAACTCTGTATTCAGGCGGGTTGGCAGATCGGGGCCGCAGGCCGGCGCGAGGAGGCGCTCGAAAAGCTCCGCACCCAAGCTCCGGACCTGATCGTGACCGAATCGCTGGATATCACGCGCGACGATGCGCCCGAACATCTGTCACGCCTGATCGACAAGCTGGGCGGAATGGACATTTACCTGCACTGTTCGGGCATCGGGAAACGCAACACCGAGCTGCATCCCGACATCGAGATCGACACCCTGCGCACCAACGGCGAAGGATTCGTGCGCATGGTGACGGCGGCTTTCGGCTATTTCCGCGCTCACGGAGGCGGGCATTTGGCCGTCATCAGTTCGATCGCAGGCACCAAAGGACTCGGCAGCGCACCGGCCTACTCGGCGACCAAACGCATGCAGAACACTACATCGACGCACTGTCGCAGTTGGCGCATATGGAGAGACTGAATATCCGCTTTACGGACATACGACCGGGGTTCGTGGCCACGCCCCTGCTGGCCGGCGACGGGCATTATCCGATGCTGATGCAGGTCGGGAAAGTCGCCGCACGGATTATGAAGGTCCTGAAGCGGCAGCGCCGCCGCGTGGTGATCGATCGCCGCTATGCGGTCATGGTATTCTTCTGGAAGATGATTCCCGAATGGCTTTGGGAGCGGCTCAACATCCGCAAGAACGACTGACGGCAAAACACCCGTAATAAGATACCCTTAATGAAGGGTTCGCGGCTACACCCCTGCGGACCGACGGCAGACCGTATCCGATACAGATGCGGCTCGAAAAGGTGCCGCCAGAAACTCTCAACGAGGCCGACACATAAAAACGAAACGGAGGTGCGGCTGAACGGCAACAGCAAGAAAAGCCCCCTATCTCCCGAATTATCGGTGCATCCGGTCCGTAAATCGGTTCTTCACCGAGGTCGGATTCCACACAAACAGATTCCACACAAAGTCGGCCTCCGGCCCAAACGGGTCCGGCGGTCAAGACGATGCAGATAAAACGAACCCCCGGTCTCTGCGGAGCCGGGAGGTCTTGTTTTCATATTTCAAAAACGGCAGGTCATCCGGATCAGAATGACAGGGCGTCCGGATCAGAACGGCAGGTCGTCCGGATCGTCGGCGGGAATCGACGGCGCGGGGCGGGCTTCGGAGCCGCAGGCTGCTGATAGCCGCCTGCAGACTGTCCGGCAGAGGACTGCTGCGAACCGTAACCCTGCTGCGATCCATAGCCCTGCTGTCCGTCGGACGACGGGTTGTCGCTGCGGCGGCCCAGCAGATTCATCACATCGGCCAGAATCTCGGTCGTATAGCGTTTGTTATTGTCCTTGTCCATCCATTCACGGGTACGCAGACGCCCCTCGACGTAAATCTGCGTGCCTTTGCGGACATACTTGTCCACCACGTCGGCCAGACCGCGCCAAAGCGTGATCGTATGCCATTCGGTATGCTCCTTGGCCTCGTTGGCCTGCCGGTCGAACAACCGTTCGGTCGTAGCCAGACGGATACGTGCGACCTTCACGCCGCCTTCGGTGGTCCGGATTTCGGGGTCGATACCGACGTTGCCGATCAAAATTACCTTATTTACCATAATCTATAACATTAAAATTATCAATAAACACACGACGGACCGGGAGAAATCCACATCCGGCACTTCTGCGGAGCGGCCCGGCGCCAAAGCCGGGATACAGCGGTGAAGATCCAAGTCCCTCCCCGACGACTCCGCAGCGAACGTCCGTGACAAAAATCCGGAAGGCCAGTCCGTCCAACGCCGCAACACAACCGGCACGGCCCGAAACGACATTCCTTCTAAAGCGCTTTTATCATACGCTTGAAGAGCACCTCCATCTTGATTCCGGCCTTTTTTGCCCCTGACGCTGCACGTCTTCGTGGTCGCCCACTTCGTCCGAGAGTCCGCAGTTGGTGATGACCGAAACGCCGAAGACCGGGATCAACATATGGCGCGCCACGATCACCTCCGGCACGGTGGACATGCCGGCCGCATCGCCGCCGATATTCTTGAAATAGCGGTATTCGGCCTGCGTCTCGAACGTCGGCCCTGTGCCGCCCACGTACACGCCGTACTGGAGCTTGATATTCTCCTCCTCGGCGATGGCGGTCGCCTTGGCGATCAGCTCCTTGTCGTAGCAGTTGTGCATATCCGGAAAGCGGGGACCGAGTTCGGCGATGTTGGGGCCGATCAGCGGATTGGGCATCAGATTGATATGGTCGGTGATGACCATCAGGTCGCCGACGCGGAACGAGGTATTGATGCCGCCCGAAGCGTTCGATACGAAGAGGTATTTGATGCCGAGCTGCCGCATGACGCGCACGGGGAAGGTCACCTGCTGCATGCCGTAGCCTTCGTAATAGTGGAAACGGCCCTGCATGGCCACGACCCTGCGGCCCTCGACCATGCCGAAAATCATACGGCCTTTGTGTCCTTCGACCGTGGAGACGGGGAATCCCGGAATATCCTTGTATTCGATGGCGAAGCGCGTCTCGATCTTATCGGCGAAGCCGCCCAAACCGGTGCCGAGGATGACGCCCACTTCGGGAGCGAAAAAGAGTCGGTGGCGGCGTCGATGAAAGCCGCCGTTTTTTTAATTTCCTCTAACATCTTCTTCTAGTTTTTGCAGAAAATCCGTAGCCGAATCCTCTATGAATGAAATATTTATCGGTAAATAGTATATGCTGCGCCGGATCTCTTCGGGGATCTTGGCGCGGTTGGTCAGTTTCACGGCGTCCTTTTCGGTCGTCACGATGACCGCACCGGGCCAGCGGGCCAGCAGTTCCCGCAGCCGGTTCAGGTCGCGGACCTTGTAAACATGGTGGTCCTCCAGCGTCATCTCCTGCACGACCTCGTAGCGTTCGCGCAGCGTCGCAAGGAACGGCTTGGGATTGCCGATGCCCGAAAGCGCAATGACCTGCCGCCCGTGCAGAAGCGGTTCGTCAGGAGCCGCATCGGGATAGAGCGGCTGGGGCATGAAGCTCTCGAAACGGGTGAAATACACCCGCTGGTAGGCGACCTGAATCAGCACCTTGCGCATGATGCGCCGGTCGATGGGGGCCATCTTCTCTGGGCACTTCGTGACCACGAAATAGTGGGCGCGGTGCAGCTCTTCGGGCAGGTCGCGCAGCGTTCCGAGCGGCAGCATCCTGTCATGCTGAATGGGGCGCGTCGCGTCGATCATCACGATATTGATCTTCGGCTCCACATAACGGTGCTGGAAGCCGTCGTCCATGATGATGAGGTCCACTTCGGGGTGTTCGGCCCGGATGCGGCGGATGCCCTCGGCGCGTTTCTCGCACACGACGACCACCGTGCCGGGAAATTTGAGTTTGATCTGAAGCGGTTCGTCGCCCACGTCGCGGTAGTGGGAATCGGTCTTCACCTCCCGGTAGCCTTTGGTGCGGCGACCGTAGCCGCGCGACAGCAGGGCCACGTTGTGCATCTGCGACATGTAGGCGATCACCATTTCGGCCATCGGGGTCTTGCCCGTACCGCCGACGGTGATGTTGCCGATGCAGACGACCGGGATGTCGAACTTCTCGCTTTTGAGCACTCCCCAGTCGAACAAGCGGTGACGGAAAGTCACCCCCGCTTTATATAAGAGAGCTGCAGGTGCAAGCAGGCATTTCAACATCTTCGGTCTGTTTATCTACACAATTTTTCAAAGGTAGAAATAAATCTTCGGAACGCAAAACAAAAAAAAGCAAATCTCAGGCCTCACTGACAAACGAATAATAAAATTGGCGGAAGAGTCGTTTTTTTATATCTTTGTTTCGATTATGAAAAGTCTCAGATTACCCATATGCGCCCTGCTGCTGGTTGCGGCGGGGACGTGCAGCAGAACGCAGCAGCAGGAGACGGCCGGGGAGGAAGCCGCCGAGCAGCACAACATCGTATACGGCATCAACGCCGACAATTACCGCACCGAGACCGGCGAGGTGGGAAGCGGCGAAACGCTGGGCAAAATCCTGAACGGATTCGGCGTTTCGGCGCTGACGATCGACCGGCTCGACAAGGCTTCGAAGGATATTTTCCCGCTGCGCAACATCCGCGCGGGACACAAGTACACGGCCTTCATCCACGAGGATTCGCTCTATGCCCCGCACTTGGATTATCTGGTTTACGAACGCAACGTCGCCGAATACGTGGTCTTCGGATTCCACGACGACTCGGTGAGCGTCCGCACGGGCGAAAAACAGTTTACCGTGCGCCGCACCAAGAAGAGCGCCACGATCAACTCGTCGCTCTGGGGCGCTATCATGGAGCAGGAGCTGCCCTATGCGCTGGCCGCCGAAATGGAGGACATTTACCAGTGGACGGTGGACTTCTTCGGCATCCAGAAAGGCGACAACTTCACGGTCATCTACGACGAGCGGTTCATCGACGACAGCGTCTCGGTCGGCATCGGCCGCATCTGGGGCGCGAAATTCTGTCAGGGCGGCAAGGAGTACTACGCCATTCCGTTCCGGCAGGGCGGCAAAATCCGTTACTGGGAGTATGACGGCGCAAGCCTGCGCAAGCAGATGCTCAAGGCGCCGCTGAAATATTCGCGCATCAGCTCGAAATTCACCTACGCCCGCAAACATCCGATCTACAAGGTATACCGCCCGCATACGGGCGTCGATTACGCCGCACCGAAAGGCACGCCCGTGCATGCCGTCGCCGACGGCGTGGTCACCTTCAAAGGCTGGGGCGGCGGAGGCGGCAACACGCTCAAGATCAAGCATGCGGGCAACCTGATGACGGGTTACCTGCACCTGAGCGGCTACGCCAAAGGCATTTCGAAGGGTTCGCGCGTATCGCAGGGCCAGCTGATCGGCTATGTCGGATCGACGGGCGCTTCGACGGGACCGCATCTCGACTACCGCATCTGGAAAAACGGCACGCCGATCGACCCGCTGAAAGTTCCGCAGGAACCCGCCGAGCCGATCGCAAAAGAGAACCGGGCGACGTTCGAATTCGTACGCGACCGCATCGCGGCCGAGCTGAACGGCGAGGTGAAGGACGAAGAGCGCATCACGCAGCTGGATTCGCTCGTAATTCCGCAGGCTCCGGCGGCTTCCGCCCCGGCAGGCGAAACCACGGCAGCGAAATAACGCATATGGCGGCAGCGGAAACGGACGGGAAAAAAGATGCAGCCGGCAGTCGCAACAAAAGCAGCGGAGAGGCGGGACACGGAAAAACCGGGGACGGAACACAAGGCTCAGGAAATGAAAACGGAAGAAGCCCCGACTGAGAAAGGGAGCGTCCCGGCTGCGGAAAGCAACTCCCCGGCTACAAAGGGGGACGCTGCGGCTGCAGAAGGGAGCGCCCCGACTACAAAGGGGAACACTCCGGCGGCGGAAGAGAACGCTGCCGTTGCGGAAGGAAGCGCCTCGGCTGTGGAAAAGAGCTCTCCGGTTGCGGAAACACCCGGAAGCGCGGAATCCGGGACGGCAAAAACGAGCGGCTGCGGCGAAGCAATAAACGAACGTTTCGTGCGTTTTCTCCGGCGGCACCATGTACTGACGCTGGCCACCGTAGCGGAAGGGGTCCCCTACTGCTCGAATGCGTTCTACTGTTACGACAAGGAGCGAAACCTGCTCGTATTCACATCGGACCCCGCAACGCGCCATGCGCAGGAAATGGAGCGCAATCCGCGTATCGCGGCATCGGTGGTCCTCGAAACGAAAATCGTGGGCCGGGTGCAGGGATTGCAGCTGTGCGGCACGGCAGCGCGGGCCGACGAAACGGCCAGACGGGCATACCTCAAACGGTTTCCCTACGCGGCGCTGGCCGAGCTGACGCTCTGGGCGATAAGGCCCGATTATATGAAACTGACCGACAATACGCTCGGTTTTGGAAAGAAACTGATATGGAACGACAAACTGGAGTCATCATCGTAGCGGGCGGCGGCGGAAGCCGCATGGGAGGGGCGCGTCCCAAGCAGTTCATGCTGCTGGGGGGCATGCCCATACTGGCGCGCACGATCAACAACTTCGCCGCGGCGCTTCCCGGAGCGGAAATCGTCGTCGTACTGCCCGCCGAACACACAGGCTTCTGGCACAATCTGTCGGCGCGTTTCGAAGTGGCGCCGCACACGGTCGCCGAAGGGGGCCGGGAGCGGTTCCACTCGGTGAAAAACGGATTGGCGGCCCTGAAACGCGATCCGGAGCTGATCGCCGTACAGGACGGCGTGCGGCCGCTGGGGTCGCAGGAGCTGATCCGGCGCACGGTCGCGGCCGCTGCGGAACACGGCACGGCGATTCCGGTCGTCGAGCCTGTGGATTCGTTCCGCGAAACGGACGGCGCGGCTTCGCAGATCATCGACCGCCGCCGCCTGCGCATCGTCCAGACGCCGCAGGTATTCCGCGCCGAGCTGCTGCGCCGCGCCTACGAAACGGAATACCGGCCCGAATTCACCGACGACGCTTCGGTAGTCGAACTGTCCGGGGAAGCTGTATTTCTCTGCGAAGGCGAACGGGCGAACCTGAAGATCACGACTCCCGAAGATACGGTCATTGCCGAAGCATTGCTGGCTGACCGCGAAGAAACGCACGAAACGGATGGAGAAAATATATAAATACCGCTTCAGCCGCCGCACGATCTATTGGACGCTGATCTATCTGGTGGTCTTCGGACTGCTGGGCGGACTGCTGTACCACCTCTACGAGGGAGGTTATCTCTCGGCGTGGTTCACGTCGTTCATCGTGGCGCTCATCGCCCTGATGTCGCTGTCGATTCCCCGCTACATCGTGGTTACGGACGAAAAGGTCGAGGTGCGCTGTCTGCTGGACATCACCGAGATAAAGCGCGGGGAAATCGCCTCGGTACGCCGCGTCGATCCCAAGCGGATGAAATGGTTCTTTCCGCTCTTCGGCGGCTGCGGATTCTTCGGTTACTACGGCCATTTTCTGGACCTGCGCCGGTTCGAACGCGTACGTCTGTACGCTTCGGAGTGGAAGAACTTCGTGGAGATCACCGACATATACGAGGAGCGGCTCTACGTGTCGTGCTCCGACGCGGATTGTCTGGTCGCCGAACTCATGCCGCCGGGCGGCAACCGGCTGACCGAAGAGGCCGCGGAAGAAGAGGAGGAGGAACGGGAGGAAGCGCAGACCGCAAAGGAGACGCAGACAACCTGAGAAACGCAGGCGACATAAGACGGCATCCGATTTGCGGAAGCGACGGAATGCCCGACCGGACAAAAAACGGCCCGAAAAGGAGAGAATACGCAATTAACTGCATTATACCGAAATCAACACATTTTTTATTCACTTAAAAAGACAGAGAAGATGAAAAAGTACCGTTGCATCGTATGCGAATGGATTTACGATCCCGCAGTCGGCGATCCCGACGGCGGCATCGCCCCCGGAACGTCGTTCGAGGATATTCCCGACGATTGGGTCTGCCCCGTCTGCGGCGTAGGCAAAGACCAGTTCGAAGAGGTCGAGGAGTAAATCCGAAAGACCGGAAAAGTGCGAGACGCATCCCACGGGTGCGTCTCGCGGCGTATACGGCGGGGTCAAAAAGCGGGAAAGGCTGTTGTGCAGTTTGCGGAAAATTATTATTTTTGTCTGCCGTGCATTTTGCGCGGTACAATCCAAATTTATATAACAATGAAAAAAATCCTATTCCTGATGGCCGTTGCGGCCATGACGTGGGGGGGGGGTAACGCCGTAACGGCACAAACCCTCGAACCCGATTTCGAGGGTGAGGTCGTCGGAATATATTCCGACGGATCGTCCGCAAAACTCGAAAAACACAACGTTCAGATGCGAACCGGCGGCGGCGTATACATTGCCGGATTCGCAGCCAGCAAATCCAAGACAAAAATAGTAATCGAAGGCGGCAGGGCCGGAATACGGTTCAAAACAGGAGAGCCGTTCGCCCTCATCGTCCGCGCCAAGGACAACAAAGCCGACCCGATGTCGATCGTGCGCATCTTCCGGATGAAAAGCACGAAGAAGAACCGTTCAGCGGTGATTTCGGCCGTCGGGTCCTTCGCTGTCCAATCCAACACCATGGAATACCTCCCCTTCTCGGCCGAGAAATACGGGGAAAGCTCCTACCGCCTGACGTTCGGGGAGCAGCCCGAAGGCGAATACGGCATCATCGTCTCGAACCCCAACAACGTGGACGAGAAAATGGTGATCGTTTCGACATTCGCCATCGACGGCGGCGACGAGACCCGGAACCAATGATGACGACACACTGAAAAACAAAAGATGCGCCCCTCGCAGGAGCGCATCTTTTCGTAACGGAGACTACCGTCAGTTGATATTGGGCAGGAACGAATAATTCTTCGAATAACCGAGCATCTGTTTCACGTAGTCGGCCGGATAGCTGATCTTGACGTCCACGATTTTGCCGTCCTTCTCCACGAGTTCGAATTCGGGATTCACGAAACCGCCGTAAGGCTCGATGCTGAGCGCATAATAGCGGTCGCGCACCTCCTTGTGCAGTTCGGGATCGACCTGTACGGCATACCGCTCGACAAGCGCCCGGCCCGCCTCGTAGTCGCCTTCGGACTTGATGCGCTGTATCTCGCGGAGCATGTCGCCGAACAGTCCGCGCAGCTTCTCGTAGTCATTGACCACGACGTAGGTCTTGCCGTTCTCCCTGACCATTTCGATCACGTTGTCGGCCTTGCCGCGCTCGTAGCACCACTCGCAGATCAGTTTGCGGTTGCGCATGTGCGACTCCTCGACGTTCTTGCCCGGCTCGATGCGCGCCAGCTGGGTCATCATGCCGTTCAGGATATATTTCGCATACCCGGCCTTCGCCACGTCGAACGAGGGCACCAGCCCCAGCTCGACCATTTTGGGATCGCCCAGATAGTAGAGACCGAACAGGTCGGCGCGCGTCTCTTCGAGCGTCGAGCTGTAGCTTTTCAGCTCGCCGCCCTTGACGCCCGGAGCCAGCTGGCCCGAACCGTGGCCCAGACACTCGTGCAGGTCGGTGTGCAGGTCGTCGGCCAGCTTGCCGTACTTGTCCATCACCGCACGGTCGTCGGCACGCAGCACGAACTCCTCGTTGAAGCCGTTGCCGTGGGCGGCCATATCGTAGGCATAGGTGATGTTGTCGATGGTCACCGACTTAGAGCCGTATTCCTTGCGGATCCAGTCGGCGTTGGGCAGGTTGATGCCGATCGGCGTGGCGGGATAGCAGTCGCCGCCGAGCATCGCCACCGTAATGACCTTGGCCGAAACGCCCTTCACCTTCTCCTTGCGGTAACGGGGATCGACGGGCGAATGGTCCTCGAACCACTGCGCGTTCTCCGAAATGACCTCGGTGCGGTGGCAGGCCTCCTTGTCCATGAAATCGACGATGCCTTCCCACGACGCCTTGCGTCCCAGCGGATCGCCGTAATCCTCGATAAAGCCGTTCACGAAATCGACATTCGACACGGTATCCTTCACCCAGCCGATGTTATAGCGGTCGAATTCGCGCAAATCGCCCGTCTTGTAATAGCTGATGAGCGCGGCGATATTGCTCTTCTGCGGCTCGGCCGCCACGGCCTGCGCCTTTTCGAGCCAGTAGACGATCTTCTCGATGGCGGGCGAATACATGCCGCCTATCTTCCAGACGCGCTCCCTGACCACCCCGTCCTCTTTGACCAGCTTGGAATTCAGGCCGTAGGAGATCGGTTCGGGATCGTGGGGTCCGCCATGTCGGCGTAGAACTTCTCGACTTCGGCCTGCGTCACACCCTCGTAATAGTTGTTCGACGAAGTGGCGATCAGGTCCTCGCCGGCGGTCTGGTTCAGGCGCGTCTTGTAGAGCGAAGCGTCGAAAATGGCTTTGCAGACCTCGCCGCGCAGCGGGTTCAGCTCGCCGAACTTCTCTTCGGGAATGGTCTCGATCACGTCGAGCAGGTAACCTTCGGTGAATTCGGGCACGAACTTGTCGTTCGAATAGTGGTGATGGATGCCGTTGGCGAACCAGACCTTTTTCAGGTATTTCTCCAACGCCTTCCACTCGGCCGTCGTGCGGTCGCCCTCGTAATTCTCATACACCGTTTCGAGCGTGCGGCGCACGGCGAGGTTGTATTTGAAATTCTGGTCGAACAGGATGTCGCGGCCGCATTTGGTCGCTTCGGCCAGATAATAGATCAGCTCCTTCTCCTCCAGCGGAAGCTGCTCGAAGCCGGGGACTTCGTAACGGATGACCTTGATGTCGTCGAAACGGTCGACGATCCACGGGGTTTCGCTTCGGGAAGCCCCGCCGCACGAGGTCAGTGCGAGAGCGGTAACAGTCATAGATGCAAACGTCAATAAATTTTTCATATCGTTCGGGTTTGGAATTTCTCGCCAAAAACGGCACGCTCCCGGCAAACGGCCGGAACCGGATTCCGCCGGAAAGCGCCTGCCGTGCAAGGACAGCGCAAGCCGAATGCAGAGCCGCAAACCGGCCCTGCCGGGACACCGTCCGTCCAAGCCGGGGTTTCGCTTCGGCAAAGATAGCAAAAAACGGACAAAACAATACGAAAGATGCGCACATCCCGAAGGACATGCGCACCGTTCATTCAGGCAGCGGGGTTAAAAGTTGTAACCCAGCGAAATGAAGAAGCTGCCGTTCTTTATCTTACCCTCGCCCGAATCCTTGAGATATTGAGCAGGCCGAGATCGTAGCCGACGCCCGCATAGTAATGCTTCATGACGGTAACCCCTACGCCGAAGCGCAGTCCGAAATCGGAACGCTTGAACATTTGGCCTTCGACGGAGCCGTCCTCGACGGGCACTGAAATCTCCTTGAACAGATCGACTTTCGCGGCGTCGCCCTTGAGCTTGCCGTGGATGCCGAAACCGTAATAGACGCCGGCGGCTGGCTGGATCGAGACGCTTTTAATATTGAAGTGCCAGCTCACCACAGCCGGAACCTGCAGGTATAACATATTGAATTTGGCCTTTCCTTCCACGCCCAAATCCAGATCGCCCGCCGTCACCGACGCCCCGCGTCCGGAGAGGTAAAGTCCCGTTTCGAAATAGAGGGAAGCACCCGCAGCACGGGCTGCTGATAGGCAAAGCCCACATGATAGGAGGCGCGCGAGTCCAGCGACGCGCTCAGGCCCCCCTGCGCTGAGATGGAGATTCGCCACGTTGAGACCGGCACGAACGCCGAACGAGCTTTCGTTCTGTCCGAAAGCGGTCAGACCGGCCGCAAGGGCAAGCAGACACAGTAAGATTTTCTTCATAGTCAATTAAAAATCGTCTCCGGCCCCGAAGAGAGCGGTTATCAGTGTATTGCGGAAACGGAGGCCCCCGGACTCCCGCATCTGCCGATGCGGGCGACGGGCATTCCCGCTTGGGTCTAAATATCTGTAAATATAGTCGCTTTTTGCCATTCCCCGAAATATATTCAACGAATTCCACATCTTTTCGCACGAACGGCTTGTCCGCAGCGCGGCAGCAGCCCGACCGAAAGCGGCAAAACGCCCCGCAGAAGCGTTTCCGGCCGGGGAAAGGCCGCCGCCGGAGTGTCCGGCGCTTTTTTTCCGTTTTTTCTTCGTTATGTTTGCGGGAATTCATACCTTTGCCCCGCAAGTTCGTTTCAGAAGAGATGAAAATATTCACAAGCGTCAAAGAGCTCCGCGCGGGAGCTGGAGACTGCGGAGCAGTCCGGAATCGGGTTCGTCCCGACGATGGGCGCCCTGCATGCGGGACATCGCTCGCTGGTCGAGCGCGCCCGCCGGGAGAACGCCACCGTCGTGGTGAGCGTCTTCGTCAATCCCACCCAATTCAACGACAAAAACGACCTGAGACATTATCCCCGCACCCCGGAGGCCGATGCGCGTCTGCTGGAACGGGCCGGCGCGGATTTCGTGCTGATGCCTTCGGTCGAGGAGATATACCCGGAACCGGACGGCCGTCAGTTCGACTTCGGACAGATCGACAAGGTGATGGAGGGCGCCACGCCCCGGTCACTTCAACGGCGTGGCGCAGGTCGTCAGCCGGCTGTTCGACATCGTACGCCCGGCGCGCGCCTACTTCGGGAAAAAGATTTCCAGCAGATCGCCGTCGTCAAGGCGATGGTGGACCAGTTGTCGCTTCCGGTCGAGATCGTCGAATGCGAGATCGTCCGCGGCGAAGACGGGCTGGCCCTCTCGTCGCGCAACGCGCTGCTCGACGCGGAGCACCGCGCCGCAGCCCCGCAGATCTACGCCGCCCCTGCGCGCTGCCGCCGAAAAAGTCGCAGGAACTGGCGCCCGAAGCGCTGAAGGCGTGGGTCACGGCCGAGGTGGAGCGCAATCCGCTGCTGAAGGTCATCTACTACCAGTCCGTCGATGCGCGGACGATGCAGGAAGTCGCCGCATGGAGCGACGCCGAGCGTATTCAGGGCTGTATCGCCGTGCAGGCGGGAGACATTCGTTTAATCGACAACATCCGTATCCGATAATGAAATTCCAGATTGAAGTCATCAAATCCAAGATCCACCGCGTAACGGTCACGCAGGCCGATCTGCATTATGTGGGCAGCATCACCATCGACGAGGCGCTTTTGGAGGCGGCCAACATCATCGAGGGCGAAAAGGTCCAGATTATGGACATCGACAACGGAGAGCGTTTCGAGACCTACGTCATCAAGGGAGAACGCGGAAGCGGCTGCATCTGCCTCAACGGCGCCGCGGCCCGGAAGGTACAGGTCGGCGACGTCATCATCATCGCATCCTATGCGCTGATGGATTTCGAAGACGCCAAACAGTTCAAGCCGTGGATCGTATTCCCCGACACGGCGACGAACCGGCTCGTGAAATAACGGCTTCACCGTCCTGCAAGGCGGTAAACCGTCATAAGTAAAAAGTAAAATCTCCCGTTTCAGGGAGATTTTTTGCTGCTAAATGCTTACCTTTGTTAAATAACGGATATTTTTTCCACTGCTGAATATTATGGACATAGCACTCTCCGTCGCAGCATTTCTGCTCTCGATCGTCGGCATCGTCGGCTGTATCGTCCCCGATTACCGTGGCGGTCAGCGTCGCCGACTATTTCCTGCCGGCGTGGATGACCCGCCGCTTCGAGGCTCCCGTTCGGGCGCCATCGGCGCCACGGTCGGCGTCTTCGCCGGATTCTTCTTCTTTCCGCCCGTCGGCATCATCCTCGGCCCCTTCTTCGGCGCCGTGCTCGGCGAGCTGCTCAACGACCGCCGCGACGCGGGCAAGGCGTTTCTGGTCGGCATAGGCTCGTTCCTCTCGTTCGTCGTCGGCACGGGCATCAAACTCGCGGCGGCGATCGGCATGTTCGTCCATGTGACGGCCGACACCTACCCCGCCGTCCGGGACTGGTTCGCAACTCTTTTCTAACCCTATCGATAATGAGAAAGTTTCTACTATTTGCGGTAGTCATCGCAGCGATGCTGGCCGCGGCTTGTTCCAAGTACAAGTACGAAACGGTGGCGGGCGATCCGTTGAACACCCGCATCTACACGCTCGACAACGGACTGAAAGTCTACATGAGCGTAAACAAGGAGGCGCCCCGCATCCAGACCTATATCGCCGTGAAGGTCGGCGGCAAGAACGACCCCGCGGAGACCACGGGTCTGGCGCACTACTTCGAACACCTGATGTTCAAAGGCACGCAGCAGTTCGGCACCTCGGACTACGCCGCGGAGAAACCGATGCTCGACGAGATCGAAAGTCTCTTCGAGGTTTACCGCAAGACCGCCGACGAGGCCGAGCGCGCGGCCATCTACCGCCGCATAGACTCGATCAGCTACGAAGCTTCGAAAATCGCCATTCCCAACGAGTACGACAAGCTGATGTCGGCCATCGGAGCCAACGGCACCAACGCCTTCACGTCGCAGGACATGACGGTCTACGTCGAGGACATTCCCTCGAACCAGATCGACAACTGGGCCAAAATCCAAGCCGACCGTTTCAAGAATCCCGTGATCCGCGGCTTCCATACCGAGCTTGAGACCATTTACGAGGAGAAGAACATGTCCCTGACGCAGGACAGCCGCAAAGTCTGGGAAGCGATGGACGCCGCGCTGTTCCCCAACCACCCCTACGGCACGCAGACCGTGCTGGGAACACAGGAGCATCTGAAAAATCCGTCGATCACCAACGTCCGAAACTACCACAAGACCTACTACGTGCCCAACAACATGGCCGTATGCGTTTCGGGCGATTTCGAACCCGACGAAATGGTCGCCACGATCGAGAAGTACTTCGGCGACATGCAGCCCAATCCCAACCTGCCCGAACTGCAGTTCGAACCCGAAAAGCCGATCACGACTCCCGTGGTGAAGGAGGTTTACGGACTCGAAGCGGCCAACGTCATGCTGGGCTGGCGTCTGCCGGGCGCGAACGACAAATCGACCGACATCAGCGACATCGTGGGTTCGATCCTCTACAACGGACAGGCCGGACTGATCGACCTCGACCTGAACCAGCAGCAGAAGGTGCTCTCGGCCTACGGCTATGCCTCGACGCAGCCCGATTACAGTTCGTTCCTCGTGGCCGGACGCCCCAAGACGGGGCAGTCGCTCGACGAAGTCCGCGACCTGCTTCTGGAGGAGGTGGCAAAACTGCGGAGAGGGGACTTCGATGAAAAACTGATTGAAGCGACCATCAACAACTACAAAATGCAGCTGATGCGCTCGTTCGAGGAGAACGACAGCCGCGCGATACTCTATGTCTATTCGTTCATCAGCGGCGCAGACTGGGCCGACGAGGTCGCACGGCTCGACCGCATGTCGAAGATCACCAAGCAGGACGTCGTGGAGTGGGCCAACAAATACCTCGGTCCCGAAAGTTACGCCATCATCTACAAACGCGAGGGCAAAGACCCCGACGAGCAGAAGATCGCAGCACCGAAGATCACCCCGATCGTGACCAACCGCGACTCGCAGAGCGAATTCCTCTCCGAGATACAGACCTCGCAGGTGCAGCCGATCGAACCCGTATTCGTCGATTACAAGAAAGACATGTCGCAGTTCGAGGCGCAGCCCGGCATCGACGTTCTCTACAAGAAGAACGAGACCAACGATATCTTCACGCTGATCTACGTCTTCAACACCGGTACGGAGAACGATCCGGCGTTGAATCTGGCATTCAACTACCTGAGCTATCTGGGGACCGACAAGATGACCGCCGAAGAGATCGCATCGGAGATGTACGACATCGCCTGCTCGTTCTACATGAACGCCGGGGCCAACCAGAGTTCGATCCAGATCACCGGACTGAGCGAAAACATGGGCAAAGCCATGGAGATCGTCGAAGGGCTGATCGCCGGAGCCAAACCCGACGAAGCGATTCTGGAGAATTGCAAGGCCGACATGCTCAAGAGCCGTGCGGATGCGAAGCTCAATCAGAGCCGCTGTTTCGGCGCGCTCCAGCGCTATCTGTTCTACGGCGGCGACTTCATCCGCCGCACGACCCTCACCGACCCGGCGCTGCAGGCGCTGACCTCAGGAGCAGCTGCTCGCCAAAATCGGCGACCTGACGGGCAAACAGCACGAAGTGCTCTACTACGGCCCGCAGAAAGAGGCCGAAGTCAAGAGTGCGCTGGCGAAACACCACAAGGTCGCCGCCGACCTGCAGCCGCTGGAGAAGAAGTTCAGCGCCCTGCTGCCCACCGACGCGAACAAGGTCGTACTGGCTCAGTACGACGCCAAACAGCTCTACTACCTGCAGTTCTCGAACCGCGGCGAGAAATTCGACGTGGCAGCCGATCCCGAAATCACGCTCTACAACGAATATTTCGGCGGCGGCATGAACACCATCGTCTTCCAAGAGATGCGCGAGGCGCGCGGTCTGGCGTACACGGCATGGGCCACCCTCGCTACGCCGAGCAACGCCAACGGCGATTACAGCTACTACGCCTTCATCGCCACGCAGAACGACAAGATGCAAAAAGCCGCCGAAGCGTTCGACGACATCATCAACAACATGCCCGAATCGGAAAAGGCGTTCGGCATCGCCAAGGAAGCCCTCGTCTCGCGCCTGCGTACCGAGCGCACGGTCAAAGACGGCGTATTGTGGAGCTATCTCCGCGCCCGCGATCTGGGCCTCGACGCACCCCGCGACAAGCAGATTTTCGAGAAGGTCCAGTCCATGACGCTCGACGACGTGAAAGCCGCCCAGCAGAAGTGGGTCAAAGGCCGCAAATACGTCTACGGCATTCTGGGCGACATTCAGGACCTCGATCTCAACTACCTGAAAACCCTCGGTCCCATTCAGACCGTATCGCAGGAGGAGATTTTCGGCTATTGACGCGCCGGAATCCGCAGAAACGAAGAACGCCGCAGGAAATCTCCTGCGGCGTTCCCGTTTTCAGTATGTCCGGAACGGCTAACGGCGGAAGACCTTGCCGCCCATGGCGCTCGCGGCGGCGTTTTTCACGCTCGTCTGGTCAATCGTCCCCTTCGTCACGAAGCGGGCGAGGGTCGGACGCGTCGTGATCGTCCCGTCCCTCCGAAACGCCGTAGGCGCAAACGATATAAGCCGTCGCGGCCCAAAGGTCGGTCCACTTGTTGCTGTCCTCACCCTTCGAAAGCATGCTGGAGAGCGTGATCTGCTGCGACTCGGCCCATATCTTGGTCCAGATCAGGTCGTCCACGGCAAACTGCAGGTCGGCGTCGAACTGCTCCTGCTGCGCGGCTCTGGTGACGCTGAAATAAGAAGTGACGTTCCTGTTCGACGGCACGACGTTCACCGTCACATCCTGACGCTCGACCGTGGTGGTGATTTCGAACGTACACCCCTCGGAAGGGGTGAATTTTCCGGTCTTGAAGGCGGCCTTCGACAACGGCGAGGTGGCATTGCCGTCGGTACAGGAGAAGGCATAGACATAGTACTCCGTATCATCGACCAGTCCCATGCGCGTAGCGCCTGCCTCTTCGATATAGGCCGGAGCCACGACAGTCTGCGTTTCGGTGAAGGTCAGATCGGCCCATGTCAGCGCGCCGCTCTCCAGTTCATCCCTGTAGGCCCTCTTGTAGATATCGATGCGCGACTTCATGAATGCGGCGTCATCGTCATAAGTGTCGAATTCCGACTTGCGGATAAAACCGTGGAGGTACCCCAGATCGTCCGACGGAACGCAGACGTATTTGGCGCCGTACCACGACACGTCGGAGACGTCGATGCGGTAAACGGTATTGATTACGACCGGCTCCTGAGTCTTGAAAGGAACCGTCATCACACCTGTGGTAAAGGGTGCTGCTGGAAGTGGCGGCATCGGCTTCAAAGCCAAATATCACGGCATAATATTCCGTAGCGGGTTGCAACCCGATACTTAACGAAAGGTCCGATTTCATCCCCTTGCTGGCATAATTGTCGAGCCAGCCCATGGTGGCATAGAATCCCAGCATCGAAAGGTAACCGTTAGGGGCTTTGACCAGATAATCAGTCCCTTTAGCGTCGATTTCCTCTTTCGTACCATGCCCTACATACCAATATGTCTCGGTATTCTTCGGGGGTAACGGCCATCGTAACAATCTTATCGGTGATCTCCGTGATATTGACCGTGAAATCTTCACCCACGGTCTCGCCCCCTGTAGTCGGCGTCGGCCACGACGTCCATCATCACGGCGTCGGCCTGACCGTTGGCGCTGAAGTAGGTGATGCCCACCGTACCCCGCAGATCGGCGCACTCCTTATGCGCTTCGGTCGGGGCCGTGACCGTCAGCTTGCCGTCGGCATAGGTCACCTTCCACTCGTCGGGCTTCGAAACAAGGGTTTTCGTCACCCCGGCGGACTCGACGTCCCAGACCTTGGTCTCGCCGAAAACGAAAGTCGCGACTTCGGGCGCCTTGCGGATCAGCATGTAGAAATTGCTGCGCACGGGCACCGTCACGATCGAACCGTCGCTCAGTTCGAAATAGACATTGTTGTCGTCGTAATTGACGCTCTTGAACAGCGAACCGATGCTGCTGCCCTCGGTCACGGCGGAAACGGGATCGCCCGCGGCATCGAGAATCCGCTCGGAGGTCTTGCCGCCGTCGTAGCTGATCGTCCAGTAGCCCTCGTCATCGACCGACATCACGGGCTTGACGCTTTCGCCCGTCACGCGCAGCGCTTCGCGCCGCCGGCCATCAGCCACTGGTTTTGCCGTCGGTCGTGATCGTCCAATAGTAGACCTCGTCCGTATCCTGCTTGACGCCGATAACGGGTGCGTCGGCTCCGGCCGTGCCGTTCTTGATCTCGGCCGTCGTTTGTCCGAAAATAGATGACATAGCCGTCGGCGCCCTTTTCGACCTTGACGACGGTCACCGCATCGTCCACGATTTTCTGGAGGGCCGCAATCTCGGTGTTCATCTGGCCGCTCTTGGTTTCGAGAGCCTCGATCCGGCTCTTCAGGTCGTTCACATTCTGCCACAGTTCCGAGTCGTCATAGTCGTCGCAACCCGTCAGCAGGGGGGGGAAACAAGGAGCAGGGCAGCCACGCAGGCGGCCAGTCTCCGCATCGTAAAAATTTCATAGCAATTTATTTAAGTTAAACAAAAGTAGGGTCGGATACATGACGGCGCAACACCAAGTCTCTGCCGACAATATTATATGATCATATACGGATAGAAACAGCTTGCAGAATCGGTAAAACCCGTTCAAAGATAAGTATTTTCACGGCAAAAAGCAATCGATCGGAAAAACAGAGGAGACAATATTTAACAGCCGTCCGAAAAAACGGCCCGCAAACAGGAGTATCTGCGCACGGCTGACGGATGAAGTCTGCGGATAATTCCGCCCCGGCAGACCGATAACGGCAGTGCGCAAGTCCCGCTTTCATTTGCGCACCCGGTCGAAAAAAATCCGAAGACATCACCTCCGCCGTATCGTACACCTATACCCTGCAGCATAAGAATCCCCACGGCGCAATCACGGTGATCGTTCCCGAAACCAACACCGATGCGCTCTCGGCAGCTTTCACCGACCTGAAAGCATCGACAGCCTACACTTTCCGCATCAAGGCGCTAGGCGACGGCGAAAAGACGCTCGACTCGGAGTGGTGCGAATGCCCGGTAACGACCGACGAACCAGAATATCTCTCAGGTCCGTGGGTGACGTTCGAAGTCAACTACGAAGAACGCACCAGCTATTACTGCCGCATCACGGCGACGTTTACCCCCAACGACAAGACCGTCGCCTATTACGCCACGTGCGTATACGGCAGCTACTTCGACGACGACCCGGACGATCCCGACTTCGAGCCCAACACCGAAGAGGACATGATCGGGTATCTGAGCGCCCAAAAACCCATTTCCAACAACACGCTGACCGAATCGTCTTGGGGATACTCCACCGAGTACATCCTCGCGGTAGTCGGCGTCGATGCCGACGGCAATTTCGGCAAGCTCAACTGGGCGAAACTCAAGACTCCGGCACGCTCGTCGTCGGGCGATCAGGGCCAGAGCGAGGCCCCGGCGCCCGCGCATTCCGCTACGAGGACGGCTACTACAAGGGCGATTTCGCCAAAAAAGGAGACTTCCTACTGGCGCCAGTATTTCTCGTCGCTCGCAAACGCCTACGGCGAAGACTACGACGGCTACTACTCCGGCTGGAAAAGCAGCATGGATCTGGAAGTGAGCGCCGACGGGTTCTATTACTACGACGTCACGTTCTGGGACGTTTCGATGGCAAACGAAACCTTCGAAGTGATCTACATGGCCTACGATGCCGACGGGGTTCCCGGCGTCCCGGCCTGCTACACGGTGACCCTGCCCGCGGAGATACCCGCCGTAACGCCCCAGCAGACACCTTCGGCATATAAGGCTGCCGTCGCAGCAGCCAACCGGCTCGCATCCGCAGGCCCTTCCCGCCGCCGCTGATCTGCGGAACGGTTGAAAACGAAAAGAGGATACCCAACAAGGTATCCTCTTTTTCCATGCCGGATGCCGCCGGTCTCAATAGCGGTAATGCTCCGCCTTGTAGGGACCGTCGGGACTCACGCCGATATAATCCGCCTGTTTTTCGGTCAGGCGGGTCAGCTCCACGCCCAGATTGTCCAGATGCAGGCGCGCCACCTCTTCGTCGAGATGCTTGGGCAGGCGGTAAACGCCCACTTCGAGCTTCTCCTGCCAAAGTTCCATCTGCGCCAGACACTGGTTCGTGAAGGAGTTCGACATCACGAACGAGGGATGGCCCGTCGCGCAGCCGAGGTTCACGAGACGGCCTTCAGCCAGCACGAAAATCGAATGTCCGTCGGGGAAGGTGAACTTATCGACCTGCGGCTTGATATTGGTCTTGACGGCGCCCGATTTTTCGAGCCGCGCCATCTGTATCTCGTTGTCGAAGTGGCCGATGTTGCAGACGATCGCCTGATCGCGCATCCGCTCCATATGCTCCAGCGTGATGATGTCGCAGTTGCCCGTGCAGGTCACGAAAATATTGCCTTCGTCGAGGGCGCTTTCGACGGTCTTCACCTCGAAGCCCTCCATCGCCGCCTGCAGGGCGCAAATCGGATCGATCTCGGTCACGATAACGCGCGCTCCGTACGAACGCATCGACGCGGCGCAGCCCTTGCCCACGTCGCCGTAGCCGCACACGACCACCACCTTGCCGGCGATCATCACGTCGGTCGCACGCTTGATACCGTCGGCCAGCGACTCGCGGCAGCCGTAGAGGTTGTCGAACTTCGACTTGGTGCAGGAGTCATTGACGTTGATGGCCGGAACGAGCAGTTCGCCCGCTTCCTGCATCTGGTAGAGCCGGTGTACGCCCGTAGTGGTCTCCTCGCTGACGCCCTTCCATTCGGCCACCGTGCGGTGCCATTTATCCTTGTCCTCGGCAAGCACCTTCTTCAGCGTGTCGATAATCACCTCCTCTTCCTAGGAGGAGGGTTCGTAATCGAGCGTCGAAGCGTCGTCCTCGGCTTTGAAGCCCTTGTGAATCAGAAGCGTCGCATCGCCGCCGTCATCCACGATCAGCTGCGGGCCTTTGCCGCCCGGAAACGACAGCGCCATGGCCGTACACCACCAGTATTCGGGCAGCGTCTCGCCCTTCCATGCGAAAAACAGGAACACCCGTCTCGGCAATCGCGGCGGCGGCATGGTCCTGCGTCGAGAAGATGTTGCACGAACACCAGCGCACGTCGGCGCCCAGTTCCACGAGGGTCTCGATCAGCACGGCGGTCTGGATGGTCATATGCAGCGACCCCATGACGCGCACGCCTTTCAGCGGCTTCTGCGGACCATACTTGCGGCGCACGGCCATCAGTCCGGGCATTTCGTGCTCGGCGATCTCGATCTCTTTGCGTCCCCACCCGGCCAGCGACATGTCGGCTACCTTGTAGGGCATTGTCAAGTCTAAATACATAACTGTTTATTTTAATTTCAAAATATATTCCTTGTCTTTTTCGATCTGCGCCCGCAGCTCCTCCAGCGTATCGAACCGCCGCTCGTCGCGGATCTTTTCGAGCAGTTCCACGCGCAGCATACGGCCGTACAACGCCCCGCGGAAGCCGAAAATATGCGTTTCGAGACGCCGCGCCGTCCCGCCGACCGAAGGATTGCGGCCGAGGTTCGACATCGCGTCGTAAACCGCTCCGTCCATCTCGGCACGCGAACGGTAAACGCCGTCCTCCGCGGCGACGGAATCGGGAACGGCCACGTTCGCCGTCGGAAATCCGAGCTCGCGTCCGAGCCGGCGTCCGTGTTCCACAACGCCCTCGATAATCACCTTTTCCATCAGATTTTTTCGGTCAGTTTACGCACCAGACTGAACTGCGAGAAGAACTCCTTGGCGAAGACGCGCAGTACGGTATAGGAGGGAATCGCCAGCAGCATGCCGAGGATTCCGGCCAGCGACCCGGCGATCAGAATCACGAGGAAGATCTCCAGCGGATGCGCCTTGACGCGCGACGAATAGAGCGTCGGCTGCAGCACGAAGTCGTCGAGCCCCTTGAGGATCAGCAGCGAACCGATGATGACGACGGCCGTATGCCCCACGGTCATGCCCCCGATCGGGGTCACGATGCCCACGAAGACCGAAACCACGCCGCCGATAAGCGGCCCGGCATAGGGCACCACGTTCATCACGCCCATGACCAGCCCGATGAACGCCGCGTCGGCGGCTTTCATCCCGAAGGCCATCATCGTCAGCGACACGGCGACCATCAACAGCAGGCTTTCGGAGAGGATTCCCGTAAAATAGCGCGCCAGCAAGAGGGTTACGGAGTCGAGCGCACGGGTGATGTTCTCGTGATAACGTTCGGGGAACATCGCCGTAATCATAGCATAGAAAAGCCCCTCGTCCCGCAGGAAGAAGAAGGTGATGAAGGTGATGGAGAAAATAGCGATCACGGAGGAGAGCACGACATTGACGATCGACGCAAAGACCGTGTTGAGCGACTCGATGTCGATCACCTGCTTGAGCGCCGACGCGAGGGCCTCCGAGAGCGAGAAGGTGCTTTCGGGCATGGCGAAGAATTCGTGCAGGTAGCTTTGGGCGCGGGCTATCGGTTCTTCGATGCTCGCCACGACGGTGGCGAAATCGACGTTCGACAACTGGTAGATCTTATTGAAGACCAGCGGCACGAACAGCGAACACAATGTCGCCAGCACCACCCAGATGACGATCAGCGTCGCCAGCGCCGCCAGCCAGCGGGGCACTTTCCAGCCCTTGATATGCAATGCCGCGAGCCGTTTGACCAGCGGATTGCCCATGACGGCCAGCACGGCCGAGATCAGCACATAGACGACGATCGACCGGAAGTACCAGACCAGAAAGAGGACGGCCGCAGCAACCGCCGCGCCCGCAATAAACCGCAGGAAGGTCTGGGGTGTCGCCCTCATACATCGGATGAATTAAGCTTTCGGAAGGTGCGATCGGAGTCTGCGAACCCACCACAGGATCGCCGATCTCGACCAGCAGTTCGCTGTTCTTCGGAACGAGCACATCGACGCGCGACCCGAATTTAATGAAGCCGCAGACGCTGTTCTGCTCCACAGGCGAACCCACTTTCATATAGGAGATGATACGGCGCGCGATCAGGCCTGCGATCTGACGGAAGAGAACCTTCTGTCCCGAAGCCATCTTCACCACGGTCGTGGTGCGTTCGTTTTCGGTCGAGGACTTGGGATGCCACGCCACCAGAAAACGGCCCGGATGGTATTTGAAATATTCGACGGTACCGCCCACGGGAACCCAGTTCATATGGACGTTGGTGACGGACATGAAGATCGAAATCTGGAGCATCTCCTCATTCAGATACTCGTTTTCCTTCACGACTTCGGTCACGACGACGCGGCCGTCGCAGGGCGAAAAGGCGAGGTCGGCATCGTGGATGCGCACGCGGCGGGGTTCCCGGAAAAACGCGACGATAAAGAACCAGAACAGCAGCAACAGCACGGCGCTCACCCACAACAGCGAAATATTCGCGTCGCTGACCAGCAGGTGATAGATCAACCACCACAAAAATACGCAAACGGCGCCGGAAATGCCGATAATTTTGTAGCCTTCTTTATTTATTCTCATAACTTAATTTAGGATTGCAGTTACATAACAAAAAGCATATAGACGAAGACGAACGGCGCCGAGAGCAGCAAGGCGTCGAAGCGGTCCAGCACACCGCCGTGTCCGGGGATCAGATTTCCCGAATCCTTGACGCCCGCGGCGCGTTTGAACATCGACTCCACCAGATCGCCCAGCACGCCCGTTGCGGCCGCCACCAGCGCCAGACCGAGCCACGCCCATACATCGGCATCCAATACCCGCGCGGCGGCATAGCCCATCGCCACGGCGCCGGCCAGCCCGCCGAAGAATCCCTCCCACGACTTTTTGGGCGAAAGACGCTCGAACATGCGGTGCCGTCCGACGGACATTCCCACCAGATAGGCGAAGACGTCGTTGGCCCAGATGATGAAGATGTAGAAAATCATCACCCACGGAGTCCACACCTCGCTTCCGATGATCGGAATATAACACATCAGCGAAAGGGGCAATGCTATGTAGCAGACGCCCATCAGCGTCGTGCCGATTCCGGAAGCCGGATTCTGCTGTTTGCGGTAAAGTTCGCAGATGAACATCGCGGGTATCAGCAGGAGCATAAACGCCATTCCGCAGGCAAAAGCCTGACTGGCGCCGCCCAGAATTTCGATGTCGTCCGACACGAACGCGAAATTAAGCGCGAAAAGCACGATGCCTGCCGCCATTCCCACGATTTTTGCGGGGCATTGCCCTGCTTTTCGGCCAGCCCGTAAAATTCCAGCATGCCGGCGACAAGCATCGCCAGCAACAGTGCGCCGAAACTCCACTGCGACCAGATTACGGCCCCCAGCACCACCACTGCGAGGACTGCGCCGCTCAGTGTACGCACCATGAGGTTCTTCATTTTTTCACTCATCAGATATATCAGCGGGTTAGATTCGTCGGTTACTTGAGTTCGGATTTTTCGGCGTTCGCGGCTCCCGAAGCGGCGGTTTTCGTTCCCGACGCACTTCCGGCATCGCCTTCCTGCGTCGTTCCGGTCCCGGCTGTCGGAGCGTCCGGCGGCGCAGCCGCCGTTCCGGACGCGGCATCGTCGTCGGCGACGACGACACCCTTTTTCGGGTCGTCATCCTCCCGCGGCACCTGCGCCGCCGGGCCGAGTATGCGTTCGATATCCTCGGCATAGATCGTCTCCTTCTCCAGCAGCAGATCCGCCATCCGGTTGATCTGTTCGCTTTTCCGTTCGATGATGCCACGCGCCTTGGCATACGCCTCTTCGATGATGCGGCGCACCTCCGTATCGATGTCGCGGGCCGTCTGCTCGCTGAAAGGCTTGGTAAACGTATCGCGCGTGCCCGACGAGTCGTAATAACTGATCGGGCCGATCTTCTTGCTCATGCCGTAATAGGCCACCATCGCATAGGCCGTCTCGGTCGCCCGCTCCAGATCGCTCAGCGCGCCTGCGCCCAGCGTTCCGTAGTTGACCTCCTCGGCGATCCGGCCGCCCAGCAACCCGGCCAGCCGTTCCTGCAGGGCTTCGTTGGTAACGTGGATGCGGCGTTCGTCGGGCACATACCACGTCGCGCCCAGACTCCGCCCGCGCGGAACCACCGTGACCTTCAGCACGGGATCGCATTGGGGAAGCGACCACATGACGGTAGCGTGCCCCGCTTCGTGAATCGCCGTGGCGCGCCGCTCGGCGGCCGTCATCGGCATATTGGGTTTTTCGAGACCTCCCACGATGCGGTCGATGGCCGCGAGGAAATCCTCCTTCGACACGAATTTCTTGTTGTGCCGCGCGGCGATCAGCGCCGCTTCGTTGCAGACGTTGGCGATGTCGGCGCCCGAAAAACCGGGCGTCTGACGCGCCAAGAACTCACGGTCGAGCTGCGGATCGAGTTTCAGCGGACGCAGATGGACGTTGAAAATCGCCTCGCGCTCCTTGACGTCGGGCAGGCCCACCTCGATCTGACGGTCGAAACGCCCGGCGCGCATCAGCGCCTTGTCGAGAATGTCGGCGCGGTTCGTCGCCGCGAGGACGATAACGCCCGTATTGGTCTGGAAGCCGTCCATCTCCGTGAGGAGCTGGTTCAGCGTATTTTCGCGTTCGTCGTTGCCCGAAAATCCGGCGTTCTTGCCGCGGGCGCGGCCGATGGCGTCGATCTCGTCGATGAAGACGATGCAGGGAGCCTTCTGCTTGGCCTGCTCGAACAGGTCGCGGACACGCGATGCGCCCACGCCCACGAACATCTCCACGAAATCGGAACCCGAAATCGAAAGGAACGGCACGTTGGCTTCACCGGCCACGGCTTTGGCCAGCAGCGTCTTGCCCGTTCCCGGAGGACCTACCAGCAGGGCGCCCTTGGGAATCTTGGCGCCCAGTTCCTTGTATTTTTCCGACTTCTTGAGGAAATCGACGATCTCCATGATCTCGACCTTGGCTTCCTCCAGTCCGGCCACGTCCTTGAACGTCACGCGCTTGGAAGCGTCCTTGTCGAAGACCTGCGCCTTGGCTTTGCCGACGTTCATAATGCCGCCGCCCGCACCGCCACCGGCGCCGCGCGACATAGAACGCATGATGAAAATCCAGACGCCGATAATCAGCACCCACGGCAGCAGGTTGATCAATACGTTGGTCCAGTCGTTGGTCTTGTTCTCATAGACTACCGGCACGGTCTGTCCCGACTGCTGCTCGGCGTTCTTCAAATCTTCGCGGAACGAATCGACCGATCCGATCGTAAAGGTGAGCTGCACGCCCGTTTCGGGCAGCCGCTTGAAACGTTTGTCCACCGTATCCCTGCGGTACTGTTCGGCGGCCTCCTTCTTCAGAAAAACCTGCGCCTGATCGCGGTTCACGACCTGAATTTTCTCCACGTCGCCCTTTTCGACCATCTCCCGGACCGTCGTCCAGTCGCTGGGCAGCGGCGTGTCGTTGACATCGCCGAATACGTACCAGCCGATGATGAACGCGCCGATCAGACCGTAGATCCACAGCATCGAGGGCCTCGGCATGTTCATATTCATCCTATTATTGTTTTTGCGTTGTTGTGCCATACTAAAAAATTACTCTTCGTATTCGTATTTGGTCATGGGTGCGTCGGCCCACAACTCTTCGAGTTTGTAGAAACTACGCAGTTCGGTCTGGAAGATATGCACCACGACGTCCACGTAGTCCATGGCGACCCATACGCCGTTCTGCTGGCCTTCGATGCGCCAGACCTTCTCGCCCAGCGTTTCGAGCACCTTCTCTTCGATGCTTGCGGCGATGGCGCATACCTGCGTCGTGGAATCGGCGTTGCACACGATGAACCGGGAGCATATGGCTCCGTCGAAACCTGAGAGGTCCAACGATACAATATCCTTACCTTTTTTATCTTCAATCGCACTTACGATAGTTTCGATCAGTTTATCCATAAATCTTCAATAGGTGTCTATAACCTTACAAAGGTACGAAAATAGAATGAGATTTGAAAATTAAGAGCTACAAAAAAAAGCGGACGGGCGACCCGACCGGAATCGCCGCAAAGCAGGGAAAGGCCGCAAGAGACCCGCAGCAGGGGCAGAATCCCCGTCAGACCGTCCGCGGAATTCTACGGCGGGCCGCCATCCGCAAACCGGAACGGCGACACGACGCAGACAGCGGATGACAATGCGACGCAAATCGGAGCGGAGACACGGCACAAACGGGGACGGTAACCGATGCAGACCGAGGATGACAACGCGGCACAAACCGGAACAGCGGCGCGGCACAAGGCGAGAGCAGCGACGCAGCACAGACCGGAGCAGCAACGCGCCACAGACCGGAGCAGCAACGCGCCACAGACCGGGACGGATAAAACAGCATCCGAAAAACAAAACGCGCCCGGCAGAAAAAACCGCCGGGCGCGTCCATTTCGGGAAAAGCACGTCAGTTCCCGACTTCCGGGGCATTGGCCATAATCGTATCGGTCAGGGCCTTGATGATCGAACTCTTGACATAGGTCCGGCGCACGGCAACCGCGATCTTGCGCGACGTGGCGCCTTTGGCCAGCATCTTCAGCCGGTCGCGGTGATCCGCGGGGATGTATTCGACAGCCATTTCGGGAATGATCGTAAGGCACGACGTGCAGTCCACGATGCGCATGAGCGTATCGAGCGAACCCGATTCGAAGGAGTAGTGCGACGGCATGTCGCGCTTGGCCTGACAAAGCTCGATGATCTGGTCGCGCATACAGTTTCCTGCGCTCAGAATCACCAGATCGCGCAGGTCGATGTCCTCGATGCGGATGTTTGAGCGCTCGTAAAGGGCGTTTTCGGGCGAAACGTATGCGAAGAAACGGTCGTTGAAGAGTTCCTGCTCCAGAATCCCTCGCCGCAGGTGCCGCTGGCCACCAGCGCCGCGTCGATACTCGCGCTTGAGGGCCTCGACGATGTCGGAAGTGATCATCTCGGAGATCTCCAGTTCGACTTTGGGATAATCGCGCACGAAAGCGGGAATGAATTTGTGCAGCAGGTACGGGGCGATGGTCGGGATGACGCCCAGCCGGAGTTTGCCCGACGTCTCGCCCTTGAGTTCGGCCACCGATTCGCGGATGTTGTTATAGGCCCGCAGCGTTTCGCGGGCACGCTCCAGCACCACGTCGCCCGCTTCGGTCGGGATCACGGGCTTCTTCGAACGGTCGAGCAGCACCACGCCCAGCTCCTCTTCGAGGGCTTTGACCTGCATGCTCAGCGAGGGCTGGGTCACAAAACAATGTTCGGCGGCCAGCGAAAAACTGCCGCAGTTGGCTACGGCCAACAGGTATTCAAGCTGAATTATAGTCATAGTAGGCAATTATTCCGACGAGCAAAAATATAAAAAAAATCTATAAACGACAACTTTATTAGGTCGCCCGCGCGCTTTTTCGTATGTTTGTCCACAAAATACCGAAAAAACGAGAGCCGGCACTGATTTTCACCGCAGTTTCAGTGCCGCGGGGAAGCCGGAACTCCCGGCAGAAAGGGAGTTTGGGCAGGATTCCGGATGTGGAACCGGCATCGAGGATGCCGTAATGCGAGCTTGGCGAATTCCGCATCTCTGGAGCTGCCCCGAAGCCATAGATAACTTAAATTCGTCAAGCGGAGGATTAATCGTTTTATGGGAAAAATCATTCTTACCGGCGACCGTCCGACGGGCCGGCTTCATCTGGGACACTACGTGGGTTCGCTGCGCCGCCGCGTCGAACTGCAGGAGTCGGGCGAGTTCGAACGCATCTTCATCATGATCGCCGACGCGCAGGCGCTGACCGACAACGCCGACAACCCCGAAAAGGTGCGCCAGAACATCATCGAAGTCGCCCTCGACTACCTTTCGGTCGGTCTCGACCCGAACAAATCGACGCTTTTCATCCAGTCGCAGATTCCCGAACTGTGCGAACTGGCGTTCTACTATATGAACCTCGTCACGGTACAGCGCCTGCAGCGCAACCCGACCGTGAAGGCCGAAATCCAGCTGCGCGGCTTTGCCGAGAACAACACGGAGGGCGACACCCAGCAGCGTCAGGGCATTCCCGTCGGATTCTTCACCTACCCGATCAGTCAGGCGGCGGACATCACGGCTTTCAAGGCCACGACCGTACCCGCGGGCGAGGATCAGGAGCCGATGATCGAGCAGACGCGCGAAATCGTCCACAAATTCAACACGGTATACGGCCCCGCGCTGGTCGAACCGGAGATTCTGCTGCCCGAAAACGCGGTCTGCATGCGGCTGCCGGGAACCGACGGCAAAGCCAAGATGTCGAAGTCGCTCTGCAACTGCATCTACCTGTCGGACAGCGCCGATGAGATCAAGAAGAAGGTCATGGGCATGTATACCGATCCCGACCACCTGCGCGTGGAGGATCCGGGCAAGGTGGAGGGCAACATGGTATTCACCTACCTCGACGCCTTCAGCCGTCCCGAACACTTCCCGAAATACCTGCCCGACTACCCTTCGCTGGAGGAGCTGAAAGCCCACTACCGCCGCGGAGGCTTGGGCGACGTGAAGGTCAAGAAGTTCCTGATCGCGGTGTTGAACGAGATGCTGGAGCCGTTCCGCGAGCGCCGCAAATATTACGAGGGACGCATCGGCGAGGTGTACGAAATCCTCCGCGCGGGGTCGGAAGCGGCCCGCGAAGTCGCCGCCGAAACGCTCGCCGACGTGAAACGCGCCATGAAGATCGACTACTTCGACGACAAGGAGCTGATCGCAAGTCAGGCCGAACATTTCGCACACAAGGAATAAAACAGCAACAGCAATAAAACCGCGACGGATTTGAACTTACGCGCCGACCACATCTACCGCACGTTCCTCCGCCTTACGAGGCGGCTGAGCAACAGCCAGATCATGATGCTTCTAGCCGTGGTCGTCGGCGTGCTCGCCGGAGTGGGACCTATCTGTTCGAGATGCTGCTGTACGGCATCAAATACGGACTGACCAACTGGTTTCCGGTGGACAGCGCCCACATCCTGTTCCTGATCTACCCCGCCGTCGGCATCATTCTGGCGACGCTGTTCGTCAAATACATCGTCCGGGACAATATTTCGGAGGGCGTCACGCGCGTGCTCTACGCCATGTCGAGCCGCAATTCGCGCATCGCGGGCCACAACTGCTGGACGTCGATCGTCGGCGGCGCCACGACCATCGGATTCGGCGGTTCGGTGGGACCTGAGGCCCCCATCGTGCTGACGGGAGCCGCCATCGGCTCGAATGTCGGACGGATCGCGCGGCTCAACTACAAGCACACCACGCTGCTGCTCTGCTGCGGCGCCGGCGCGGCGCTGGCCGCCATTTTCAAGGCTCCGATCACGGGCGTGGTGTTCGTGCTGGAAATCCTGATGCTCGACATCACCGCAGGATCGGTCATTCCGCTGCTCATCGCCTCGATCACGGCCACGACGATGGCCTTCATGCTGCGGGGCTTCGACCCGATTCTGGCCGTGACGCTGGCACCCGCAGATGCGTTCGAACTCTGGCAGATACCGCTCTTCATCCTGCTGGGCGTATGCTGCGGACTGATGTCGTGGTATTTCACCTCGACGAACCTGCGCGTGAGCACGCTTTTCAAGAAGATCGACAAGCAGTACAAGAAGTGGATCGTCGGGGGCACCGTGCTCGGAGTCCTGATCTTCATTTTCCCGCCGCTCTACGGCGAGGGTTACGAAGGATTCACCTCGCTGATGCACGGACAGGCAGAAAAACTCTTCGACAATTCGCTCTTCTACCGTTTCAGCGACATCGACTGGGTTGTCATACTCTTCGTCATCGCCACGATGTTCTTCAAGGTCATCGCCATGGCTTCGACCAACGCCGCGGGCGGCGTGGGCGGAACATTCGCCCCGTCGCTGTTCGTGGGCGCATTCACGGGCGCGTCGATAGCCCTGCTGTGCAGCGCCTTCTTCGACTGGGACGTGTCGATCGTCTCGTTCACGCTGGTCGGCATGGCGGGCGTCATGTCGGGCGTGATGAAGGCGCCGCTGACTTCGATCTTCCTGATCGCCGAACTCTCGAACGGTTACGGGCTGTTCATTCCGCTGATGATCACCGCCTGCATCTCGTTCGCCGTGGACTACTACCTCGATCCGGATTCGATCTACACCAAGCAGCTGCGCCTGCGCGGGGAGCTGCTGACCCACGACAAGGACCAGTCGGTCTTCGTCTTCCTGAAACTCGACGAACTGATGGAGACCGATTTCCTGCGCATCAGGGAGAACTTCACGCTGGGCGACATCGTACACATCATTTCGACGGCGCGCCGCAACATCTTCCCCGTGATCGACAACTTCGGGCATCTGCTCGGCATCATCCAGCTGGACGACCTGCGCGAAGACATGTTCAAACGCGAGAAATACGGCCATCCGATTTCGGACTACATGATTCAGCCGCCCGACAAGATTCTGGAGCATGAAGCCATCCAGAGCGTCGTCCAGAAGTTCGAGGACAAACATACGTGGATGCTGCCCGTCGTGGACAAACAGAACCGCTACATGGGCTTCATCTCCAAATCCCGCATCCTGAACGCCTACCGCGAACAGCTGGTCAAGATACAGCAGTGACCCTCGGCCCGCGCAGATGCAGCCGTCCTCTTTCCGCAAGGAGAGGGGCTCTCTTCCCACCGACACAAAACGAACAGCCATGACGACAGAAAATCCTTTCCCTTGGGCCGACGGCATGAACTGCGCCGTCACGGTCTGCGACACCGAAGGCGTGATCCTTTACATGAACGAGAAAGCCCGTGCGACCTATATCCGGCACGGCAATCTGATCGGCAGCAATCTTTTCGGCTGCCACAACGAACGTTCGCGCGAAATCATCCGCCGCCTGACGGCCGAGGGCGGTTCGAACGCCTACACCATCGAGAAACAGGGAGTCCGCAAGATGATCTATCAGACGGCTTGGCGGACCGGGGACAAGGTAGGCGGTCTGGTGGAGATTTCGATGGAAATACCCGCCGAGATGCCGCATTACATCCGGGGCTGAGGGCTTCGGGGCCGAGAGTTCCCGACGACTTGCGCCGCTACATCGCGGGCATGAAGCTCACGGCCTGCCCGCCGCCCGGAGCCATCGCCACTTCGAGCGTATCGGCGGCCGAAGCCATCTGCACGGGCGAATAGATGATCACCCACTCGGCGATCTGCTTGGCAAGGGTCGTATTCACGCGCATATCGACCTCAGGACCGCAGTTCCAGAGTTTGCGGCGCGGCGAGTTGCGCGTATTTTCATAGAGAATGTCGAACGTGCCGGGCGTGAAGTCCATCGGCCCGGCGAGCAGGCGCGTGAAAGGAAGCGTCACTTCGTGCGACGGCGGATTGCCCGCGCTCCAAGCGTCCCACTCCTTGCCGCGCGCACCTTCGCGCGACATCATGTTGGGCCACGTACGCGACGGATGCCGCAGTCCTTGATCGGTTCGTGCGCATTGACCGTCATCCGGTATTTCGCGGCCGTCTCGACCACGTGCTGGTAATGGCGCACCATGTACTGCCCGTGATGGTTGTTGCCGCCGGAGATACCGCCGGCATAGCCCGTTTTGAGGTTGTGTATTCCCAAATCGGCGTACCATTTGACGGCGCGCTCCAGCTGGCGTTCGTAATCGGGAATGTTGCCGCCCGTTTCGTGATGGCCGATGATCTCGATCCCGCGTTCGCGAGCGTAACGCACGATCTCTGTCGAAGTCGGCATAGGGCTTCGTGAAGTCGAACGACTGGCTGCCGCCCCAGTTCTCCCAGCCTTCGTTCCACCCTTCGAACAACACTCCCTGAATATTGTTAGCCGCCGCGAAGTCGATATAGCGTTTGGCGTTTTCGGTCGTCGCGCCGTGGCGGTCGTCCATCGCCCACGTCTCGACGCCGAGGTGCATGCCCCACCACACGCCGACGTACTTCATCGGACGGATCCAGCTCGTATCCCCGATCTTCGAAGGCTCGTTCAGGTTAAGGATCAGCGACGAGTTGATCAGCCCCACGGCATCGGGCGCCAGCTGCACGGTGCGCCACGCGGTCGTAAATTTATTGCCGACATGCGCTTTCGTGCCGTCGGGCAAAGGCGCGAGATCCGATTTGAACGCAAGTCCGTCCGTCTTGCGAAGCGTCATTTCAAGGGGAAAGTCGTACAAGGCCGCTTCGTGGATACTGCCGTAGAGGCCGCCGACCTTGAACGTCGCGGGGGTATTGGCGTCGGCCAGTTCGCTCAGCGGAAGTTTGAGCAGTTCGTAGGTGTCGAAGCTGGCGGGAATGGTCCACGAATCGCCGTCGGCGGCGAAACGGAATTCGGTCAGTTCGTCCGTCACACGGAGCGAATCCGCCCCGCACGCTTCGTATTCGTAGCGGAATCCCAGCCCGTCGTCGAATACCCGGAAGCGCAGCGTCAGCCGCACGCCGCCGCCGTTGCACAGCCGCACGGCCATTTCGTTGTAACGGCTGCGGTTCTCCTTTGTTCTCGCCCCACGGCTGGGTCCACGTCTCATCGACGCTCG